>Ga0187894_10005519_pt1 | contig 12856 bp, 9 predicted proteins | sample GBC1701081metaG_FD_136650 | JGI IMG/M metagenome (GOLD analysis project Ga0187894, IMG submission 136650) | White microbial mat communities from a lava cave in the Kipuka Kanohina Cave System on the Island of Hawaii, USA - GBC170108-1 metaG ... | reverse complement strand
GCCGCCATGTCGAAGGCGAGGAATTGCTTGCTGCTGGCGCGTGCCGCCTCGTAGACCTTGGCGGGATCGCCGGCGCCATCGCCGGGCACGATCTTCTCGCTCACCGCGTAGGCGCGATGGGAGGAGGCGATGAGCGTCGTGCGATCCGGCGAGACCAGCCCGCGCTGCATGGCGCGGCCGGCTTCCATCAGCTCGGCGCCGATCACGATGTCGACTTCGCCCGGCACCGGCATCAGCGACAGGACGGGTCGCCGGCCCGATCCGTCCGACGCCATGATCTCGACGTAGTAGATCGTGGCGCCGGTGCGCTGGGCAACGCCCGGCACCGACGTCGATTGCGCCAGCCATCCCTGCGATTCGGCCAGCGCCACGATCCAGTCCACCAGGACGCCACCGCCCTGGCCGCCCATCGCCAGCACGGCGATCGCGAGCGGCCGGCGCGTGTCGAGGTGCGGCGTGGTGGGTTTCGGGATCACCGTGTCCATGGCCAGCTCAGGCGAGGCTGGGTCGCCGCCCGGCGCGGCGGCGCTGCAGGAACCCGATCACGGCGCCGCGCAGCCTCGCCAGCAGGCGATCCCAGCGACCGGGATTGATGATGATGTCGGCGCGGTAGAACGACGGGCACAACACGGCCGCCTCGGCCACGTCGCCGCAATTGCCGCAGCCGACGCAGGAATTGTCGATCGCGGCGACCGGATCGTCCTTGAGCGGATCGGCCGTGTGCTTGACCGAGAGCGAGGGGCAGCCCGACAGGCGGATGCAGGCGTGATCGCCGGTGCAGACGTCCTCGTCGACGCCGAAGCGTTGGCGCACCATGCGCTTTCCCGCCTTCACCGCCTTGGCGAAGAGCGGTCTTTCGCGCCGCTGCCGGTTCAGCATGCATTCCGAGGCGGCGACGATGACCTTGGGTCCCGGCTCGGGGCTGGTCAGCGCCTCCTTGAGGGTGTCGCGCATGCGCGCAACGTCATAGGTGCGATCGATCTGGCGCACCCAGTCGACTCCCATGCCCTTGACCGCCGTCGCGATGGCATGCTGCGTCGAGCGCGAGCGGTTCGCGGCGCGCGAGGACAGGATGTCCTGGCCGCCCGTCGCCGCCGAATAGTGGTTGTCGACGATCAGCACGACGCCGTCGCTCTTGTTGAAGACGGCGTTGCCGATTCCTGACGTGAGCCCGTTGTGCCAGAAGCCGCCGTCACCCATCACCGCGATGGTCCGCTTGTCGGCCTTGACGTTGAACGCCGAGGCGGACGCCGGCCCCAAACCGTAGCCCATGGTGGTGGCGCCGATGTTGAATGGCGGCATGATCGAAAAGAGGTGGCAGCCGATGTCGGCGGCGACGTGGTGCGGCCCCAGCTCGCGCTCGACCAGCTTCATGGCGGCGAAGATCGGACGCTCCGGGCAGCCGGTGCAGAAGCCCGGCGGGCGCGGCGGCACGACCTCGGCCAGCGCGCGGGCATGCCGTTCCTCCAGCGCCGGCGGCGCGTTGGAGGCACGTACGGCAGGCGCCAGCACGTCGGGGGTCCACTGCTTCACGAAGGTGCCGACCGCCTGGCCCATGACCGCGGCGGTGTATTCGCCGGCCATCGGGAACAGGTCCTTGCCCGACAGCACGGTCGGGATCGCCGCCTGACGCAGGATCTTGCTCAGGGCCTGCTCGATGTGGTCGGGCTGTCCCTCCTCCACGAGCAACACCGCCCGCTTGTCACGGCAGAACTCGGCAACCTCTTCGGGAATGAGCGGATAGGTGACGTTGAGCACATAGAGCGGGATGCGGCTGGTGCCCCAGACATCGGCCAGGCCCAGGCCCTGGAGCGCGCGCAGCACGCCATTGTACATGCCGCCCTGGAGGATGACGCCGATGTCGCCGATGTCGCCCGGCACGATTTCGTTGAGACGGCGCTCCCGGATGAACCTCACGGCAGCCGGCCAGCGCGTCTCGATCTTCTCCTTTTCGTGCTGGTACGAGGCCGGCGGCAGCACGATGCGACCAGTATCGCGCTGCGGCGCTTCGACCGCCTCGCGCACGCTCATGGAGGGCCGCCTGTTCGCCTTGGTGCGGAAATTGCCGCGCACGTGGCAGGCACGGATGCGGACCTCGAGCATGACCGGCGTGTTCGACGCCTCCGACAGCTCGAAACCCAGCTCGACGGAACGCACGATGCTTTCCAGGTCAGGCTTTGGATCGAGCAGCCAGATCTGCGACTTCATGGCGAAGGCGTGCGAACGCTCCTGCATGATCGAGGAGCCTTCGCCGTAGTCCTCGCCGACGATGATCAAGGCGCCGCCCTTGACGCCGCCCGATGCCAGGTTGGCAAGGGCGTCGGCGGCGACGTTGGTGCCGACCGTGGACTTGAAGGTCACGGCGCCACGGATGGGGTACATGACCGACGCGGCGAGCGTGGCCGCGGCCGTCGCCTCGCTGGCGCTGGCCTCGAAATGCACGCCGAGCTCGCCCAGGATGTCCTGCGCATCGGCCAGCACGTCCATCAGATGCGAGATCGGCGCGCCCTGGTAGCCGGCCACGTAGCCGACGCCGGACTGCAGCAGCGCCTTGGTGATGGCGAGGATGCCTTCGCCGCGGAACTCCTGCCCGTCGCCGAGCCTGAGGTCCTGCACTTCCTTCGCGAAAGATCGTTCGGCCATGGCTGGTCTCTCACGATCGTGGCATGGAGACGAAACATCCCCAAGCCGTCGCCGCCGAGGTCCGATATATTTAAGAGGTGAAGCTTTTCTCTGTCAATCGGCAGACCGTGATCGACACGATTTTTCAGCTGCAGCGGGCACTCACCACCGGCATCGACTCTTGACTCCCGCTTTCGAGAAACTTTAGGGTTGAAATATCTGGGGGCGGACGTGACGTCGATTGCGACGCGTCCATCACGGGGGACGGGCTCTTCATGCGGCTCCTCTGGCAAAGCTTCACCGACCAGACGCAGAACGCTGCCTACTTCGAGCGCCTCCATGCCCATCTGAGCCGGCTCGCCGCGCCAGGCACCCGCATCGAGCTGAAAGGGATACGCCCGCCCGATCGCGACTTCGGGCGACTGACCGAGTTCCGCTGCGCCATCCAGGTGGTCGAGAACGCGCTGGCCGCGGAACAGGAAGGTTATGACGGTTTCGTGGTCGGCCACTTCCAGGATGCGGGCCTCTACGAGGCGCGCTCCGCGGTGCGCATACCGGTCGTGGGCACGGGCGAGGCGACCCTGCATTTTGCCGCCCAGCTTGGACGGCGGATCGCGCTGGTATCCATCGACCCGGTCTTCGAGGTCTGGCACCTCGAGCAGGCCGAACGTTACGGGCTGCGCGAGCGGATTGCCGGCATAGCCGGTCTCGGCGCGGTCCCTGAGGATTTCGCCGCGGCCTTCGCCGGCGACGAGGCCGCCTATCAGCGGATGAAGAGCGCCTTCGAGGCCTGTGCCTTGCCGCTGGTCGAGCGCGGCGCCGACGTCGTGGTGCCGGCGGGCATGCTGCCCAGCCTGCTGATGTCGCGGGAGCGGGGCTTCACCATCGGCCACGCGCCGGTGGTCGATTGCGGCGCTGTGGCCCTCAAGAGCGCCGAGATGTGGGTAGCGCTGCACAAGGGCAACGGGCTAGAGGCGAGCCGCGGCCCGAGCTTCGCGCTGGCACCGCCGCGCGCCGTCAAGGATTTCCGCGATTTCGTGGCCCGGGGGAGCGGCCATGACCATGAGCGCTAACTATGTCAGGAGGTCTGAACTTTGGGCGCTCGATGGCTCAACTGGACCGCGCGGCTCCTGCCGCGCTCTTCGTCTTGTCGAGGCAAAGCCATGAGCGCGCCGGGAGGCGCGCGGTCCAGTTTTGCCACCGTGCGCCTAAGGTTGGCGCTCATGACTGAGCCGCGCTCAGCCGCCGGCCGGCACGGGAAGTGTCGACAGGAACTGGTCGATGGCGGCGGCGAAAGCTCCGGGCATCTGATCGGGCAGCGGCACCATGCCTCCGTCGATCTCGACCAACCGGCTGCCGGCAATGGCGGCGGCGACCTTGGCCGCGTGCGGAAAGGCATGCGGATCGGCCGTGGGCGCGATCACCAGGGTCGGGCAGCGCATCAGCGGCAATCGCCGCTCCATGACGTAGCGGCTCACGACACGATGGCCCTCCGCCGCGCGCGGCCCGGCCTTCAAAGCGTCGATCATGAAGCGCTCCAGCAGGTCAGGGCGGTCTTGGGGATAGTACGGCTGGCGCATCGCCCACAGGTCCAGCAGATGCCGGCCGTCGGCTTGCGTCACGGCTTCGTCGATGACGCGTTTGGTCGGTGCGGCCGCCCGGCGCGAGGAGTCGACATAGGGAGAGGCCGAGAGAACGAGGGCCTCGACACGCTCGGGATGTCCGGCCGCCATCTCGACGGCGATCGCTGCACCGGTGTGATGGCCGACGACGACGGCGCTGGGGCCGGCCACCGCCGCCAGCACCTCATGCGCGGCCTTGGCCCACGCCTCGATCGAGTCGAGGCCCGGCGGCAGCGGCTGCGAATCGCCGAAGCCCACCGTATCCATGGCGATCGCCCGATACTTGCTGGCGAGCAGCGGCAGCACGTCGCGGAACTCGTCCCAGGATCGCGGCGTCTGGTGCAGCAGCAGGATCGGGCGTCCGGCGCCGCACACCGCGACATGCACAAGCCCCGAACTGATGGGCACGAAGGATCGTTCGATCATCGAGGTCACCACGCGTGAGGCTGAGAACAAGGAGACGGCCATGAAGACTAGCATCGTGGCGGCGCTCATCGCCGCCTCTCTGGGGATAAGCGCGGCACAGGCCGAGATCATTGTCGGCTTCGTCACCTCGCAGAGCGGGCCGGGATCGTCGATCGGCGTTCTCTATGACCGCGGCATGAAGGCGGCCGTCGAGTACGCCAACAGCGTCGGCGAGGAGAAGATCAGGTTGATCCAGCTCGACGACGGCTCGGACCCCTCGGCGGCGACGCGCAACGCGCGCAAGCTCGTCGAGGAGAACAAGGTCGATCTGCTGATCGGCACCGCGACGGCGCCGTCTTCCATCGCCATGGTGGCGGTCGCCAACGAGCTCAAGGTGCCGATGATCGCGCTCTCGCCGATCACCGTGCCGGCCGCCGACTCCGGCGACCGCTGGGCGATCGCCATGCCGCAGCCACCGAGCATGATGGTCAAGGTGGTTGTCGACCGCATGAAGCGCGACGGCGTCAAGGCTTTCGCCTACATCGGCTTCTCCGATGCCTGGGGCGACCTGGTCTACAACGGCGCGCAGAAGCCGGCCGAGGCGGGCGGCCTGAAGGTCCTGACCAACGAACGCTATTCGCGTACCGACACGTCGGTGACGGGCCAGGTCCTCAAGATGCTGGCGACGCGGCCCGACGCCGTGCTGCTCGGCGGATCGGCGACCCAGGGCGCGCTGCCGCCGCTGGCGCTGGCCGAGCGCGGCTACAAGGGACCGCTCTACGGCACACCGGCGCTGCTCAACACCGACTTCATCCGCGTCGGCGGCAAGGCCGTCGAAGGCGTGCTGGTCTCGGCCGGGCCGGTGATCGTGGCCGAGCAGCTGCCCGACGCGCACTTCAGCAAAAAGATCTCCATGGATTTCCGTGCCGCCTATCAGAAGGCGAACGGCATGGCGACCAGCGACGGCTTCTCGGCCTATTCGTTCGACGCCTGGGTGGTCTTCCTCGATGCCGCCAAGCGGGCCATGGCGACGGCCAAACCCGGCACGCCCGAGTTCCGGGTGGCGCTGAGGAACGCGATGTTCAGCACCAGGGATCTGGTGGGCACGCACGCCGTCTACAATTTCAAGCCCGGCGACAGCTATGGCGTCGACGAGCGCGCCCTGGTGCTGGTGCGCCTGGTGAACGGCCAGTGGAAATACGATCCGTAAGGCCGGCGCGATGAATGGCGAGATCGCGGCGATCCTGGCGATGGACGGCATCGCCAGCGGGGCGATCTACGTCCTGATCGGCCTCGGCCTGGTCGTGATCTTTGCGGTGACGCGCGTGATCTTCGTGCCCTTCGGGGACATCGCGGCGTTTACCGCCTTGAGCCTCGCCTCGCTGGAGGTGGGCGTCCGGCCGGGCACGGTCGGCCTCGTCGCCGTGCTCGCCGTGCTGGCGACAGTGGTCGAGGCGGCAGCCCTTGCCAGGGCGCGCGCGTTCCATCGGCTGCCTCGCGCCGTGCTCTTCTATCTCGTCCTGCCGCTGGTGCCGGCGGCGGCGGTCTGGTTCCTGGCGGCAACGACCTTGTCGATGCCGCTGAGGATCGGCCTGTCGCTGGCGCTCGTGCTGCCGATCGCGCCGCTGCTCGATCGCATCGTGTTCCGGCCGATCGCCGATGCCCCGGTCCTGTTGCTGCTCACCGTCGCGGTGGCCCTGCATTTCGCGCTGTCCGGGCTCGGCCTGATGTTCTTCGGTCCCGAAGGCGTTCGCACGAAGCCGCTGGCCGACGCGGTGTTCGATGTCGCGGGTCTCATCGTCGGTGCCCAGACGCTGCTGATCGTGGCCGCCTCCATCGTCTTCTGCGGCCTGCTCTTCCTGTATTTCGAGTTCACGATCCAGGGCAAGGCGCTGCGCGCCACGGCGGTCAACCGCACGGGCGCGCGGCTGGTCGGCATCCGGCCGTCGACGACCGGCACGATCGCCTACCTGCTGGCGTCCCTGCTCGCCGGCATTTCCGGTGTGCTGATCGCGCCGGTGACGACGATCTTCTACGACTCGGGCTTCCTGCTCGGCTTGAAGGCTTTCGTTGGCGCCATCGTCGGCGCCATGACCAGCTACCCCGGGACGGCGCTGGGGGCGGTGCTGGTCGGATTGCTGGAAAGTTTCGCCTCGTTCTGGCTGAGCGCCTACAAGGAAGTGCTGGTGTTCGGCCTCCTCATTCCCGTCCTGCTCTGGCGGTCGCTCAGCTTTGCCGGCGCCGAGGAAGAAGAGGCCGAGGAATGACGGTCATGCGCGTCAACTTTGGCTGTTCAACGTCGCTCCTCACCCTGAGGAGGTCGCCCCGAAGCGCAGCGGAGGGGTGGCCGTCTCGAAGGGTGCGGACCGATCCGCCGGTTCGAACACCTTCTGAACGAACCATCGAGACTGTTCCCACCCTTCGAGACGGCCGCTGCGCGGCCTCCTCAGGGTGAGGAGCGGAGTTGGGAATGACGGTCCTCCAGTTCCGCCTCGTGTGCGTGGGCGCGATCCTGCTGCTGGCCATTGCTCCCGGCCTGCTCAGCCCGTTCAGCATCACGCTGCTGAACTTCATCGGCATCTATGGCCTCGCGGTGCTCGGCCTCGTGCTGCTGTCGGGCATCGGCGGCATGCTGTCCTTCGGCCAGGCCGCGTTCGTCGGCATCGCCGCCTATGCCACGGCCTGGCTCACCACGCGCGTGGGTTATTCGCCCTGGCTCGGCCTGGTGCTGGGGCTCGCGCTCACCGGCCTGGTCGCGGCGATCCTGGGCGCCGTGACGCTGCGGCTCGGCGGGCACTTCCTGTCGCTCAGCACTATCGCATGGGGGCTCGCGACCTACTTCCTGTTCGGCAACCTGCCCTTCCTGGGGCAGTTCAACGGCATCAGCGAGATTCCCCCGATCTCGATCGGCGGATACGCGCTCTCCAGCAGCGCCAGCATCCACTACCTGATCTGGGCGTTCCTGATCGTGGCCCTCGTGCTGGCGGCGAACCTTCTCGATTCGCGCGAGGGCCGCGCCGTGCGCGTGCTGCGCGGCGGCCACATCATGACCGAGAGCCTCGGCATCGATCCGTTCCGCATCAAGCTGGTGACCTTCATCATCGCGGCCCTGTTGTCGGCGCTGTCGGGCTGGCTCTACGCCCATATGAGCCGTTTCGTCAGTCCCGCACCGTTCGACGTCAATGTCGGCATCCTCTATCTCCTGATGGCGATGGTGGGCGGCATGGGTCACCTGTCAGGCGCTGTGCTGGGGGCGGCCATCGTGACCCTGCTCAAGAACAGCATCCAGGACTACCTGCCGGTGATCGCGCCGGGCGCTTCGGGCCAGCTCGAGATCGTGGTGTTCGCGGTGCTGTTCATCCTGCTGCTGCAACGCGCGCGCGCCGGGCTCGTGCCTTTCGCGCTGCGTTACCTGCCTCGCCTGCAGCCCGCTCCGGCGCGTACCGAGGACCCGCTCGAGCGTCGTCATCAACCCGAACGCGGCCAGCCGATCCTGAGCGTCGCGGGCGCGACACGCCGCTTCGGCGGGCTGGTCGCCGTCGATGGCGTGAGCTTCGAGCTGAAGGCGGGCGAGATCCTGGGTCTCATCGGGCCCAACGGTGCCGGCAAGACCACGATGTTCAACCTGATCACCGGGGCGTTGCCGCTGCACAAGGGCAGGATCAGTTTTCTCGGCCAGGACACCAGCCGGCGTGCCCAACGCCAGATCGCCCGCGCCGGCATCGCCCGTACCTTCCAGCACGTGAAGCTGCGCAAGACCATGACATTGCTCGATACCGTGCTCCTGGGCACCTACGGGCGCACGCGCTGCGGCTTCCTCGCCGGCATCCTGCGGCTGGATCGCGCCGAGGAGGCGCAGGCACGAGCCGAGGCGATGCGGCAACTGAAGCGGGTGGGGCTTGCCGATCGTGCCTTCGAGCTGGCGGGCAACCTGCCGCTGGGTAACCAGCGCCTGCTCGAGATTGCGCGCGCCCTGGCGGCCGATCCGGCACTCCTGATGGTCGACGAACCCGCCGCCGGCCTGCGGGCGGGCGAGAAGGCCGACCTCGCCCGCTTGCTCGAGGCGCTGCGCGACGAGGGTCTCTCGATCCTCCTGGTCGAGCACGACATGGATTTCGTCATGGGCCTGGTGGACCGCACGGTGGTGATGGATTTCGGCGCCAAGCTCTGCGAGGGAACGCCGGCCGTCGTGCGACGCGATCCGCGGGTCCAGGAAGCCTATCTCGGGGGAGTCGCCTGATGGCGCTGCTCGTGATCGACGATGTCACCGTCGCCTACGACAAGATCGAGGCGGTTCGTGGCGTGTCGCTGGCGATCGAGCCAGGCCAGATCGTGACGGTCATCGGGCCCAATGGCGCCGGCAAGACCACGCTGCTGAATGCCGCGATCGGCCTGCTGCCATGGCGCGGCCGGATGTCCTTCGACGGCATGGACCTTCGTCGTGTGGACGTCGAGGCACGCATCGAGCGCGGCTTCTGCCTGGTGCCCGAGACGCGCGAGCTGTTCGGCGAGCTCACGGTCTCGGACAATCTCCTGCTGGGCGGCTATGCGCGGCGCCGCGATTCGGCAGGCCTGAAGCAGACGCTGGCGGACGTCTACGGGCGCTTCCCGCGGTTGAGCGAACGGCGCGGCCAGCGGGCCTCGACCTTGTCCGGCGGCGAGCGGCAGATGCTGGCCCTGGGGCGTGCGCTGATGGCGAGGCCCCGCCTGCTGATGCTCGACGAGCCCAGCCTGGGTCTCGCGCCGCTCATCGTCCGCGAGGTCTTCAGGATCATCGCCTCGCTGCGCGAGCTCGGCGTGTCGATCCTGCTGGTCGAGCAGAATGCGCGCGCCGCGCTGGAGACGGCCGATTTCGGCTATGTGCTCGAGACCGGCGGGATCGTGCATTCCGGCCCCGCTGCAGAGCTGATGCACGATCCACGAGTCACCGCGAGCTATCTCGGCGGCCATTGAGGAATCTCGGGACTGAAATTACATGTCTGAAAGTACGATCGCCCGTTCCTGCCGATCCACACCGTCATCCCGAGCGCAGCGAGGGATCTTGCCGGAGGGGCGCACGGTGCGCCTGCATCAAAAGATCCCTCGCTGCGCTCGGGATGACAATGTGATCAGTCGCGTTGACGGAGGAGACCTGAGGTGAAGGTTGCTGTTCTCGGCGCCGGCCCCGCCGGCCTCTACTTCGCGATCTCGATGAAGCTGAAGGACCCGGCGCACGAGGTCACCGTCTTCGAGCGCAACCGGCCGGACGACACGTTCGGCTGGGGCGTCGTGCTGTCGGCCGAGACCCTGGAGAACCTCACGGCCAACGATCCCGTGAGCGCGGCATGGATCCGTGAATACTTCGCCTACTGGGACGATATCGCCGTCCTCCACAAGGGCACGCGCACCGTCTCGAGCGGGCATGGCTTCTGTGGCATCGGCCGCCAGCGGCTGCTCCTGCTGCTGCAACGGCGCGCCCGCGAGCTGGGCGTGCAGTTGACCTTCGAGACCGAGATCGCCGATCCCAAGCCCTTCATGGCGACGCACGACCTGGTCGTCGCTGCCGACGGCCTGAATTCGCGCGCGCGGGCGGCCTTCGCCGAGGTTTTCAAGCCCGACATCGACGTGCGCAAGTGCAAGTTCGTCTGGCTCGGCACCCGGCAGAAGTTCGACGACGCCTTCACCTTCATCTTCGAGCAGACCGAGCACGGCTGGGTGTGGGCGCATGCCTACCAGTTCGAGCCCGAGACCGCGACCTTCATCGTCGAATGCAGCGAGGAGACCTGGCGCAACTGGGGCTTCGGCGACATGACCCGCGAAGAGTCGATCGCCACCTGCGAGCGGATCTTCGCCAGGTACCTGGGCGGCCATCCCCTGATGTCGAATGCCGGCCATTTGCGCGGCTCGGCCTGGATCAACTTTCCGCGCGTGCTCTGCGAGCGCTGGTCACACAAGAACCTCACCCTGATGGGCGATGCCGCCGCCAGCGCGCATTTCTCGATCGGTTCGGGTACCAAGCTGGCGCTCGAAAGCGCGGTCGCCCTGGCCGACTACATTCACGCCGAGCAAAGCCTCGATGCGGCCTTCGCGAAATACGAGAGCGCGCGGCGAACCGAGGTGCTGCGCCTGCAGTCGGCGGCGCGCAACTCGCTCGAATGGTTCGAGGAGATCGAGCGCTACCTCGACCTCGATCCCGTGCAGTTCAACTATTCACTGCTGACCCGCTCGCAGCGCATCAGCCACGAGAACCTGCGGCTGCGCGATCCCGACTGGCTGGGCAGCGCCGAGGCCTGGTTCCAGCGCTGCGCCGGCAACACCGACAACGTGCGCCGTACGCCCATGTTCGCGCCCTTCCGGCTGCGCGAGCTGAGATTGAAGAATCGCGTGGTCGTGTCGCCCATGGCGCAATACAAGGCGGTCGACGGCTGCCCGACCGACTGGCATTTCGCCCACTATGCCGAGCGCGCCAAGGGCGGCGCCGGCCTGGTCTACATCGAGATGACCTGCGTGAGCCCGGAGGGCCGCATCACGCCGGGCTGCACGGGTTTCTACGCGCCCGAGCACGAGAGGGCCTGGAAGCGGCTGGTCGACTTCGTGCATGCCGAGACCGAAGCCAGGATCTGCGCCCAGATCGGCCATTCGGGGCCCAAGGGATCGACGCAGCTGGGCTGGCAGCAGATCGACGCGCCGCTGGCTGGCGGCAACTGGCCCGTCATGGCCGCATCCGACGTCGGCTGGTCGCCGGCAAACCAGGTGCCCAAGGCGATGGACCGGGCCGACATGGCGCGGGTTCGCGAGCAGTTCGTGGCCTCGGCCGAGATGGCGGCGCGCTGCGGCTTCGACATGCTCGAGATCCACGCCGCCCACGGCTATCTCCTGTCGTCGTTCATCACGCCGCTCACCAATCGTCGCGCGGACGAATATGGCGGCTCGCTGGAGAACCGCATGCGCTATCCGCTGGAGGTCTTCCGGGCGGTACGCGCGGCCTGGCCGGCGGAGAAGCCGATCTCGATGCGCATCTCGGCGACCGACTGGGTGGACGACGAAGGCGTGACCCCGGCCGAGGCCGTGGAGATCGCGCGGCTGCTGCAGGCGGCCGGAGTCGACATCTGCGACGTGTCGGCCGGCCAGACGTCGTTGCGCGGGCGGCCGGTCTACGGCCGCATGTTCCAGACGCCGTTCTCCGACCGCATCCGCAACGAGACCGGCATGGCCACCATGGCGGTGGGCAACATCTATGAGCCCGACCACGTCAACTCGATCCTGCTGGCCGGTCGCGCCGATCTGGTCTGCCTGGCGCGGCCGCATCTCGCCGATCCCTACTGGACGCTGCATGCCGCGGCGCAGCTGGGCGACCGCGACGTGAAGTGGCCCGACCCTTATCTGGCCGGACGCGATCAGATGCATCGCCTGGCCGAACGCAACGCGACGATGGGGCTCAAGGTATGATCACGGGCAAGCATGCGCTGGTGACCGGCGGCGGTACGGGCGTTGGGCGGGCGGTCGCGCTGGCGCTGGCCGACGCGGGCGTCGCCGTCACCATCTGCGGCCGCAGGAAAGAGCAGCTGGCCACGGTCGCCGGCGAGAACGCCAGGATTTCGGCCATCGCCGCCGACGTGACCGACGAGGCGGCGATGGCAGCCCTGCACGCCGAGGCGGAGAAGGCACGCGGCCCCGTCGACATCGTCGTCGCCAATGCCGGCATGTCGGGCAGCAGCCCTGCCCCGCGCACGTCGCTGGCCGACTGGCAACGCACGCTCGATGTCAACATGACAGGCTCCTTCCTGACCGTGAAGCCGGCGCTGGCCGGCATGATCTCGCGCAAGTCGGGCCGGATCGTGTTCGTCGCCTCGACCGCCGGGCTCAAGGGGTACGCCTATGTCGCGCCCTATGTCGCGGCCAAGCACGGCGTCGTGGGCCTGATGCGCGCCCTCGCCACCGAGCTGGCGCGGACCGGCGTGACGGTCAACGCGGTCTGCCCGGGGTTCGTCGAGACCGACATGCTGCAGGAGTCGGTGCAGCGCATCGTCGAGAAGACCGGCCGCACCGTCGAGCAGGCGCGCGCCAGCCTCTCGGCGACCAATCCTCAGGGCCGTTTCATCCAGCCGCAGGAAGTGGCGGCGACGGTGCTGTGGCTGTGCAGCGATACGGCCGGCTCGATCACGGGCCAGGCGCTCTCGCTGTCCGGCGGCGAGACCTGGTGAGCGGCCCCCCATGCGCCTTAACTT
>Ga0187894_10005517_pt1 | contig 12858 bp, 11 predicted proteins | sample GBC1701081metaG_FD_136650 | JGI IMG/M metagenome (GOLD analysis project Ga0187894, IMG submission 136650) | White microbial mat communities from a lava cave in the Kipuka Kanohina Cave System on the Island of Hawaii, USA - GBC170108-1 metaG ... | reverse complement strand
TGTCTCTGGTGAAGAGAGTGAGCAGCAAATTAAAATGCGTGCCGAGCGGCTTACCGAATCCCGAAATGAATTGTGTTACATATTAACCGAAACAAACACTAAAAGTATTTTTCAGGGTATTGAAGAACTGCAGCCTGAATTGGTTATCGTTGACTCCATTCAAACACTCTATTCAAGTGTAATGGATTCAGCGGCCGGAAGCATTGCACAAGTACGACAATGTGCGGGTGAGTTGATGAAGTTTGCGAAAGAGACTAACACGCCTGTTTTTTTAGTGGGACATATTACCAAAGATGGCATGCTGGCAGGTCCAAAAGTGTTGGAACACATGGTAGACACCGTGCTGCAATTTGAGGGAGATCGTCACTTAGCCTACCGGATTTTGCGAACCACTAAAAACCGTTTCGGATCAACTTCAGAAATTGGCATTTACGAAATGCTGGGTTCCGGATTGCGTGAAGTTTCCAATCCATCCGAAATTTTGATCTCCCAAAAAGACGGACCGCTAAGCGGAGCGACAATTGGCGCCACCATTGAAGGAAACCGGCCGTTGCTGATTGAAATTCAATCGCTGGTAAGCCCGGCATCATATGGCACACCGCAGCGAACTCCAACCGGGTTTGACCCCAAGCGATTGAATATGCTGCTCGCAGTATTGGAGAAACGTTGTGGTTTTAGAATAGGTACTCAGGATGTATTTGTGAATATGGCAGGTGGAATAACCGTGGAAGACCCCGCGATTGACCTCGCTGTTTGTGTTTCCATCGTTTCTTCTTTTGAAGAATTGGCTGTCTCTGATAAAATTTGTTTTGCTGCAGAAATTGGATTAGGAGGTGAATTGCGTGCCGTAAATCGGATTGATCAGCGTATTTCAGAAGCTGAAAAATTGGGGTTCACAGAAATTTATATTTCCCGGTATAGTCAGAAATCAATTGATAACAAAAAAGTAAAAATCACTGTTAAGTCTTTTGGAAAGTTAACAGAAGTTTTTCAGGATTTATTTGGCTGACGAATTACATCGGCTAATCTTTGCATTTAAATTTCGCATGGAAAGTTTTTTTACCGACACGCTAGGCATTTCAGAGAACATCTTCAGCTATGTTCTTCTGCCACTGTTAATTTTCATAGCGCGCATCACTGATGTATCCATCAATACTATACGAATTATTTATGTACTGGGTGGAAGAAGGATGACGGCCACCATCCTGGGTTTCTTTGAATCCTTTATTTGGTTGATGGCCATCCGCCAGATTTTTGAGCACCTGGACAATTGGGTTTGTTACGTGGCGTATCCCGGTGGGTTTGCCATGGGCATTCTGGTGGGGATGATGATTGAAGAACGGATTGCTTATGGAAAAGTAATTGTGCGAATCATTACGCGCAGAGACGTGGGTGAGTTGATCGCGTATCTGAACGAAAACCACTTGCGCTACACAAAAGTAAATGCCGAAGGGCCTCACGGTCATGAAAACCTGGTGTTTACGGTGCTGCAGCGTGAGCGGCTGGAAGAGTTGTTGGTAAAGATGAAAGAAATTTTACCCTCGGCTTTTTACACCGTGGAAAAAGTGAACCGCGCTGGAGAAGGCGGTACCGTTGTGCAGGAAAGTGCCAGGTGGAGCATTGGGGGTTGGTTAAGGGGGCTTAAGAGAGAATAAATTTTTACCGGACTCCACCCGTATGAACAAACAGAATGATGGAGCCTTTCCTGAAAAAATCTTTCCTGACTAAATCGAAGAGTCCAAACATTACTTTTCCAGTATAGGTTTCGTCCAACGGAATCTGTTGACTTTTGCTGAACGCCTCCATAAAAGAAATTAACGCGGGAGTATTTTTTGCGTATCCGCCAAAGTGAAAATCAGTAATAATTTTCCAGCGATTGGAAGATTGGTCGCTGATTAGCCTCTTCACTTCTCCATTTAAAAACTCTCCACCTTTCAAAACGGAAAAACCGATCACTTCTTTTGCTCTTGGTACTCCCTGTATCAAACCAGCTAACGTTCCCCCTGTTCCAACCGCGCAACACACGTAATCAAATTCATTCCCTAATGTTTGTGCAAACTCGGTAACTCCCTTTACAGCGAGTTCATTGGTTCCCCCCTCAGGAATTGTGTAAAAATCCCCGAACAATTTATGTAAGCCGTCAATAAAAGGCTGTTCAGTTTTTGTGCGGTATTTTTCGCGGGAGACATAATGCAACTTCATTCCCCTGCTTGCTGCAAACGAAAGTGTGCTGTTAAGTGGCCGTGTTTCTTCACCGCGAATAATCCCAATTGATTTCAACCCCAACTCATGAGCGGCCGCTGCTGTAGCGTAAATGTGATTGGAGTACGCCCCTCCAAAGGTGAGCAAGGTTGCATGATCAAGTCTTACCGCTTCTTCCAGGTTGTATTTTAATTTCCACCATTTGTTCCCCGAAACAGTTGGATGATTTAGATCTTCGCGTTTAAGTAGCAAGCGCACACCTGCTTTCTCCAAAATTGGATCATAAATTTCAGGTATAGGTGTGGGTGAGTAACGTAACATGTTCTGACAGCTTCTGTCGCGGTAAGTAAAGTTAATTTTTTGAGAACCGAAAGGCAGGTACATTCGCTTCATGCAGGATGAAGATTATTTTAAAGGAAGAGGAGCTCAAATTAAAACTGAAAACAAATTTCTGAAGGCTCAATACGTGACTGAACATATTGAAGGGCTGGATGAAGCGTTACTCTCTTCACCTCATACACAGATTTTTTTAGAACATCCCAAAAAAGTAGTGAACAAAGTTACCAGCCCTGATTTGGGGATGATGTATTCACTCAACCCTTACCAGGGGTGTGAGCACGGGTGCATTTACTGTTACGCGCGCAACACGCATGAGTACTATGGCTTTAGTGCCGGCCTCGATTTTGAAAGCAAAATAATGGTCAAAAAAAATGCACCTGCCCTTTTGGAGAAATTTTTACTTCATCCCAACTGGCAGCCTGTGCCCATCAGTGTATCGGGCAACACAGATTGTTATCAGCCTCAGGAACGAAAGTTTGAGATTACCAGAGATATATTAAAAGTTTTCGCTCGCTACCGCCACCCCCTGGGGATGATCACCAAAAACAGTTTGGTGTTGCGTGACCTCGACCTACTTTCAGATTTGGCGAAAGACAACCTGGTTCATGTGTACATCTCCATTACAACACTCGATGAAAATCTGCGAAGAGTCATGGAGCCAAGTACAGCCAGTGCCTTAAAGCGACTGCAAACGGTGGAGGCCTTATCAAAGGCGGGCGTACCGGTTGGTATTATGAATGCACCTATTATTCCAGGATTAAACCATCATGAAATTCCAACGATCTTAAAAGCAGCAGCCGATCATGGGGCGTTGAGTGCGGGAATGACCATTGTTCGTTTGAATGGGTCAATTGGGAAGATTTTTGAAGACTGGCTTCGTAAAAACTTTCCCGATCGATTTGATAAAGTATGGAATCAGATTTGTGCCCTGCACGGAGGCAATGTAAATGATTCACAATTTGGCAGGCGCATGAGCGGGGAAGGAAATTATGCGGAGATTATCCACAAACTTTTTTCTACCTCAAAGAAAAAATATTTCGTGGGACGCTCGATGCCAGAATACGATCTCACAAAATTCAGGTATAAAGGGAATTTGAGTTTGTTTTAATGCTCAATATCAAGCTGGCCTTTCACTAAATCCTCTAGGCTTTCTTGTTTACGAATAAGCCTGGCCTTTCCGTTAATAACCAGAACTTCTGCGGGCCGTAAACGCGAATTGTAGTTAGAGGCCATCGAAAACCCATAGGCACCTGCATTGCGGATAGCAAGAATGTCGCCTTCACGGACCTCATTCAACGAGCGATCGGTACCAATTGTGTCAGTCTCGCAGATATATCCGACCACGGTATATTTTTTTTTACTGCCATCAGGGTTAGTGATGTTAACAATGTCGTGGTAAGCATCGTACATCATCGGACGAAGCAGGTGATTGAGGCCACTGTTTACATGTACAAAAGTTAAGGCGGGGGTTTCTTTGATAACATTTGCCTTTACAAGAAGATAGCCGGCTTCGCTCACTAAATATTTTCCGGGTTCAATCCACATTTCAAGACTTTGCCCATACGCTTTACAAAACTGATTGAATGCCAGGCCAAGTTTTGTTCCGAGTGTTTGAATATCTGTAACAGAATCTCCTTCTTTATAGGCTACTTTAAATCCGCCACCAAAATCAAGAAAAGTAAGGGAAGGGAAATTTTTTGCTATCGAAAAAAGCACATCGGCTACTTTTAGAAATACATCCACATCCCCGATTTCAGAGCCGGTGTGAACATGAAGACCGGTTACAGCTATGTTGTATTTCTTAACCAACTCAAGAATTTGCGGTTGCTGCTGAGATGAAATTCCAAATTTTGATTGTAGATGTCCGGTAGCGATTTTATAGTTACCCCCTGCCATGATCCCCGGATTGATCCGGAGGGAACATGATTTTGAGTTTCCATAACGCTCACCAAATTTTTGTAGCGTAGGAAGGTTGTCAATATTGATACCCACGCCTAATCCAACGGCCTCGGCTATCTCAGTAAACGAAACTCCATTAGGGGTAAACTGAATTTCTCCCGGTTGGTACCCGGCATGTAACGCCAGTCGGGCCTCTTCAATGGACACAACATCTACACCAACTCCCTGCTTTCGAATAAGGTTAAGGATATTAATATTCGTTAATGCTTTGGCCGCGTACTTAATGCGCAAATCAACGGATGAAAAGGCCTGTGTTAACGATTTGATTTGCGTTACAATAGTATCCGCGTCATATACATACACGGGTGTGCCAAACTCCTCACAGATGTTAAGTACGTTTACATTTTGAATGGCGTAAGAACCATTGTTTAGTTTCATACAGGTCAATAAAAATTCAAATATACCATTTGAAAATTCCTATACGGGTCTCACCTCTGAAATCTCTATTTTAGCATGATGAAATTATTCTTTCGTGAATTAGGGCAAGGGCAACCCTTCATTATCCTTCATGGTTTGATGGGCTCATCCGACAACTGGCTTACCCAGGCAAAAATGCTGGCGAGTCAGTATCACATGTTTATGATTGATCAGCGGAATCACGGCTTGTCGCCCCAAAGCGAGGAGTTTGATTATAAAGTGTTGGCCACTGATTTGAAGGAATTTATCCGGGAGCATAAACTTGAAAGACCAATTGTTTTGGGCCATTCGATGGGAGGGAAAGCAGCCATGAACTTTGCAATTTCAAATCCAGCCATGCTGGATCGCCTTATTATAGTAGACATTGCGCCAAAAGCGTATCCTGTTCATCATGATCGTATTGTGGAGGGACTTAAGGCCATTGCCATTAATTCCCTTCAATCAAGAAACGAGGCAGATAAGATTCTTTCAGAATATGTACCGGAAGCAGATGTCAGGCAATTTCTTCTTAAAAACTTATTACGCAAACCGGAAGGAGGCTTTTCCTGGAAAATTAATTTGCCTGTGATTGATAAAAACCTGGAACAGATCAGTGCAGATATTCAATTTCCGGGAACGTATCAGGGTCAAACATTATTTGTTCGGGGTGTGCACTCGCATTATGTAAAAGACGGGGATCGACAGCGCATCAAAAATCTTTTTCCAAACTCAACACTTGTTACTATGGATACAGGTCATTGGGTACAGGCTGAGAAGCCTCAGGAGTTTGTAGAAGTAGTCAGGAATTTTTTAGCAAACGCAAATTAATGGCCAGGCAAGGTAAATTATATTTAATTCCAACCGTGATTGCTGAAGGTACACACGAGGCCGTCATTCCTTCTTCTGTGAAACGTGAATTGATTAATATTCAACACTTTTTGGCAGAGGATATCCGAACAGCAAGGCGATACCTCAGTAGCTTGAAAATTTATAGCTCGATTGAGTCCCTTGATTTTAAATTGTTAAATAAGAACACGGCAGAGACAGAGTTGAGTGACCTGTTCGCACCGTTGATGAAAGGGAAAAACCTCGGTGTTCTTTCTGAGTCGGGTTGTCCGGGGGTGGCTGACCCAGGCGCAATAGCCGTTAAATATGCGCATCAAAATGGAATTAACGTGGTGCCCCTGGTTGGGCCATCTTCCATTTTGCTTTCCTTAATGGCCTCTGGATTAAACGGTCAACAATTTGCGTTTCACGGATATTTACCAATTGACGCCAAAGAAGCTATGCAGTCAATTAGAGTGTTGGAGCAGGAGTCAAGAACAAAAAATCAAACACAAATTTTTATTGAAACCCCCTATCGCAATAATCAGGTAGCAGCCAATCTTTTTAAGGGATTACATCCGGAGACCTTATTGTGTATTGCGGTTGATGTAAGCGGCTCGCAGGAGTCGATTTCTATGCATCCTGTTAAGGAATGGAAACTAAAGCCTGTAAAATTACCCAAGCTGCCTGCCGTTTTCCTTTTTTTAGCCTGACTTGCTTCATTTTTTCTATTAAAACCAATACCATAACTTTGCGCGCTTATTGTTAAAATCTAAAATCTTAATTCTGAAATTGTAAAATCCACATGCCGTATTTATTCACCTCCGAGTCAGTTTCTGAAGGGCACCCCGACAAAGTAGCCGATCAGGTTTCCGATGCCCTCATTGACTATTTCTTAGCCTACGACCCCAACTCGAAAGTGGCTTGTGAAACACTGGTTACAACAGGTCAGGTGATATTAGCGGGTGAAGTAAAGTCTGAGGCGTATTTGGATGTTCAGGATATAGCACGTGAGGTGATTCGTAAAATTGGATATACGAAAAGTGAGTATATGTTTGAAGCTAATTCATGTGGCATACTCTCGGCTATTCATGAACAATCTCCAGACATCAATCAAGGTGTTGAGCGTAAGAAAAAAGAAGAGCAGGGAGCGGGTGACCAGGGTATGATGTTTGGCTATGCGACAAACGAAACGGATAACTACATGCCGCTTCCGTTGGAGATCGCGCATTCGTTATTACGCGAACTGGCTGCAATTCGTAAGGAAGGCAAATTGATGACCTATCTGCGTCCAGACTCAAAGTCACAAGTGACTATTGAGTATAGTGATGATAACAAACCGCAACGCATTGATGCCATTGTAGTTTCTACACAGCACGATGATTTTGATAAGGATGCTCCCATGTTAAAGAAAATTAAGGATGATGTCATTAACATTCTGGTGCCTCGTGTGATGAAGAAACTCCCGAAACGGGTACAAAAACTTTTCGGAAGTGATATTGAGTATCACGTAAACCCTACCGGAAAATTTGTGATTGGCGGGCCGCACGGAGATACTGGCTTAACAGGCCGTAAGATCATTGTCGATACATACGGTGGAAAAGGCGCTCATGGTGGTGGTGCTTTCTCAGGAAAGGATCCCTCCAAGGTTGATCGCTCAGCTGCCTATGCAACACGTCATGTGGCTAAAAATCTTGTTGCCGCAGGTGTGTGTGATGAGGTGCTGGTGCAAGTGGCGTATGCGATTGGCGTTGCGAAACCCGTTGGCCTGTATGTTAATACCTACGGAACATCAAAAGTAAAAATGAACGATGGAGAGATTGCCAGGAAAATTGAGAAGCTCTTCGATATGCGTCCATACTTTATTGAGCAGCGATTTAATTTAAGAACACCCATTTATTCTGAAACTGCAGCATACGGCCATATGGGTCGTGAGTCTAAAATTGTAGAGAAAGTTTTCAATAAGGGTAAGCGCGCTGAAAAACGTGTGAAGGTTGAATTGTTTCCCTGGGAAAAGTTGGATTATGTTGAGCAGGTAAAGAAAGCGTTTAAGCTATAAGTCACAATTGATATTAAGATAGAAAAAGCCCTCTGATGAGGGCTTTTCATTTATATAGAATGAAGGGTTAAGCTCGCCCCTGTTTGACTTTTGTTTTAAACTTCTTCAATTGATTTTTCAGTGCTTCAGTAGCCTGATCGGTGGCTGCTTCAAATGATCGAGCCTTCTCTGTAGCAAATAGCTGAGTACCGGGCACGTTAACACGTATCTCTACCGTTTTATTATCGGTGCCTTCATTATTAAGCCTTAAAAAAACCTCTCCGTCTACCAGGCGGTCATAATACGTCTCCAGCTTGTCCACTTTTCTTTGAATAAACTTGATCAACTTGCTGTCTGCATTAAAGTGGATGGATTGAAATTCTAACTTCATAATTGTAAAATTTAAACGTTAAACATCAGTTTCCCGGCATATTAAGGATCGGTTGCCTGCCGCCTGCCTGCCGCCTGCCTGCCGGTAGGCAGGGTAGACAGGTTAGTCTTGCTGGTAGAGTTTATTTCATAGTTATGATTTTCGTTTTTTTAATTTTATGCTTTAGGATGCGCCTGATCAAAGGCCTTTTTTATTTTCTCCATAGAATTGTGTGTATACACCTGTGTGGCCGCGAGGCTGCTATGACCTAATAAATCTTTCACCGCGTTGATTTCAGCTCCTTTGTTTAATAAATGTGTAGCATATGAATGACGCAATACGTGGGGACTTCGTTTCTCTGAAGTTGTGTATTGATCTAAATACTTATTTACAATTCTATACACCATCATGGGGTAACAGGGCTCACCACGATCGGTAACAAATAAATAACCATGATCTTTCATTGTCACTTCACGGTTGCGTATTTTTTGATACCCTTCAAGTATAGTTACGATACTGGAAGGAAAAGGGATTACCCTTTCCTTGTTTCTTTTTCCTAATACTTTGATAGTTTGGGCGTGTAAACTGATTTGATTCTCTTTTAACTGAATCAATTCAGAAAGGCGCATTCCGGTGGCGTAGAAAAATTCAAGGATTAAACGATCACGCCAACCCTCTAATGTTTCTTCAAAGGTTACTTTATCAAGCAGGTTTACCATATCGCTCTCTTTAACAAAAGAAGGCAATCGTTTTTGTGTTTTCAGTACCCTGATTTTTTGCATCGGGTTTTTGGTAATCACCTCCTGGCGCATCAGAAATTTGTAAAATGTTTTGAGGCTGGCAATTTTCCGGTTTACCGAAGTTGGTTTAATACCGCTATCGACTAATTGAATAATCCAGGATCGAACAATACCGTAATCTGCAAACTCGGGCAGTGTGTCAGGAAAAACCTCTTTCAGGAATTGAGAGAACTGGTCAAGGTCATTTTTGTACGCCAGCGAAGTGTGAGCACTCACACGCTTTTCGTATTGGAGGTATTTTAAGAAGGAATCAATCATTCAGTACTACACAACCCTCAGTAGTACCAATGTAAAAAAATAATCCCCTTTAAGAAAGACCTAAAGGGGATTTATAAATGGGTTTGGATATAAAGCGACCGTGCCTGCCGGCAGGCAGGTTATGCGTTTTCTGCTCTTCTCAAGTTTTCAATGTAGGCTGCCTTCTTTATTTCTGTTCTGCGGGTTACAGATGGTTTTTCGAAAGAAGTGCGTGAACGAAGCTGCTTTAAAACTCCGGTTTTCTCGAATTTCTTCTTAAAACGCTTCAGTGCCTTGTCAATCGATTCGTTTTCTTTAATGTTGATAATCAGCATGTTTCTAAATATTAGGGCTGCAAATATAATAAAAGCCTATCCACTTTTGCAAAATTACTTCAAAATCGAGCGGGAAATGACCAATTTCTGTATTTCCGAGGTTCCTTCACCTATAGTACAAAGCTTGGCGTCCCGATAGTACTTCTCAGCCGGGAAATCCTTGGTATAGCCATATCCTCCAAAAATTTGAACTCCTTCGTTTGCTACTTCTACCGCTACTTCGGATGCGTAAAGCTTAGCCATAGCCGATTCTTTGTTCACATTGATGCCCTTTTGCTTTAAATCCGCAGCTCGGTAGGTAAGTAATTTTGCCGCTTCAATCTTGGTGGCCATATCGGCTAGTTTAAAGGCAATTCCCTGGAACTTTGATATGGGTTGGTTGAATTGATGGCGCTCATGTGAGTATTTCAGGGCTGCTTCAAAAGCACCTTGCGCAATACCCAGGCTTAATGCAGCAATGGAAATTCTTCCACCATCCAGCACCTTCATGGCTTGAATAAAACCATCTCCTTCTTTTCCGATCATCTGAGACTTATGTATGCGACAATCCGTGAAAATTAATTCAGCAGTCTCAGATGCCCGCATGCCTAGTTTGTTTTCTTTTTTACCGGCAGAGAATCCAGGTGTACCCTTCTCAACAATAAAGGCAGTCATACCATGAGAATCACCTACTTCTCCTGTGCGAACGATTACAACCGCTACGTTGCCAGACTTTGCATGGGTGATAAAATTCTTAGCTCCATTAATGATGTAATGATCCCCGTCCTTAACCGCTACAGTGCGCATGTTGCCCGCGTCTGATCCTGTATTTGGTTCGGTTAATCCCCACGCGCCAATCCACTCTGCGGTAGCAAGTTTTGGAAGATATTTTTGTTTTTGCTCTTCGTTGGCATGTTGAAGAATGTGGCCACTACATAAGGAGTTGTGGGCTGCCATGGAGAGGCCAATCGAACCATCGATTTTTGAAAGTTCGGCAATAGCCGTTACATACTCGGGATAACCAAAGCCTGCACCCCCATACGCTTCGGGTACAAGCACACCCATAATTCCAAGCTGGCCCATTTTTTTGAAAACTTCAATCGGAAATTCCTGTGATTCATCCCATTCCATCATCTTCGGCTTTATCTCCTTAGCTCCGAAATCACGGATCATTTGTGCGATCATTTTTTGATTCTCGCTTTCTTTAAAATTTACTCCGGTCAACTTTTCTTCCAAAACCTCCATATTTACAGCTTTTAATTATTTAAGGGACACGAAGTTAGGCAATTTTAAGTCAGACAAACGAATGTTAGTTTGTTTAATTTTAAGCCTTATTAAACCATTTTAAAGGGGTACTGATAAAAGAATTATTTTTGGCTGCATTTTAAAATGGATTTATGAAGATAGCTGTAATAGGCACAGGGTATGTAGGACTGGTAACGGGAACCTGCTTTGCAGAAACCGGGAATACCGTTACCTGTGTTGATATCGATGAAAAGAAAGTTGCTACCCTACAGCAAGGAAAGATTACAATTTTTGAGCATGGCCTTGAAACAATGTTTGAAAAAAATGTACAGCAAAAAAGACTCTTTTTTACCACAGACCTTTCAACGGGAATTAAAGATTCGAAGATTATCATGCTGGCATTACCAACACCTCCGGGAGAAGACGGCTCAGCCGATCTTCAATATGTGCTAAAAGTTGCAGCGCAAATTGGCCCGCTTCTTAAAGACTACACGGTGGTAGTAAACAAAAGCACGGTGCCTGTCGGAACTGCGGAGTTGGTAAGAGAAAAGATTGCTAAGAACGCCTCAGTAGAATTTGATGTGGTTTCAAATCCCGAATTTTTGAGAGAGGGCTTGGCGGTAGAAGATTTTATGAAACCCGAGCGTGTGGTGGTCGGCACAAGGTCAGCCAAAGCAATAAAAATGATGGAACATTTATACGCTCCCTTTACCCGGCAGGGTAACCCAATCATTTTTATGGATGAACGTTCGGCTGAACTGACCAAATATGCAGCAAATGCATTTTTAGCGACAAAAATTACGTTTATGAATGAAATCGCTAACCTTTGCGAAAGTTTAGGTGCGGATGTGGATTTAATCCGAAAGGGGATTGGTACTGACAGTAGAATTGGGAAACGTTTTCTTTTTCCTGGAATTGGATATGGCGGAAGCTGCTTTCCGAAAGACGTGAAAGCATTGGCGAAATCATCAGAAGGTGCTGATTATGATTTCAAAATTCTAAAGGCAGTAATGTCCGTGAACGATAAGCAAAAAACGAAGCTGATCGGAAGTATGAAACAATACTTTGGTGGATCACTAAAAGGAAAAGTAATTGCTATGTGGGGCCTTTCTTTCAAGCCGCATACCGATGATATACGAGAAGCACCATCGTTGTATAATATTCAGGAACTAATCGATCTGGGAGCAACAGTTAAAGTACATGACCCGGAAGCAATGGAGAACATTAAAAGAATTTTTGGTGACAAAATTCAATATAGCGAAAATCAATACGAGGTACTGGAAGGTGCAGATGCGCTGCTAATTGCTACAGAGTGGCCCGAATACCGTAATCCTGATTTTGAGAGGATGGCTGCAGCGCTAAAGAATAAAGTCATTTTTGACGGGCGAAACCTCTACGGGTTAGAGGATATTGCTGAACTCGGGTTTACCTACTATAGCATAGGTCGTAAAATTGTGAATGGTAAATAGCGAATGAGTAAGAAGAACATCTTAATTACCGGAGGTGCAGGATTTATTGGTTCTCATGTAGTCCGCCTGTTTGTTAATAAATACCCTTCTTACACCATTATCAACTATGATAACCTCACCTATGCTGGTAACCTGGAGAACCTGCGCGACACAGAAAATAAATCCAATTATCGGTTTGTTAAAGGAGATATCCTGGACGTAGAATTTTTACACGATACCTTCAGAAAGTACAATGTTAATAACGTGATTCACCTTGCTGCCGAGTCGCATGTAGATCGATCTATTCATAACCCCGATGAGTTTGCCATTACGAACATCATTGGCACCATTCGTATTTTAAAAGCTGCGCAAACTGCCTGGCAAGAAAATTATCAGGATAAAGTATTCTATCACATATCTACCGATGAAGTATACGGATCGATTGCATCGGGATATTTTACGGAAGGAACTTCCCTGGATCCCCGTTCACCGTACTCAGCATCAAAGGCTAGCAGCGATCATTTCGTTTTGGCATTCCACAATAGTTATGGATTACCCGCGATGATCAGTCGGTGTTCGAACAATTATGGCCCTTATCATTTTCCGGAAAAGCTGATACCGTTGATGATCAACAATATCATTAACAATATACCTCTGCCGGTATACGGAAAGGGTGAGAATGTTC
>Ga0187894_10005516_pt1 | contig 12859 bp, 5 predicted proteins | sample GBC1701081metaG_FD_136650 | JGI IMG/M metagenome (GOLD analysis project Ga0187894, IMG submission 136650) | White microbial mat communities from a lava cave in the Kipuka Kanohina Cave System on the Island of Hawaii, USA - GBC170108-1 metaG ... | reverse complement strand
CGCGCCGGGCGTTCATACGCAGATCGCGCCCGCCATGCGCGATCAATTGGTCGCGCTCGACCCGCGCCTGCCGCTTACGGAAGTCAAGACGATGGAGCAGGTCGTCTACGAGCGCCGTTCGCCGAAAGAGATGATGATGTGGACGCTGGTCATCTTCGGGGTTATGGCGCTGTTGATGGCGGCGGTCGGAACGTACGCCGTGATGGCCTACGCCGTGGCGCAGCGCACGCACGAGATCGGCGTGCGGATGGCATTGGGCGCGCTTCCGGCGGACATCCTCGGACTGGTATTGCGGCGCGGGCTGACGCTGGCCTTGCTCGGCGTCGGGTTGGGCCTGGCCGGAGCCTTCGCCCTGACGCAGGCGGTGGGAGGGCTTTTGTTTGGCGTGACGGCGACCGACCCCCTGACGTTCATCGGCGTCTCGCTGCTGCTGGTTTTGGTCGCGTTGCTGGCTTGTTATCTGCCCGCACGGCGAGCGATGAAAGTGGATCCAATGGTTGCTTTGCGCCGCGAGTGAGTCGATTGTGGCCTTTGCTAATAAACTAAAACCTACGACCGACTACCTAATACCTATAAACATTACTTCGATCTGTCACTTGATTGAGCCATCGAAAGAAATGTCTGTAGGTTGCAGGTTGTAGGTTGTAGGTCTTGGGTTTTAGTTACTACTTGACGACTTTGCAAAAACCCTGGCGCCTCAGGCTGTAATCCAGCGCCCGCATTCGCGGGCTGGAGATTATAGGAGTGTCAAGACGATGAATACTTTACTGCAAGACCTGCGCTACGGCGCGCGCATGCTTTTAAAACAGCCCGGATTCACATCCGTGGCCGTCATCACGCTGGCGCTCGGCATCGGCGCGAACAGCGCCATCTTCAGCGCCATCAACGCCGTGCTCATCAAACCGCTGCCGTACCGCGAGCCGGAGCGCCTGGTCCAATTCTGGGAGACGAATCCGCTCCATAACTGGACGCAGATGGTCGTCGCCCCGGCGAACCTCTTCGATTGGCAGAAGCAGAATCGAGTCTTCGAGGAGATCGCCGCCTATATGGGTTCCGACAAGAAAGGTCCCGGTCTCTCAGGCCTCCAGATGGAATCGGACGGCGAGCCGGAGCGGATCAAGGCGCTTAGCGTTACCGGCAACATCTTTTCCGTGCTCGGCGCGAACGCGATGATCGGGCGTACGCTGCGCGAAGAGGAGACCTGGACGGGCAAACACGCGGTCGCCGTCTTGAGTTACGGACTGTGGGTCCGTGGTTACGGCGCCGATCCGAAGATTGTCGGCCAGCAAATAATGCTCAGCGGGCGCAGCCGCGAAGTCGTCGGCGTGATGCCGCCCGATTTCTATTTCCCATCGAAAGAGGTGGATCTGTGGGTTCCGATGGGCTGGGATTACGCGCAGATCGCGCGGTTGCGCAGGCCGCACTTCCTGCGCGCGGTCGGCAGGCTCAAACCCGGCGTGACGCTCGATCAGGCGCGCGCCGAGATGACGGCCATCGCCTCGCGGCTCGAACGGCAATACCCGGACACGAACACGCGGATGGGCGTCGGCATTGGCCCGCTCAAGGAGTGGATCGTCTCAGACGTACAGCTTCCGCTGATCGTGTTTCTGGTGGCGGTCGCGTTCGTGTTGCTGATCGCTTGCGCGAACGTGATCAACCTGCTGCTCTCGCGTTCGGCGGCGCGGTCGAGAGAGGTTGCGATCCGCTCCGCGCTCGGCGCGGGCCGCGGGCGCATCGTGCGGCAACTATTGACCGAGAGCCTGCTGCTGGCGCTCGCGGGCGGCGCGATTGGATTGTTGCTTGCGCTGTGGCTCAGAGACCTGCTTGTCACGTTCAGTCCGGGCGACATTCCGCGGCTCGATGAAATCGGGCTTGACTGGCGCGTGCTCGGTTTCACCGTGGGAATCACCCTGCTCACGACGCTGTTGACCGGGCTTGCGCCAGCGCTGTCACTCTCGAAGCCGAATCTCACTTCCGCGCTCAAAGCAGGCGGACAGAAAGGCGGCGTCGGGCAAGGGGGCCGTATGCGAGGCGCATTGGTCATCGCCGAGATCGCGCTGGCGCTCGTATTGGTCGTCGGGGCCGGATTGATGATCAGAAGCTTCCGCCAACTTCAGCAGGTTGATCCGGGCTTCGACCCGAACAACGTTCTGTCGCTCAGCCTCTCTCTTCCGGGAGCGAAGTACCCGGAAGGAGCTCAATGGCGGACCTTTTTCGAGCAGGCCGAGCGGCGCATCAGGCGTCTGCCCGGAGTCGTCGCGGTAGGCTCGGCGACGAGGCCCGCTCTGACGGGATACCATTGGTCGGGTGAAATGACGATCGAAGGCCGCCCGCCCGAAGAATATGCGCGCGAAGTGCGCCACAAGAGGATCACTCCCGATTACTTCCGCGCGATGGGCATCCCGTTGCTCAGAGGACGATTTTTCAACGAGTCGGATAACGACAAGAACCAGCCGGTGGTTATCGTCAACGCCACGCTCGCCCGCCGTCATTTCCCCGGCGAAGACCCGATCGGCAAGCGGCTCAAATCTGGAAAGCCGCAAGATCCGGATCCGTGGCAGACGATCATCGGCACTGTGAATGACGAGAAGCAGGATGGGCTGGGCGCGGAGGTCAAGCCGGAGATTTACGGGTCGCATCTGCAATTTCCGCAACGCGAAATGACCTTGATCGTCCGCGCGACGACCGACCCGCAAGCGCTTGTCGGCGCGGTTCGCGAAGAGATTCGCGCGCTCGACCGAAGCCTGCCGCTTTATGACGTCAAGACCATGCGCGCGGCGATTTATGAATCAGTCGCGCGCGAACGGTTCATCACGTTGCTGCTGATCGTCTTCGCCGCGCTGGCCCTGACGCTCGCGTCCGTCGGAATCTACGGCGTGATGAGTTATTCCGTCACGCAGCGCACGCGCGAGATCGGCGTCAGGATGGCTCTGGGCGCGCAGACGAGGGACGTGTTGAAACTCGTCGTCGCGCAGGGAGGGAAGCTGGCGGCGACGGGCGTGGCAATCGGCTTGGGTTCGGCGTTCGCGCTGACGCGGTTGATGAAGACTTTGCTGTTCGGTGTGAGCGCGACCGATCCGGTCACATTCGCCGTCGTGGCGTTGTTGTTGACAATTGTGGCGCTGCCGGCCTGTTACATCCCGGCTCGGCGGGCGGCGAAGGTGGACCCGATGGTGGCGCTGCGAGTGGAATGATCGCTCTTCGATGTGAATAGGAGGCCGACTATGAGAAAGCATCTGCTACTGGCGATTTTGATAAGCCTGATCAATCCGTTGCTTGGAGCCGCCAGTCTTCAGTCTGGCGCGGCCAATGTTTCCGCGAATCAGAACTCCTCCGTGACCGGTAGGCTTCAGCCGGCCGAAGCGCAGGCGGATTTCGACCTGATGCGCAAAGCGCTCGAAGAGGCCCATACGGGGCTGTACCGGTTTTCCACGAAGGCCGAGATGGATAAGGCGTTCGAGGCGCAGCGAGCGAGGCTGAACCGTCCGATGACGAAACCGGAATTTCTGGCGGTGGTGGCCGAAACGCTCGCCAAAATACGATGCGGGCATACGGGGATGACATTGGACAGCGAGACGCAGGCGGCGGCGGCGAACGCGCCGATGTTTCCGCTGCGGACGCTGATTGAAGGGCGGCGATTCATGGTCTTGTCGAATGACACGCCGGACGATCAGACGATTCGCCCCGGTATGGAGATCATCGAGATCAACGGGCGCAAGCCAGACGACATCCTCAGCCGCATTCTGCCGGCGATGTCCGCTGACGGCGATGTCGAGACGGGCAAGCGGGCGGGAATCCAACGGAGCTTCGGACGATACTACCGGGCGCTGATCGAACAGGTGGACGAATTCACGGTGAAAGCCCGCGACGCGGCGGGCAAGACGGCGCAGGCGAAGCTTGCCGGAGTGAAGGAGGCCGACCGGGCGAAGAATCAGAATCCCGTGAACGCCGAAGCGCAGGCCAACATCGCCAAGCTCGAATGGTCGCGCGAGAACCTGTCGCTGCGATTCCTGAAAGAGCCTGATGTCGCGCAAATCCGCATCCGCGGTTTCGGCGGGCAGGACTACCCGCAGTGGATCGAGAACACATTTAAGACGCTTCGCGAGAAGGGAACTAAGGTTTTGATTCTCGACCTGCGAGGGAACGGCGGCGGCGCGGATATGTACGGCGCGATGCTCGTTTCTTACCTGACGGACAAACCGTTCCGCTATTTCGATCACATCAACGTCAAAACCATCACCCCGTCCTTCAAAGAGCACTCCGACTGGCGCGCGGACCGCGAGAGCCGGTTGCGCGAAGGCATGACGCCGAATCCGGCGGGCGGTTATTTCGTGACCGCGACGCTGCATCGGGGAGTGGCGGAGCAGCCGCCGGGTAAGCATCCATTCCTGGGGAAGGTGTTTGTGTTGATTGACGGCGAGACTTTTTCGACGGCGGCGGATTTCTGCGCCGTGACTCACCATTTGAAGCGCGCGACGTTCATCGGCGAGGAGACGGGAGGCGGATATTACGGCAACAATTCGGGCATGCAGGTGATGCTGACGCTGCCGAACTCGAAGGCGCGGGTCAGAATACCGATGTATGAATACTGGAACGCGGTTCCGGGTTACGACGGCAAGCGCCGTGGGACGCGGCCCGATCATTTGGTCGAGACAAAGGCGGCGAATCTGTTGCGAGGCGTGGACGAGCAGTTGGAGCTTGCGCTGAAGCTTGCGGATCAGACCCTGAATCAGGGGAAGAAATAGAGCGCGATCCGATGATGGCGCTTTGATACGAACAGGAGGAACGACTATGCGGACTCTGTGGCAAGACCTACGCTACGGCGCGCGAATGTTACTCAAGGCGCCCAACTACACTTTAATCGCCGTCGCCACGCTCAGCCTGGGCATCGGCGCGAACACGGCGATCTTCAGTGTGCTTTACGGCGTGTTGCTCAAACAGCTGCCTTATCCTGATCCGAACCCAATTGTCAGGGTCTGGCAGGCGGTTCCCACGTTCGGGTGGGCTCATCTCGGGTTTTCGGAGGCGGAACTCGTGCGGCTGCGGGCCGGGAATCAGTCTTTTCAGCAAATCGGCGGCTACGCGATCAGGAGCGCAAACTTGACCGACCAGAACGAGACGCAGCGCATCGCGGTCGCATGGGTGACTGCGGGCGTCTTTGAATCGCTGGGCGTTCAGCCCGCTCTCGGCAGGGCTTTTCGCCGGGAAGACGAAGCGCCCGGTGGTCAGCGGGTAGCGGTCTTGAGTAATGAGATGTGGCAGCGGCAGTATGGCGGGGACGCGAACATTCTCGGCCGGACGATCCGGCTGAGTGACAATCCGTTCACTGTCGTCGGGGTAATGCCGCCGGATTTCCGCTTGCCGGAAGACCTCTCGATTCCGCAGGGATCTCGACTCTGGCTGTCTGCGCAAATTGACCCGGCCAATCTGAACTGGAGCAGCCACTACTTGCGGCCGATTGCCCGCCTGAAACCGGGCGTGCGACCGGAACAGGCGCTCGCCGAGGTCAGCGCCGTGTTCGCGCGGTTGCGGCAAGATCATCCGCAGGGCGCGCCCACCGATCCGCGCTACTACATCCGTGTCCTGCCGCTCCACGACGACCTGGTTGGCGCCGTGAAAAAAGCCTTGTGGGTATTGGTCGGCGCTGTAGGTCTGGTCTTGCTCATCGCCTGCGCCAACGTCTCAAGCCTGTTGCTGGCGCGCGCCGCCGGACGACGGAAAGAGATCGCCGTGCGAGCGGCGCTCGGCGCTGGACGCGGTCGGTTGATCCGGCAGTTGCTGACGGAGAGCGCGCTGATCGCGCTCTTAGGCGGGACGGCCGGCGTGACGCTGGCCGCGTGGGGCGTCGAGTTGATTGCGAAAACGAACCTGATCAACGTTCCGCGCCTCAGCCAAATCTCGCTGAATACACTCGTGCTGCTCTTTACGCTGGGCGTTTCTTTGTTGGCGGCGATGCTGTTCGGCCTGGCCCCGGCGGCGCAGGTCTCGCGGATCGATTTGAATCGCGCGCTGCGCGAGGAAGGACGCGGATTGGCGCCCGGCGCCGGAGGCGCCCGCGTTCAGCGCGCGCTGGTCGTGTCAGAAGTGGCGCTGGCCGTAGTGCTGGTCATCGCGGCGGGATTGTTGCTGCGCAGCTTCGACCGGCTGCTGCGTATTGATCCGGGATTCGACGTGAAAAACCTGTTGACGGTCGACGTCAGCTTGCCGGCGTCGCGCTATCAGGACAATCCGCGTGTGACCGCCTTTTACGATCAGCTTCTGGAGCGGGTCCGCGCGTTGCCAGGCGTTGTCTCAGCCGCGGCGACGATCGGGGCGCCACTGACTGGCGCATACGGCGACACGATGTTTCAGATCGAAGGGCGGCCTGACAACAACGGCGTCGTTGATCAATCAATACCGCCTGACCGCAGCGCCTACGGGCATTTCTACTACTGGCAGGTGACGCCGGATTTCTTCAGGACGATGGGCATCGCGCTGCGGCAGGGGCGCTCCCTGCAGCCGTCCGATGGCGCGAACGCGCCGCCGGTCGTGGTTATCAACGAGACGATGGCGCGCAGCTTCTGGCCGAATGAAAGCCCGCTGGGCAAACGCATTCAATTCTTCTGGAGCCCGTCACAAAAAGGGCCGCTGGCCGAGATCATAGGCGTCGTCCGCGATGTGTCGCTCCACCAGTTGAACGAGGAAACTCAGCCGGAAGCCTACCTATCGCAAGCGCAGGGCCCGCTGCTGGCCGGGTGGACCGCCAGAGGAATGAGCTTGGTCGTCCGCACGGCTGCCGAACCGCTTGCGTTGGCGGGGGCCGTGCGCCGCGAGGCGCAGGCGTTGGACAATGCCGCGCCGGTCTTTGGCGTAAGCACTGCTGAGCAGACTCTGGGCCGGACGGTCGCACAACCGCGCTTCAATTTGATCCTGTTGGGGCTGTTTGCTATGGCGGCGCTGTTGCTGGCCGCCGTGGGCATCTACGGCGTTCTGGCCAACGCCGTGCGGCAGCGGACACACGAAATGGGCGTTCGGCTGGCGCTGGGCGCGCGTCCGGGCGCTGTGTTCCGGCTGGTCATCGGTCAGGGAATGGGGCTGGCAGGCGTCGGCGTAGTGATCGGTTTGGGAGGCGCGTTCGCGCTGACGCGCTACCTCGAAAGCCTGCTCTTTGAAGTGAAGCCGACCGATCCGCTGACGTTCGGCGTAGTCGCACTGTTGCTGCTGGGAGTTGCGCTCTTGGCCTGTTGGATACCGGCGCGGCGAGCGACGAAGGTGGATCCGATGGTCGCGCTGAGATGCGAATAGGTGTCAGGTGTCAGGTGTCAGTGTTAGTCAGTAAAAGAATGACGCTGCAGATTCCTACCTGGCGCCTCTACGAATGAAGATCGGGAATCGAGGATCGAAGATAGAAGATAGAAGATCGAGGATGGCGCTGTCGGAGTAAAGTGATCCTCGGTCCTCAAGGAGGGAGTCATGCGAACACTCTGGCAAGACTTGCGCTTCGGCGCGCGAATGCTGGCGAAGCAACCCGGCTTTACAGTGATTGCTGTCCTCACGTTGGCGCTCGGCATCGGCGTCAACACGGCGTTCTTCACCGGCTTCAATCTCATTCTGCATCCCAAGCCGGTCAAAGACCCCGATACGGTCGTCAGGATCGAGTATCAGCGCGGCGGCGGCAGTCGCTATTTTTCATATCCTGACTACGTCTGGTTTCGCGAGCATGCGCAAAGTTTCTCTGACCTGCTGCCCAGTTTTGAAGAGAAGTTTCTGCTGGGCGAAACGACCGCCGGCGTTGAACCCGAAGAGATCGCAGGGGCGTTTGTGGCGGATAACCATTTGGCCGCGCTCGGCGGCGGCATGCGACTCGGACGGTTCTTTAGGCCGGAAGAGAATCAGGTCGCGGGCCGCGATGCGGTTGTCGTGTTGAGCCATCCATTCTGGCAGCGGCGCTTCGCCGGCGCCCCGGGGATCGTGGGGCAGTCGTTGTTGCTTAATGGCAAACCTTTCACGGTGATCGGCGTCACCGACGCCGAATTTCTCGGACTTGGAAGAGATATGCCCGCCATCTGGCTGCCGTTGATGATGCGCGTGGCGCTGGCGACCGTCCATTTTGAAGAAGTCGCGCCAGAAAACCGGCACTGGTTCGGCGGGCCGGATTTTCAGTGGCTGAGCCTGCACGCGCGCTTGAAACCCGGCAAAACGCTGGCCGAGGCGCAGTCGGAGATGGCGTTGCTTCACCGCCAACTGCCAAGCGCCACGCCCGCGTCCGCTGCGCGCGATGTCATCCGGGTCGGGCCACTTGCGCGCATCGGCCCGAAATTCTGGACCGTGTGGGCGACGGTCATGGGCGCGAGCGGGCTGATCTTGCTGATCGCCTGCTCCAACCTCGCGAATATGTTGTTGGCGCGCGCGGCGATGCGCGTCTCAGAGATCGGCATGCGGATGGCGTTGGGCGCGAGTCGCTGGCGCGTCATCCGGCAGTTGCTGACCGAAAGCTTTTTGCTGGCCGCATTGGGCGGCGCAGCCGGCGTGCTGTTTGCATGGTGGACCGCGGATTTGATCCTGCCGTGGGTGTCGGGGAGCGCCGGTTGGAGTTTTGACAACCGCGCGCTGAACCTCTCGCCTGACTGGCGCGTGTTGAGTTTTGCCTTGTCGCTGTCGTTGCTCAGCAGCGTGGCTTTCGGACTGGTTCCGGCTTTGCAGGCGACGCGGCCTAATTTGATCGCGGTCATAAAAGGCGATGGCCGGACGTTTGGTGGCGGCCTGGCTCGTTCCCGGTTGCGCAGTGGTCTGGTCGTCGCGCAAGTCGCGCTCTGTTTGCTGTTGTTGATTCCCGCGGGTCTGTTGCTGCGCGCGCTGACCTCCGCGCTGGCGGCTGATCCCGGCTACGATGCGAAAAAGCTGCTCGTAGTTTTTCACAGCCTGGAACTGAGCGGCTACGACGAGGCGCGCGCGCGACTGTTTTCCCGGCAGTTGCAGGAGCGCCTGGCGGCGTTGCCAGGCGTGCAATCGGTCAGCCAGGAGCGGGGGTTTGGAGGGCGCGCATCGATCATCTTGCCGGGCGCGAGTGGGGCGAGCGGAGCGCGCTTCGACGGCGTTCCTTTCTATTGGGCGCCGGCCAACTATCTTGAGACCATCGGAACGCCGCTGCTGCAGGGCCGTAACTTCACGACGGAGGAAGCGCAGACCAAATCGCCCGTTGTGATTGTGAGCGAAAGCGCCGCGCGCAACCTATGGCCCAACGAAAATCCCCTGGGCAAGGTCTTTCGGGTCGAACGGCCTTTGCGCTCCGGCAGCGAAATCGTTTTTCCCTCCGCGCAAGTTATCGGCGTCGCGCGCGACAACCAAATCTATCGCGTGGGCCAAACTCCTCCGCTGTTTTTCTATGCGCCGTCCACGAATGTCGGCGGGATGGATTCGGCGTTGCTGGCGCGCACGATCGGCGCCGCCGCAAGCATGAAAGAACAGGCGCGCAAAGCGGCCTTCGCGCTCGAACCCATATTGCGGCTGGATGTCTACACGAAGGAAGAAGAGATTGCCGACAGCCAGCAAGTCAGCGAAACCCGCGCGGCTTTGTGGTTGGCGGCGGCGTTGGGCGGGCTTGCGCTGTCGCTGGCGGCGCTGGGCTTGTACGGCGTGGTGGCGTTTTCCGTCGCCCAGCGCACTCGCGAAATCGGCGTCCGCGTCGCCCTGGGCGCGAGTGGCCGCGATGTGCTGGCGCTTGTGCTCAAGCAGGGATTGCGACTGGCGCTGCTCGGAGTCGCGTTAGGCGCAGCGGGTTCGCTGGTGGTCACGCGGATGCTGCAGAGTCTGTTATTTGGGTTGAGCGCCGCCGACCCCGCCACCTATACCGGCGTGGCGCTGTCGCTGATTGTAGTGGCGCTCGTGGCCTGCTGGATTCCGGCGCGGCGGGCGGCGAAGGTTGATCCGATGATCGCGCTCAGGTGTGAGTAGGAGATCGTGGATCGAGGAGCGCAAACCCAGCGCTTCTAAATCAGAGCAACAAACATTGGGACATTATCCTTTGACGCCACGAACGCGAGGTCACAGTTGGAGCCACTATTTTCGAGGTCGCTCTTGCGCCGCGCGCCAAGCCGCTTCGGCGTAAGGCGGCAAGCTCCCGCTGATTGCGCGGCAGCGGGCGAAATCGGCGTCCGCTTCGGCCAGCCGACCGAGCCGCAGATAAGTGACGCCGCGCCCGGCCAGCGCCGCCGCAAAACGCGAATCGAGTCGCAGCGCCTGATCGAAATCCTCCAGCGCGCGCGTAAATTCGCCTCGGCTGAACCAGGCGCGGGCGCGGTTGTCCCACACTGCGGGTAGTTGCGAATCGAGTTCTAAAGCGCGATTCAAATCCGCCAGCGCGCGTTCGTAATCATCTTTGAGCAGCCACGCGCGTCCGCGATTGTTCCAGGTCGTGGCCGAGTGCGGCGCCAGTGTGACCGCGCGACTGAAATCCGCCAGCGCGCCATCCAGATCGTCATGGGCTTGTCGTAGATTGCCGCGATTGATCAGGGCCACGACATTGTCGGGCGCGAGCTTCAGCGCCTGCTCGCAATCCGCGCGCGCCGCTGCGAGCTGGCCCTGCTGGGCCTGCGCGCCGCAACGAGCAGCCCACGCCTCGTGCAAGCGCCGCTCCAGCTTGATGGCATGCGTGAAATCGGCCAGCGCGTTCGTGGCGGCGCCTGTTTGCGCGTATACGATGCCGCGACTGAGATAAGCCCGTGCGTGGCGCGGGTTGATCTCGATGATGGCGTCGAAGTCGCGGCGCGCGGCGCTGAAATCGCCTTGCTCAAGGAAAATGACTCCGCGATTGAGCAAGGTCTCGACGTGGCGTGGAGAGAGTTGCAACGCCTGGTTGTAATCGCGCAGGGCGCCGGCGCGGTCCCCCTGGCGATAGCGGGCGAGGCCGCGGTTGTGCCAGGCGGCGGCGAGGCGCTGGTCGGTGGCGATGGCAAGATTGAAGTCGGAGATGGCGCGTTCAAGCTCGCCCTTTTTCAGCCAGCCGCCGCCGCGCTCCAGATACGATCTGGCTGTATCGGCGCGCGTTGTTTGCGCCCTCACGCTCGGCGCCGCAAGCAGTAAGCCGATCAGCCCGGCGACGGACAACACTAATCCACACGGAGTCATAACGCCGCTCCTTCTCGTTTGCTGCGTTTTTCGATTTGACCTTATCGGCTTATAGATTCATTACCGAATTCGTGAACTATTAAAGAATTCGTGCGAAGCATATTCAAACATGCGCGCTGTGTCAATTAAATAATTAGTAGTTGAGTCTATCGCAGATAAACAAACTCATTCTGGTTGAGTGGCGCGACCAGTTTGGCTGAACGTTGCGCCGCCTCGCCAACGCTCAGCTCTTCTTGCGACAACGGCGGAACGATCAGCAGTGAATCAGCCCAGCGTCTGATTTCAGCCAGCTTGAACGAAAGCAGTTTGCGCGCGAGGCCGGCCAATTCGGCCCAGGTCGCACGGGCCAGCGCCCCGCTACGTTGTCGGATAGCGCTGACAATATTGCGAGTGTCAATCTCCGTCTTCGCTGTACTCCGCCTCTGTTCAAGGAAGAGCGCGCAGGCCGCAGTGACCGAGTTCTGCTTCCAAAGCGTAATGGCCGCGATCAGCAGCCAGAGAAATCCAAAGCCCAAGCCGGCCTGCAACGGGCGCAGCCCCGGCAGTTTCACCGTAGCCATCAGGATCAAGCCGATCAACAACCAACTCCACCATTGCAGGCGCACGGCCAACTCGGTCAATTTGAATCTGTCTCGCCGGTTGATGGCGTCGGCCTGCTGGCGCAGCCAGTCACTGCCTTTGGTTTGCAGGCTCAGCAGAAAGGCGAACGCGCCCGCCGTGGCGGGGCGGGCTGATGGTTCTTTGGCCAGCGCCTGGCAAACGACGGCGTCGAGCGTGGCGGGTAGATCTCCGCGCTTTCGGCCGAGCGGCGCGGGCGTGGCCTCACGATGTTGTTGCAGCAATTCCGCAACGGTTCCGTTGAAGGGCGCCTCTCCGCTCAACATCTGGTACGCGATCACGCCCAGGCTGTAGATGTCCGAGGCGTTGTCGAGTTTTTCGCCCCGGCATTGTTCGGGCGACATGTATTTCGGCGATCCCATCACCGCGCCCGCGCGCGTCAATTGCTGCAGCGTCGGGTTCATCCGCAGCGTCTCGTCTTCTGTGATTGAAAAGAGCTGTGGTCGCGGCGCTGCTGTCTCGCTCATCTCGCTGTTGACGGGCAGAGGTTCTGGCTCTTCGATCACGAGCAGGTCATGCAACCGGGCGATGCCGAAATCCAGGACCTTGACGTTGCAGCCGCCAACTCCCACCGGTTCGAGCCAGATGTTTTCCGGCTTGAGATCGCGATGCAGGATGCCCAGCCGATGCGCTTCGTCAATCGCCGCGCAGGTTTGCTTGAGAATATCCAGCGCGTCAGCGAGCGGCAGCGGACGTTTGTCCTTGAGCTTGGCGGCCAGCGTGACGCCTTCAAGGTGTTCCATCACCAGATAGGCCAGCGTTTGCTCATTCTCGCCCGTGATGCCGAAGTCGGTCACGTTGACGATGTTCGGATGCCGCAACCGCCCGATGGTCTTGGCCTCGCGTCGGAAACGTTCGATGAATTCGCGGTTGCCCGCCAGTTCCGGCGCGATCACTTTGACGGCCACCCGACGTCCCGTCCCGACGTGCAGCGCGCGGTACACCGCGCCCATCCCGCCACGACCGCACAATTCTTCCAAGCGGTATTTTCCGTCGAGCAAGCGCCCAATCATCTGCCCGGTTATCTGCCCAGTTATCTGCCCAGTTATCTGCCCAGTTATCTGCCCAGCTATCTGTAAGCCGGATGGCGGCGCCAACGCTTCCACGATCTGCGATTGCCAATGGCCAATCTGGG
>Ga0187894_10005515_pt1 | contig 12860 bp, 13 predicted proteins | sample GBC1701081metaG_FD_136650 | JGI IMG/M metagenome (GOLD analysis project Ga0187894, IMG submission 136650) | White microbial mat communities from a lava cave in the Kipuka Kanohina Cave System on the Island of Hawaii, USA - GBC170108-1 metaG ... | reverse complement strand
GGCGTTCATCGGGGGGCCATCCGCAGGATGGTGCCCCGATGACCGGCCCGGGAGGCCGGTCCATAGGCGTTCATCGGGGGGCCATCCGCAGGATGGTGCCCCGATGACCGGCCCGGGAGGCCGCCTGGCGGCTTACGGCGTCCTCCTCGTCGCCGTCCTCGGTGGGGGCGCCGCGCTCGGGGCGGGTGTCGGGCCCATCGACGTCGGCGCCGGCTCCAACGGCGGCGATCACGACGTCGGCCACGGCGACCCGGGCAACGAGCCGGCGCCTCCGGGCGAGCCGGCCGCCCTTCCGGCCGGCGGGCTGCTGGTGAGCCAGGACGGCTACACGATGCGGATGGCCACCCGTGTGCTCGATCCCGGGCGGCCCCAGCCGTTCTCGTTCCTCATCGAGGGCCCCGACGGATCGCCGGTTCACGACTACGACCTGCGCCACGAGCGCGAGCTCCATCTGGTCGTGGTGTCCGCCGACCTGGCCCGCTTCGCCCACGTCCACCCGAGCCGTGACGCCCTGGGCGTCTGGACCACCGAGTTGCCGGCCGTCCCGCCCGGCTCATACCGCGCCTTCGCCGACTTCGACCCACGCGCCGGTCACCCCCTCACACTCGGCGTCGACGTGACCGTGCCGGGTCCTGCCGGGGCACCGGTCGAACTGGTCGAACGGCGGGAGGTCGAGGTGGACGGTTATCGCGCCACCTTGAACGGCGAGCTGACGCCGGGCGCCTCGTCGGAGATGGGCATCACCGTCCGCCGGGGCGGCAACGTCATCACCACAGACCCGTACCTGGGTGCTGCCGGGCACCTGGTCGTCATACGGGACGGCGATCTTGCCTATCTCCACGTCCACCCCGTCGACGGCGTTCCGCCCGGGCCGGTGCGCTTCGGCGTCGAGGTCCCCTCCATCGGGAGCTACGCGCTCTTCTTCGACTTCTCCCTCCAGGGAGCGGTGCGCACGGCCTCGTTTGTCACCACGGCGGGCGGCCGATGAGCGCGCCGGTCCGCGTCGACCTCGTGATCGGCGGGATGACCTGCGCCTCCTGCGCGGCGCGCATCGAGAAGCGGCTCAACCGCATCGAGGGCGTCGACGCCACGGTGAACTTCGCCACCGAGCACGCGTCGGTGGCGGTCTCGGGTGCGGTGACCACCGACGAGTTGGTCGCCCAGGTCGAGGCGGCCGGCTACACGGCGCGCCTCCCCGGGCCGGCGAGCGCCGACCCTGCGGTCGGCGAGCCCGACGAGGCACGGCCGCTGCGCGTCCGGCTGCTGACCTCCCTGGCGCTGACCGTCCCCGTGATCGCCATGGCGATGGTGCCGGCGCTGCAGTTCGACGCCTGGCAGTGGCTGTCGCTCACCCTCGCCGCCCCGGTGGTGGTCTGGGGCGCCCTGCCGTTCCATCGCGCCGCCTGGACCAACCTGCGCCATGGCACCGCCACCATGGACACGCTGATCTCGGTCGGGACGCTGGCCGCCTTCGGGTGGTCGCTGTACGCGCTCTTCTGGGGAACGGCCGGCGAGATCGGCATGACCCACGGCTTCTCGCTCACCGCCGACCGGAGTGACGGCGCCGGCCAGATCTACCTGGAGGTGGCGGCCGGCGTCACGATGTTCATCCTGGCCGGCCGCTTCTTCGAGGCGCGGGCCAAGCGCCGCTCGGGCGCCGCGTTGCGCGCGCTGCTCGAGCTGGGCGCCAAGGACGTCGGCGTGCTCCGGGACGGGGCCGAGATTCGCGTCGGCCTGGACGAGCTGGTGGTCGGTGACCGGTTCGTCGTCCGGCCCGGGGAGAAGGTGGCGACGGACGGGGTGGTCGAGGAGGGAAAGTCGGCGGTCGACGCGTCGCTGCTGACCGGCGAGAGCGTGCCGGTCGAGGTGGAGCCGGGTGACGCCGTCACCGGGGCGACGGTGAACGCCGGCGGGCGGCTGGTCGTCCGGGCCACCCGGGTGGGCGCCGACACCGCCCTGGCCCGGATCGCCCAGCTCGTGCAGGACGCCCAGACGGGCAAGGCACCGGTCCAGCGCCTGGCCGATCGCATCTCGGCCGTCTTCGTGCCCGTGGTGATCGCGCTGGCCGCAGGCACGGTCGGCTTCTGGCTCGCGGCCGCCAGCACCGGGACGATCGCCTTCACGGCCGGCGTCGCCGTCCTGATCATCGCCTGCCCGTGCGCCCTCGGCCTGGCCACGCCGACCGCGCTGATGGTCGGCACCGGCCGCGGCGCCCAGCTCGGCATCCTCATCAAGGGACCGGAGATCCTCGAGTCGACGCGGGCCGTCGACACCGTCGTCCTCGACAAGACCGGCACCGTCACGACCGGGCACATGGCGCTGGTCGACGTGGTGACCGACGGCGTGACCGGGGAGCGGGCCCTGTTCCTGGCCGCATCGCTGGAGGAGGCCAGCGAGCACCCCGTCGCCCGGGCCATCGCGACGGGAGCCCGGCAGCGTGGCATCGAGCTGGCGCCCGTCGAGTCGTTCGCCAGCACCCAGGGGCTCGGCGTCCAGGGCGTCGTCGACGGTGTCGCCGTGGTCGCCGGCCGCGAGCGCTTCCTGGCCGACTGGGCGATGGCGCTGACCGACTCCCTGCGCACGGTCAAGGATGCGGCGGAGTCGGCGGGACGGACGGCCGTGCTGGTCGGATGGGACGGCGCCGCCCGGGCCGTCCTTGTGGTCAGCGACACCGTCAAGCCCACGTCGGCCGATGCCATCCGCCGGCTGCGCTCGTTGGGACTGCGGCCGGTCCTGCTCACCGGCGACAACGGGCGGGCCGCCCGAGCCGTGGGCGCCGAGGTCGGGATCGAGGATGTGGAAGCCGAGGTCCTGCCGGAGGAGAAGGTCGCAGTGGTGCGGCGCCTCCAGAGCGAGGGGCGGGTGGTGGCCATGGTCGGCGACGGCGTCAACGACGCGGCCGCCCTGGCGCAGGCCGACCTCGGCCTCGCCATGGGAACCGGCACCGATGTGGCCATCGAGGCCAGCGACATCACGCTGGTGCGTGGGGACCTGCGGGCGGCGGCCGACGCCATCCGGCTGTCCCGACGGACGCTGGCGACCATCAAGGGCAACCTGTTCTGGGCCTTCGCCTACAACCTGGCCGCCCTGCCGCTGGCCGCCGCCGGCCTGCTCAACCCGATGCTGGCCGGAGGCGCGATGGCGTTCTCCAGCGTGTTCGTCGTCTCCAACAGCCTCCGGCTGCGCCGGTTCCGCGCCGGCACCTGACCTCACGTTTCCCGGTCGGGCGGCGTTGGCACAGACGATGGGACCGGGACCGTTCGAGGAGGTCGTACGCGAGCACGCCGCTGTGGTGATGCGCGTCGTCCGCGCGCTGCTCGGGCCGGCCGACGCCGACGACGCCTGGTCGGCCACCTTCCTGGCCGCCCTGGAGGCCTACCCGCGACTGCGTCCGGGGAGCAACGTCGGCGGCTGGCTGGTCACCATCGCCCATCGCAAGGCCGTCGACGTGCTGCGCGCCGGCGCCCGCTCACCCGTCGCCACCGGGCCGGCACCCGAGGATGCGTGGATCGACGATGACGGGCCGGTCGAGCGGGACCCCGCCCTGTGGGGCGCCCTGCAGTCGCTGCCGTTCAAGCAACGGGCGGCGATCGTCCACCACCACCTGGCCGGCCTGCCGTACGCCGAGGTCGGCGCCCTGGTCGGCAGCACCGAGGCGGCGGCGCGGCGGGCGGCCGCCGATGGGCTGGCCCGGCTCCGCCGGGCCTACGAACGAAGGGCACTGCCATGACCGGCCCGGGAGGCCGGTCCATCAGCACTCACTGGCATGCCCTCCGAAGGAGGGTACGCCAGTGACCGACAGGATCGTCGCCGAGCTGCTGTCGTCGAGCCCATGGGCCGAAGGGCGAGCGGCCCGGTCCCGCCTGGTGGAGGGGGCCGAGGAGGATGGGCTCCTCGACATCGCCTACCGCACGGTGGACAGCCCCGTCGGCCCGCTCCTGCTCGCCGCCACGCCGGTGGGCCTGCTGCGGGTGGCCTTCGCGGGCGAGGGACACGATGGCGTACTCGCCGTCCTGGCCCAGCGGGTCAGCCCCCGCATCCTGGCCGCGCCCGGTCGACTCGACGAGGTGGCCCGGCAGCTGGGCCAGTACTTCGACGGGGCGCGCCGAACGTTCGACCTGCCCATGGACCTTCGTCTCTCCCGGGGTTTCCGCCGCGCCGTCCTGGACCGGCTCGTGGCCACCGCCTACGGCCAGACCGTGAGCTACGCCGCCCTGGCCGCGGCCTCGGGCAGCCCAGCCGCGGTCCGGGCGGTGGGCTCGGCCTGCGCGACCAATCCGGTACCGGTGGTCGTGCCGTGCCACCGAGTGGTGCGCAGCGACGGGCGTCTCGGCCAGTACCTCGGCGGCGTCGACGCGAAGCGAACGCTGCTGGACCTCGAAGCCGGCGGCGGCGGCGCTCCCGAGTAAATAGGGGCCTGAATCAGGCCCCTATTTGCTCGAAAGGGCGGGCCCGAGGCCCAGGGTCGCGTAGATCTCCTTGGTGGCCCGGGCGAAGTTGAGGGTGTAGAAGTGGATGCCGGGGGCGCCTCGGTCGAGGAGCTCCCGGGTCAGGGTGCACGCCACCTCGACGCCGATGCGCCGGACCTCGTCGGGGCGGTCGGCCACTGCGGCGAGGCGCTCGGCCAGCGCCGGCGGGAAGGCGGCGCCGGCCAGCTGGGCGAAGCGCTCGACCTGGCTGACGTTGGTGACGGGGATGACGCCGGGGAGGACCGGCGTGTGCACGCCCAGGGCAGCCAGGTCGTCCACCATGGCGAAGTACAGGTCGGCGTCGAAGAAGAACTGGGTGATGCCGAAGTCGGCGACGGCCAGCTTGGCTGCCAGGTGCCGCCGGTCGCTGGCGCGATCGGGCGACCGGGGATGTCCCTCGGGGTGCGCAGCCACCCCCACGGAGAAGTCGCCGGCGTCACGCACCAGCTCGATCAGCTCGACGGCGTAGCGAAAGTCGCTGGGGCCAGGCCCGGCACCGGCCGGCGGATCACCACCCAGGGCCAAGATGTTGCGCAGCCCGGCGTCCCGGTAGCCCTCGACGATCCCGGTGACCTCAGCCCGGGTGTGGGCCACACAGGTCAGGTGCGGCATGACGACCATGGCGGTGTCGCGGTGGATGTGCTCGACGATCTCCCTGGTCTTGTCGCGGGTGGAGCCGCCGGCGCCGTAGGTGACCGAGACGAACGAGGGCTGGAGCGGCTCCAGCTCGACCAGCGTCTTCTCCAGGGTGCGCACACCTTCGGGCGTGCGGGGCGGGCCGAACTCGAACGACAGCGTGGGCCCCGCGGCGAGAAGGTCGGTGATGCGGGTCATGGCTGACCGGCCCGCCGCTCGGCCGCCTCGACGGCGTTGCGGAACAGCATGGCGATGGTGGTCGGGCCGACGCCGCCCACACGGGGCGTGATCCAGCCCGCCACCTCCTCGCAGGCCTCGTCGACATCGGGCAGAAGGCGGCGGCCCTCGTAGCGGACGCCGGCGCCGACCACCGCCGCGCCCGGGCGCACGTGCTCGGGGCGGATCATGCCGGGCACGCCGGCCGCCGCCACCACGATGTCGGCCCGCCGGGTGTGGTCGGCCCAGTCCGCCACGCCGGTGTGGACCACCGTGACGGCGGCGTTGGCCGTCGGTCGCTTCTGGCTCAGCAGCAGCGACAGGGGCCGCCCGATGGTGAGGCCGCGACCGACGACCACGACGTGCCGGCCTGCCACGGGGACCCCGTAGTGGGCCAGCAGGGCCTCGATCCCGGCCGGCGTGCACGGCACCGGCCCGCCCAGTCCCAGGGCCAGGCGCCCCATGTTCAGCGGGTGGGCGGCGTCGGCGTCCTTGTCGGGGTCGACGCGCTCGAGCGCGGCCTCGTAGTCCAGGTGCGCGGGCGTCGGATGCTGCACGAGCATGGCGTCGACGGCCGGGTCGGCGTTGAAGGCGTCGACCGCCGCCAGCAGGTCGGCCTGGGTGGCCGCGGCGGCCAGGTGCACGTGCGGGGACGTCAGTCCCAGCTCCGCCGCCTTGGCCTGCTTCATGCGGATGTAGCCGGCGCTGGCCGCGTCATCCCCCACCAAGATGGTGCCCAGCCCGGGTTCGTGGCCCGCCGCCCGCAACGCGGCGATCCGCGGCACCAGGTCGGCCAACACGGCCTCGGCGACCGGCCCTCCGGGCATCATCACGGCGCCCATCGCTAGTGCAGGAAGTGGCGTTCGCCGGTGAGGACCATGGCGATGCCGTGCTCGTCGGCCGCGGCGACCACCTCGTCGTCCCGCAGGCTGCCGCCCGGCTGGACGACCACGGCCACCCCGGCCGAGGCCGCCGCGTCCACGCCGTCGCGGAAGGGGTAGAAGGCGTCGCTGGCGCAGGCGCCGCCGGCGGCCCGGCCGGCCGCCTTGGCCGCGGCCAGCTCCGCGGCGTCGACCCGGCTCTGCTGGCCGGCGCCGATGCCGACGGCCCGGCCGCCCCGGACCAGCACGATCGAATTGGACTTCACGTGGCCGCCGATGCGCCACGCCAGCTCGGCGTCGGCCCACTGCGCCTCGGTGGGCGACACCTTGGTGACGACCCGCCAGTGGTCGCGCCCGCTCTCGAAGTGGTGCGGCTCCTGGACGAGGAAGCCGCCGGCGAACTGGCGGTAGTGCCGCGGTGCCGGGCTCGGCACCGGCGCGACCAGCAGCCGGGTGGCCTTGCGGCGGGCCACCAGCCGCTCGACCGCCGCCGGCTCGAACGCCGGCGCGACGACCACGTCGGCCTGCGGGCCACCGGCGACCGCCTCGGCCACCTCGGCGGTGAGCGGGCCGTTGACGGCGACGATGCCCCCGAAGGCGGATCGCTCGTCGCCGGCCAGCGCGCCCTCGTAGGCATCGACCAGATCGGACGACACGGCCACGCCACAGGGGTTGGCGTGCTTGACGATGGCACAGGCCGGCCCGGGCCCGAGGTCGTGGACCAGCCGCCACGCCGCCTCGGCGTCGCAGAGGTTGAGGTACGACAGCGCCATGCCGGCCAGCTGCTCGGCCCCGTCCCACCACGACGGCGGGCCGACCCGGCGGTACAGCGCCGCCTGCTGGTGGGGGTTCTCGCCGTAGCGGAGCGCTTGCGGCGCCCGCTCCAGGGCCAGGTGCAGCGTGGGCGGCAACAGGCTGTCGTCGTGGTCGACGGCGGCGTCGAACCACGACACGATGACCGCGTCGTACGCCGCGGTGTGGGCAAAGGCGGCCCGGGCCAAGCCCCGGCGGGTGGCCTCGCTCAGCCCGCCGTCGCGCCGCAGCTCGTCGAGCACCGCGCCGTAGCCGGCCGGGTCGACCACCACCCCGACGTGGGCGTGGTTCTTGGCCGCCGCCCGCACCATGGCCGGGCCGCCCACGTCGATCATTTCGACTGACGGCTGCCGGGAGAAGGGGTACAGGTTGCACACCACCAGGTCGACCGGTGCGATGCCGTTGGCCGCCAGGTCGGCGAGGTGGGCGGGCACCGACCGGTCGGCCAGGATGCCGCCGTGGATCCTGGGGTGCAGGGTCTTGACCCGCCCGCCCAGCATCTCGGGCGACCCGGTGACCGCCTCGATCGGCAGGTGGGCGACGCCGGCCGCAGCCAGCGCGGCGGAGGTGCCGCCGCTGGCCACCAGCTCGAACCCGAGCGCGACCAGGCCGGTGGCCAGCGCCTCCAGGCCGGTCTTGTCGGAGACCGACAGCAGCGCGCGGCGGGCCGTAGGCGTAGCGGTCACGACGACATCATCTCCTTGATGGTGGCCGGGTACAGGCGCCGCTCCACCGCCTTGATGCGCTCGTGCAACGAGCCGACGGTGTCGCCGGGCAGCACGGGCACCGGCTCCTGGGCGAGGATCGGCCCGGCGTCGGCCACCACGGTGGCCACGTGCACGGTACAGCCAGTGACCTTCACGCCGGCGGCGAGCGCCGCCTCCACCGCGTGCCAACCCGGGAAGGCGGGCAGGAGGGCCGGGTGGGTGTTCACGATCCGGCCGTCGTAGGCGTCGAATACCGGCTTGGCGAGGACCGTGCCGAAGCCGGCCATGGCCACCAGGCCGATGTCGTGGGCAACCAGCACGTCCAGCACCTCGTGGGTGAAGGCCAGCCGGTCGAAGCCCGCCCCGAAGCTGGCCCGGGCGACGAGCCGGCTGGTCACGCCGGCCGCGGCCGCCACCTCGACGGCCCGGCACGGCCGGTCGACGACCACGACCTCGACGGGCAGCCCGGCGTCGAGGATGGCCTCCAAGATCGTCCCGCTCCCCGAGGCCAGCACCGCCAGTCGCATTGGATCAACCTATAGCGGCGGGTCCACGCAGCCACCGGAACCGCCGCCGCCGCCGGCCGGCGTGTCACGGGGGTAGGGCTCGACGAAGCCGGACCCGAGGTCGCCGGTGGTCAGGAAGCGGATGATGCCCCGGGCCACCGCCTCGCCCTCAACCGCCTGGACGTCGGCTTGCGCCACCAGGGCGGCCTCGGCCGGGTTGGAGACGAAGGCCAGCTCGACCAGTGAGGCGGGCACCCCCTGGGTGCGACGGAGGATGCCGTAGTAGTCGTCGCCGGCGGCGTTGCGCCGGTACTTGGCCCCGGCATCACGGTCGGCCACCCAGGCGATGTCGTAGGCCGAGAGCGCCCGCACCACTTCCTCGTAGATCAGGCCGGCCAGGCGCTTCGACTCAGGTGACGCCACCTGGTAATAGGTCTCCGTCCCAGGGCCGGCGCGCGGGCCGTCGGGCTCGGCATTGTGGTGGACCGACACGAAAGCCTTGGGCTGCAGCACGCTCACGATCCGGGCTCGACCGGCGAGCGGCACGCGATAGTCGGCGGTCCGGGTCAGGGCGGTGCTGATGCCGGCTCGCTCCAGCGCGTCCCGGGCGTGGTTGACCACGGCCAGGTTCACCGACCTCTCGGTCAGACCGCCGGCGCTGACGGCCCCCGGCTCCGCGCCGCCATGGCCGGCGTCGAGCACCACCGTGGCCTGGTGGATGGCGATGCCGTCGGCCACCATCGCCCGCCGGGCGCAGGGGGTCTCGACGACGAAGCCGCCAACCGCTCGTCCCAGGACCGCCATGACCACCCCGCGGGGCGACACCAGCGCCTTGGGCAGGGGTGGCGGTGGCGGTGGCGGTGGCGGCGTCGTCGGGGGCGGCGCCGGGGCCGCGGTCGTCGTGGTGGTCGGCACGGTGACGGTGGTGGGGGCGGCGGCCGTGGTCGGCTCGGCCGGGGTGGTCGTCAGGGCAACCGTCGTGGTCGTGGCGAGACCGCCGGCGGCGCGTTCCGCCGGGGCGCCCCCCTTGGCCCTCACGACCACCGCGGCGGCCAGCGCCAGGACGAACAGTGCGACCACCGCCCTGCGCACGACCCCAGGCTACCGGCGCCCCACGGCGGACGGAACGCGCCGACGGCGCTACAGGCGGCGGACCAGCGCAGCCACCAGGTCGCCGGCCTCGGTGGGGTTGGTGGCGACCTGGGCGCCGGCTGCGGCGAGGGCCTGCATCTTGGCCCGGGCCGTGCCACGCGACCCGGTGACGATGGCACCGGCGTGGCCCATCCGCCGGCCGGCCGGGGCGGTGACGCCGGCCACGTAGGCCACCACCGGCTTGGTCATCGAGGACGAGACGAAGTGGGCTGCCTCCTCCTCGGCCGAGCCGCCGATCTCACCGATCAGCAGCACGGCCCGCGTGTCCGGGTCGGCCTGGAACGCGGCCAGGCAGTCGAGGAAGGTGGTGCCCGGGACGGGATCGCCGCCGATGCCGACACAGGTGGTGACCCCGACACCCTTGCGCTGCAACTCGTACAGCGCCTGGTAGGTCAGCGTGCCCGACCGGCTCACGATCCCCACGGGCCCGCCGCCGCGGGCGATGTCGCCGGCGGTGATCCCGATGTTGCATCGGCCGGGCGTGATGACGCCGGGGCAGTTCGGCCCCAGCAGCCGGGTGCCCGGGTGGGAATCGGCGAGTAGCTCGACCAGTCGCACCTCGTCGTGGACCGGCACGCCCTCGGTGATGACGACGACCAGGGCCATCCCCGCCTCGGCCGCCTCGACCACCGCCCCGAAGACCCCCGGGGCCGGGATGAAGATGCACGAGACGGTGGCCCCCGTGACGGCGACGGCCTCGGCCACCGTGGGAAAGATCGGGATGCCCTCCACGTCGGTCCCGCCCTTGGTGGGGTGGGTGCCGGCCACCACCTGGGTGCCGTAGGCCCGGTTGCGGAGCCCGTAGAACCGGCCCTGGCTCCCGGTCAGCCCCTGCACCACGACGCGCGTCGTCTCGTCGACCAGGATGCTCATTGGTGCACCCTCCAGAGGATGGTGCACCCATGAGTGCCGATGGAGCTGCGCTCCGCCGCTGCGCTTCGGTGCTCGCTCATGCCCGGGCCAGGCGGACCGCCTCCTCGGCGGCGGCCTGCATGGTCGCCCGGCTGACCAGGCGCTCGGACTGGTGGGCGGCCAGCAGGGCTCGGCCCTCCTCGGCGTTGGTGCCGTCGATCCGTACCACGACCGGAGCGCCGCCACCGGCCCGGGCCAGCGCGGCGACGATGCCGCGGGCCACCTCGTCACCCCGGGTGATGCCGCCGAAGATGTTCACGAAGATCGACCGCACCCGCTCGTCGCTGGCCAGCACGTCCAGCGCGCTGGCCATCACCGCCGCGCTGGCCCCGCCGCCGATGTCGAGGAAGTTGGCCGGCGATCCACCGGCCTGGTTCACCACGTCGAGCGTGCTCATGGCCAGGCCGGCGCCGTTGGCGATGACGCCGACCGTGCCGTCGAGGCCGACGTACTGCAGGCCCTTCTCGTGTGCCAGGCGCTCCCGGTCGTCGAGCACCTCCAGCCCGGCGAAGGCGGCCCACTCGGGATGGCGGTAGGCGGCGTTGTCGTCCAGCGTCACCTTGGCGTCGAGGGCGAGGACACGACCATCGCCGGTCAGCACCAGAGGGTTGACCTCGACCAGGTCGGCGTCGCCCTCGGCGAAACTGCGGTAGAGCGACAGCAGGGCTGGAACGGCCGCAGGCGGCAACCCGGCGCGTGCCGCCCAGCCGGCCGCCGCCTCGGCGGCGAGCCCGGCGGCCGGACCGAGGTGCAGCCGCTCGATGGCGGCCGGCCGGTCGGCAGCCACCTGCTCGATGTCGACGCCGCCCTCGGCCGAGAGCAGCCCGAGGTGGCGGCGGGCCGAGCGGTCGACGGTGAAGGAGGCGTACCACTCGGCCGCGATGTCGACCGCGCCCTCCACCAGCACCCGCCGCACCGTGTGGCCCGAGATCACCATGCCGAGGATGGCGTCGGCCGCCGACCGCACCTGGTCGGCGTCGACGCAGGCCCGGATGCCGCCCGCCTTGCCGCGGCCCCCCACCTGCACCTGGGCCTTCACCACCACCGGGTAGCCGGCCGAGTCGGCGGTCGCCACGGCGGCGTCGACGCCGGCGGCCACGCCGCCGGTCGAGACGGGGACGCCGAAACGGGCCAGGTGCTGCTTGCCCTGGAACTCGAAGAGGTCCACCGGCGCAGGATTCTAGGAGGACGGCCCCGCCCACCCCGGGGGCCGCGCCAGGATGGGGGCCATGGCCACCCGCCGCCCGGGACAGAACCGCAGCCGCGCCGTCGTCGTCGGGTCGCTGGTGGCGGCGGTAGTGGCCGGCCTCATGCTCTACGCCGTCGTACGCTTCGCGGCCGACAACCCCGAGAAGGCCAATCTCGGCTCACCGGTGCTCCGCCTGAACGCCGAACGCCTGGCCGTCGAGATCGCCGAACGGGGACCGGTGCTGTTCCCCGACGCCCTCAACCGCGATCGGGAGGTCTTCGTGCAGCACCTGGGCGACGACGTCGACGAGGGTTGGCTGGCCATCAGTGCCTACGGGTCCACCGTTGCACCAGCCTGCGTCCTGCGCTGGGAACCCGATCGCCGCCTTTTCGTCGACCCCTGCGGCGAGGGCACCTACCCCGCCGACGGATCGGGCCTGACCACCTACGCGGCGACGGTGACCGACGGCACCGTCAGCGTCGACCTGCGCACCCCCGACCGCTGAGTGTCAGGCGGGCTCGACTGGCTCGCCTGGTTCGGCGGCCTCGCCCACCACATCGGCGATCGTCAACTGCCCGCTGGCCCGAACGTCGCTGTCCAGGGTGCGGGACCGGCTGAAGGTCCGTTCCACCTTGCGGCGGGCGGCGGCGGCGTCGCTGGCCTGAACCATCAAGGTGGTGGTCACCGTGACGTCATAGGCCTGGGTGAGCTTGGCCAGGGTCTTGAGCCGGCCGAGCACGTAACGGCCCATGCCGTCGTCCAGCGCCTTGGCCTCCTTGCGCAGCCTGGGGCCGGTCAACTCGATGGCGTGACGGCCGGCGGCGGTGACCTCGAACACGCGCCGGGCCGGGCCCACGCCGGTCGTCTCCCAGTTCGGCTCGACGAAGCCGGCCGTCTCCAGCCAGCGCAGCGCGCGGTAGATCCGGCCCGGATTGCTGCGGTCGAAACCCATCGGCTCCAGCCGGGTGAGGAGGTCGTAGCCGTGGCCGGGCGCTTCGTCGAGCAGCAGCAGCAGGCACGCCCGGATGATGCCGCGGCGCGACGCCAACTGGTCCTCCAGGCGCGACGTGACGTTCATCTCGCTCACGACCATGACCCCCCGGCTCGCAGCGCGGCCGGTCCGGTAGCGGTCCAGAGGGATCGTTGGTGGCGATGCGAGCACGGGGACGCTGACCATGCGGCCACGGTACGACTCGGCCCCTGGGGCCAGGTCAAGCACCCCCGTCGAGCACACCCGACCCACCCAGTGGCTGATCGCCGACGACGCATGCCCGACTTGCCCTCCGGTTCCCACGGGAGCCCACCTGGCTGCCCACCTACCGCTGTGCGACGCAGGCTACGCGACGTCGAGGCTCGACACATCAGGCCTATCGGCCAGC
>Ga0187894_10005514_pt1 | contig 12861 bp, 9 predicted proteins | sample GBC1701081metaG_FD_136650 | JGI IMG/M metagenome (GOLD analysis project Ga0187894, IMG submission 136650) | White microbial mat communities from a lava cave in the Kipuka Kanohina Cave System on the Island of Hawaii, USA - GBC170108-1 metaG ... | reverse complement strand
CGTGCTGATCGCCGGCGCGCTGGTCATGATGGTGACGGCGCTTGCGGGTAACGTCACCCCGCTGGCGCTGATCATCCCGCTGATCCTGATGGGCTGGGGCAATGGGCTGAACATGCCCAATGCTATGGCCAATGCGCTGACCTCGGTGCCGGCCAGCCATGGCGGGGCCGCCTCGGCACTGATGGGTTTCGTGCAGATGCTGGCGGCGGCGCTGCTCACCGTGCTGATGGGCTACGTGTCGCACACCACGCAATTCAACATCGGCCTGGGAATCGCGCTGGTAGGCCTCGCCGGCTTGGCCGGCTGGGCGTTACTGGTGCGGCGATGATCGGCCGGTTCGGCACGGCGATGCTCTGCTACGTCACGCCCAAGGAGCATTGGGCTTGCCCGGCGTCGTCACCTACAAGATTGCGGCCCATGCCACCGAGCTTGCCAAGGGCCATCCCGCGGCGCAATCCGACCATCGAAACGGTGAACCCGATGCCTGTTAAGTTTGCCGAACTGGAAGCAGCGGTCGAATTCGCTAGCTTGGATGGCGCGGGGGAAGTCGCGGCCTTTCTGTGCCGTCAAACCGGCAAATCTTCTAGGTCTGCCGATGGGTCGCTTAGGACGACGAGAAAGGCCGGTTCTACGCGAACGAGATACGCTCTCTAGCGGCCGCTGCTGGCCGCGGTGCGCCGGGGCCGGCGGACGGTGCGCACCTTCCCGCTGCCGCCACCGCCGCAGAAGAACTGGTTGCCGCCGTCGGACTCGAGCCCGGACACGCCTGTGCCGGACGGCATCTCGAGTCTCTCCAGGACCTCGCCTGTTTGAGGGTCGATTCGCCTCACGTCGCTGTCGTCGCCTTCCCAGGTGCCGTGCCAGAGCTCGCCGTCGACCCAGGTGACGCCGGTGACGACGCGGTTGGACTCGATGGTGCGCAGAATCGCTCCCGTCTCGGGATCGATCTGATGGATCTTCCGCGCCCGATGCTGCCCCACCCAGAGGCTTCCTTCGGCCCATGCCAGGCCCGAGTCACCGCCACCGCCGGGCGCCGGGATCGTGGCAAGGATGCGGCCGGTCTTCGGATCGATCTTGTGGATGCGATCCTCCGCGATCTGAAACAGGTGGTGGCCATCGAAGGCCGTGCCGGCGTGTGAGGCGACGTCGATCGAGCGCACCGTCGTTCCGCTTGCAGGATCCAGCGCGTTCAGCTTGTCGCCGGATGCAAACCAGACGTGCTGACCGTCAAAGGTCACCCCATTCACACGGTCGACACCCGGAAAGGGTCCGTACTCGCGGAGGATTTCAGCCGCTGATCGAATCATGTTTCCGTCCTGATCGCTTCATGTTGCCATGCTAGTCGCTTGGCAGCGGGCCGGGGAGTAACAAGGTTGTCGGGAATCCCGGCACGGGCGGGGTCATCCAGCGACGCGCGGGTCCGCGACCATACGCCTGCACTTTACCGCTCCCCGCCAGCGCATCGAGCGCGCGTTGCACGGTGCGCGGGCTGGCCCCCAACGCAATCGCGAGCGCCGAGCTCGACCACGATTCGCCGTCGGCGAGAAAGGCCAGCACCGCGGCATGCTCGTCTTCGAGGGGTGGCGCCAGCACGACGATCTCGCGTGCACGGCGCGGTACCAGCGCAAAGCCTTGCGTCGTGGCGCTCACGTCCGCCAGTGGCCGCAGCTCCACGCGAAGCCGCCCGATTTCGACCCGCAAGCGTGCGCGATGTGATTCGTCGGCGTGTTTCGCCCGGAAAGCACGTGCCAGCAGTGTGCTGCGCGGCATGTCGGCGGGCCAGGCTTCAGCCAGTGCGCGTGCCAGCGCGAACAACACCGGCCGTGTCGCGAGCGAGACCACCATGGCGGCATCCCTGACCACATGCCGGCACGCGTCCACGACGAGCGCGCCCGACGACAGGAGCGCCTCGACGTCCTCGAGCAGGAGGGGGCGTTCCTCGCCCCGTGCGATCAGGCGCGCCGCGGGCGTCTTCATCACCAGGGATGCGCTTTCGACCTCGGCCGTCAGCGCCGGGATGTCCGCCGCGCGCGCGGCGTGCTCCGCCCGGATGAGTGCGGCGCGCGCCGACTTCGTCCGCAGGCGCCGAATCGCGATGCCCGCAACCACCAGTTCGTGGGCGACCCTCGATGCCGGTGGCAGCGGCGTGGCGGCAAGCCCGGCGAGCGTGCGTTCGGCCTCGTCGAGGCGGCCGATCAGGAGCAGCCGGCGGACCTCGAGATTGCGCGCGTGCGCGGCATTGACGCGATCGCCGTGCGCTTCGAGCGTCGCGCGCGCCGCGTCGAGCGCCTTGGCTGGCCAGCCAAGGTCGCGCGAGACGAGCGCGATCTCGGCCTCGGCCACGACACACCGTGCGCGGGCCACCGCCTCTTTTGGACCAAACGCGCGTGCCGCACTGCGCAGGAGCGCCTTTGCCCGGGCGAGATCGCCGAGCTGCGCCATCGCGATACCGCGCAGTGCGAGTGCGGGTGCGTCGTCACGCAGGGCAACCCGCTTCAAGGCGCCGAGCGGATCGCCGGCCGCCAGTGCGCGTGCGGCCGCCGTGATCAGCGAGTCCATCGAAATCCCGTCAGACTTGTAACTCCCGTCATTCTGCAATCCGGCGCTAAGCCTGTCGCGTGGCAGACAACCACCGACAGTATCGAGACCGTGACAATCATGGCGCAAGGGGAGACGGTCATGTCCGACAAGAAAGTGGTCTCGCACGAGGAATGGCTGCAGGCTCGCCTTGAACTGCTCGTTGCCGAGAAGGAATTCACGCGCCAGCGTGAAGCGTTGACGCGCCGTCGCATGGCGATGCCCTGGGAGCGCGTGGAAAAATCCTACCGGTTTGAAGGGCCCGACGGCATCCTTTCGCTCGCCGAGCTCTTCGCTGGGTGCTCCCAGCTGATCGTCTATCACTTCATGTTCGCCTCCGATTGGGAAGAGGGATGCAAGTCGTGCTCATTCTGGGCCGACAATTTCAATGGTATCCCGATTCATCTCCATCATCGCGATGTGACGTTGGCCGCCGTTTCGCGCGCCCCCTTTGCCAAGATCGGCGCCTACAAGGAACGCCTGGGCTGGAGTTTCCCTTGGGTGTCATCCTACGGAAGCGATTTCAATTTCGACTATCACGTGTCGTTTGCGGCCGAGCAGGTCGCCGCGGGCATCGCGTACTACAACTACGGAGTCCGGCCCACGGACGTGTCAGACGAGCAGGGGATCAGCGTCTTCTACATGAATGCGCGCGGCGAGGTGTTTCACACCTATTCCTGCTATGCACGCGGCATCGAGATGGTCAATGGCGCATACCATTTCCTCGACCTGGTGCCCAAGGGTCGCGATGAGGACGGCTTCGAATTCTCGATGCAGTGGGTCCGCCGGCATGACCAGTATTGAAGCCTGCCGTCATCCCGAGCGCAGCGAGGGATCTCCCGCGAATGGGCCTGCCGTGCATCTTGCGCGGGAGATCCCTCGCTGCGCTCGGGATGACGGTGGTGGGCACCCAGACGCCCGCGCCGACAGCGGCAATACGACTGTCCGTGGCGCCGCCGATTGGCTGTGCCTTGCCGCCACACCCACTTTCGCCGTCATGGCGTTGCTGACCGCTGTTGTTGGGGGCGGCCCGCTGGATATGATCTGCTCGGGCGGGCAAGACGCGCCACTGCTCGCCGGCATGGTCCCGATGTACGTGCTGATGAGCGCCTTCCATTCGGCGCCGTGGCTGAGGCTGATCGCCGGCCGACGAAGCGGTGCCCGCCGGCCTTGATCCGGCGTTCGCCAGATCACCTGCTGTCGCAATCATGGAGCAGACCGATGCCAGAGGCTCTTGTCGTCCGCCGCGAGACGCACATCCCGGCGCCGCCCGCCGCAGTGTTTGCGCTGTTGACCGATCCGGAAAAGATCCTGCGCTGGATGGGTACCGAGGCGCAGACCGAGCCGCAGCCCGGCGGGCTCTACCTTGTCAATGTTACCGGCGCGCGCTTCGCCCGCGGTGCCTTCCGCGAGGTGGTGCCGGTGCACCGGCTGGCTTACAGCTTCGGGTGGGACGGCAGCGAAGCGGTGCCGCCGGGGTCCAGCCTGGTCGAGATCGACCTGATCGAGCAGCCGGACGGAACGCTGCTGCGCTTCACCCACTCCGGCTTGCCCAATGCCGAGCAATGCGCTGGCCATGCGAAAGGCTGGGCCCACTACCTCGGCCGGCTGGTCGAGGCCGCCGCCGGGCGCGACCCGGGTCCGGATCCCTGGCACGGCCGCACGGACTGACGCACACGGCAGCCAGTGTTGGACCGCGTGCCAGGAGCCGCGCGGTCCATCTGCATTGTCGTGCATGTGGCGCGCTCCCCGGCAGCCGGAGGCGCTCTGGAAAATCCCGTCACACTTGTAACTCCCACCGATCGATGCCCCGGCCCTAAGTCTGTCCCGCGACGACCAGCCAACACGTCGTGACAAAAGCGGACGACGAAGGACATCCGACGACAGGAGTGAATGGCGATGACGAAGCACATGACCGGAACACGCCAGGAGTGGCTGACAGCGCGGCTCGAGCTGCTCGCGGCGGAAAAGGAACACACGCGTCGCAGTGATGCGCTGGTGCAGCAGCGTCAGGCGCTGCCGTGGGTGCGCCTCGACAAGCCGTATCGCTTCGAGACCGAGGCAGGGACTCTCGTGCTGACGGACCTCTTCCAGGGTCGCTCGCAGCTGCTGGTCTACCACTTCATGTTCGGGGTCGATTACACGGCGGGCTGTCCGTCCTGCTCGATGATTGCGGACGGCTTCAACGGGTTCGCGGTTCACCTCGCCAACCATGACGTCATGCTGTGGGCGGTCTCGCACGCGCCGCTGGCAAAGCTGCTGGCGTACAAGCGGCGCCTGGGCTGGAGCTTTCCCTGGGCGTCCTCGCTGGGCAGCGACTTCAACGCCGACTTCAACGTCTGGTTCACCGAGGCCCAACAGCGAGAGGGTGTCGCCGAATACAACTACCGGCGCGGCGGCCACGCGATGGACGCGACACCGGTCCCGGAGCCTGTCGCCCAGATCGCAGCAACATGCGGCACCGACGTGGTCACGTACGCGCGCGATCGGCCGGGAATGAGCGCGTTCGTGCTCGAGGACGGCGTCGTCTACCACACTTACTCCGCCTACGCGCGCGGACTGGACGGCCTGTGGGGCGCGTACCAATGGCTCGATCGGGCGCCGCTCGGGCGCAACGAGACGGGCGTCTGGTGGCGCCGCCATGACGAGTACGACAAGCGTTGAGGTGCCTGGAAAACGACGCGCCGGGCGCCGCCGTTCGGACCCCGCCATCAGAGGAGAGATGATCATGACGACCAGTATTCCGTCCCCGTCGAACGTCGTGTCACGCGAGGAATGGCTTGCAGCCCGCAAGGCGCTGCTGGCCCGGGAGAGATCGATGACCCACGCGCTCGATGCCCTGCGCGCCGAGCGCCGCCAGCTGCCCTGGGTCAAGGTCGAGACGCCCTACGTGTTCGAAGGACCTCAGGGCCCGTGCACGCTCGCGGACCTGTTCCGCGGCCGCAGTCAGCTTGCCGTTTATCACTTCATGCTGGCGCCGGACTCCGATCACCTGTGCAAGGGGTGCTCCTTCATCGCCGATCATATCGATCCCGCGCGGCAGCACTTCGAGCACGCCGATCTGGCGTTTGTCGCAATCTCGCGCGCACCGCTCAAGCGGATCGAGCAGGTCAGGCAGCGCCTGGGTTGGACCTTCCCGTGGGTGTCCTCGCACGGCACCAGCTTCAACTACGACTTCGGTGTTTCCTTCACCAAGGAGGACATCGCCGCCGGCCGCGCCATCTACAACTACGGCACGCCGATCAAGAACAGTGAGGATATGCACGGCACCAGCATCTTCGTCAGAAGCGACAGCGGCGACGTCTTCCACACCTACTCGACCTACCACCGTGGCGACGAGATGCTGATGGGCGCCTTCATGTGGCTCGATCTCGCACCCAAGGGCCGCAACGAAGGGGATGGCGTCATGAGCTGGTTGAAGCTGCACGACGAATACGAGGCCAGCGACAAAGCCAAGGACGGCTGCTGTCGCTGATATCCCGATATCGATGCCTGCGGTGCGCTGGTGGACCGGCGCACCGCGTAGAGTCTACTTGCCGCCGGGGGCCATGGTGGCGGCGACGAAGTCACGCTGCATGATGGCGCTGAAAATGACGTCCCAGGGCTTGTTGGTGAGATCGTCACCCGTCGTGGGAGCATGGCTGGTCAAGGTCACGACGTTGGCGCACAGGCCGTCAGATCCCGGCACCGTTCGAGCCGCCGCGTCGGTCGGTGCGAGCTCGGCCAGCGTCTTCCCTGTCATGGTTGTCGGAATCGTATTCCAGCGTTTGATGAATTGCTTGCCGCCCACGTCTGCCTGCGCACACCCGAGGTGGGCAAACACGACCGCCACGCCGTGTCCTTTGCCCGGCATGTCGATATCGGCGATCAACGCCATGGCGTATGGCGGCAGCCCCGTGGCCTGATCGCGCGCCGTCTGCTCCTCGATTTTTTTGCGCATCTCGTCGAACGTCTTCGATTCCAGCACGATCGTCGGCATCGAGTCGTCAAATCCGATGACAGGCGACGACAAGAAGGCCTGCACGATTCGGACACCGTCCTTTGACAGCGCTTCAATACCGTGCAGGACGGTATCCACGGCCGGATGCGCGGTAACGTTCGATGCCGCCGCGGTGCGCGCCGCAGCAACGACTTTGGGAAACGCGGCCTGAAACAGCAGGCGACCGTCGCGTGCCACCACCGAGGTCTTGCCGAGCTCGCCGCGCCAGGGATCTCCGGGACGGCGTCCTTTGATATCGATGGCGCCAGGTTCGCCGTTGGCCATCATACCGCCCTCGATCGCGGCGAATCCGCGCTTGGGCAGGTCGTCGAACACAGTCTTCGCGCCAGCTTCGTTGCGAAGGAACCAGACAGCCACCTCTTGTGGCGGACCGTAGTAGCCGACGAACGCGTCGATCTCCGACGGCGCCACGGCCACCTGCTCCTTCCAGATATCCAGGGCATAGAACATCCGCCACGTATTGACCGGACGGATCGTCCCGCCCGCCGACAGGCGCCGCATGAGGCCCTTCGACATGGCGGTGTTGGCGTCGGGCAGAAGCCGGCGTGCCGTTGCGAGATCGACCACGGCGGCCAGGGGAAATCCTTTGGCCTCCGTGTCCAGCACCGCTTGAGGGACGATGGACAGCAGGTGTCTCAGCGTCGACGGTTCGTCTGCATGGGCAACGCCGGTGGACGCCATGAGGGCAAGAGCGACTGCACATATCGATCGTGACTGTCTCACCGGCGATCTCCTCAACGACGACGGACGGCATATCACATCGTCGTCGCGAGTGTGAGTGGTCACTGAAATTTCAGGCCTATGTCAGTACTCAGCACTGGACAGATTATTATTCGACCAATCCCTCGTGACCGGGCCTTCGCGCGCCTTCCGAACGCTTCGCGTGGAGGGGCATCAAGTATTTGTTTTCGCCAGCCATTTTGCCTCTCGCGCTTCTCGCGAAGCATTTATCGCGCAGCGTCCCGGTAGCGGGACGAGAAAATCAGGACAGATTGATTTGCGATGCAACCCGCCCATATGCTGTGAACAAACCAAGAAAGTAGGCGTTGTGCTTTGTCTCGGGGATCAGTCGCCCGCGGGCATGAGCGTTTTGCTTTCGCTGCTGTGGTTCCCTATTCGTGAGTCCTCATCCGCTCTTCCACGCCGCGGTTGCCGGCTGGTTCGCCGATCGGTTCGCGTCACCAACGGCGGCGCAGGAGAAGGCGTGGCCGGCGATCAAGGCGGGGCGCGATGCGCTGATCGCGGCGCCGACCGGATCGGGCAAGACGCTGGCAGCCTTCATGGCGGCGATCGACGACCTCGTGCGCCAGGGGCTGGACGGCGGGCTGAAGAACGAGACGCAGATCGTCTACGTCTCGCCGCTCAAGGCGCTATCCAACGACATCCGGATAAACCTCGAGGCTCCGATCGCCGGCATCCGCGAAAGGCTGAGGACGCAGGGCCTGGCCGACGTTGATATCCGGACCTGGGTGCGTACCGGCGATACGCCGGCGAACGAGCGTCAGCGCATGGGGCGCCAACCGCCGCACATCTTGGTAACCACACCGGAGTCGCTCTACATCCTGCTGGGCTCCGAGTCGGGGCGCCGGATGCTGGCGACAAGCCGCACGGTGATCGTCGACGAAATCCACGCCATCGCCGCCAACAAGCGCGGCAGCCACCTGGCGCTGTCGCTCGAACGGCTGGATGCGCTTTGCGGCCGTCGCTTGCTGCGCATTGGCCTCTCGGCCACGCAGAAGCCCATCGAGACGGTCGCCCGGTTCCTGACAGGGGCGAGCCCCGCCTGTGAGATCATCGATACCGGCCATCGCCGTGATCGCGATCTGGCGCTGGAGGTTCCCGAATCACCGCTCGACGCGGTCATGTCGATGGACATGTGGGAGCAGATCTACCGGCGCCTGGCGGAACTGATCGAACCGCATCGCACGACTCTGATCTTCGTCAACACGCGCCGCATGGCCGAGCGCGTGACGCGCAAGCTGTCCGACCTGCTGGGCGAGGCCAACGTGGCGGCGCACCATGGCAGCCTGGCCAAGGAGCAGCGCTTCGATGCCGAACAGCGGCTCAAGCACGGCAAGCTAAAGGCCCTGATCGCCACGGCGTCGCTGGAGCTGGGCATCGATATCGGAGAGGTCGACCTGGTGTGCCAGCTCGGCTCGCCGCGCTCGATTGCAAGCTTCCTGCAGCGGGTCGGCCGCTCGGGTCATGCCGTCGACGGCACACCCAAGGGTCGGCTGTTTCCGCTCTCACGCGACGAGCTGGTCGAATGCACCGCCCTGCTCGACAGCGTACATCGTGGCGAACTCGATCGCCTGTCGATCCCCGAGCAGCCGCTGGATGTGCTGGCGCAGCAGATCGTGGCCGAGGTCGCGACGCGCGAGTGGCACGAGGACGATCTCTATGTCCTGATGAAGCGCGCTTGGCCGTTCCGCGACCTGGCGCGCGAGGATTTCGCGGCTGTCGTGGACATGCTGGCCGACGGCTTCAGCACTCGCCGCGGCCGGCGTGGCGCCCTGATCCATCACGATGCGGTCAACCGGTTGCTGCGCGGCCGGCGCGGGTCACGGCTGACCGCGCTCACCGCCGGCGGCACCATTCCCGACAACGCCGACTACCAGGTGCTGCTGGAGCCGGAGAACCATGTGATCGGCTCGGTGAACGAGGATTTCGCCGTCGAGAGCATGGCCGGCGACATCTTCCAGCTCGGCAACAAGAGCTATCGCATCCAGCGTGTCGAACGCGGCACCGTGCGCGTCGAAGACGCCCAGGGCCTGGCGCCCTCCATTCCCTTCTGGCTGGGCGAAGCGCCAAGCCGCAGCGATGAGCTGTCGGAAGCGGTGTCGCGGTTGCGCACGACCATCGCCCAGCACTTCCGGCGCGATCCGACCGGCGACAGCGCGCTGCACTGGCTGACGCGTGACCTGGCGATCGCGGAAGCGGCCGCCGAGCAGCTGGTGGCGTATCTCAAGGCCGGTCACGCGGCGCTGGGCGTCCTGCCGACGCGCGACACGATCGTGCTGGAGCGCTTCTTCGACGAGGCCGGCGGCATGCAGCTGGTGCTGCATTCGCCGTTCGGCAGCCGGTTGAACCGCGCCTGGGGCCTGGCGCTGCGCAAGCGCTTCTGCCGCAAGTTCAACTTCGAGATCCAGGCCGCCGCCACCGAGGACAACATCGTGATCTGCCTCACCGAGGCGCACAGCTTCGCGCTCGACGAGGTCGCGCACTATCTGCATTCGGCCTCGGTCAGGACGGTGCTGACCCAGGCGGTGCTCGATTCGCCGATGTTCGCCACGCGCTGGCGCTGGGTCAGTGGCGTGTCGCTGGCACTGCCGCGTTTTCGCGGCGGCAAGAAGGTGGCGCCGCAGCTCACGCGCATGGCGGCCGAGGATCTGATCGGGTCGGTGTTTCCCGATCAGATCGCCTGCGCCGAGAACCTGCCGGGCGATCGCGAGATTCCCGATCATCCCCTGGTGCGACAGGCGATCGGCGATTGCCTGACCGAGGCGATGGATATCGACGGCCTGGAGCGCCTGCTGGCCGGGCTCGAGTCTGGCGAGATCCGCATGATCACATGCGATCTGACGCAGCCTTCGCCGCTGGCGCTGGAAGTCCTGTCGGCGCGGCCCTATGCCTTCCTCGACGATGTGCCGCTGGAAGAGCGCCGCACGCAGGCCGTGATGGCGCGCCGCTGGCTGTCGGCCGAGGACGCGTCCGATCTCGGCCGCCTCGATGCCGACGCCATCGCGCGCGTGCGCACCGAGGCATGGCCCGAGGCGACCAATGCGGATGAGTTGCACGATGCGTTGGTGTGGCTGGGTTTCCTGACGGACCAGGAAGTCGCTGCCGCTACCGGCTGGCGTGACTGGCTGACGGAACTCGCGGGCCACAAGCGGGTGGCGCATCTGTCGGCTGCCGGGATCGGACTGTGGCTAGCCGCCGAGCGCCTGGCGCAGTTCCAGGCGCTATGGCCGGCGCTCACGACGGAGCCGCCGATCGCGGTGCCATCGCGCAGCGACGAACCGACAGGGTCGCGCGATGAAGCGCTCGTTGAGATCGTTCGCGGCCGGCTCGAAGGCCTGGGTCCCGTCGATACCGAGGCACTGGCTTTGCCGCTGGGCCTGACGCCGGCCGAGATCGCAGCGCCGTTGGCGGCGCTGGAGTCGGAAGGCTTTGCCATGCGCGGGCGCTTCACGCCGGGCGCCAATGCCGATCAGTGGTGCGAACGCCGGCTGCTGTCGCGCATCCATCGCTACACGATCAAGCGGCTGCGCGCTGAAATCGAGCCTGTCGCGGCGCGTGACTTCCTGCGTTTCCTGTTCGCCTGGCAACGCGTGGCGCCTGATGCGCGGATGGCCGGGCCCAAGGCACTCGACACCATCGTGGCGCAGCTCGAGGGCTTCGAGGCGGCGGCGGGTGCCTGGGAGAGTGACATCCTGGCGGCGCGCATCGCCGACTATCGTCCGATTTGGCTCGACGAACGCTGCCTTGCCGGACAGATCACCTGGCTGCGGCTGCGGCCGCGCATCAGCCGTAACGGCGAGGGCCGCGCGGCACCGGTGCGCACGACGCCGATCACGCTGCTGGAACGTCGCCATGCGCCGCTGTGGACGTCCTTGTCGCCGCAGGAGGACATGGCACAGGTGACGTCGCGATCGCAGGCGGTGCTCGACTGCATCAAGGCGCATGGCGCGTCGTTCCTCGACGAGCTGGTCGACGGCAGCGGCCTGCTGCGCATGCAGGTCGAGGAGGCGTTGGCGGAACTGGTGGCGCTGGGCCTCGTCACATCCGACAGCTTCGGCGGTTTGCGGGCGCTTCTGACGCCATCGAGCGAGCGGCGGACCGGCGGCCGGCGCCGCCGCCGCGCGGCATCGTACGCCATGGAGGACGCCGGCCGCTGGGCGCTGGTGCGCCGGTTCCGCCCGGAAGCCGCGAAGGCGACCGGTGAGGCGGCGGCCATCGAGCACGTGGCGCAGGTGTTGCTGCATCGCTACGGCGTGGTGTTCTGGCGCTTGCTGGAACGCGAGGCCGCCTGGCTGCCACCGTGGCGCGACCTGCTGCGCGTCTACCGCCGGCTCGAAAGCCGCGGCGACATCCGTGGTGGCCGCTTCGTGGCCGGCTTCACGGGCGAGCAATTCGCCTTGCCTGATGCCGTCGGCAAGCTGCGCGAGATACGTCGGCAGACCGCGGCCGACGACTGGATCGCCGTATCCGGTGCCGACCCGCTCAACCTCGCCGGCATCCTGACGCCGGGGCCGAAGCTTGCGGCATTGGCCGGCAACCGGCTGCTCTATCGCGCCGGCGTACCGACCGCGATGCTGGCCGGCGGCGAGGTGCAGGTCTTCGGCGACCTCGATCCGGCCACCGAATGGCGTGCGCGCAAGGAACTGCTGCGCCCCGTCGAACGCCCATCAGTCCTCACGCTAGTGCGGCCTCAGCCGGATGAGGAGGCAGCGGCATAGCCTTCATGGTGAGCTTGTCGAACCATGAGGGAACGCACGGCAGCGGTGCGAGTCGCTTCATGGTTCGACAAGCTCACCATGAAGCGATCACCGAAACACACCGTGGAAGCGGCCGAGGAACGATGCCAATCGCTCCGATTTCGGGTTCACCAAGAGTTCGCCGGGCGCGCCCTGCTCGGCGACGCGGCCGCCTTCCATGAACACCACGCGGCTGGCGACCTCGCGCACGAACAGCATCTCGTGGCTGACAACCAGCATGGTCATGCCGCTCTTGGCCAGGTCCTGCATCACCGCCAGCACCTCGGCCACCAGTTCCGGATCAAGGGCCGAGGTGACCTCGTCGAACAGCACCAGCTTGGGCTCCATGGCGACGGCGCGCGCGATGGCGACGCGTTGCTGCTGGCCGCCGGAGAGCTGGTAGGGATAGTGGCTGCGGCGTTCCGACAGGCCGACGCGGTCGAGCCAGCGGCGCGCGATCTCATGGCCTCGGCTTTGGGCCGGCCTTGTACCTTGATCAGGCCCAGCGTCACGTTCTGCTCGGCCGTCATGTGCGGGAACAGATTGTAGCTCTGGAACACCATGCCGATCTTGGCACGCTGGGCGCTGATCGCGGTCTCACTGAGCCGGCGATGCGTGCCTTCGGCGTAGCCGATGCGCTCGCCGTCGACCTGGATCTCGCCCTGATGGAATTCCTCGAGCAGATTGATGCAGCGCAGGAAGGTGGTCTTGCCCGAGCCCGAGGCGCCGATGATCGCCACCACCTCGCCCTGCTGGACCTCGAGGTCGATGCCCTTCAGCACCTCGGTGGCGCCGAAGCGCTTGTGG
>Ga0187894_10005513_pt1 | contig 12862 bp, 10 predicted proteins | sample GBC1701081metaG_FD_136650 | JGI IMG/M metagenome (GOLD analysis project Ga0187894, IMG submission 136650) | White microbial mat communities from a lava cave in the Kipuka Kanohina Cave System on the Island of Hawaii, USA - GBC170108-1 metaG ... | reverse complement strand
TTCCGACTTCAGCCGGAGTTCCTGCTCCCGTTCGTCCGCGGTCATCGCTTTCTGAATGCCGGCTCGGTCCTGTCGCAGCGCGTCGAGCAGCGCGCGCGCTTTGGCTCGTTCGGCGAACACGAGGGCTTCCTGTGTCTGGTTCTCTTGCGCCAGCAGGCTGAGCATTCCGTGATAAGTGTTTAGCCCCAATTCGAAGTGGCGCTGGCGGTCCTCGGCCCCGCCCGCCGTTTGCTGACGCAATTCTTCAATGATCGAGATGGCTTCCGCGAACGCTCGGCGGGCTTCCGCGGGACGATTCAGCCCGAGCTGACAATATCCGAATGCGGTGAGCGCTGAATACAGATGGTATGGAGTGACTATCTGACGCGCCAACGATACGGCCCGCTCCGCGAACGGCGCCGCTTCCGCATATTTACCTTCAGTCAGATAGATTTCGGTCGTCGGGATGAGATTATCAACGATGACGCGCTTGGAGTCTGCGGCTTCAGACTCCTGAATCGACTTGAGGCAATAATCTCGCGCGTCCGCGTACCGTCCCTGCACGGCGTGGATGCGGCCAATGGAGTTCAGGATGAGGGCGGCCCCGGCCCGATCACCATAACCTTGTGTCTGCTTTAGAAGGTCATGGTAGATTTCGAGCGCCTGATCGTAATTCCCCAACCCTTCATGTTGTTTGATGATCCCGAATCGCAAAATCGCGATTTCAACTTTGTCCCCCATCTCCTGATAAATCAGCGAGGCCCTTTCAAAGCAGACCAGCGCTTGCTGGAAGTTGTTCTGATGGTTGTAGACGTGAGCCATCTCAACCAGGGCATGGGCTGTCCCTCTCGGGTGTTTCAGCTCTTCATAAAGACTGAGGGACTTGAGCGCGTACTCAAAAGCTATTCGGTAATCCCCAATCTCATGATACGCGTGGCTGAGATTAGCCAGCGTGAGCGCCGCGCCAAGCTTGCTCCCGGCGGCTTCATACAGCGCCAGCGCCCGTTGCTTAAATAGCAAAGTCTGTTCGTCGTCCTCCTGCCGTTCTTTCAGCGCTCCCATGCCCAGCCAGGCCCCAGCGATTCCCGCCTGGTAGCCGATCTTTTCCGCTATCGCCTGCTGCGTCTGATAGCAGCGCAGAGCCACGTCGAACTTTCCAAGCAGAAGCTGGCGCTGACATTTGGTGGTCAATGCGCTGACCAGAGATGGGGCAACGAAGGCTTTTTCTTTTTCCAGGATTTGGTCGCGCTCCTGCGCCGAAGCCGCGACCTCAAGCCTGGCGGCGAGTTCCTCCTGGACCGAGAATTCGCGCTCGATCTTCCATCCGGCGCCGGTCTTGATCCATTCGAATGAGCGGCAGGACCCGTGAAAGGCCTCGCGTTCGGATACGAGAGCCCCCGTTTTTTTGTACAGACGGTGTTCATCCGTCATTAGATATGAGATCGCCTTATCGCGCATGACCTCCAGCCGGGGCGCCTTCATGCTGATGAATTCAATTCGTGTGGTTGAAAATAAGCCCTGATAAAGCCCGAGGCGTGAAGCCAGGTTGGGCGATTGCGGATTCCAAAGTCCGCGCATCCGCTCAAGCTCGCCCGCCGCGATGGCGGCGCCGTAATCGAGGGTCAACGAGCGTACAGCCTCTTCGTCAGCGGTTTGCGCAGCCATCGGCCTGTCAAGTGAAGGCGGAAAAAGGATAGGCGGCAAGTTGTGAAAGCTCAGGCTGAACGCGGCCAACCCTAAAACGACTCGGCCTAAAACGACTCGGCCTAAAACGACTCGGCCTAAAACGACTCGGCCTAAAACGGCTCGGCCTAAAACGGCTCGGCCTAAAACGGCTCGGCCTAAAACGGCTCGGTAAGACAACGACATAACCTGGCTCCTTTGCAGTTAAGGTGAAGGAGGAGACGCGGAGTTTACTTCCCCCGTCGCCCTTTGGTCTACGGTGTGTGGCCAGATGAGCGAACTCAGGCATTGGCGGGTGTGGCGGCTGCATCGGCGTTTTTTCGCAAAGGCGTCACACTTATCAGGAGGCGTCGTTGCGCGCAGGCCGAAAATTTTTGAGCCAATGGTAATAAGGCGAGCGGTTCGGCAACTTCCATAATCGCCCCCTAAGAACGACTTTTGACCGGTGGGATGAATTCCTGACCACAGAAGTCTCCGGCAAAATTGATTCGCGTCATCCTGCGAGGCGACTGGTTCGTGGGAGGCGCGCCGCCCTTTTACTCGGGCATTTTGGCCCAGGAGCAGGGAAGCCCAGCCCCTTTGCGGCGTTGGTTTCCCGGATAATCAACCATAACACCAATGGAGAAATACAATGAAGATGTCGAAGCGAATTTTCAAAGCTGCTATCACGCTATTCGCAATGAGCGCCATGCTGTTCTCAGGGTCATTGTGGCCGTCAGTTCAATGCGCAACGGGCGCAAGTCCGAAAAGCAACGCCGCCGCCGCTATCTCTATCAAGGTCACTTTTAAGATCGGGAGGGCAAGCAAAGGATGCAAGGGCTTTGGAGTATGTAAGATCTCTATCAGCATAGGCAAGGTAGTCGCAGACGAGAGGAGTGTTAGCGGCGAGCTTAGCACGGCTGGTGATGGGAAGCTGCAACTTGCGCTGCTGGGTAAGGCTCCGGAAGAAGGGCGGACGTTATTTATTGATGAGGACATCCCACTGAGCCGGGAAATTGCCAAGAAATTGGGCGTTAAGAACGCGACCATCCAGCGGGGAGAATACGCGTTTAGCGCAAGCAGGTCAGTGCTCAATGCCCGGTTGACAAGATAACCGTCACACGGAAACAGGGCCGAATGCGAGCGGCCCTGTCCAATTTCAGGATGGCCCAACAACAAGAAATTTTATGCGCCAGCCAGTCTTCAATTTGGTTGCAATCTGCGTCCTGTAAAAATCGAGCATCAGCTCGCGCGTACTGGCCAATTCCACTTTCCACTGGCTGAACACAGTCGCCGGCGCCCCAGCCACGAACAGCGCCCAGCTCAATCCGATCAGTCCTTCGCCCGCGCCAACTCGCCCGTTCCGGTTTGGGTTTCCATCCTTCCAGTTGCGCCAAAAATATTTTCGGAGGCCGGTAATATCGGAGGCCGTTCCGTAACTTTCTACTACGTAGACAAACAACTGAAGCGCAGGTGGGAAAGCGAATGCCTGCTTAAATTTCAAGGCCTGAACTATTAGGAGGAAAGTTATGAATTTAACGAAACGGATTTTGGTAATTCTGGTTTGCTTGTCGCTCTACGCGCCGCTGGCCGCCGCACAGGAGCCTCAATCGGCCACAATCTCACGGGAGACGATCTCTCGGGACTCACGGGAAGTGACCGTCATCATCCAGCAACAGCAACTCCGCTTCGCCGCTCCAGCCTCGGCTCAAGAGGTTCGGCTGGAGGTCTTCAACCAGACCGGCGAAATGATCTACGACAGCGGTCTCGTCAGCGGCTCCGAACTTTCCTGGGCCTTGCTGAACGCAAGCGGCGAGGCCATCCCGAGCGGGCTCTACGCCTATACGCTGACGGTCAAAGAGGCGAACTCCGAGACGCCCGCGCTGCGGCGCGGCAACCTGATAGTCGAGCGCGGGAAAGATCGCGATCCGCAGACTGACCGCCTGTGGGTAACGAACCAGGGAGCGGTCGGGGCCGAAGCGGCGATGAGCGGCGGCGAGTGGACGGTCTTCTCAAGTCCCGAGGCGAGTGTGGCGGGGGAGCGGATCGGCCACAACGCCGCGGCGCGGCCAGTCCTCAATCTCAGTGGCTCCGGAACGGGAGGACGTATACCGAAGTTCACGTTAACCGGCCTTTCCCTGACCAACTCGGTGATTTCGGAAGACTCCAACGGGCGGATCGGGATCGGGACGCTGACGCCCGGCTCGGCGTTGACCGTCGCCGGGGTGATCGAGACGACATCGGGAGGAATCAAGTTTCCGAACGGGACGGTGCAGACGACGTCGGCGGCCGGGTCGTTGTTCCAGGTGAACCGCGACGCGACGCTCAAGGGCAACGGCACTGACTCTATGCCGCTTGGGGTGGCTGTGCCGCTGATCCTTTCCGGCGACGTCAGTAATGGGAACGGCGTGATCACCGTGACGAACACCGCCGCGGGTGGCCCGGCCGTCTTCGCGACCGGCGGCGTCGCCAATGCGACGCTCGGCGGCGGCTCGGGGCTGTTGGCGCTCGGCGGGACCGGCTTCAACACCAGCCCCGGCGGCGTCGGCCTCGTCAGCTTCGGCGGATCAGCCTCCTCTAGCTCAGGCGGCACGGGCGGAAGCCTGATAGGCGGCGTCAGCACAGCCGGTAACGGTGGCGACGGTCTATTTGCCGTGGGCGCGTTGGGAGTCGGCACGGGGAAAAAGGGCGGCAGAGGGATTGTGGCCATTCCAGGCGGAGGAGCGGGCGGCGCGACCGCGGGGCTGGCGGGTGAGTTCCTCGGTGATGTCGAGGTCTCGGGCAACCTCTCGAAGGGCGGAGGTTCTTTTAAAATCGACCACCCGCTCGACCCGGCGAATAAATACCTCTCCCATTCCTTCGTCGAATCGCCCGACATGATGAACGTCTATAACGGCAATATCACGACCGACCAGAACGGCGAGGCGACCGTCGCGCTGCCCGATTACTTCGAGGCGCTCAATCGCGATTTCCGTTACCAGTTGACGGTCATCGGGCAATTCGCCCAGGCCATCGTCGCTAGCAAGGTCAACGGCAATAGCTTCACGATCAAGACCGACCGGCCCGGCGTGGAGGTCTCCTGGCAGGTGACCGGCATCCGCCAGGACGCTTATGCGAACAAGCGCCGGATACCGGTCGAGCAGGAGAAATCCGAACGCGAGCGTGGTTACTACTTGCACCCGGAAGCCTTCAATCAGCCCGAGGAGAAGTCTCTCAATTGGGCGCGCAAACCCGAATTGATGAGGCAGGCCGAGCGCCAGCCACAACGATAATTCCTGACTTAAATGAGGCCTGTGCAAATAAAAGTCCCTGTTGATCAGCGGAATGCGCGCTCGATGTCCGACAAACTTCAGTTTGTCGTGGCCTGATCAGCAAATTGCTTGTGAGAGATAGAAGGGCTCCTTTATCCAGCCGCGACAAACTGAAGTTTGTCGGACATTTGGCGCCGCCCGATTTATGCACACGCTTCACTTAAATCAACTAAAGAGGAGATTGATCATGAACAAGCGTCTAATTACGTTCTTGATTCTTATCGCGGCGGTAACACTGCTTTCAGTTTCCGCCTCCCCCGCTCAACGCGAAGATAAACCGCGCGCCGGAAAGGCTCAGAAAGAGGAGGCCAAAGCTAAGGAGAATCCCAAGCAGCAAGCCGGATCGAAGAAGATTCCTGAAGGCGTGATCGTCAATGGCAATGAAGTCACACTCAAAACGGGCTACAAGTTCGTCAAGCAATCCGGCGGCAGCGTTGCCGTGGAAAAAAAGAACGGTGGCGTCACCGGCGAATTCAAATGTTCTTGTAAGAGTACCGCCACGACGAAAGGCGGTTGTGATTTCGGCACTATCGGAGGTGATACCGCGAAGTGTTTCTCCTCCGGTTGCAGCGATTGCTTACTTGAGACGATAGTGAAAACCACCTCTGCCGCCGCCACCACCTCTGGGACGAAGAAACAGTGATTCCTCTTGCCCTGGGTGCGCGTCACTTTCAGCGCGCCGGACTTGGCGAAAGACACTTTGAAAAGTAAAGGACTGCTTGCCGAGTCCTGCGCGCTGGAAGCGACGCGCACCCAGGGCAAAGCGGCTTCTGATTTACGCGCGCGCCTCATACAAGCTCAATCGGCGTAGGCTTCAGCCTTTTTGTCTGACGCCACCGCCGTTTTGTTTTTGTTTTTGAAGAGCAGGACAAACAACCCCAGGATCGCCGCCGCGAAGATCGCCGGCTTCGCCCACAGAGGTTTCCATTCGATGGATTTCAGTTCCGCCTTCCGCAGCGCCGCCTGTTGCTCCGCGTTCGCGCCGTCGCGAATGGCTTTTATGCCCTGTGACAACTCCCCCTGAATCCTATCTTTTTCTGCATCAGGGCTGCCCTCCAGGCGCGTTTCAATTGCCCGGACGCTTTCGGCCTTGTCGGGTAATACCTGGGCGATCCACACGGACGCCTTGGGCGTATGTTGCGCCTCGATCTGCCCCGCCACCTGCGCGCCAATGGCCATTCCCAAACCGAGTGTGAAGAGCACGAGCATGCCCTGGGCCTGAGCGCGAATCTGCCTCGGCGCGACCTGGTCGGTGTAAATCTGCCCGGTCACGAAGAAGAAGTCGTAGCAGATGCCGTGCAGCACAATGCCGCTGATGATCATCCAGCGAATCTCATCCGGCGCGCCCATCGAGAACAAAGCGTAACGCGTAACCCACGCGAGCATCCCCACGGCCAGCATCCATTTCACGCCCAGCCGCGCGAAGAAGAACGGCATCACGAGCATGAAGAAGATCTCCGACATCTGGCCGTATGACATCGTCAGGCCGATTGGCAACCCGGTCATCTCGACGATGCGGCTGGTGATTTGATAGTAGAACGCCAGCGGAATGCAGATCAGCAAAGACGAGAGCATGAAGATCAGATAGTTGCGATCTTTGAAGAGTACGAAAGCGTCGAGGCCCAATATCTGCCGCGCCGTGACCTTGCCCTGCTTGACCGGCGGCGTGTGCGGCAGCGTGAAGCTGTAGAGGCCAAGCAAGAGCGCCGCGCCCGCCGTCAAGTAGAACATCTCGACGCCTGTCTCCCATCTGAGCCAGGTCAGCGCCAATCCCGCCACGATCCAACCGATGGTGCCCAGCACGCGGATGCCCGGAAAATCCTTTTCAGGGTTCGAGACGTTCTTCATCGCCAACGTGTTGGCCAGCGCCAGCGTGGGGAAGTAGGTGAGCTGGTATCCGAAGAGTACCATGTTGATCACGTCGGGCGATGGATTCTGCGCCTTCATCATCGTCGTGGCGAAAAACATGACGCCCGCGCCCAGGATGTGCATTACGCCGAACACACGCTGCGCCGGGAAGAATCGGTCGGCGATCATTCCAACGAAGAAAGGCGAAATCATTCCGGCGATTGGCCCGACCGCGTAAGTCCAGCCGAAGTCCGCGGCGGTGAAGCCGATCGTGCCCAGGTAGTTCGGCGCCGTCACATACCACGCGCCCCAGACGAAGAACTGGACGAACATCATCAGAGAAAGTTGCAGGCGGAGTGTCAGATTCATGTTGTGTCTCGCTTTGCCTATTAAGTTGTGAACGTTACTTGCAGTGCTTGCAGTTTGATGGGATGGCGCAGATTCTACACAGGTCGCGGAATTTAGGCGAGCGCGCAAACCTTAAAAATCTTGCCATCCACCAGCGGATTGGGTAAAAGCAACGCTGCAATCACATCAAACACGAAAGCGTTCATCACAAAGATATGCCGGACAAGAAACTCTTTATCGGAATTGATCTGGGCGGAACCAACATCAAAGCCGCGCTGGTAAACACTGACACGGGCGAAATCGCCGCGACGCGCTCGACGCCCACGCGCGCGCGCGAAGGCCACGACGCCGTCATCGCGCAAATGGCCGTGCTGGCCGAGGAGATCATCATCGCCAGCAAGTTGTCGAAGGCCGACGTCGGCGGCGTCGGCATCGGCATTCCCGGCGCGCTCGATCTCGATCGCGGGATGACGGTTTTTCTGCCCAACCTGCCGGGCAACTGGCGCAACGTGGCGGTGCGCGATCAATTGACGCGGCTGACCGGGTTGTCCGTCGCGATACTCAACGACGCTCGCTCGATGACGCTGGGCGAGTGGAAGTTCGGCGCTGGGCGCGGAGCCGACACCGCGTGTTACACGCTGGGCACGGGAATCGGCGGCGGACTGGTCATCAACGGCAAACTGCACCTGGGGATCAACGGCTCGGCGGGAGAGCTTGGTCATGTCAGCGTTGACCTGAACGGGCCGAAATGCGGTTGCGGCAGCTACGGCTGCATCGAGGCTTACGCCTCTGGCCCGGCGATTGCCGCAATGGGAATGAAGGCCGTCGTGCAGGGGCGTAACACGACCATCGCCGAAATGTGCGAGAACGATCTGAACCGCATTACGCCTGAATTGATCTGCGAGGCGGCCAGGCGCGGCGACGAAGCCGCGCGCGAGATCTATGAATTCGCCGGCAAGGTCATCGGCGCGGGCATCGCCAATGTGATCACCGCCGTGACTCCGCGACGGATCGTGATCGGCGGCGGCGTGGCGGCGGCGGGAGAGATGATCCTCGATCCGATCCGCCGTTCGATGCGCGCTCGCGTCTTCCTCGTCGATTCGCTTCAGGTCGAAGTCGTCCTGGCGCAGTTGGGAAACAACGCCGGACTGATCGGCGCGTCGCTGTGGGCCAGAGAGACGATCTCGTAGGTTAGGTATGAAGAAGAGAGAGTACGGAAAAGACGGAATGAACGGAACAAACGGAAATCATCTTTTAGGTTCTTTTCCGTTTGTTCCGTTCATTCCGTCTTTTCCGTACTCTCTCTTCGCCCAATTATTCGGGCGTTTACGAAGCTAAGGCAATGATCGAAAACATCGAGCAAGCAAAACCTGAACCGACGTTGACCGACATTTTGAAATATTGGGGGCCACCGATAGCCTGGATGTCGGCGATCTTCTATTTTTCGACTGACACTTTTTCGGGAGATAAGACCGGCTCGCTGCTCTGGAAAGTTTTCAGCTTTGTCTATCCCGGGATCACACACGAATCGTTCGACTCGATCCATTTTGGCGCCCGCAAAGCCGGGCATTTTACGGGATACGCAATTCTCGCCTTGCTGCTTTTTCGCGCCTTTCGTTCAGGCGACGACACGCGATGGCGTTGGAATTGGGCGATCAGCTCTTTGCTGGTTTCGAGCTTGTACGCGTTGCTGGATGAGTACCACCAATCGCTCACGCGTCATCGCGTCGGCTCGATCTACGATAGCTTGACCGATACCTCCGGAGCCGCGACAGCTTTGTTTCTGTTGTGGCTCCTGAGACGAGAGAGTGAAATGGAGCGTAGAGATTAACTTTCAGTATGTTCGATGCGGAGAGATTTGACGGGTGAAGTAATGATGCGCTGCCCGCCCGCGCAGATTTCCATGCGCAATCCGACGCCGAGGAATCCCATCTTGAGCATGCAGCCGCCAAACGTCGATCCGCTGACGGTCGCTTCAATCGGCTCGGAGAAATAGCGTCCGCCCTGCACCAGTGCCTTGCCGGTTTCCGGCTCGATCACGAAGATGAAATACTCGTTATTGAGTGTGCGGGCGCAGACCATATCGAACGGAGCGAGCGTTCGCAACGCGACGCCGTCCAGCGAGCGGCTCAGTTCGGTGAAGCCATCCAATGAGCAATAGCGAGGAATGTTATGCACGCCCGCCCTCCTAAAATTTCGAATTTACCGCGCGTCGTTGTAGTTCAAGTGGGGAATAGCAGCGACGTTGAAAACCGGTCAATACCGGGCTCAGTATTACCTACTGAATTACGGACGGTCAAGTTTCAAAAGGGCCGCTCGAAGCTTTGACTTCATTCTAATTGTCTCCCGGTAAAATTGCGGCGAAGCGTTGTTTGAGAGTGCTGAGGCGTGTCCTTCTGCTAAAATGCGCTGCGGCAATCCCCAGCGCCGCATGAAGATTTCAACATTGAGAGACGCGTATGGCAAGAAACGATAAAAAACGTCCTGTAGTCGGTCTCGCCCTTGGCGGCGGAATGGCTCGCGGCTGCGCGCACGTCGGCGTTTTGCGCGAATTGGAGCGGAATAACATCTCGATTGACCTGATCGCCGGTACGAGCGTCGGCTCGCTGATCGGAGGCGCTTATGCGTCCGGACTTTCGCCCGACCAGATAGAACAGATGGCGCTGACGATCAGCTGGAACGACCTCGGCCGCGTGACGATCTCGAAGCTGGGATTTTACAACAGCGAGCGCACGGAAGATTACGTCCGCAAACATTTTCCCGTGACCGAGTTCGAAAAGGCCCGCATCCCGTTTGGCGCGGTGGCCACCGACATTCAAACAGGCAAGATGGTGATCTTCACCGAAGGCAGTCTGCCGCTGGCGATCCGGGCTAGTTGCGCGATGCCAATCTTTTACACGCCGGTGATGGTCAACGGCAGGATGATGGTGGACGGCGGGCTGGTCGGTCACATCCCGGCCTCGGTCGCGCGGTTGATGGGCGCGGACGTCGTGATTGCGATTGACGTCAATTCGCAGCATCTGCCGATCCCGCCGCCCACGCACCTGTTCAGCGTTATGTCGCAGGCGCTTTCGGTGATGGGGCGCAGCTCGGTTCAATACCTATACGCTGACGCCGACATCGTCGTGCGCCCCCAGATCGAACAGGTCCGCCCCGACGATCTGTCGAAGGCCGCTGAGATGATCGCCGCCGGCGAAGAGGCCACGCGCCGCGTGATTCACAAGATCAAACGAATGTTGGAGCGGCGCAGTCAGGGATTGTTTAAACGCATCTTTTCGCGCGAGCCGCAATACGACAAACGGCGGTTGACCATGCTGAGCGAATGATCATCAGGCGCCTTGAACTCCCGTCGTGAGCTTTCGTTTGCCGTTTGAGCGATGGCTGTGATAAAAACTCCACGCTTGAGTCATCAGACTCGGAGGCCATCCGGAATTGAAAATATGCGCCCGTAGCTCAGTTGGATAGAGCGCCGGCCTTCGAAGCCGTAGGTCGTAGGTTCGAGCCCTACCGGGCGTATTGACTTTTTCTGTGACTTAATAAATAGGCAATGCGGCTGGGATTGTCTTTAATGACACATCAATGCCACGTTGCCTATTCGTCTTTCTGCTCATTCCACCAGCCTTGAGAACCACTTGCTAACGCCATCTTTTGCTGTTGACAGCAGGTTCTCAGTATGAGAACCTGCCGCTATCTTAATCTCAAAACCAAGCAAGCTGTATATCAGAGACAGCAGGAAAAGACGCGATCCCTAACCAACACGAGGAGACTAACGGTCATGACAATGCTTAGCTCAACTGAACTAGGAATCAAGCTAAGGAATGAGAAACATGAGAATTATCTCTTATCGAAAACTTCGAGAGTTTTACGAGGCGCACCCGGACAGTGAACCCTCTCTCGAAGCTTGGTATGCGGCTGTCGAAAACGCGGACTGGAGAAATTTCGCCGATGTAAGAGGGACTTTTCGCTCCGCTGATGTTTATGGAAATTGCACAATCTTCAATATCGGTGGCAATAAGTACCGGCTGATAGGCTGGATAAATTACAAGACGCACGTCGTCTATGTCAGAAATATTCTGACCCATTCAGATTATGACAAAGAGAAGTGGAAGGATGATTGCGATTCAGGGTGATCCAAAGAAATACGCGTCGCTGCTTTCGATGGCGCTACCTGCAATCATCGAGACCGAAGAACAGAACGAACGTTACCTCGCAATCGTCGAGGATCTGATGAGCAAGGGCGAGAACTTGTCACCCGAGGAAGAGACTCTGCTCAAACTGCTCTCGCACCTGATCGAAGACTTCGAACGCCGTTACTACAAGCCGCGGAGAGCCACGCCTCTCGAAGTCCTGCGCGAATTGATGGCCGCCAACGATCTTAAGCAAGCTGACTTGATACCAATTTTCGGTTCGAAGGGAATTACATCAGAGGTAGTCAATGGCAAGCGCGGAATCAGTAAAGCCCACGCGAAAGCTTTAGCCGAATACTTCCACGTAGCGCCGAGCGTTTTTATCTGAGCGCCTTACTTCGATAGAGAGCCTCAAAAAATCAGGGCCGGCAAGTCCTCAAATATCTCCGGTTTTGAGAATCTTGCCGGCCCTCTCTTTTCTTTTTCCACTCAACGCGAAGCCGCGGTAGTCAACGCGCGAAGGTTGTTTTGCGCGTTCTGCCATTGACGATCCAGGTCCTGGGTGATGACTCCGGTCGCTCGCACTCGTTGCCACATTTGCTGGGCGGTTTGGATATCGTTCGCCAACTGCTGTCCGGAGCGTTGTCTGTTAAACGAGTCAAGCGAAGGCGCGGCCAGATTCCTGGCGGAGGTTTGCAGGTACCCCAACGTGTCGAACAACTGCCTTTCGGTCGCGGTCGTTCTCCGTGTGCCCAACGATTCGGCGGTTCCGTCGCGATTGACCCACAGTCCGACAGTCGCCGCGTAATTCGATTGCAGGACTTGAAGCTGATTGGCGACTTGCGTGGCCAGCGATGAAACTGAAGTCGTCGATCTGGGTGGATTGCCCGTTGAAGGCGTGGAGGGCGGGAAATCAAAAATGCCCGAGGATCCGTCGGACGGGCCGGAGGGTCTCGGGCGTCCGTTTTGAGGAAAAGATTGCTGGTCCGATGGGAAAGGCCGCGAGGATGAGTCTATCTGCGCTGATGTGGATCCCTGGCCAATCGTCAGGTACCTGTCGCCATTCGATCCGCGAACAACTATGCGGCGGATTGCGCTGTTGCGATCTTCAACGATCACCATCGGCGCGGACGGACGCGATGGCTGCCTTGCCCCGTAATTCGTCGGCGGAACTCCCCGCAGCCTGATGTCCAAAGTATCTCTCGGCTGAACCTCGTGGTGCGTATAAATGCGCCAGCCGCTGGTTGCGGTCTCAGCCGTGACCAGAACTCGCAGATAACCGTCGCGATCGCGTTCGGCGCGTATATCGTAAATAGGGACGCGCCCTTGGGCGGTTCTGACCGCATTGGGATCGGTGGGCGTCACGCCGGGATTGAAGCCGGGGTTTGGTCTGGTAGTTCCCCCCGGCCCCAGGGGGATGGGTCTGTTGAACGATCCTGTTCCCCTAAGCCTGTTCCCTGATCCTATTCCTGCTCTTTGTCCCGGATAGTAACTGGCCGAAGTGAGACTCATAGGTTGGACCAGTTGCAGGTTGAATCTTTCACCGGGGTCAATCTCGACGTTCTTGCCTCTCATCACCAGCACGAC
>Ga0187894_10005512_pt1 | contig 12869 bp, 9 predicted proteins | sample GBC1701081metaG_FD_136650 | JGI IMG/M metagenome (GOLD analysis project Ga0187894, IMG submission 136650) | White microbial mat communities from a lava cave in the Kipuka Kanohina Cave System on the Island of Hawaii, USA - GBC170108-1 metaG ... | reverse complement strand
GGCAAAATCCAGGACGTGGGCGATCTGGCGATCACCTGTGTCGGTAAGAATACGCACGTTCCGGCAGGCTACAGCGTGGGCGCTGGGTCAATCCTGGGGACGGATTTGCGCCTGGAGGATTTCGCGTCGTTCAGCAACAAGGCCGTCCCGACTGGAACGCATGTGGGGTACAATCCGAAAAAGTAGTCAGTAGTCAGCGGTCAGCCAGTCGATTACACTCACCCTTCACCTATGATTGACTCACAGGAAAGGGATCGCAAAGCACCAATTTTTATTCGCTGAAAGCTGATGGCTGAGTGCTGATCGCTAGTATTCAGGAGTTTCATCGTGACCAAGATCGAACGCAGCGCGCTGTGTGTACACGGACACTTCAGCCAGCCTCCGCGCGGCAACCCGCTGGACTACACGATTGGCGTCGAGCCGGAGGCCGACCCCTACAAGAATTGGAACGAGCGCATACACGAAACGTCGTACAAGCCGAACGCAGACATCGGCAACTTCGACTACATCAGCTTCAGCTTCAGCGAAGGGCTGATGAAGTGGCTGGAGGGGGAAGCGCCGGAGACGTATGCCAGGGTTGTGCAGGGCGACACGCGCGCGTTCGAAAAATACGCCCCAGCAGGTAATGCGCTGGCGACCGCCTACAACCACATCATCCTGCCGCTGGCGCGTAAACGGGACAAGCGTACCCAGATCATCTGGGGGATGGCAACCTTTGAACGGCACTTCGGGCGCAAACCGTTGGGGTTCTGGTTGCCAGAGGTGGCGGTAGACAGCGAAACGCTGCTGTTCCTGGCCGAAGCGGGCCTCCGTTATGTCGTGCTGACCGGCAAGCAGGTACGCGGCATCCCGGTGAACGGCGGTGCCGGCCCGTACTGGATTGATTTGCCGGAGGGCAAGCGAATGGCGGCGTTTGTGCGCGACGACAGCCTCTCGACCGAACTGTCGTTCAAGGTGCATAACCTGGGCGGGGCGGGCAGTTGGGGGCGCAACGTCCTCGCGCCGGCGCGCAAGAGCGCGGGGCCGCTGACGCTGCTGGCGACAGCAGGCGAAACCTTCGGCCATCACTACGCGGGCGAAGAACAATTTTTGCACTGGCTGGTCACACACGAAGCGATACAGGCTGGCTACGAGGTGACAACGCTGGATCGCTATTTCGTGCAGCACCCGCCAATGGGGCGCATCACCATCGAGGAACGCAGCAGTTGGGGCGACCACCGGGGCCTGACTCATTGGGCAACCGGGGTATCCGACCCACACAACGATACCATCTGGAAAGGTGCGCTACGGCGCGCATTGGATAATGCCGCCAGCGACGTAGATGGCGTATATGAAGACCTGTTGAAGCCCTATAAGATCAACCCCTGGACGCTGCGCAGCGATTATCTGCCTGCCCTGTTCAGCGAAATGACCGCCGACGAGTTCATCCAGGAACGCATTCCGTCGATGCCGCCCGCCGAGCGTGAGACGCTCAAGGTGCTGTTCCAGACCGAACGCCTGACACAGCGTATGTATAACAGTTACACGTTCACCGACAATCGGTTGGACGGCAGGCAGCCGCGTTACGCGATTGCCTGTGCAGCGACGGCGTTGTCGTTGGCGCAGCAGGCGACCGGGCGCGATCTGAATGACCGCCTGCCGTCGGATTTGGCCGTCGTTACTTCGAATTCGACGCCCGTGACCGGCGGGGACATACTGCGGGATGTAGTAAAAGAATTTGAGTTGGATTTGCTGGCGAACTAAAAACCCGGCGCACTGACCGGGCATTTTACAATGGACAACTGCGTAGGGGTTTGTCGGCGACAAACCCCTACAAAGCAGTCTAGGTGGTGACGACAGAGTTGTCGCCGATGAAGGGGTTCGGCACATATTTGTCGGCGTTCCAATCGTTGTGCCATTCGGTGCCGTTGACCAGATAGCGGAATTGATATTCGCGCCCTTTGTCCAGTTCCAGGGTAATGCTGAACTGGCCGTCTTTTTTGGTCTTCTTGAGCGGGGTGGCTTTTTCGTCCCAGTTGTTAAAATCACCCACCAGGTAGGCGGTCTCGGCTTTGATCTGCGGCGGCAAAGTGAAGGTCACTTTGCAGGCTGGTTTGGACTTAAGGAATTGTTTTTTCAGCATGTTTGCTGTCTCCATTGGTCGCTGTCTCCCTTTCTGCGAACATTTTCAGCTATTTGGCATTGTAGCATAGGGATTTCGCGGGTAACAAGATCAATTTCACTATCATAAGCCATAATCCGATTATACCCTTTTCACAGGTGCGCCCATAGTGATACCTATCACGTTTCTATCATGCGCCCTACCATAGACATCAAAAACAGGCCGCTTGTTGCAACGCGACCCTGTTTCTAGCTGAAATAGCGCAACGCATCCACCTTTAGCCAGGCGACCATACGCCATTTTGCCAGACCCAGGTGCGCTGGAGGACATCACCGATCCAGGTGTGGACGGTGATGCGCGTCACGGCGGTAGACTGGGCTGTAACCACATCCGAAATCCGTACCATCGTGACCTCGTTGTCGTCCGCCTGCGCAATTTCTGCTTCGATATTGACGGCGATGCCGGTGTCATCAACCGAGGCTGAGACGCTTAGAAGGTTCTGCACACCTGTTACGCCCGTTAAGGCGGCTTGAAGCGGCGCGCTGATTGCATCGCTGGTGGCGGCAACACCCGCGATGTCCATCGTCGCCGTTCCGACTACGCCTTGATTGATGTCAATCGTTGCGGAGAGTGGTGCATCCGTCGCCACCGCTTCGGCAGTCGGCGAGGGCGCAATGGTCGGAAGTTCCCCCTGCGCCTGTCCACCGCAGGCCGCGCATAACCAGATTAGTATTCCGGCAACAACAATACGATTTAGCTTTCGGGTCATTCTGCCTCCCCCTTGATGCTCGACTATCCGCCCGACTGCGGATCACTCTGAGCGCACCAACCTGAGAACTCTAGTCCAGGTTAGCCGTTCGCGCAAGTGAAAATGGCGTCGCCAGGGTTGATGTTCCAGGTTCAGGCGATTACTGACTTGAAGGGTCATTTTAAAGAAAGGCATAAGAGTTGCGGATTTGGCCTTAAACCTGCTATTCTTGCGCTGTCAGGCAAACCTGACCACCACTCGATTATGGAATAAGCAGGAGTTTGCATGATTAAGCCTGTTGCACGAATAAATGTAGTCCCGAACCTACCCGAACCGCTCCGGCGACTGCAAGAGTTGGCGTATAACCTGCGCTGGGCGTGGGATCATGATACGATTGCGCTGTTCCGCCGCCTGGATCGTGACTTGTGGGAGGTGACGGGACACAACCCGATTTCGGTTTTAGGGCAGGTCAGCCAGGATCGGCTGGAAGCGGCTTGCGACGACCCGGCCTTCATGGCGAACCTGCACAACGTTTGCGAGTCGTTTGACGACTACATGAACGCTAAAAATACCTGGTATGACACCCATTTCGGCAATCTGAAAAAGCCGATTATCGCCTATTTTTCGATGGAATTTGGCATCACCGAATGTCTGCAAAATTATTCCGGCGGCCTGGGCGTGTTGAGCGGCGACCATCTGAAAAGCGCCAGTGATCTGGGGCTGCCGCTGGTGGGGGTTGGCTTGCTCTATCAGGAAGGTTACTTCCAGCAGTATTTGAACGCGGACGGCTACCAGCAGGAATTGTATCCGATCAACGATTATTCTAACCTGCCGGTCACGCTGCAACGCAATGCCGATGGTACACCGATCAAGATCAGCGTACCGATGCCGGGACGCGACCTGTACGCGGTGGTCTGGAAGGCGCAGGTCGGGCGCGTGCCTTTGTTCCTGCTGGATTCGAACATCCCGGACAACCCGCGCGAAGAAGACCGCAATCTGACCGACCGGCTGTATGGCGGCGATCGCCGGACGCGCATCCGCCAGGAAATCTTGAGCGGGATTGGCGGCATTCGGTTGCTGGAAGCCCTGGGCCTGCGCCCGACCATCTGCCACATGAACGAAGGCCACTCGGCATTTCTGGCGTTGGAACGCACCCGCCAACTCATGCAAGAAAATGGTCTAAACTTCTATCAAGCCAAAGAAATTGCTTCATCGGCGCATGTTTTTACCACGCATACCCCCGTCCCGGCGGGGCTGGAACGCTTCGGCTTCGACCTGATTGACGAGCATTTCACCAATTATTACAAAAGCCTGGGGTTGAACCGTGAAGAATTTCTCGACCTGGGGCGAGAGAACATGGGGACATACGAATTGTTCTCGATGGCCGTGTTGGCGCTGAAACTGTCTACCGGATCAAACGGCGTTGCCAAGCTGCACGGCGAAGTGTCGCGCAAATTGTGGCAGTGGCTGTACCCGAATGTTCCGGAACACGAAATCCCGATTGAGTCGGTGACGAACGGCATCCATGTGCAAACCTGGATGAGCCGCGAGATGGGAACACTGCTGGATCGTTACCTCGACCCGGCCTGGCGCAGTGAAGAATCGCGCCCGGATATTTGGGCGATGGTCGATTCGATCCCCGACGCGGAATTGTGGCGCACGCACGAACGCCGCCGCGAACGCCTGGTCGGATTCACTCGTCAGCGGCTGCGGGGGCAGCTTGAACACCGGGGCGCGTCGCAAAGCGCGATTGAAGCCGCCGAAGAGGTGCTGAACCCCGACGCGCTGACCATCGGCTTTGCCCGGCGCTTTGCCACCTACAAACGGGCTACGCTGCTGTTCCGCGATTTAGACCGGCTGAAGCGCATTTTGAACAGAGCGGACAGTCCGGTACAAATCATCTTTGCAGGAAAAGCCCACCCTCACGACACGGGCGGCAAAGACTTGATCCGACAGATAGTCAATGCTGCGCGCGACCCGGAACTGCGCCATTCGATTGTGTTCCTCGAAAATTACGACATGAACATCGCACGGACTCTGGTGCAGGGGGTAGATGTGTGGCTGAACACGCCGCAGCGCCCGAAAGAGGCCAGCGGCACGAGCGGCATGAAGGTGATTTATAACGGCGGCCTGAATTGCAGCATCCTGGACGGCTGGTGGGCGGAAGGTTTCCAACCCGAACTCGGCTGGGCGATTGGACACGGCGAGGAATACCCGGAAAACGAGTGGGAGAACCAGAACTTCATCGAGAGCGAGGCGTTGTATAACATCCTGGAGCAGGACATTATCCCGCTGTTTTACCAGCGCGGGCGCGACGGCCTGCCGCGCGAGTGGATCGCCCGTGTGAAAAAGTCAATGGAAATCCTCGCGCCGTATTTCAACACCCGCCGTATGGTTGAGGAGTACACCGAGAAATTCTATATCCCGAATTATAAGAACAACCTGGAGATGACGCACGGCAAGCTCAAAGACGGCCTGGCCTATGCCGCCTGGCGCGACAACCTGGAAAAAGCCTGGAAGCAGGTGCAAATCCGCAGCGTGGACATCCCGCACACCCAGGTCAAGGTCGGCTCGGACATGGAAATCCATGCGATCGTCGATCTGGGTTCGCTCACGCCGAAGGATGTGCGGGTGCAGTTGTATTACGGCGGACTGAACACGCGCGGCGAGATCGGGGCGGACGGGCAGGCGATTGACATGAAAGCGAACGGCAAAGACGGGAACGGCGCGCACAAGTTCACCGCCCACATCGCCTACAACACCAGCGGCGAACGCGGGCTCTCGGTGCGGGTGCTGCCGCATCACCCCTACCTGCGCACGTCGTTCCTGCCGGGGTTGATTACCTGGGCGGCGGAGTAAAAGCAAAAGACCCTTAACCACCGAGACATCGAGGACACAGAGAATAGTTTTCAGTTGTCAGTCATCAGTTTTCAGTGAAATACGGACTGAAGAAACGACAGGGGCAAGCCGTAACTTGCCCCACCTCTCTGTGTCCTCGGTGGTGAAAATCTTACCCCCGCAGCAGGCGCGGGATGTCGCGCCACTTCGGGACTTGCCCGGCTAAAAGCGTTTGCACGCGGAACATGCGCCCCGCCAGCCAGATCATGAACACGTCGGTGACGATCAACAGCCCCAAACTGAGCGCAAGCTGCCACAGCGGGATGGTCGTCAGCGTGACGCGCATCACCATCGACAGCGGCGCGGTGATCGGGATCAGGCTGAGGATAGTCGGCAGCGGCGCATCCGGCGTGGTGATGAACAGTGACAGGAAATAGAGCGGGATGTAGGCCGGGAGGGTGAAGATCACGGCGAACTGCGGCCCTTCCTGCATCGAGTTCGAGATCGCGCCAACCATGCCATAGGCCGCCGCAAAGAACAGATAGCCGAAAATGAAATACAGCAACAGCAACAGGATTTTGTCCGCGCCCAGCGAGATCGCCCCCAGCGCGGCCAGCGGCGACCCCGCATCACCAGCGACCAGCCTCCCGATCAAAAACAATGACCCGACCCAGACGACGATTTGGATCAATCCGAGCAGGCCGAGCGCCAGAATTTTGCCGGCCAGCAGTTGCGTCGGGCGCATGGTCGAGATCAGGATTTCGATCAGCCGCGTCTCTTTCTCCTCGATCACGGTTTGCATCAGATAGCCGTTGGTCATGAACACACTCAGCATGAGCGCGATAGCAAACACGTAGACGACGGCAAAATCCGCGCCGAAATCCGTCTCGGTCTGGCCGCTGGCGTCGCGCTGCAAGTTGATCTCATCGACATTCGACGGACTAAGCAGGCGGCTGAACAGGTTTTCGTCCTGCACGTTCGCAGCTAAACGGTTCAGGATCAACGTGCGGATCGGCGCGGCGCTGGCGAGGTTCAGGTTGAATTTAGGGACGACCAATGTTACGTCGCCAGTTTCCAGGTAGTCCGCCGGGATGACGTAGTACACATCCACCTCGCCTGCGTCCATCGCCGCCACTGCCGCCGGTTCATCGGCATAGCGCGTCAGGGTGTCGGCCAGGTCGCCAGGATCGCCGAATTGCCCGGAGCGATCGACGTAACCTGCGTGCTGGATGCCCCGGAATTGCGGGCCTTCGGATTCCACTGCCACGCCTGGGCTGCCGTCGGGCGCGACCTGGCTGCGGGCGTTGGCCTGCGAAATGGCGCGGTAGCCAAACAGGATAACAAAGGCGATCAGCGGGATGCCGAAGGTGGTGAACAGGAAACCCCGGCGGCGGATGTTACGCCGCAGTTCGTAATTGAACACCTTCCAAATGTGCTGTCTCATGATAACTGCTCCTGGGGGCTGCGCGCCGTCACAGTGGCGGTATCGGGCGATTGGCGGATAACGCGCCAGATTTCACGCGGGCTGGGGCGTTTGCCGTACAGCAGCAGCGCCCAACGGAACACACGCGCTGACGCCCACACGACCAAGAGCGCCGTCACCAATAAGATGCCAATACTGGCGGCCAACTGCCAGGCCGAAACGCTGGCGAAACCCATGCGCAGCAGCACCGTCATTGGCGCGGTGAACGGGATCAACGTCAGGGCGACGGCCAGCGGGCTGTTAGGATCGTCAATCAAGGTCGTGATGAGGAAAAACGGTATGATCCAGACCAGCGAAATGATCGACGAATACTGGCGACTTTCTTCCGCCGAACCAGCAATCGCGCCCAACCCGGCCATCAGACTCGCCAGCAGGAAATAGCTGAGGATGAAATAGGCGACGAAGATCAACGCCAGATCGGTCGGGAAGCTGATGCCCGCCAGGAACGGCGCGGCCTGGCCGACACGGATCAGAACGAACCCGGCGATGCCCCACACCACCAACTGCGTGAGGCCGAGCAAGCCCAGGCCGATGATCTTGCCCAGGAGTAATTGCATCGGCGTCACGCTGGTGATGAGCATTTCCATCACACGGTTAGTCTTCTCTTCGACCACCCCGTTCATCAAGAAGCCGCTGGTCACATTAGACGACATCAAAAAGACAAAGGCGAAGATCAGCGGGATGAAGAACAGCGCCGGCAGATTGGCCTCAGTCAGGGTGCGCCCGGTATCGGCGGCGTGGATCGTCAGTGTGACCGGCGACTGAATCCGCGCCAACGGTATGTCACTGTCCAACCGTTGGCTCAGGTTCGCCAGCAGCAGCGCATCAATACTGTCATTGAGCGCGCCGGGGATGCCGGAAAAGCTGTATATTTTCACTGTGCCGGTTTCCATGTAGTCTTCTGGCAGCACGAAATACGCGCCAATCGCCCGTGCATCGAGCGCCTTTCGGGCAGATTCCTCGCTGTCGTAGGCGGTATACGGCACGGCCAACTGTGGGTCGTCCGGCAGCAGGGTCGGGTCGGTAATCACGCCGGTCTGATCGACATAGCCCACCGTGCCAATATCATCCAAATTCTGTTCGGTAGACGCAATCGCCAGGAAGATCACCGCCCAAACGACGAAGGTGAACAGCGGCACGCCGAAGACCGCGAACAGAAATGAGCGCCGCCGCAGGTTGAAGCCATACTCACGCCGCGCCACGATCCACATCTTGTTCACGACGCATCTCCTTCCACGACACGGATGAAGATGTCGTTCAGGCTGGGGACGGCCAATTCAAAGCGTTCGATGTTGGTATCCGGAGCGGTGACCATCGCGGCCAAGACCTGCTCCGAGGTTGTGCCGGGTTGGAGGTACAGCACTGCACCTTTGCGTCCATTTTCAGTCGGTTCGATCCTCGCCACGCCGGGCAGCGCCGCCCAATTGCCTTTGCCTTCGACGATGACCGCGTTCTGGGCGTACTGCTGGCGGATGTCCTCGACCGCGCCGTATAACTTTTGCTGGCCTTTATGGATCATCAACAGGCGGTTACACATCTCCTCGACCTGCCACATCTGATGGGTACTCATCACAATGGTGCCGCCTTTATCACGAAATTCGAGCAGCAGGTCTTTTAGCACCAGGGTGTTCACCGGGTCGAGGCCGGAAAACGGCTCGTCCATGATAATCAGGTCGGGGTCGTGCAGCACCGTCACCGCGAACTGGATTTTTTGCTGCATCCCCTTACTCAGTTCGCTCACCTTTTTCTTGAGATGCTCGGTCAGTTCCAAGCGTTCGAGCAAGGCCAGACTGCGTTTTTGCGCCTCGGCTTTGGACAATCCTTTGAGCGTCCCCAGGTAACCCATCATTTCGAGCAGGCGCACGTTGCGGTACAGTCCCCGTTCCTCCGGTAGGTAGCCGATGCGATCTTTGGTCGCGTCGGTGAGCGCGCCGCCCAGGACGCTGATGCGCCCCGAATCCGGTTTGATGATGTCCAGAATCATGCGCATGGTTGTGGTCTTGCCCGAACCATTCGGGCCGAGCATGGCGAACACCTCGCCGCCGTAAACCTCAAAACTCAGATCATGAACCGCCCGAAAGTCGCCATAGGATTTTGAAATGTGGTCAACAGCAATCGCCGTCTGGGGAGGCATATCATCTGCTCCTTAGTCAGGTTGAACCCATCCATAAGGTGATACGTATAAAGCGTGTTAAAGTTGCCACGATTTCTTTCACGCTAGAGGCAGATTATAACTTGAATTGTAAGAATGTTGGAAAATCGGTCGAAGCTAGGCGGCTTACTTGTTCTCAGTACAAACGCATGTTAGAATCGAAATAGTCCACTGATGTTAAGAAATGTTTAAGCATCCAGCATTTATGATCGGTGAACCATCTTGATCCTTAATCCTTGCGCTGAGAATAAAGACCTAAAATTAACATGAAAGTATCTCGAAAGGGGCAGATGGGGTACAATATCCGCAGTGAATCAGCGCCCATACGAAATTTACAAATTTGGGCAGATCATTACCGGGGCTGAACGATAAACATCAATCATTCTTGTGTTGCATGTTCAGCCAATCGTGCTAAAATAAATTCAGTCAATTATATCGATTCTATCTTAATCATTACGCGGTTCATGGAAATTGGGATACTCACCTTTAATACTGTTTGTGCCTGGCGAGCAAACAACTACCCTTCGGAGGTCTGAATGAAAAAGCATATTCTAGTCGTGGACGACGAAATCGGCGCACTGACGTTGATTGGAATTATGCTTGAGCGCGGCGGATTTGGGGTGCTGAAAGCGAAAGATGCCAAGTCTGCGTTAGGCGTTCTCGACCAAAACACGCCGGACATGATCATCCTCGACGTGATGATGCCGGGTATGGACGGGATTGAGTTATGTCGTGTGATCCGTGACCGCCAAGATATGGGCAAAACCCCGATCCTGATCCTGTCCGCGCGCGGTGATGCCGAAAGTATCATGCGCGGGATCGAAGCTGGCGCAAACGACTATCTGCCTAAGCCGATCCTGCACCACGACCTGGTCGCCAAAGTCCGCGTGATGCTCGGCCAAAACGGGACCGAAGTCTAGTCACCCTCGACAAACCCATTCGTAGAGCGCACACGCCCGTGCGCTCTGTTTGATTCTCCGCTTCATGCTCCATACAAAGCCCGGTAAATGCTGTAATAGCCATAGATACGCTGCACATAGGTGCGGGTGCTGTCGATGGTAATGGCCGTCATGAACTGGTCAGGGTCGCCGCCGGACAGTTCGAGCCACTCTAGCGCCCGCCCCGGCCCGGCATTATAGCCGGCCAGTGCCGCCTGAACATTGCCATCAAAACGAGTCGCCTGCTCCGATAAAAAGTACGCGCCAAACTCCGCGCCCACATAGGGGCGGAACAGGTCGCCGGGCTGGAAATTCGGCCATTGAAGCTGCTGGGCGATATATGCGGCTGTCGCCGGGATCACCTGGGTCAGCCCCTTTTCGCCCGCCGCCGCTGTCGCATAGGGGTCGAACAGGCTCTCGTGGCGGATCAGCGCGAACAACAGCAGCGGATCGAGGTTATGGCGCTGTGCCGATTCGCGCACTACGTCCTGATAATAGATCGGGTAGCGCAGCCGGGCGATATAAGGCGGCGCAGCCAGCGTCCCGACACCCGCCGCGCGGAGGAGGTTGGCCGCCGCCAGGATTGAGGGTTGGTAAACATGCAGCCCGCGCAGGAAGATCGCCAATTGGAACGACGCGAGCGCGTTGTCCTGGTTGGCCTCAATCGCGTCGCCAAACTCGGCTTCGGCTTCGTCGTATGCGCCTACTGCCCACAACTCGTTGCCCCGGATCAGGCGTGGGTCGGCTTGCAGCGCGGGCGAGAGCGGCCACAGCGCCCCCTCCTGGGTGATCGACAGGGTTTGCCGCAACCAGTCCTCGGCCTGCGCGAGTTGGGAGGTTTCGTCAAACTCAAATGTCAGGTTAACCGGGCGCGCGAACGAATCGCGGCCATCGAGGATGTCCTGGGCGCGGGCGCTGAAGTAGCTGTCCGGCGCGGCGCTCACCGACAATCGCAGGGCGTCATTTCCGGTTTGCGTGTCACCCCGCCCCAATGCGAGTCGCCCCAGCCACAGATACGCCGCCGCTTGATCCTCGCCAGTGGTGGTGACGGCCAACTTCGCGTACAGCCGTTCCGCGCCTGATAGATCGTTCAAATTCACGGCGGCAGACGCGGCCAGGAACAAGCCGCTGCGAGCCTGGTCGGTGTCGGGATACTCGTCGGTCAGCCGTTCGAACACTGCGCGCGATTGGGTCGGGTTGTCGTTCGTACCGTACAGGTAGCCCGCACGCCACAACGCTTCCGCCGCCTCCGGCAGATAATTGTAGGTATCGCCAATCGTCAAATACTGCTGGATCGCCCCGTCAATATCGCCCGCGAGAAATTGGGTGCGCCCCTGCTCTAACAACGCCTGCCCAAACAGCGGATCGGTCGGAACCTGTTCGATGATCGTCTGGAAGGCGGTCACGGCGGCGCTGGGATTGCTGATTTCGCGGTAGGCGCGCCCCAGCAGCAGGTGCATTTCGGCAGGCACATCCGCCAGCGGGCGCTGGGTCGAATAGCGGTTGAAGGCGTTAATCGCGTCCTCGTAGTCGCCATAGAAGAAGCTGACCCGACCGCGCGCCAGATCATCGACATCCTGTTCAGCGGTCAGCAGGGCTTGCATCGCCTGATACGCTTCCGGGCGGTCGGGATAGGTCTCAAAAATCGCCCGCAGCCGCGCCAAGCCATTTTCCTGGTCGCCGCCCGCCAGCACAGTCTGGGCAGCAGCATATTCGATAGAGGCGCGGTAAGGTGCATTCCGCGCTACCGCCAGGATCGCATCGTACTGGGCTAAGGCCGGGGCGTACTGGGCGTTCTGCAAATACACCTGCGCCGTCTTCTCGCGCAGGATCAACCCCGGCACGAGGCTGCGCCCGGCGTCCGCTGCCGCCGCATAGCTTGTCAGCGCGTCCGGCGTCTGGCCGAGCGAAAGCTGGGCGTCGCCGATGCGTTCGTAGACATAGCTGTCGATCAAGCCCTTGCGCTGGGCGAGGTAATATTGGTAATCGGCCAGCGCCGCCGCCCATTGCGCCAGCCCAGAATAGGCATCGCCGCGCAGGAAATAGGCCTGCGGGACGCGCGCATCCTGGGGATAACTGGTGATGAAGCTCGCCAGTGCATTCACGGCATCGGTAAACAAGCCCTCGCGCAGCGCTGCCCGCCCCAGGCCGAACCAGGCTGACGCAGTGATGTCCTCCGGCGCACCGCCTTCCACCACGCCTTTGTAAGCCGCGACCGCTTTTTCGTAGTAGCCGTTCACCAGGTAGCGGTCGGCGAGGCCCAGCGCAATTTCCGGCGGGATGGTCGGCGTGGGCGGCTGCGTCGGTGGGAGGGTCAGCCCGGCCAGGGTGGGCTGCGGCGTGGCCGTGACGATGATGATGTTGGGCTGCTCGGACAGGTTACACGCCGTGAGGGCGAGGAACAGTAGCACAACAGGACTGAGGACTAAGGACTGAGGAATGAGTGAAAATACCCCCCTGCTTCGATGACGATTCTGCGTTCTTAGCAGAGTGGCAGCAAGTTGCCGGGTGTTCATGGCGAAATTTTTGTTCATGCGGGCATTATGGCGATCCGGGCGGGGCGTGTCAATGACGGTTCACCGGCGCTCACCTGACGGCGGGGTGAGATC
>Ga0187894_10005511_pt1 | contig 12869 bp, 10 predicted proteins | sample GBC1701081metaG_FD_136650 | JGI IMG/M metagenome (GOLD analysis project Ga0187894, IMG submission 136650) | White microbial mat communities from a lava cave in the Kipuka Kanohina Cave System on the Island of Hawaii, USA - GBC170108-1 metaG ... | reverse complement strand
TCCTGAAGCCCTCACCCGGCGCGCAGACGCGCCGACCTCTCCCGCATGCGGGAGAGGTTCATGAATCAACGTCCAGCGCCGATGGCGTCGGCGATCTTCTCCGCCGTCATCAGCACCGGGAAGTTGGTGTTGGCGCAGGGCACGATCGGGAACAGCGAGGCGTCGACCACGCGCAGGCCCTGCACGCCGCGCACCCGCCCTGACGTGTCCGTCACTGCCATGGGATCGTCGGCGCGGCCCATGCGGCAGGTGCACGACGCGTGCCAGACGCCGATCGTCGCCTTGCGGATGAAGGCTTCCAGCGCCTCGTCGTCGGTCATCACCTGCTCGAAGCGGAAGCCCTCGACGATGAAGCGGTCGATCAGCAGGCGGCGCAGCGCCGCGGGGCCGTCGAGGAACTTCGAGATGACCGTGGTCAGGAACCGGTTCTTGGCGTTGACGACGCCGATCTTGCGCACGCGGTCGCTGTAGCTGGCCGGGAACGGGTCGCTGCTCACGGCCTTGAGCGGCGGGCTCATCTGCAGCGCCGCCATGCGCCGGAAGCCGCTCATCAGCCGGTCGAGGTCGCGCTTGTCCGACAGAAGGTTGAACTCGACGATCGGCTCCTGCCGCCAGTCGCGCGAGGCCAGCTTGACCTGCCCGGTCTCGGAGTAGGTCCGGTTGATGAACACCAGCAGCGAGGCGATCTGCTCGCCCACGGCATGCCAGGCGGACTTGCCGACCACGGCGACGAACATGTCGCCCCTGGGGACGCCCTCCAGCTCCGACGAATAGCGCAGCCCGACCAGGATGTGGCGGCGCGTGTGCAGGTTCATGCGCGCGCTGCGTTTGAGGAACGCCGACAGCGCGATCGAGGGATGGTCCATCAGCCGCTGGCCGACGCCGGGCACGGCCGAGAGCACGGGGATGCCGAGGTCGTGCAGCTGGCCGACCGGGCCGATGCCTGATCGCAGCAGGTGCGCCGGCGAATGGATGGCGCCCGACGACAGGATCACCTCGCGGGCGCGGAACTCGGTGTCCCTGCCGTCGACCACGGCGGTGACGCCGACGCAGCGCGTGCCGTCGAACAGCAGCGACTTCACCTGCGTGCCGGTCGAGATCGTGAGGTTCTCGCGTTTGCGCGTCTGGGCATCGAGGTAGCCCATCGCCGCCGAGACGCGCTGCTCGTTGGCGTTGGAGTGCGTGACCGGGAAGTAGCCGTCGACGAACTCGCCGTTCTGGTCCGGCAGGAAAGTGTAGCCCGCCTGCTTGCACGCCTCGGCGAACGCCTTGGCGTGGCCGGTCCAGTGCTCGGGCTTGATGCGGCGCACCGGGATGTGCCCGTCCTTGCCGTGCAGCGGCCCGTCGAAGTCGAGGTCGCGCTCGACCTTCTTGAAGTAGGGCAGCACGTCGTCCCAGCCCCAGCCCTCGGCGCCGCGCGCCTGCCATTCGGCGTAGTCCGTGGGCGCGCCGCGGTTGGCCATCTGGCCGTTGATCGAGGAGCCGCCGCCAAGCACCCGTGCCTGCTCGTACTTGCGCAGCGGCGGCCGCTCGGCCTCGGGGTTGTTGTGCGACACGATCTGGGTGTGGACCTTGAGCTCGGTCCAGTGGAAGCGCGGGTCGAAATAGGCCATGCCGGAATAGCTGTCGCGGATCTCCGGCGGCTCCTGGCCCGGCGGCGTGTCCTGGCCGGCCTCGCACACCAGCACCTTGTTGGCGCTCCTGGCCGACAGCCGGTTGGCCAGCACCGATCCGGCCGAGCCGCCGCCGACGATGACGTAGTCGTGCATGACGCGTTTCCCCTCCCGTGTCGGCCGCGACGTTAGCACAGGTGCGGCCTTCTCCCCGTGCAGGGCAGGTGCGCAAGCATGCCCGGAGATCACGGTCCGATGCGCCGCTCGACCCGGCGATAATCTGACATCGGTTCGAATTTCTATTTACAAGCAGGCTGGACTGTTTTTATATGCAATGGCGATTCGGCATGGGGTCATGCGGCGTCGCGCGCGACATCGGCGTTGTCCCGGACCCGACCCGTCGCGCGGCATCGACGTCGGCGCGACGCACAAGCAACGAGAGCCGGCCGATGACGAGCCGGCCCGCAATGAGGAGGAAGCGATGCGCTTAGGGGTGGCAGCGCTGCTGGCCAGCGGCTTGTTGCTGGCGACCGGCAGCCAGGCACAGGACAAGAAGCATGGACCCGGCGTCACCGACACGGAGATCGTGATCGGCCAGAGCGCGCCGTTCAGCGGGCCGGCCTCCGCCTTCGGCATCTACGGCCGGGTCTACGTCTCCTATTTCCAGATGCTGAACGACCAGGGCGGCATCAACGGCCGCAAGGTCAGGTTCCATTCGCTGGACAACGGCTTCAGCCCGCCCAAGGCGCTGGAGCAGTCGCGCAAGCTGGTCGAGGAGATCGGCGTGCTGGCCGAGGTCGGCACCGTCGGCACGCCCACCAACTCCGCCATCCAGCGCTACCTGAACGGCAAGCAGGTGCCGCATCTGCTGATCTCGGCCGGCGGCAGCAAGTTCAACGATCCCAAGGCCAATCCCTGGACCGTGCCCTTCTATCCGTCGTTCGAGATGGAAGCGGCCGGCTACGCCAAGCACGTGCTCAAGGCGCAGCCCGACGCCAAGATCGCCGTGCTTTACCAGAACGACGACTACGGCAAGGATTTCGTCAAAGGCCTCAAGAAGGGCCTGGGTGACAAGGCGAAGATGATCGTGGCCGAAGCCAGCTACGAGCTCACCGATCCGACGGTCGATTCGCAGGTCATCAGCCTCGCGGCCTCCGGCGCCACGGTGTTCATGAACTTCACGACGCCGAAGTTTGCCGCCCAGGCCATTCGCAAGGCGCTGGACCTCAACTGGAAGCCGCTGCAGTTCGTGGCCAGCCCGTCGAACTCGCTGCCGGCCGTGCTGGTCCCGGTCGGCCTCGACAAGTCCGTCGGCCTGCTGTCGGCGCAGTTCTTCAAGCAGCCCGGCGATCCCGCCTGGGACAAGGACCAGGGCATGGTCGACTACTTCGCCTTCATGAAGAAATACATGCCCAACGAGCCGCCCACCGACTCGATCGGCGTCTCCGGCTACGTCAACGTGCAGATGGCCGCCTGGGTCCTGCAGCGCAGCGGCCAGGAGCTCACGCGCGAGAACCTGATCAAGCAGGCGACCAGCCTGAAGGAGGTCTCCCTGCCGATGCTGCTGCCGGGCATCACGCTCAGCAACTCCTCGCAGGATTACGCCGCCTACCAGAACTTCCGGCTGGCCCGGTTCGACGGCAAGACCTGGGTCCCCATCGGCGACATCATCAACGCAAAGGACTGAGGCATAACGAGGGAGGAAGCGATGAACCCAGCGCATGCACAGCAGCCGTTCATCCGCGTCGACCGCGAGCAGTCCACCTTCAAGGTGGCGCGCCGCGCCTTCGTCGACCCCACGGTCCTGCAGCTCGAGCAGGAGCGGATCTTCGACCGCTCCTGGCTCTATCTCGGCCACGCCTCGGAGCTGGCGCGTCCCGGCGACTTCGTGACCCGCATCGTCGGCCGCCGCAGCATCCTGTTCACGCGCGACGCCAAGGGTGCCCTGCATGCCATGTTCAACACCTGCCCCCACCGCGGCGCGCAGGTCTGCCGTGAGCGCTCGGGCAACGCCAAATCGTTCCAGTGCTTCTACCACGGCTGGGTGTTCGCGCCCGACGGCACGCTGCGCAGCCAGCCCGGCGCGGACTCCTATGCCGCGACCTTCAACCGCGACGGCGGCGCGAACCTCGTTGCGGTCCCGCGCTTCGAGCAGTACCGCGACTTCTGTTTCATCTGCTTCGACCGGAACGCCCCGCCGCTCGTCGACTACCTCGGCCGTTCGGCGGAGTTCCTCGATGTGGTCTGCGACCAGGCCGAGTCCGGCATGGCCATCGTCGGCGGCACCCAGGAATACGCCATCCGCGCCAACTGGAAGCTGCTGACCGAGAACAGCATCGACGGCTACCACGCGGCCACGACGCATGCGTCCTATCTCGATTACCTGAAGAACTCGACCGGCAGCCTGGTCAACGTCGCGCTCGATGGCGTGGCCCATGACCTCGGCGGTGGTCACGCCGTGCTGGAGTACCGCGCGCCCTGGGGCCGTCCGGTGGCGCAGTGGATCCCGTCCTGGGGCGAGGCCGGCAAGCGCGAGACGGAGGCCATCCACGCCCGCCTGGTCGAGCGCTTCGGCAAGGAACGCGCCGACCGCATCGCGTTCAGCAACCGCAACCTCTTCATCTTCCCCAACCTGGTCGTCAACGACATCATGGCGATCACGGTCCGCACCTACTACCCGACCGCGCCCGACTACATGCAGGTCAACGCCTGGGCGCTGGCCCCGAAGGAGGAAAGCGAGCGGGCGCGCAAGTACCGCCTGTTCAACTTCCTCGAGTTCCTCGGTCCCGGCGGCTTCGCGACGCCCGACGATGTGGAGGCACTGGAGCAATGCCAGCGCGGCTTCCAGAACATGAAGGAAGCCGGCTGGAGCGACATCTCCAAGGGCATGAGCAAGCAGATCCCGTCCTACGACGACGAGGCCCAGATGCGCGCCTTCTGGTCCCGCTGGAACGACCACATCTCGGCGCGTGCTGCGGCGTAGAGTCATGTAGTGGGGCTTCACGTCATCCCGAGCGCAGCGAGGGATCTCCCGCGAATGGAGACTCCCTTCACCCTGTCATCCCGAGCGAAGCGAGGGATCTTCTGCGAACAGGGCTCCATTTCAGGAAGATGTCTCGCTGCGCTCGACATGACGGACTGAACCGACCGCCCATCCCGGGAGCGACCCCATGCCCACCGACATCAGCCGCGACGACGTTGAGGATTTCCTCTACCGCGAAGCCGAGCTGCTGGACGAATGGCGCCTGCCGGAATGGCTGGCGCTGTTCACCGACGACGCGCGCTACCTCGTGCCCTCGACGGACCTGTCGCGCGACGCGTCGCCCGACACCAACCTCTTCTACATCGCCGACGACCGCTTCCGGCTCGGCGAGCGGGTCGCCCGGCTGATGAAGCGCACGGCTCACTCCGAATATCCGCGGTCCAAGACGCGCCACCTCGTCTCCAACGTGCGCGTCCGCAGCCGGACCGGGGATGCCATCGAGGTCGGCGCCGCGTTCGTCACCTACCGCACCAAGGATGGCGTGACCGACACCTTCATCGGCAGCAGCCGGTACCAGCTCGTGCCTGCCGACGACGGGCTGCGGATCCGTGAAAAGCGCTGCCATCTCGATCTTGACGGGTTGAGGCCGCAAGGCCGCGTCAGCATCATCCTCTGACGGGCAGGTTCGCCATGTCCGCGCCGTTCCGCTACCGCCGTCTCGCCTACGTCGCGCTCAACGTCACCAACCTGGCGCGGTCCGCGGCGTTCTACCGCGACCTGGTCGGCCTCGAGCCCAGCGAGCTGGGTGACCGGTTCGCGGCGTTCCGCTGCGGCCGCGACCACCATAACCTGCTGCTGTTCGAGGCCGACGCGCCGGGCCTGAAGCGCATCGCCTTCGAGCTGGAGACCGAGCAGGACCTGGCCTCGGCCCAGCCGTACCTCCAGGAAATCGGGCTCGCGCCCGAATGGGTCCCCGAACCGGAGACCAAGGCCCTGGCGATGGGCCGCGCCCTGCGTTTCCGCGAGCCGTGCTCGGGCTTGTGCTTCGAGCTGTTCGCGCGCATGCGGCACATGGCGCTGCCATGGCAGCCGCGCGACACCAGGATCCAGCGGCTGGGCCACGTCGTGATCCAGGCGCGCGAGCCGGACCGGGTGCATGAGTTCCTGACCGGGAAATTGAACTTCCGGACGTCGGACTATGTGCCCGGCTTCGCCGCCTTCCTGCGCTGCTTCCCCAACCCGCTGCACCACTCGCTGGCCGTGATCGCCGGCCAGAGGAACCAGCTGCACCATGTGAATTTCATGGTCAGCGACATCGACGACGTCGGTCGCGCCTGGCGCCGCATGGAGAAGGCGCAGGTCGAGGTCGTGTTCGGGCCTGGCCGGCACCAGCCCTCCGAGAGCATCTTCCTGTATTTCCTCGATCCCGACCGCATGACCGTCGAGTTCAGCTTCGGCATGGAGGAGTTCCCCGAGAGCGGCGCGCGCCAGCCCCGCATGCTGGAACCGCGCCCCGAGGCGCTCGACACCTGGGGCAGCCTGCCGGCCCCCGCCTTCGCCAAGGTCGGCGACATCGAGGCGGCGCCGTGACGAACGCTGTCGTCCTGAGCGAAGCGAAGGACCTTGCGGTGCATCGAACACACCGTCATCCCGAGCGAAGCGAGGGATCTCCTGCGAAAGGAGTCTCCGTTCGCGGAAGATTCCTCGCTGCGCTCGGAATGACGATTGGTCGCGGCACCAGTTTCAGGAGATCGCCGTGACCGACGCCACCATCCAAACCAGAACGGTCCGCATCTGCCCGGTGGCCGACGTGCCGGCCGGCGAGATCCGCAAGGGCGAGCTGCCCGACGGAACGTGCGTCGCCCTGTACAACCTCGACGGCCGCATCCACGCCACCGCCGACCGCTGCACCCATGGCGATGCGTCGCTGTCGGAGGAGGGCACGATCGTCGGCGGCCAGGTCGAGTGCAGCTTTCACTTCGGTTGCTTCGACATCGCGACCGGCAAGGCCGTTGCCATGCCGTGCACCGAAGCGTTACGGGTCTACCCCGTGACGATCATCGACGGATTCATCCATGTCGCAATCTGAGCGAGCCGCCGGACGCCCGTCGCACGAAGCGGAACGCCACGCCGGTGGGGTCGTGCCGCCGCTGCGCCCGGCGCGGCGCGGCCGGAAGCCGGTCGCCAAGGCGGGGCCGAGGGTTCGCCGCACGCAGGCCGAGCGCAGCCAGGAAACCCGCGCCCGGATTCTCGAGGCCGCCGCCGAGCTCATGCACAGGCGCGGCTATGCCCACTTCCGCACCGCCGAGGTGGCGCAGCTTGCCGGCGTCTCGCGCGGCGCGCAGCTGCATCACTTCTCGACCAAGGAGAAGCTGGTCTTCGCCACCCTGGAGTACGTCTTCCTCGAGGCAGCGGCAAAAAGCCGGGGCCGCGCCCGCTCGGTCCGGGGCGGCACGGACGTGCTGGGGCAGATCCTGGACGATGCGCGCGAGCTGTTCTTCAGCGCCAACTTCTTCATCTCGCTCGACATCGTGATGTCGACCACGGGCACGCCGTTCCGCAAACGGGTGCTGGCGATGGTGCGCGAGGCCCGGCTCGCGGCCGAGCAGGCGTGGTGCCAGGCGCTGACCGCCACCGGCATCCCCGAGCGTGTCGCCGACGACATCCTGTGGCTGACGCTCAGCATCGTGCGCGGCTTCGCCATCCGCATGCTGTGGCAGGACGAGCCGGACCGCTTCGACCGCCTCTTCACCATCTGGCGCGGCATGGCCCGCACCTACATCGAATCGGCGACCGCACGACGTTGACATGGATCGAGGCAGCGAAGCGCAATTCCCTCCCCACGTCGTGGGGAGGAAAGAAATCAGGGAGGAAGCATTATGCGTGGATTGATGATGGACGCGCCCTTGCTCATCTCGTCCATTCTCGAGCACGCGGCTGACGCGCACGCGGCAACCGAGATCGTGGCGCGCACGCCTGAAGGCGGGCTCCACCGCTACACCTATGCCGACGCCCATCAGCGCTGCAAACGCCTGGCCAAGGCGCTGCTGGCGCTGGGCGTCGAGAGCGGCGACCGCGTCGGCTCGCTGGCCTGGAACACGCACCATCATTTCGAGCTGTTCTACGGCGTGTCCGGGACCGGCGCGGTGCTGCACACCATCAACCCGCGCCTGTTCGAGGACCAGCTCGTCTTCATCATCAACCACGCCGAGGACAGGTGGATCTGCCTCGATGCCGCGACCCTGCCGATCGCCGAGCGCATCGCCGCGCGCGTGCCCATGGTCCGTGGCTGGATCTACATGAGCCTCGACGCCGATCCGCCGTCGACGTCGCTGCCCGGCCTGCTGAGCTACGAGCGCCTGCTGGCGGCGCACGAGCCGGATTACGACTGGCCGCTTCTGGACGAGCGGCAGGCCTCGACGATCTGCTACACATCGGGCACGACGGGTGCGCCCAAGGGCGTGGTCAACACGCACCGCTCGACCATCCTGAGCGCGCTCGTCATGAGCACGGCCGATATGATCGGCGGCTACCGGTCCGGCATGCGCGAGGTCGTCATGCCGATCGCGCCGCTGTTTCACGGCAACGGCTGGCAGATGGTCTACACCGCGCCGTTGAGCGGCCAGAAGCTGGTCCTGCCGGGGCGCAACTTCGAGCCCGAGAAGCTGCACGAGATCATGGCCCGGGAGAGCGTCACCCTGGCCGCCGGCGTGCCCACGGTCTGGCTCACCCTGGTCGACTACATGGCCGGCAACGGCCTCAGGCTCGACACGTTGCGCGCGGCGCTGGTCGCAGGGTCGAAACCGCCCCGCGCGCTGATCGAAGCCCTGGAAGGACGTTACGGCATCGACGTGGCGCAATGCTGGGGCATGACCGAGGCGCTGGGCGTGACCAAGACCTCGCTGCCGCCCGGCCTCGCCGAGGCGCCGGCCGAGGCGCGTATCGCGCAGAAACTTCGACAGGGCCGTGTCGCGTTCGGCACGCAGCTGCGCATCGTCGACGACAGCGGCGCGCCGCTGCCCAAGGACGGGCAGGCCTTCGGGCATCTCCAGGCGCGCGGCCACTGTGTCGCAGCAGGCTATCTCAAGCAGGAGCCCGCGTCCGCCGACGGCTGGCTGCAGACCGGGGACGTGGCGCGGCTGTTCCCCGACGGCACTGTCGAGCTCGTCGACCGCTCCAAGGACGTGATCAAGTCGGGCGGCGAGTGGATCAGCAGCGTCGCGGTCGAGAACGCCGCGCTCGACCATCCCGCCATCGCCCAGGCCGCGGTCATCGGCGTCCCGCATCCCAGGTGGCAGGAGCGTCCCTTGCTTATCGCCGTGCGCAAGCCGGGGGCCGACGTGAGCCGCGAGGAGGTGCTGGACTGCCTGCGCCAGCGCATGGCGTCGTGGTGGCTGCCGGACGACGTCGTGTTCATCGACGCGCTGCCCATGACCGCCACCGGCAAGATCCACAAGGTGACGTTACGCGAGAAGTTCAAGGACTACGCGCTCGCCCCGACATGAACAGGACACGCCACGGACAAGGTGAGGGGTGCGTCCATCCACTGCAGAGGGCGAGCGGCGCGCACCGAGAAAAGGCGCAACATAGAGGACACAGAGATCACGGAGCATGATTTCGCGCGCCGAATGCGCAGCAACCTTCTTCTCTCTGTGTCCTCTGTGCCTCTGTGTTGATGTCTTCGTTTCTCCGCCGCGCAGTTCGTCCGATTGACGCACCACGCGGCCCCTTCGCGTCGCTCACGACAAGAAGACCTTTCCTCAAACCCCAACGGATCGACGCCCATGTATCTCACCGGCGAGCAGCTCGCTTTCCGCGACAGCGTCCGCAAGATGGTCGCCAGGCACGTGGCGCCGATCGCCGCCGAGATCGACCGCGAGGACCGCTTCCCCAGGGAGCTGGTGCCGATCTTCGGCGACATGGGCCTGCTGCAGCTGCGGCTGCCCGAGAAGTACGGCGGTCCTGGCGCCAACATGACCACGGTCTGCGTCGCCCACGAGCAGATCGCGCGCGTGTCGGAAGCGGTGGCGTTGATGACCGGCCAGAACGGCATTGGCCTCGTCGTGCCGCTGCTGCATTTCGGCACCGAGGAGCAGCGGCAGCGTTTCTTCCCCGAGGTGGCGAAGGGCCGCATCCTGGCCGCCGTGGCGATCACCGAGCCGCATGCCGGCTCCGATGTCGGCAGCATGCGCACCCGCGCCGTGCGCGACGGCAACTCGGCCTACGTGATCAACGGCCAGAAGTGCTTCATCACCTTCGGTGCCGTCGCCGACTACATCACGGTCTTCGCCAAGACCGGCGAGGGTGACGGCACGGACAACATCTCGGCCTTCCTGGTCGACACCAGGGCGGAGGGCTTCAGCGTCGGCAAGCTGGACCGCAAGATGGGCATCCGCGGCATCCCCGACTCGCCGCTCTATTTCGACAATGTGCGCGTGCCGGTCGAGAACCGCATTGGCGAGGAGGGCGAGGGCTTCAGGATCTGCATGCGTATCCTTGACCTCAACCGGCCGACGGTCGGCGCGACCGCGGTGGGGCTGGCGCAGGGCGCGCTGGATGCCGCCGTCGCCCATGCCGGGGAGCGGCGCCGGTTCGGGCGGCCTATCGCGGCGTTCCAGGGACTGCAGTTCATGCTCGCCGACATGGCTATGCAGGTCGAGGCGGCGCGCTGCCTGGTCTACGAATGCGCCCGCGTCGCCGACGGCGGTTTCGCGTCCGACGCCGCGTTCCGTCGCTTCGCCGCCACCGCCTCGATTGCGAAGTGCTTCGCCGGCGACATGGCCATGAAGCTCACCACCGACGCGGTCCCGATGTTCGGAGGCGCCGGCTACATGCAGGACCTGCCGGTCGAGCGCTACATGCGCGACGCCAGGATCAACCAGATCTTCGAGGGCACCAACCAGATCCAGCGCCTGATCATCGCCCGCCAGCTGCTGGGCGAGGGCCTGCGGCAGTAAGCGGATTCAGGCACGTCACACACAGGCGCCAATTTTGGCCGCACGCCGGTGCGGTCGGACCGCGCGCCTCCCGGCGCGCTCATGCTTTGCCGCGGAAAAACCGAAGAGCACGGCAGGTCGGTGGCTGCTTGTAGCCACCTGCTACGCGCGGTCCGGGTCGGGCCAGCGTGCGTCAAAGTCAACGCCTGAGCGCGGCACTCTTGTGACGCATCATGTCTGCGCAAAACGATCGAGAGGAGCGGAGCGTCGAACCCTCGACGCGCTCACTGCCATGATGCCGTCCGGGTTCGTACCTCGCAAGCTGCGGTCTGAAATTTCCGGTTTCATACCGGTTGTTCCGCAACGAAGAGCGGAATATATCGCCCTCAAAGCAGCGTTCCCGTCGCCGGGGCGGCCCGCCATAGCCTTCAGCGAAGGTGGGTCAACGGGCGCTTCGGAAGACCTCCGCGCATGCTCCAGCGGTGCATCGCCCGGAGGGCAAGCGGAGGGCGAACTTCGGCATCGCGCCGGATCGACGCAGTGGTTGCCATCGAGGCCACTCCGGCGTCGTGCGCCACTGGAGCATGCGCGGAGGTCCTCCGAAGCGTGACGCGCCCCGGCCGGGACCGGTTTGCCCCGGCGCAGACCAATGCCGCGACCGGGCGAGGCAGGCCGATCATGTCCACCGCGCCCTTGCGCCGGTCCATGAAGGTGCGCGATGCATTTCCGTCATTTGCGCAATTCCCGCTGCCGGTTGTCTGGACCGGGGGATGCAGTGTGCGCGCTGCGCCAGGCCGAGCAGTGCATTCGCGCATTTGCGCAATTCCCGCTGTCCCGTTGTCGCCGCCGGAGGGATGCAGTGTGGGGTGCTCCGCAGGGGCCAACCGTGCATTCCCGCATTTGCGCAATTCTCGCTGTCCGCGGTCGCATCGGAGGGGGTGCGGTGTGGCGCGCTGGGCCGGGTCCAACGGTGCATCCCCGCATTTGCGCAATTCCCGCTGCCGGTTGTCTGGACCGGGGGATGCAGTGTGCGCGCTGCGCCAGGCCGAGCAGTGCATTCGCGCATTTGCGCAATTCCCGCTGTCCCATTGTCGCCGCCGGAGGGATGCAGTGTGGGGTGCTCCGCAGGGGCCAACCGTGCATTCCCGCATTTGCGCAATTCCTGCTGTCCGCGGTCGCATCGGAGGGGTGCGGTGTGGCGCGCTGGGCCGGGTCCAACGGTGCATCCCCGCATTTGCGCAATTCCCGCTGGTTGTTGCTTCGTCGGCGGAGTTCGCCCCACGGGCCGGGCGCGACTTTTCGCATTTGTCGGCCGACCGAATGCCGTGGTCGCAGGGCCGAATCTGCCTTGAATTGCAAAGCCTTACAAATTTTCGGACTTTTCGCAATTTCCGCACGGGGTGCACGCTGTTGGCGGCACGTCCCTCGAGACGGAGACGCAGGGCGGGTCATGCCCTCCTCCCGGCCGCGCCGCAGCAAGGGCGTCGACCCCGCGCAACCCACGCAACCCGAACCTGCTCGACCCCGGCATGAGAAATAAGCATAATGAACGTGGAAACGACGGTGGATGCATCGCTGTGCGATTAACTCCGCTGCTCGATGCTGGTGCGACTTGCGGTCAGTTGCCGCAAGCAAGCCTCGACGGCTGCAGTCGCAAGTCTGTGGGGAGAAGATGCGTGCGCCGTCAGTTGATACCCGCGCTTGGCGTCCACCCGTGATGGCCCGACAAGCCGGTGCGATTCTTCTGGCCGCGGCGGCATCGGCTGCGCTGCCCTTCGGCGCCGCCGGCCAGGCGCCACCCGTGCTGCAGGCGCCGCCGGTCCAGCCGGGGCCGCCGCAACCACCGACGACGTTGCCGCCGGATACGATCCCCGCCGCGCCACCGGGCGCGCGCGAGGCACCGGCGGGTGCCGATCGGCTGTTCGTCACGCCATCGGCCATCGAGCTTGAGGGCGCCACGGTCTATCCGCCCGCCGTGCTCGACGAACTGACGCGGCCGCTGGTCGGCCGGCGCATCGCGGCGAGCGAGCTGTTCGCCCTGGCGCAGCGCATCGAGGCGAAGTACCGCGCCGACGGCTACTTTTTGACGACGGTGTTCCTGCCGGCGCAGCGCGTCGCTGACGGCCGTGTGCGGATCCGCATCGTCGAGGGCTACATCTCCAACGTCGTGGTCGAGGGCAGCGTCGGCGACGTCGCGCGCCAGGCGCAGCGCTTCCTCGACAAGATCACGCTGTCGCGGCCGGCGAACCTGCGCGATGTCGAGCGCTACCTGCTGCTGACGCAGGACATGCCCGGCATCTCCATGAAGGCCGTGCTGCGGCCCGGCAAGGAGCCCGG
>Ga0187894_10005510_pt1 | contig 12870 bp, 12 predicted proteins | sample GBC1701081metaG_FD_136650 | JGI IMG/M metagenome (GOLD analysis project Ga0187894, IMG submission 136650) | White microbial mat communities from a lava cave in the Kipuka Kanohina Cave System on the Island of Hawaii, USA - GBC170108-1 metaG ... | reverse complement strand
TTTTCAGCCCCGTTTAGGGGGCGAAAGATGGCTAAAGCCTCTATCAAAAGCACCATGAATGGGGCTGAAAAACTGATATATTTCGTTTCCCAGCCGTGAACGGCTGGGCTAGTGGAAAATTCACTGTTACCCTTGATTCGCATCATTAGTTAGACTTTGGACTTTGGACTTTGGACTTTTATGATTCTCGCCAGAGTTTTAGGAAACGTCGTTGCAACGCAGAAAAATCAGCGTTACGAAAACGCACGTATAATGCTCTGCCGTCAAATTACACCCGAAGGCGAAGACACGGATTACACCTGCATCGCGCTTGATTCGGTTGACGCGGGCGAAGGTGACATAGTTCTCATCGTACAGGAAGGTTTCAGCGCATCAACCGCCGCGACGGGCGAAATAGGGGCGGCAATTGATTCGGCAATTATCGGTGTGGTTGATAGAATAGATTTGCTTTAAGAAAGATGAGTGAAGAACAGAACAAAGCGCGTTTATTGGCAGAACGAATTGCACAGCGATTGGAGCATGGCGAAAGTTCGTCAAGCGCATCTTTATCTTCAAATGATGCGTCGGCTTTGCGTAGCACTTTAGAAGATTTCAATCGCCGTTTGTCCAATATCGAAAGACAACTAGCAAACAAAGACTCAAACGCAAATATTAAAGGCACCTACTCGCCCCTGCCTGTGTTGAAAAATCATCCGAGCATGGACAAATTCAAGGTCGAAGAAGCATCTGCTGTTGCCGAACTTGTTGATTATTTTGAGAGCGAAAAAAAATGTTCGTTAGAACCGGGCAACAAACCCTGCGACCATTGCTCAATGTGCAGTTCGAGAGGATTCTGAAATTTCCATAAAGTAAAAGAACGGCAGATGATTTCAAATTTAGCAACCAGGCGCAAAGACGCAAAGCCGTATTGGTTTTAATGTTCGATAATATAATGAAGCAGGTAAAAGAATGCGACTCCGATAAAGACAGAAATCGAAACCGCAGGATTCTTCTCGTTTCTATGATTTACCTCAGGGATAAGGTCGCTCGCAGCAACATAAAGGGTCACGCCCGCAGAGAAGGGAAGAGCGTAAGCTACAAGTGAAGTGACCTTATTGCTTATCAACAAAACCATTACCACGCCCAGAAATGTAGCCACACCCACCAGCAAAGTCGCCATGAAAGCTTTTTTGTTATTACGTCCCGAAGCCAAAGTGATTGATGCTACAGTGAATCCTTCCGGCATTTTGTGAAGAAGAATAGCTATAAAAACAAAAAGTCCGATTTTAGCATCTGCCAGAAATGCAGATGCTATTGAAACGCCGTCAAACAATGCGTGAATCGTTAAGCCCCCGACAGCGGCATAAGCTGCAGAGGGTTTTAACACAGATTCGGGATGCGTTTCTTCTCCAAAGTGAAAATGAGGCGCAAGCGTGTGTTCAAAGAATTGCAAAAGCAAGTAGCCCGCAAGTATCAAGGTCATCGGAAGGAAAATCACATTATGTGTTAATAGGGTTGTTTGTTTATTTGCCCATAACACCAAAGTTTCAGGAACTATCTCTACAAAAATAGTTGCAAGCAGAAAACCTGCGCCCAAAGCCACGAAGTATTTAAGAAGCTTTTCATTGCGAACATGAAACTTTGGGGAAAACAGAATCGCCCCGCCTAAGAATGGAGCTAAAGAAGCCAATAATCCGAAAATGAGGATGCTTAAAACGCTTTGTCCCATGTATTTTCTAGTTTAGTAGTTGTTACGAAAAACAATGGCGCAGAATATACATTAAGCAATAACAAATTGGCTATTACAGAATAGACAATTGTTTTATAGTAAAAACCATGTTAAATGACTTAAAGGTTTTCCACAGGTGAATTGCAAATTAGTTATACACCATATCGTGCTTAATTTTTTTGCTAAATGTAAAAAAACTGCTTGACACGCTTAAAGAACGAGCGTACTATGCGCGGCAGGTGGACAAAAGTGGAATTAAGTGGGCTATCTAGGCAGTTTGACTTAAAGTTTTACTAGAAGGTTTAAGCTGAATAGGTAATACCAAAAATCCTTTTAACTATGCTAAGAGGCAATCACACAACCCGCATAGATGAAAAAGGACGCTTAAAAATTCCAACCACATTCAAGCGGCTAATTGAAGAAAAATACGGCACTGAGTTCTTTGTCACAAGTTTGACCGGAGAGAATGTCTGGGTTTATCCGTTGCCTGAATGGGAAACGATAGAACAGCGTCTTGCAATTTTGCCGGCTTTGGATTTATCAAGGCGCAAGTTTCTTGAGAGAACAAATTTCTTTGGGCAGCAAACCGACATGGACGCGCAAGGGCGTATATTGATTCACTCGCTTTTGCGAAAAAGCGCACAGCTTTCAGGTGATGTTGTCGTCTTGGGGAGTTTTAATTTCTTGGAAGTCTGGGAATTTGATAGTTTCCAAAAGCGCATTATCAGTGAACCTTTTACGGAAGAAGATATTGCATCGCTTGCGCGGGTTGGTATTTAGTTCAAAAGCGGGGTGAATCGTGAAGAATTGTTTAGATAACAATAAATGCTACGCACGATTTGCTAAACACAATTACAAAATAACAAAAAGTTCTTTGAGATCACGGAGTGGTGTAGATGGTTGCGTTTAGGGGGGGCATTGACGCGCCGCACCGCTCCGTGTTGTTAAATGAAGCGATAGAATTGCTTCAACCTGAAAACGGCGGAGTTTTTCTTGATGCTACGCTTGGCTTAGGCGGTCATACGGAAGCGATTCTGGAAGCTTCTGACGAGACACAAGTCATTGGAATTGACCGCGACACAGAAGCATTAAGCTTTGCAAAACAAAGACTCGAACGGTTCGGAGACAGGTTTCGCGCCTTTCACGCAAACTTCAAAGAGATTGCGGAGGTGGTACAAATCGCCCAAGTCGGAAATCTTAAAGGGATTTTAGCTGACTTGGGCGTTTCTTCGCTTCAACTGGACAACGCTGAAAGAGGATTCAGTTTTCGTCAGGACGCGCCGCTTGATATGCGTATGAACGCAAGTAGCGACGAAGAAACGGCAACTGAAATGTTGGAGCGGCTTTCCGAAGAGGAAATAGCGCGAATCATATTTGAGTACGGGGAAGAAAGGCGTTCAAGACGCATAGCCCGTTGGATTGTCGAAAAACGCGAAAGGGGCACGTCGGTTCAGACTACGAAAGAATTGGCAGACCTTGTAGCGCGGGCGATTGGGCAACGTCCGAAAGACAAAATCCATCCGGCAACACGAACTTTTCAAGCGTTACGAATTGCGGTTAATCGTGAACTTGAAGGGTTAAGTGAGTTCATTGAAACGGCAGTTGATTTATTAGAAGCCGACGGGCGACTGGTCGTTATAAGCTTTCATTCGCTCGAAGACAGAATCGTCAAACGTGCCTTTCAGCGTTTGAGTGGTAAATGCGAATGCCCGCCACGTTTCCCTGTTTGTTTATGCGGAACAAGGCATGTAATAGAGGTTTTAACCCGCCGTCCTGTGACACCGTTTCAGGATGAGTTAGACGAAAATCCACGCGCCCGTAGTGCAAGGATGCGTGCTTGCCAAAAGTTAAAAACGCATTTGTAAGGTCGTTGATACCGGATGCGTCCTGCCATAAAAGAATCTTTGAAAAAGTCTATGTAGATAAAGTTGAGTTAAGGAAATGAAAAGAGTCCCGACACAACAGCCAAATTTTACCATCCGTCGTGAGCGTGATACACAGACAATTTCGCGTCTTCTGATGGTGCTTATTTTTGGCGTTTTGCTTTCGAGCGGTTTTCTTTTCGCCGCAAGTCAACATTTCAAAGCTGTGCAGTACGGTTATCAAAATGAGCAACTGCGTAAAGAACGCAATCGTTTACAAGAAGAACAGAGACGTTTAATGCTTGAGCGCGAATCTGCGGTTTCCCCGATTAACCTGGAACGTGCTGCAAAAAAGATTGGTATGAAGCCCGCCAATGCCCAACAAATTAACGCGAATTTAAAAGATGTAAACAAAACGCTTACATCTTCAAGTCAAGGCGGAGAATAAACGTCAGTTGCTTTGTCAGTTCTTTTCAGAAGAGCATTAAACGGCGACACTTTCCCATACCTCCGACAGTCGCAATCATTTTGAATCAAAAGTTTTGACTTCCCGACTTTAGCCAGAGGATGTTGCCAATGCAAAAAAGGCTAGAGACGGAACACAAAACACATTTTCCTGAGAGTTGTCATTTATGAGTGCAGTGCGGCAAACAACTTCATCGGATATGTGGCCGGAAACGGCGCGTTCCCGTGTTCTGCTCATCGTTTTCGTTTTGTTGTTATGGATGATTGCGGTGGCAGCACGTCTTGTTTATTTGCAGGCATATCAGCATGATTGGCTCAAAGACAGAGCCGCAGCGCAACAACAAGGTTCGTTCAAAGCAAGTCCTTTGCGCGGACTTATTACAGATAGAAAAGGGCGTGAACTCGCACGAAGCATCGAGGCAGAATCATTCTTTGCCGTTCCTAACGAAATCGGAGACATTGACGCCACCATAAAGAAAGTTTCTTCAGTAATTGATATTGATAAAAAAGAGCTATACGAACGTTTGAAGACCGCGCAGGAAAAAGGAAGCAAGTTTGAATGGATTGTGCGAAAGGTTGATAACGGAAAAGCGGTCAAGCTTAACAGCATGGCACTTGCCGGAATTCACTCTTACAAAGAACCGAAAAGACATTATCCGAACAATGAACTCGCGGGCGATGTTCTTGGGTTTGTAAACATTGATGACGAAGGAATCGCGGGGCTTGAGTTAGCTCAAAACGAAAAGCTTCAAGGCGAGACTACAAAAGTTTTGGTTGAAACCGACGCTTCGCGAAAAGTTTATCAGAGTGTTGCCGTCAGCGGACGCTCAGGACAAACGCTTGTTCTTACGATTGACCAGATGATTCAGTTCTATGCACAGCAGGCAATCGCGGCGGCTGTCGAAAGAACAAAGGCGAAATCAGGAACGGTTGTAATTCTCGACCCGAAAACGGGCGAGATTTTGGCGTTGGCAAATGCGCCGACATATAACCCGAACAGCCCGTTCGGAACTTCGTCCGAAGCAAAAGATAATGACGCTCTTCAAACCAGTTATGAACCGGGTTCTACGTTTAAGCTGATTACATATTCGGCGGCGATGGAAGAAGGTATTGCCACTCCTGACGAAGAAATTTTTTGCGAAAACGGGTCTTATACTTTTTCGGGACGAACCATAAGAGATTCGCACAGTTACGGTACTTTAACTTTTACGCAGGCTTTTGCGAAATCAAGCAACATAGCGGCTATTAAATTAGGTCAGCGTTTAGGTAACGAGAAATTTTACGGCTATATAAAGAAGTTCGGGTTCGGAACGAAGACAGGCGTTGAACTTCCATACGAAGCAGACGGGTTGCTTCGTCCCCCGTTAAAATGGTCGAAAACCACAATCGGCTCAATTCCTATGGGACACGAAATCGGCGTAACGCCCGTTCAGATTGCTTCTGCCTACGGAACTATTGCGAACAATGGCATACGCATTTCGCCACATTTGATAAAAGAGGTAAGAGACGAAAACGGTTATGTGGTTTTTTCGGCTAGCCCCGCTCAGTCGCAAGTTGTAAAGACCGAAACGGCGAAGACAATTCAGAAATTATTAACGGGAGTTGTTGAAGGTGGCACAGGAAAACTCGCTCAACTTTCAAATTACACATCTGCCGGAAAAACAGGAACGGCGCAAAAGATTGACCCGAAAACACGAAGATATTCGCAGACGAATTATGTTGCCTCGTTTGTGGGCGTTGCACCCGTGAATAACCCTGCGATTGTTATAGCAGTTATGTTGGACGAACCCGTAGGTGCACACACGGGCGGCGCGGTTTCTGCGCCTGTGTTTCGTGAAATTGCAGAAAAAGTTTTGCCCGAATTAAACATCGCGCCCGATTTAGAAGGGCAAAAAAGAAATCCCGTCTCCGGCAATAACGAAACCAAGGAAGAAGATTTTGAAGAAGAAACAGGCGGAAGCGATTTAGGTGGGGAAGAGAAAAACATAAGCGGTAAAAAAGAGAATAGAGAAGAACAAACGGAAAAAGTAACTGCCGCGAACAAGAACGAGAAAATCGCAACCACAGAACCTACACCATCGGGTAAAAAACAAGATGTACAAAAGAGTGTGGATAAAAAACTTTCACGCTCACCCGATGCCCGTGGTCCCGATTCAGGGAAAGAGAAGAGAAACATTAAACCGAAAAGTTGAGGTGTTTTAGAAAAGAGTGAATATCAAAACAGCGTCAGCACTGATGAATGCGAACATCGCAGATGTCTCTGCTGATTTGCTGTCTTCGGAAATAAACAATTTCGCTATTGACTCGCGTGCGGTCGAAGCGGGCGATTTGTTTTTTGCAGCTACGCCTGAGAACTATAAAACAGCAGGGTTTAACGGCGAATTTGCAGACGCACATGATTTTATCGGTGACGCTTTTTCAAATGGCGCGGCGGCGGCAGTTGCCGTTGAATCAAGGGTAAGAGGTGATGAAAAGTTAGAATCTTTTAGCTCACGTTTATTGCTTGTTGATGACACAATCGCGGCGATGCAAAGATTGGCACACGGCGTTTATGAAAGTTGGAATCGTAAAGTTGTTGCCGTTGTGGGAAGTGTTGGAAAAACAACAACGCGAGAGTTGACCGCGAGTGTTCTGAGCGCGGGCGGAAATCGCGTTCTAAAAAGCGAAAAAAATTACAACACTGGCTTAGGGCTTCCATTGACCGTTTTAAGAATGGTGAGGGCAAATGATTCACCCGACAACTATGATTTGGCTGTGTTGGAAATGGGGATGTCAACGCCCACACATGAAATAGCAAGATTGTGCGCTGTCACTCCGCCCGATGTGACCGTCGTTACATTGATTACAACCGTTCACATTGAACATCTGGGGACGATTGAAAATATAGCGGCGGCGAAAGCGGAAGCAGTTGAAAACTTAAAATCTGACGGAACGGCTGTCTTGAACGCCGATGATTTTCGTGTTCTGGCTATGCGTGAAAAACACGCCGGAAAAATTTTGACTTACGCAGTTGAAAACAAAGCCGACGTAACAGCACAAGATATTGAAGCAAATCAATTCGGGCGCACAAGTTTTGTTTTGGTTACGCCGACGGGTGAAACAAAAGTTGAACTAAACTTACCGGGACGCCACAACATTATGAATGCATTGGCGGCGGCTACGGTTGGCGTTGCTTTTGGAATGAGCGCAGAGCAAATCGCGCAAGGGTTAAAGGCGGCGATTCCTGCGGACAAACGCGGCGAAGTTTACAGATTTCAAAACGGGTTTGAGTTAATAGATGATTCTTACAACTCGAATCCGCGTTCATTGTTGAGCGTTGTACAAGCGATGTGCGAAGGCGGCACACACGCAAAACGCAGAATCGTTGTCGCAGGCGAAATGCTGGAGCTGGGCGAAGATTCAGCAAAGGTTCATACTGAAGTCGGAGCGCAAATCGCACAAAGCGGCATAGATGTTTTTTGGGGTGTTCGTGGTTTTGCAAAAGAGATGATAGAAGGCGCAATCGAATCGGGTTTTAATAAAGATGCTACCAGATTATTTTCAGATTCGGATTCGGCGGCAGAAGCTCTTTTGCAAGAAGCCCTTGAGGGAGATTTGATTTTGGTAAAAGGTTCACGCGGGGTAAGAACTGATAAGGTCGTTCAAAAGATGATTGAAAGGTTTGAGATAAGTAAACAGTGAGCGGTGAGCGGTGAGCAGTAAACTTTTTTCTGCTCACCGCTCACCGCTCACTGCTTACTACCGAAGAAATGTTCTATTACATTTTCTATCACCTGCTATACGAAGGGCTAAAAGATACTAGTCAGTCTTATTTCGTAAAGCTGTTGAATGTTTTTCAGTACATCACATTCCGCACGGCATATGCGACCGTGACGGCTATGTTGTTGTCATTGCTTTTCGGTGGTCGCGTGATTCGTTGGCTTGCAGATTTGAAATACGGTCAGCAGATACGCGAAGAAGGCCCGCAATCGCACCAAGCGAAAAGCGGCACGCCGACGATGGGCGGGATTTTGATACTCGGCACTGTTTTGATTTCGACTTTATTGTGGGCGCGGCTTGATAAGCTTTATGTCTGGATTGCGCTTCTTGCAACTGTCGGTTTCGGAACAATTGGTTTTCTGGATGATTACTTGAAAATCAAAAAGAAAAGAAGTTTGGGGTTGACGGGTAAGCAAAAGATTTTCGGTCAGATTTTAATTGCGGGAGTTGTCTGGGCGGCACTTTATTTTGGCAGCGATTATTCCTGGAATATCTCTGTACCATTTTTGAAAGGAACTGCTGACCCGAATCCGTTGACAAGCATCAGCTATGTTGGGCCTGTCGTTTACATCGCTTTGATTTTGTTGACGCTCGTGGGCTTTTCAAATGCAGTGAATTTGACAGACGGATTGGATGGTTTGGCAACGGGTGTGACCCTTATAGCGATGTCAACGATGACAGCTTTTACATACATCATCGGCGACAAGCGATGGGCTGATTATGTTGATATGACGCACAGACCCGAAGCCGCAGAGTTGACGGTTTTTTGCGGGGCGATGGTTGGAGCAAGTCTCGGGTTTCTTTGGTACAACGCACCGCCTGCAGATGTTTTTATGGGCGATGTAGGAAGCCTTGCAATAGGCGGGGCTTTGGGAACTGTGGCGGTTTTGACAAAACAAGAACTGATGCTCGGAATCATCGGCGGCGTGTTTGTTATCGAAGCCGTTTCCGTGATGTTGCAGGTCGGTTCTTTCAAGATGACAAAGAAAAGAATCTTTCGCATGGCTCCGATTCATCATCACTTTGAGCTAGGCGGATTGAAAGAATCGAAAGTTGTTTTCAGGTTTTTGATTTTGGCTTTGCTGTTTGCGTTGTTGAGCCTGTCAACATTGAAGTTGCGCTGATGAATCTTGAGGGAAAAAAAGTTCTGGTGATGGGCGCGGCTCGAAGCGGAACTGCTTCGGCAAGGTTTCTGAAATCAAAAGGCGCGATTGTCGCGCTCAATGACAAAAAGGCTTTGGAGGATTGGTCTGACGAAGCGCGTTCTTTGAAGGAAGAAGGAATTGGTTTGGTTGCGGACGATATTCCGATGTGGTTGCTTGACCAGCTTGAATTGGTAGTGATGAGTCCGGGCGTTCCCGCAAAAGTTATTCCCGCGCGTTACGCAGACAGAGCGGGCGCGGAGGTTATAGGCGAAGTCGAACTTGCTTTTCGTTTTATGCGCGGGCGCGTTGTGGGTATCACAGGGTCAAACGGCAAAACCACAACTACAACATTGATTGGCGAGATGCTCAAAGACGGCGGATTGCCAACACAGGTTGGCGGCAACATAGGGACAGCACTTGTTTCAATGATTGAAACATCGGGCGAAGACGGTTGGACGGTTGCGGAACTTTCGAGTTTTCAGCTTGAGACGATTGTTGATTTTCGCCCCTCAGTTGCACTTGTTCTGAACGTCACGCCGAATCATCTTGATAGATACGACGGTTTGATGGATTACGCGGCGGCAAAGCATCGCATCTTTCGCAATCAAACAAGCGAAGATGTCGCCGTGCTGAATGCAGATGATGAAATCGTTTCTGCTTGGGCAAACGGTTTGAAAGCGCACGTTGTAATGTTCAGCACGCAAAAAGAGTTGGAAGAAGGTCTTTTCCTGCGTGGACGTGATTTGGTTTGCCGCAGTAACGGCGCGGAAAAAGTTTTGATGACACGCGATGATATGAATCTTCGCGGGCGTCACAATGTTGAAAATGTGTTGGCGGCATTGGCTGTCGGTCTTGCTTGCGGAGTTGCGCCGGATTCCTTGCGCGAGACTGTAAGGAAATTCAAAGCAGTAGAACATCGTCTTGAATTTGTTGCAGAAATTGAAGGCGTGAAATTTTACAACGATTCAAAAGCAACAAGCGTTGACGCTACGTTAAAGGCTTTGGAAGCACTTTCCGAAGAAGACGGAAAGATAGTTTTGATTTTAGGCGGACGAGGGAAAAAAGCACCTTATGCGCCGCTTGCAGATTTAATAAAAAGCAATGTTCGCAAACTTGTTTTGATTGGCGAAGATGCTGACACCATTGATGACGAATTGAAAAATTTTGCCGAAGTTATAAGAGCAAACGATATGAACGACGCCGTGCGGTGTTCGTTTGAGAGCGCAGAGCGCGGCGACATGGTTTTGCTGTCGCCCGCTTGTGCGAGTTTCGATATGTTCACGAGTTTTGAAAATCGTGGAGCGGTGTTCAAGAACGAAGTGTTTTTACTGGGAACGCGGGCATCTTTGCCCGCATAGCGTGTGATAGCACGTTGTAAAAGCTTTACCGGGAACGCGGGCATCTTTGCCCGCATAGCGTGTGATGGCACGCTGTAAAAGCTTTAATTTTGAACTCTTACTCGCGCATTCTGCGCTCATGGACGGGCAAAGATGCCCGCGCTCCCAGTGGACGGGCAAAGATGCCCGCGCTCCCAGTGGACGGGTAAAAGATGCCCGCGCTCCCGGTAATAAGTTTTATGGCGAAGAAACTGCAAACAGATAAATGGCTATTTGCTTCGTTCGCAGGGCTAATTTTGTTCGGGCTTGTAATGGTTTACAGCGCGTCCGCAATGATAGCCATTAAAGAAGGAAGTAGTCAGTATTACTACGTTTTGAAACAAGCCATTTGGGTTGGCATTGGTTTTCTGGCGATGTTGTTTGCGATGCACTTTGATTATCACTACTACTTTGACCGAAGGATAGTTTATCCCTTGCTGGTTGTTACGGTGATTTTGCTCTGTGCTGTTTTTGCTTTCCCTAGAATAAACGGAGCGCATCGCTGGATTAAATTCGCGGGTTTTTCGGCACAGCCTTCCGAGTTTGCAAAAGTTACGTTGATGCTCTTTTTAGCCTATTACCTTGAAAAGCGTAAGGGCGAAGAAGATTCATTTATAAAAACTCTCTTGCCTTGTTTGATGGTGACGGGACTTCTCGGCGGGCTTGTGTTGGCTGAACCGGATATGGGAACGGCTTTGATGCTTTGCACCGTTTGTCTGGTGATGTGTTACGCGGCGGGCATTAAAACATTGCACCTGAGCTTGGCGGTTGCCCCTGCACTTGTGGTTTTTGCAGGAGCGTTGTTGTTAGTTCCCTGGCGGTTCGCAAGGCTTATGGCTTTCTTGCATCCTTGGAACGACCCGCAGGGAACAGGTTATCAGGTTGTTCAATCATTGATGGCTGTAGGTTCGGGCGGAACTTACGGACTCGGTTTCGCGCAAGGAAAACAGAAACTTTTTTATCTGCCGTTTGCACATTCCGATTTCATCTTTGCGGTTGTTGGCGAAGAGTTGGGAATGTTTGGCGCGTTGGCTGTTCTTATTGTTTTTGCCGTTTTGTTGTGGCGCGGTGTGCGTGCGGCGTTAATGTCGCCCGATAAGTTCGGAATGGTTTTGGGTATAGGCATTGTAACGATGATTATCATACAAGCACTTTTCAATATGAGCGTTGTGCTTTCGTTACTGCCGACAAAAGGGATTCCTCTGCCATTTATTTCTTACGGCGGTTCGTCGCTTGTGCCTACTATGTTTGCGGCTGGAATCCTTTTGAACATCTCGCAGTATTCGGGGTCTGCAATCGGGTTTGAAACTTCGGAAAAAACGAAAGCGAAACGAACACCGCGACGTACCGTTGCTGTTTCAAGAAGAAAGTAGATGAGTTGGAAAATTTTAATAGCCGCAGGCGGAACGGGCGGACATATTTATCCGGCGATTGCCGTTGCGAATGAATTGAAAAGACGTGACGCTTCAACGCAAATCAGGTTTGTCGGCACAGAGCGCGGTTTGGAAAAAAGATTGGTTCCCGAAAACGGTTTTGAGATTTCGTTCATTGAAAGCGCAGGACTAAAAAACGTGGGAGTCGCAGGGCAACTTAAAGGTCTTGCGCTTTTGCCGAAAAGTTTTTTAGCCGCACGAAAGTTGATAAAAGAATTTAAGCCGGATGTTGTTGTAGGCGTCGGCGGTTATGTGACGGGACCTGTTCTATTGATGGCATCTTTGTTGAGAGTCCCGACGCTTATTATGGATTCAAACGCATTGCCCGGTTTTACAAACAGAAGGCTTGCGCGGTTTGTTGATAAAGCGGCTTTGACCTTTGAAGAGTCTTTGAAATTTTTTCCTAAGGGCAAGGGTGTTGTTATCGGCAACCCCGTTCGACGCGAGTTCTTTGACATAAAACAAAAACTGCGCGAGGATGCGCGTTTTTGTTTGCTCATCTTTGGCGGTTCGCAAGGGGCGCGGGCAATAAATCAGGCAATGACAGCGGCTCTGCCATTTCTTGAAAAATATCGTGAGCGGCTTTTCATAACGCATCAGACGGGCGAACACGATTTTGAGACAGTAAGCGAAGGTTACAAAAAAGCAGGCTGGAATAATGCAGATGTCAGACGTTATATCAGCGATATGGTTTCAGCCTTTGCCGAAACGGATTTGATTATTTGCCGTGCGGGCGCGACGACTTGCGCCGAAGTTTCAGCGGCGGGAAAAGCGGCTGTGATGATTCCGCTTCCGACTGCGGCGGACGACCATCAACGCAAAAACGCGGAAGCTCTGCAAAACGCAAACGCGGCGCGAATGATTTTGCAAAAAGATTTAAGCGGTGAAATGTTAGCAAAAGAAATTTCATTACTAATTGAAAACCCGGAGCGCGTAACCGGGATGGAAGCAAACGCAAAGAAATTATCGAAAGCGGATGCGGCAGGCGCGGCGGCAGATTTGATTGAAGAATTGGCAGGTTAAACCGGGAACGCCGTCATCCTGACGGCAAACGGGTGCGTGAGCGCGAGTAAAGATTTAAACCGGGAACGCCGTCATCCTGACGGCAAACGGGTGCGTGAG
>Ga0187894_10005509_pt1 | contig 12870 bp, 8 predicted proteins | sample GBC1701081metaG_FD_136650 | JGI IMG/M metagenome (GOLD analysis project Ga0187894, IMG submission 136650) | White microbial mat communities from a lava cave in the Kipuka Kanohina Cave System on the Island of Hawaii, USA - GBC170108-1 metaG ... | reverse complement strand
GGCGGTGGGTTCGCTTGAACTGGCGCATGTTGCGGGGGCCGGCGCGAAGAGGGCAGCGGCCATTATCGTTTGCTTGCCCATCGCGCGTCCCTCTGCGGATTGTGTTAGCTGCCGCGACCGCGCCGCGCTTCGCGTGACACCTCGCGCAAGCGCGCGTCAAGTGCGTCGCGGTTGAAGCCGCCTTGCACCAATTCGCCGTTGATCATGAAGCCTGGCGTGCCGGTAAGCGACAGGTTCTGCGCGTGGGCGACGTTGTCCTGCAGCAGGTCGGTGATGTTCTGGTCGTCCATGGCGCGGCGCATGCGCGGCACGTCAACGCCGGACTGGCGCGCGAGATTGTCGATCTGCGCGGTCGTCAGCTCGCCGCGAAAGCCCATGAGCGCGGCGTGGAACTGCAAATAGCGGCCTTGCGGCATCGAGGCGAGCGCGGCGCGCGACGCCTCCACCGATTCCGGCGACAGGATCGGCAGTTCCTTGAACACGAAGCGGATGTCGCGGCGCGTGCGGATGAGATCGTTCACCCATTCATAGGCCGCGTGACAATAGGGGCAGCGATAATCGTAGAATTCGACGATGGTGATCGGCGCATCAGAGGGGCCGATCGCAAAATCACGCCGGTCACGTTCGATCTCGATGCGGCGCTGAGCGGCGACGCGGACTTCGAGCGCGTCGAGCGCTTCCTGCAGCACGTCTGGATTGTCGACCAGATATTGGCGCACGACGGCGCGGATTTCGGCTTGCTCCTGCGCGTTGAAGCTTTGCGCGGCAGCGGGCGCGGCGAGCACAAGAAGGGCCGCCAAGCAAGACAGAATGAATTTCATGCCGGGGACATGGCGGCTTTCCCGGCCGTGGGCAAGCAACATGGACCGCCGGCGCCCACGCCGGTCAGCACCGGCGTTGGCCGGCGAGGGCGCCGGCGGTCCATAGAATCTAGCTCCTGCGGCGCCCGCCCTGTTGCTCCATTCGGTCGCGCACTTCGTGGCCGGAGAAGGTGGCGATGTCGGTGGCGCGCTGGAACGAGGGCGTGTTGCGCGGCAGCGTACGGCGGGCGCGCTCAGCGAAGCTCAAGGCGGCGGGGAAGTTGCCGCGCGTATAATTGGCTTCCGCCGAGGCGAGTTCGGCCATGCCCTGCTCGCCCTTCATGTCACGCGCTTCCGCGAGTTCGCTCCAGGCGAGCGAGTTGAGCGGCTCGATGCGGACGACGCCGTTCAACAGCGTGATCGCTTCATCGACGGTGTCGCGGTCGTCCGCGAGCGCGCGTGCGAGGTTGAGCATCAAGAGCGGCTGATCGTGGGTAAGTTCCACCGAACGGCGGTGATAGGGAATCGATTCCGCCGAACGCCCGCTCTCGAAGAGCATCTGGCCCATCAGCTCCTGGTAGTACGGATTGTTCGGGCTCTCGCTCATGAGCGAATTGAGCTCGGCGCGGGCGAGATCCATCTGCGCGGTGCGATAATAGGCGATGGCGCGGGCGTAGCGCGCGTCCGCGGATTGATCGCTCACCGGATAGCGCGCGAGCGTTTGGCCTTGCGTCTGTAGGAAGCCGATCAGCTTAGCCTGCATGGTGCGGAAGCGGGCCATGTCCTCAGGGGAATCCACGGCGCTGTAGTGCTCGGCGCGTTCGGCGCCGGCGCGCAGCGCTTCGACGCGATCGGACGAGAACGGGTGGGTGAGAATGTACGGCGGCGCGCGCCGCATCACGAATTCGTAGCGGCGGAAATTGTTGTTGAAGAAATCAATGAGGCCTTTGCTCGATTGGCCGGTGGCTTCGAGATATTCGATCGCGGCTTGGTCCGAGGCGCTTTCCTGCACTTGCGTGTGACGGACGAAGTTGCCCATCGCGAAGGCTTGGCTGCCGGAAATCAGCGCCGCGCCCGCTTGCGGCGCGCCGGCGGCGATGGCGAGCACGCCGAGGCCGATGGAGATGAGCGCCGGGCCCATCGCTTGCTGTTGCGCTTCGGCGGAGCGGGCGAGGTGCCCCCCGGCGATGTGGCCGGTTTCGTGGGCGAGCACGCCTTTCAATTCGTTCGGCGTGCGCGCGGCGAGGATGAGGCCCGTGTGCACGAAGATGTTCTGACCGCCCGAGACGAACGCGTTCACCTCGTTGTCGCCGATGATGTACATCGACACGTCATCGGGGTTGAGGCCGGCGGCGCGCCAGAGCGGCGTTGAATAGTCGCGCAGCGTCTGCTCAATTTCGGCGTCGCGGATCACGCCTTGAGCGGCCGCGGGCGGGACGGCGAAGAGCGCCGCCGCGATGGCGCTGATCGCGATCGCCGCTGTCTGCCGCATGCCGTTGAACCAAGCCTTGTGTGTATTGGCCTCGTTCGCGTTGGGCGCGTTCATGCCGCCTCCTTCAATGGCCCGTCAAAAGGCTGCACGTTCCCGCGCGCCGCAAGGCGTTGAAGCCCCGTTTTGCGGCGGGAACATGGCCGGCAAGGTTAGCGCCACTTTAGCTCGGCGCTAGCTGCCCTTCTTCGCCCAACGGCTGAAACGCGAAAGAAAGCGGTCGCGCCGTTCCTGATCGGGTTCGTAAGAGACGTCGGCGACGGGCTCTGACACGGGTTCGGGTTCGGGCTGCGACGCGGCGAGCACAACAACCGGTTCCGGCTCGCGCACCGGCTCCGGCGCGCGTTCGGCAGCGACCGGCGCTTCGTAAGCAGGTTTGGCTTCCGCAACCGTTTCCGGCTCGCGCCTAGGCGTGCGCTCGGGACGCGGGGGACGCTGCGACGGCTCGGGGCGGGGCGACAGATGCTTCAAGTCGCCGCTGACGAAATCGAGCCATTCGCCGCCATCGACCTCGAACGTGCGCCGGCCGCGGCCGCGACGACGCCGTTTGCGCCGCCCGCGATCTTCGCCATTGGCGGCGGCGGCTTGCGCCTCAGGACGTGGCGCTTGTTCGCGCGGTTCGGCGACGGCTTCGCCGCCTTCCTCGTCACGACGGCGCTTGCCGCCACGACGTCCGCGGCGGCGACGACGGCGGCTGTCGCCGTCCTCGCGCTCGCCCTGTTCGCTGCGTTCGCCTTCGGCGTCCGCCTCGACCTCTTCTTCCTCATCCTCGATCGCTTCGGGTTCTTCTTCCTCAACCACGCGCGGCTCGGGCCGGCGCGCTTGTTGGCGGCCACGCGGCGCTTCCTCGGCGACGACCTCATGGTCCTCGTCGAAACTCACGTCGCCGCTGGCGCGGAGCTCGAACTCAGGCGGAGCAAGGCCGGCGCCGGCTGAGACGCGGATGCGCACGTGCCGGTTGGCTTCCATGGTCGCCAGTGTTTCGCGCTTTTCGTTGAGCAGATAGAGCGCGACCTCGGCGGCGGCGCGCGCTTCAACAAGCTGGCCTTTGCTCTTGGCGGCGCATTCATCGAGCGCGCGCAACAATGCAAGCGCTGCGCTCTCCACCGAACGCACGCGGCCCGCGCCTTGGCAGTGCGGGCAGACGTGGCTCGTGCCTTCGAGCACGCCGGTGCGGCGGCGCTGACGCGACATTTCCAGCAAGCCGAAGCCGCTGATCTTGCCCATTTGCACGCGCGCGCGGTCGAAGCGGAGATTGTCCTTCATCCGCTTCTCGACGGAGCGATCGTTCTTGTTCTCCTCCATGTCGATGAAGTCGATGACGATCAGACCGGCGAGGTCGCGCAGCCGCATTTGGCGTGCGGCTTCGTCGGCGGCTTCGAGGTTCGTCTTGAGCGCGGTTTGCTCGATATTGCGTTCGCGCGTGGCCCGGCCGGAGTTCACGTCGATGGCGACGAGCGCTTCGGCCTGGTTGATGACGATGTAGCCGCCGCTCTTGAGTTGCACGACCGGCGAGTGAATGGATTCAAGCTGCTTCTCGACGCCCATCTTGGCGAAGATCGGCGTGGGTTCTTTCCAATGATGCACGCGCTTCGCATGGCTCGGCATCAGCATGCGTACGAAGTCTTTGGCCTCCTTGTACGCAGGCTCGCCTTCGACATGAATTTCATCCACGTCTTTGTCGTAGAGGTCGCGGATCGCGCGCTTCACCAGCGAGCTTTCCTCATAGATCAGGGAAGGCGCGACGGACTTCATCGTTTCGTCGCGGATGGTTTCCCAGGCGCGCGAGAGATATTCGTAGTCCCGCTTGATCTCCGTCTTGGTGCGCTTGGCGCCGGCGGTGCGGATGATCAGGCCCTGGCCCTGCGGGACATCCAAGTCCTGCGCGATCTTCTTCAGCCGCTTGCGGTCGGTCGCCTGCGTGATCTTGCGCGAGATGCCGCCGCCTCGGCCGGTGTTTGGCATCAGCACGCAATAACGGCCGGCGAGCGAGAGATAGGTGGTGAGCGCGGCGCCTTTGTTGCCGCGCTCTTCCTTCACCACCTGCACCAGCATGATCTGGCGGCGGCGGATCACTTCTTGAATCTTGTAACGGCGCGTCAGCACACGGCGACGGCGCTCGTCGATCGCGTCTTCGTCTTCTTCCTCGCCGGCGGCTTCTTCAGCGGCGGCAAGTTCGGCTTTGATCGCGTCCTGGTCGGCGACCGGGATCGCGTAATAGTCCGGGTGGATTTCCGTGAAGGCGAGGAAGCCGTGGCGGTTGCCGCCATACTCAACGAAGGCCGCCTGCAGCGACGGCTCAACGCGCGTCACCTTGGCGAGATAGATATTGCCCCTGAGTTGCTTTCTGCTGGCTGTCTCGAAGTCGAAATCTTCAACGCGGTTTCCGTCGAGCACCGCGACCCGGGTCTCTTCCGGGTGGGCGGCGTCGATGAGCATTTTCTTGGCCATTGAGGGCTCCGTGTGCGCGCCTGTGCGCCCGCGAGCGTTCCTGTCCGGAAGGCGAGGCGGCTGGGCGACGCGAATGGGTAAAGAGCGCTGCGGCCGCGCGCTCGCGCACGGGCGCCTGGGGCGCGCGGGCGAGGATGGCGGTCGAAACGCGGGTCATGCACTGCTCCAACAAACACCGGTTTCTCGGCCGGCGCTTACGCTTGCCCGCGAAGGCTAAGGGGCGGGGGGCCGGATCGGGGGCCGCCCAACCAAGTCTCGTTGGAGGGGGCGCCTCGGGGCCTTGTCGCGCCAATCCGCGGTGCGGGAAGCGCGCCGGGCGCTCCTGGGGGCATCCCCTGACGGCGCAACCGGCGATGGCCGTCACCATTGCATGAATTGATTGAGAATTGAAAGCGGGCGGAGGCGGTTCTACGGGGGAATAAAGCGGTGCGGCGCGTGGATTCCGCATGCGGTACGGCCCGCCTTCTTAACGTGGGCTGCCTGCTTGCTGACTGACAGCCTCGCCGAGGCGGTAGGCGTTTGCCGGCGGCCTTGGGATGCAAGGAACTGTAGTTACCGCTGCATTCACTCTCCTTTTCAACTGGATAGCAAGCCCGGTCAGGTAGTTTACGCCGGTTATGGACGTTACCCGCCGTTCCTTTGCTTTCGGGGCGAGCTTGCTTGGCGCGAGCGCGCTGAGCGGGCGCGCTTGGGCCGATGCGCCGGCCGCGATCCGTGGCGTCCAGCTTGAGGATTCAGGCGCGGCGGTTCGGGTGCTGATGGCGCTCGACCGGCCGGTGATGGCCCACAACGCCTTCTTCCTGAGCAATCCCGACCGCTTCGTGATCGATATCGCCGGCGCCCAATGGGCGATGCCGAGCGGTTCGGCGGGCGCTGGACCTGGGGTTGGCGTGGTTAATGGGTACCGCTACGCACAACGCCCGGACGGCGCAGCGCGGCTGGTGCTGGATTTGGCGGCGCCGGCGCGGCTGACGCGCGAAGAGCGCGGCCGCCGCTCGCCGGAGCTCCGCTTTGATATCGCAGCGACGGCGCCGTTCGTGGCCGCGCCGGCGCGGCCGGCCTTGGAAATGCCGGGCCGCAACGTGCGCCGCCGGACGATCGTCGTCGACCCAGGCCATGGCGGCCATGATCCGGGGGCGGTGGGCGTTTCAGGCGTGCGCGAGAAGGACGTCGTGCTGGATGCGGCGTTGAAGCTGCGTCAGGCGCTGGCGGCCAAGGGGCCCTACGACGTGCGTTTGACCCGTGACGCCGACCGCTTCGTTCCGCTGGAGGATCGCGTGCGGTTCGCCCGCGATCAGCACGCCGACCTGTTCATTTCCGTGCACGCCGACAGCCACGCGCGGGCCGAAGCCTCGGGCGCGTCGGTCTATACCCTCTCCGAGCGCGGGGCGAACCGGGCGCAGAACATGATGGCGGCGCAGAATTGGGACATCGATCTGGGCGCTGCGCCGCGTCAGGGAGTCGTCGGCGACATCCTGGTCGACCTCGCGCAGCGCGAAACCACCAACCGCTCGGCGGAATTTGCACAGACGCTGATCCCGCGTCTTGCCCAGGTCGCGCCGCTCCTGAGCAACACGCACCGTAGCGCCGGCTTCTTCGTGCTGCTGGCGCCGGACGTGCCTGCCGTGTTGATTGAAACCGGGTTTTTGAGCAATCCGGCCGACGAGCGCCGGCTCAACAGCTCCCGTGAGCGCGACGCTATGGCGGACGCGATGGCGGGCGCCGTGGACGCTTATTTCGCTTCTCCACGGACTTTGATGGCGCGCGCCTAAAACCGGCTCGAATCTTGAACTATTACGGTTACGTTGGCGCCGCAGCGCTGGCCTTAATCGCGCCTTATTAGGCGGCGACGGCGAGCGGCTAATGGATCAAGAGCGCGAGCAGAAGCGGGGCGCAATGCTGCGGACAAGATACGAAGAGCGCGATAGCTGGGCCGGACGTGGCGGCGACGATGGCTACGACGACGATCGCGAGCCATCGGGCACGCCGCTGTGGCGTAGGATTCTGGTTGGCCTGGCGATCGCCGCGGGCGTCGGCTTTCTGGCGGTCGTCGGCTTTCTGATCGCGGCGATGCAGGGTCTGCCGTCGCTGGCGGAACTGCAGGATTATCAACCACCGGTGACGAGCCGCGTGCACGCCGGCGACGGCGCGCTGGTGGCGGAGTTCGCGACTGAGCAGCGCGTGTTCGTGCCGATCGATCAGATTCCCGATCACGTGAAGAACGCGTTCGTCGCCGCCGAAGACGCGCGCTTCTTCGAGCACTCGGGCATCGATTATGCGGGCCTCGCGCGGGCGATGGTGGTGAACGTCGCCAACGTTGTGCGTGGCCGGCGCCTGCAAGGCGCGTCGACCATCACGCAGCAGGTCGCCGGCAACATGCTCACGGGCCGCGCTGCGGAATGCAGCGGCGGCATCGGCGGCTTCGGCTGCGCGATCTGGACGAAGTTGCGCGAAGGCTTGGTGGCGCAGCGCATTGAGCGCGCGTTTGCTGCGCAAGGCGAAGACGGCAAGCAGCGCATCCTCGAACTCTATCTGAACCAGATTTATTTGGGCAACCGCGCCTATGGCGTGGCGGCGGCGGCGCTCAACTATTTCGACAAGCCGCTCGAAGAACTCACCGTCGGCGAAGCTGCGTTTCTCGCGGTGCTGCCGAAGGGCCCGAACAATTACGATCCGCGCGTGCCTGCGAAGCTCGAACGCGCGATGGGCCGGCGCAATTACGTCATCAGCCAGATGCTGGAGCGCGGCTACATTTCCGAGGCGCAAGCCACGGAAGCACGCACCGAACAATTGGTGACGCACGACCGCTTGGCCGGCAACGAGTTCGTCGCCGCTTCGCACTTCGTCGAGGAAATCCGCCGTCAGGTGCAAGCCGAATACGGCGAGAACGCGCTGAACCAAGGCGGCCTCTCGATCCGCTCGACCATCGACACGCGCCTGCAACTCGTGGCCGCGCAAGCGTTGCGCCGCGGGCTTGAGGAATACGACCGCCGCCACAACTGGCGCGGCCCGATCGCGCGCGGCGACGCCGCTGGCGACGTGCAGGCGCAATTGCGCGAAGCGGATCGTCCGCCGCAGCTTTCCGGCTGGGTGCGGGCGATGGTGACGACGCAGCGCGGCGCCGCCGTCACGCTCACGGACGAACAGGGCCGAACCGGCCGCTTGAACGGCGACGATGTGAGCTGGGCGACGACGCGCGGCGAACGCGGGCTGACGGCGGGCGCGGTTGTCTATGCGCAACGCGGTGAGAGCGGCGGCTTCCGCTTGAAGCAAGTGCCCCGCATCCAAGGCGCGTTGGTGGCGATGGATCCGCATACCGGCCGCGTGCTGGCGATGGTCGGCGGCTACAATTTCAACGAAGCGACGGGCTTGAACCGCGCGACGCAGGCGATGCGTCAGCCGGGTTCGTCGTTCAAGCCCATCGCCTATGCGGCGGCGCTTGAATATGGCCTGACGCCGTCGACCTTGATCGATGACGGCCCGCTTGCGATCGAAGCGGGCGACGGCACCAATTGGTCGCCCGAAAACTACTCGCGTGAATTCTATGGGCCGACGACGTTGCGCCGTGGTCTGGAATTATCGCGGAACGCGATGACGGCGCGGATTGCTTACGAGATGGGCCCCGAGCGCATGCTCGAAATGGGCCAGCGTCTAGGCGTCTATGGCGAGCGTACGCCGGCGGTGTTCGCCCTGGCGCTGGGCGCCGGTGAAACCTCGCTGCTGCGCATGACGACGGCCTACGGCATGTTCGTGAACGGCGGCCGGCGCATCTCGCCGATCATTATTGACCGTATTCAGGACCGCTCCGGCCGCGCCGTGTTCCGTCGCGATCAGCGCGAATGCGCCGACTGCACTGCCGAATGGCGCGGGCAGGCGCCGCCGACTTTGCCGGATACGCGTCAGCAAGTGCTCGATCCGGTGATCGCCTATCAGATCGTGTCGATGTCCGAAGGCGTGGTGCTGCGCGGCACCGCCACCAGCATCAATGCGCTCGGCTTCCCGCTCGGCGGCAAGACCGGCACCACCAACGACTACAAGGACGCTTGGTTCATAGGTTTCTCGCCAGACCTCGTGGTCGGCGTGTGGGCCGGCTTCGATACGCCGGTCGATATGGGCGAAGGCGAAACCGGCGGCCGGATCGCTGCGCCGATCTTCCGCGATTTCATGCGCGACGCGCTGCGCGAGACGCAGCCGGCGCCGTTCCGGATTCCCTCCGGCGTGCGCTTGGTGCGGGTCGATTACATGACCGGCCAATTGCCGACGGGCGCGGCGACCCAGACCATCCTCGAGGCGTTCAAGCCGGACACCGAGCCGACGCGTGACGCAGGCTCCTCGCCCTTCGTGTTCGGCGGCACCGCGCCGATCGATCCGCGCGTGCTCTCGGGCATCACCGGCGTGGTGACGTCGGACCAGCAAGGACAGCCGCGCCGGCCAGAGGATGAGGAAGAGGACGAGCTGGGCGGGCTTTACTGATCTCACCCATCCCCGGATGACGGCGAAGCCGGCAGTCCGGGGCCCATAACCCCAACTGCCTAAGTTTATGGGCCCCGGACTTGCGCTTTGCGCAATCCGGGGATGGGTGGCGTTTGGTTCCCGCCCGCTCTATGTAGCTCGCCGAACGTTCGAGGAAATTTAGATGCGCGCCGAAATCGCCAGCCTGTCCGAAGAGATCGCCGACAAGATCGCGCTGCTCCGGAGGCGTCTTTGACTGGGATCGCGCCATCGTCCGTCTGGACGAACTGACCGCGCTCTCCGAGCGCCCTGATTTTTGGAACGACGCGCAAAAAGCGCAGAAACTCATGCGCGAGCGCAACAAGATCGCGGGTGGCATCGAAGCGATCCAAAAGCTTGTGCGCGATCTAAGCGACAACGTCGAACTCGCGGAAATGGCCGACGCCGAAAGCGACGAAGCCACCCACGATGAGGCGATCGCAGCGCTCCGCGGCGTGCAGGCGCGCGCGGCGAAAGCCGAGCTCGAAGCATTGCTCTCCGGCGAAGCCGACGGCAACGACGCTTATGTCGAAATCAATTCCGGCGCCGGCGGCACCGAGAGCCAGGACTGGGCCTCGATGTTGTTGCGCATGTACGCGCGCTGGGCGCAGGCGCACGGCTATCAGGTCGAAGAGCTTGAGTATCAGGCGGGCGACACCGCGGGCATCAAGTCGGCGACTTTGCTGATCAAAGGCGAGAACGCCTACGGCTGGCTCAAAACCGAGGCAGGCGTGCATCGTTTGGTGCGCATTTCGCCCTACGATTCCAACGCACGCCGGCACACCAGTTTTGCGAGCGCGTGGGTGTCGCCCAAGATCGACGACAGCATCGACATCGAGATATTGGACAAGGACGTGCGCACCGACACCTATCGCGCTTCTGGGGCCGGCGGCCAGCACGTCAACAAGACGGACTCAGCGGTACGCCTCACGCACATGCCGTCTGGGATTGTCGTCGCCTGCCAGGCCGAACGCAGTCAGCACAAGAACCGCGCCGCCGCGTGGGACATGCTGCGGGCCAGACTTTACGAGGCCGAGCTGCAGCGCCGCGAGGCGGCGTCGCAGGCCTTGGCCGACAGCAAAACCGAGATCGGCTGGGGTAGGCAGATCAGGTCTTACGTCCTGCAGCCGTATCAGATGGTCAAAGACCTGCGGACAGGTATTGAAACATCCGATACGCAGGGCGTACTCGATGGAGACCTCGACCAATTCATGGCCGCATCCTTGGCGCAGCGCGTCAGTGGCGGCGGCGAAGTCGTGGTGGACGATATCGACTAGGGTTTTGAGCCCGAAGTTTGAACTTGGGGGAGTTTTCAGGTGGAGCCGGAAGTCCAGAACGCTGAATTCACGCCGCCGCCGTCGTGGGTGGAGGTGTTTCAGCGCACGCATCTCGATGGCGCGAACCCTCTGACGACGTTTCAAGGCATGCTCGCCGACGAGATCGTGATGCCGAAGGCGGCGCTGGAAGCGGCGGACCCGATGGCGGTGGTGCGGGCGACGATCGATTATTCGCGCGTGCTGGAAGACCAGGCGTTCTTCATTCCCGGTGAGTACGCGCTCGAAGCGCTCACCGGCCGCTGGGCGATCCACTACATCGAAGAAGTGCGCGCCGGCGGGCATCTCTCCTACGGCCTCGCGACGCATTGGGATGATCTCAAAGTGCGCGCGGCGATGGCGGGGCTGCGCAGCATGGGCGCTGATCCCTACGTGGCGCTGCTGAAAGAGATGAAGCATCTCGTCGACGACCCGAAGCGCGGCAAGAAGTATCGCGCGGGCTATGGCGCCAACGATCACGTGATCCGCGATCTCGACAAGCGGTTTGCTGATCTCGAACTCGAAGAGCCAATCGCGCCGCGCTTCAAGATGTGGATCAAGAGCTTGCGCAAGGTGAAATACGTCGAAGGCCAAGATGGCTCGGCGCATCTGAACCGCATCGCTTCGGCCAATCGTCTCTTCCACGAACGCCGCGCCGAAGCGCAGCGGGCCAAGGAAGCACGTGAGCGCAGCGATCCGGCGTTCACGACAGCGCGCGCTTTGTGCGAGATGGCGGGCGTGCTGTTCCTGGGGCTTCTCGGCGCGACGCCGGCGACGCTGCGGGAACATTGGTCGCACGCGCCCAACCGCGAAGGCGTGGCGCTTAATGTCAGCACCGATCACGGCACGCGCACCGCGCTTGTGTTCGAGCAGGGCGGTCTGATGAAGAAGCCGGTCGCGGTGCTGCTCGACCCGGCCGAGAACGAGCCGCTGACGCAGATCGCGCTCTCGCGCGAGGACTACGAGGCGATCTTTAATTCTTAGTCCCGCGGGCTCAGCGTACGGTGTCCAAATTCGGTCATTCCAAACGCGCGGAGTGCGGTTTGGAATCCAGAGGCAAACACGCAGCTCTACGCTTCCCTGGATTCCGGGCTCGGCTCCGCCGCCCCGGAATGACTGAGAGCATCCCCCTTTCCCCCTTGACGACTTGCTACGAACCGACGTTGATTGATCGATCAATCAACGGAGCGTGGGATGTGGTGGCTGGCGGCGGGGGCGGTTTGGGTTTGGTTGGGCGCGGCGTCGGCGCTCACGCTCGATGCGGCTGACCCGCCTCAGGTTCGCGAGTGTTCCCGTGTCGACGCCGATGGTGCGCGGACGCTGTGTCACGAGATCGAACTGAACGCGGCCGCCAACGAGGTTTGGCCGCTGTTCGCGACCAGCGACGGTTTGCGCACCTGGATGGCGCCGGTGGCGGCGATTGATCCGCGTGCGGGCGGGATGATGGAGACGTCCTACACGCCGGGCGCGCGGATTGGCGACGCGGGCAACATCCTCAATCGCATCGAAGCGATCCAATCCGGCGAGCGCCTCGCCATTTCGATCGCGCGCGCGCCCCCCGGCTTCCCGCACGCGGACAACGCCGCTGAACTCAGAACGTTGATCGAACTTGAACCGATCGACACGGCGCGCACGCGCGTGCGCGTGACGATGCGCGGCTATCGCGCCGGCGAAGGCTTCGACGTGCTCTATCGCCATTTCAGCGCGGGCAATGCGTGGACGCTGCACAAGTTGGAAGAGCGTGTGCGCACCGGGCCTGTGGATTGGAGCGCGCTGGCGCGCGGAGAAACGCGATGAACACCATGACGACGCGCGACAAGATCGTGTTCGCGGCGATGGAGTTGTTCTGGCTCAAGGGCTACAATTCAACCTCGATCGCCGATCTCCTGAGCCGCACGCAGCTCAATTCGGGCAGCCTCTATCACGTGTTTCCTTCGAAGCAGGACGTGCTGGTGGCGGTGCTGGAGGCCTATCGCGACGGCATTTATCCGCAGCTTTTGGAGCCCGCTTGGGTCGGCGTGACTGATCCGATCGAGAAAATTTTCGCGCTGCTTCGGCACTATCGCACTTTGATCGTTGAAACCGATTGCACCTACGGCTGCCCGATCGGCTCGCTGGCGCTTGAGCTGCACGAGCCTGATCCGCAGGTGCGCGCGCTGATCGCGGTGAATTTCGAAGGCTGGACGCGGGCGATCGAGACATGCCTCGCCGACGGCGCCGATCGCTTGCCGAAAAACACAGACCGCGCGGCGCTCGCGCAATTCGTGCTGACGACGATGGAGGGCGGCGTGATGCAGGCGCGCACGCATCGCGACGTCGCCTATTT
>Ga0187894_10005508_pt1 | contig 12872 bp, 11 predicted proteins | sample GBC1701081metaG_FD_136650 | JGI IMG/M metagenome (GOLD analysis project Ga0187894, IMG submission 136650) | White microbial mat communities from a lava cave in the Kipuka Kanohina Cave System on the Island of Hawaii, USA - GBC170108-1 metaG ... | reverse complement strand
TCCCCGCATGCAGAAGCGTGCCCGCACCCCGCGCCTCTCCCGCTACTACACGCTCGCGCGGCTCGTGCATTCCGACACCGCACGCGCGCGCGGCATCGACAACGCGGCGCCGCCGGAGCTGCTCCCCAACCTGCGCCTGCTCGCGCGCGGGCTCGACCGGATCCGCCTGCTCCTCGGCCATCCGCTGGACATCTCGAGCGGCTACCGCTCGCCGGCCCTCAACGCCGAGGTCGGCGGCGCGCGCAACTCGCAGCATTCGCAGGGCCTCGCCGCCGACTTCACCTGCCCGGGCTTCGGTCCGCCGCTCGCGATCGCGTGCGCGTTGCGGGACTCCGGCATCGCCTTCGATACCTTGATCTACGAGTTCGAAGAGTGGATCCACGTCTCGTTCACCGCGGCGCCGCGGCGGCGGGTACTCACGATCTACGATGCGAAGGAAGGCTACCTGGACGGGCTGCTCGACCCCGAGCGGCGACCCGTGCCCTAGCGGGACCGGATCAGGGTACCGACGCCCTCGTCGGTGAGGATCTCGAGCAGGAGCGCGTGCTCGACCCGGCCGTCGATGATGTGCACGCTCTTCACGCCGCCGCGTGCGGCGTCGAGCGCCGAGGCGATCTTCGGCAGCATGCCGCCGGACAGCGTGCCTTCGGCGACGAGCTCGTCCACCCGCGCGGGGGTGAGCCCGGTGAGGAGCCTGCCGTTCTTGTCGAGCACCCCCGGCGTATTGGTGAGCAGCACCAGCTTCTCGGCCTTGAGCACCTCGGCGAGCTTGCCGGCCACCAGATCGGAGTTGATGTTGTAGGACTCGCCGTTCCTGCCGACGCCGATCGGCGCGACGACCGGGATGAAGCCGCTCTCCTCGAGCGCCGAAATCACGTCCGGATCGATCGCGTCGATCTCGCCGACCTGCCCGATGTCGAGCTTCTCGCCGGGGCGGCTCTCGTCCGCAACGAGCATCTTCTTCGCGCGGATGAACGCGCCGTCCTTGCCACTCAGGCCGACCGCCCTGCCGCCCGCCTGGTTGATCAGCGTGACGATTTCCTTGTTCACCGTCCCGCCGAGGACCATCTCGACGACGTCCATCGTCTCGGCGTCGGTGACGCGCATGCCCTGCACGAACTCGCCCTTCTTGCCGAGCCGCGCGAGCACGCTCTCGATCTGTGGCCCGCCGCCGTGGACCACCACCGGATTCATGCCGACGAGCTTGAGCAGGACCACGTCGTGCGCGAAGCTCTTCTGCAGCGCGAGGTCGGTCATCGCGTTGCCCCCGTACTTCACGATGATCGTTTTGCCGTGGAAGCGGCGGATGTAGGGCAGCGCCTCGGCGAGGATCTGCGCCTTGAGGGCGGCGGTTGACGGAGCCACGGACATGCGGCCGATTCTACCTTGGCGCACCGCGGCTCCCGCGCCTGGGGGAACGGGCGTCAGCGGACGCGCCCCTTTGCGATCCCCCAGGCCAAGCGGCGCGCGACGTCCGCCGCGCGCCTCAGCCCGCCGTCGAACGGGCGACCGCCCGGGCCGGCACCCGCGGCGGGTGTCGCGGCTGGTAGATCCAGCCGCGCCGCACCAGCCACTTCTCGATTTCGACGCCGACGAACACGAGCGCCGGCGCGAGCGCGCTCACCGCGAGCTCCTCCTCCGAGAGCGGCTGCGTGTTGAAGATCGGGTTGAGCGCCGGCACGTAGACGAGCGCGAGCTGCAGCACCACCGTCAGCAGCACCGCCCCGATCAGCGCGAGGTTGCTGAACGGGCCGATCGCCAGCGTCGACTCGCGTTCCGACCGGATCGCCAGCACGTGGTACATCTGGCAGAAGGCGAGCGCGGTGAACACCATCGTCTGCCACGCCTCCGAGCCGCGCCCGATCGCCCACGCCTGGATCCCGATGCAGATCGCGCCGATCAGCAGTCCGACCCAGATGACGTGCTGCCACAGGCCGTTCGAGAAGATGCTCTCGCGCACCGGCCGGGGCGGGCGGCGCATGATGTTCTTCTCCTCCGGCTCGACGGCGAGCGCGAGCCCGGGCAAGCCGTCGGTGATCAGGTTGACCCACAGGATCTGGATCGGCAGCAGCGGCAGCGGGAGTCCGAAGAGCGGCGCGGCCGCGATCGTCCAGATCTCGCCCGAGTTGCCACCCATCACGAAGCGGACGAACTTGCGGATGTTGTCGTAGATCCGCCGCCCTTCGCGCACCGCGACGACGATGGTGGCGAAGTTGTCGTCGAGCAGCGTCATCGAGGACGCCTCGCGCGCGACGTCGGTGCCGATCTTGCCCATCGCCACGCCGATGTCCGCGCGCTTGAGTGCCGGCGCGTCGTTCACGCCATCGCCGGTCATGGCGACGCACTCGCCGGACGACCGCAGCGCCTCGACGATCGCGATCTTCTGCGCCGGGTTCACCCGGGCGTAGACGGCGACCTCGCGCACCTGCCGCCGCAGCTCCTCGGCCGAGATCTGCCCGAGCTCGCGGCCGGTGACGACGCGCCCACCCGGGACGCCGATGCCGAGCCGCTCGGCGATGGCGCGCGCCGTCTCCGGGTGATCGCCGGTCACCATGACCGGCACGATGCCGGCCGACTTGCACAGCGCCACCGCCTCGAACGCCTCCGCGCGGGGCGGATCCATCAGCCCGGTCAGGCCGAGCAGCGTGAGCTCGCCCTCCACGGCTTCGGCGGTCAGCGGCGCGGGAACCTCCGGCCAGCGGCGCAAGGCGATCGCGAGCACGCGCAGGCCGCTCGCCGCCATGCGTCCGGCCTCCGCCAGCACCGCGTCGTGGTCGATGGCGGCGACCGCCTCGCCGACGAGCATCGACGTGCAGCGTTCGACCACCCGCTCCGGCGAGCCCTTGGTGAAGGCGATGAACCCGCCGTCCGCCCGATGCACCGTCGTCATGCGCTGGCGCTCGGCGTCGAAGGGCACCTCCGCGACCCGCGGCATGCTCGCCCCGAGCGCGTCCTTCACGAACCCGGCGTCGCGGGCGGCGACGAGCAGCGCAACCTCGGTCGGATCGCCGGTCGCCGCCGATTCGCCGCTCGCTGTCGCGTCGTTGCTGAGCGCCAACGCGGCGAGGAGCAGCCGCCCGGCCTCGCTCCGCGGCGCCTGCACGCCGGCGTGGGCCTGCCCGTCGACCACGAGGCGCTCGACCCGCATCCTGTTCTCGGTGAGCGTGCCGGTCTTGTCCGAGCAGATGTAGGTCACCGAGCCCAGCGTCTCGACTGCCGGGAGGCGCCGGATGAGCGCGTTCTTCTTCACCATGCGATAGGCGCCGAGCGCGAGCGCGGTGGTGATCACCGCCGGGAGCGCCTCCGGGATCGCCGCGACCGCGAGGCTCACCGCGGTGAGCAGCATCAGGGCGAACGGCTCGCCGCGGGCGATCCCGAGCGCGAAGATCGCCACGCAGAGGACGAGGCACACGACGGAGATCCGCTTGCCGAAGTGGGTGAGGCGCCTCTGCAGCGGCGTCCGGCCCTCGCTCTCGCCCGAGAGCAGCGTGGCGATCTTGCCGAGCTCGGTCTGCATGCCGGTCGCGACCACGACCGCGCGGCTGCGCCCGTAGACAGCGGTCGTCCCCTTGTACGCCATGTTCCGTCGGTCGCCGAGCGCGGCCTCGGCGTCGGCGAGCGGGATGCTGTGCTTGTCGACCGGCACCGACTCGCCGGTGAGCGCCGCCTCCTCGACGCGCAGCGGCGCCGACTCGAGCAGGCGCACGTCGGCGGGCACGACGTTGCCCGCGTCGAGCAGCACGATGTCGCCCGGCACCAGCCCGGGCGCGGCGATCTCCGCCACGCTGCCGTCGCGGACGACGCGCGCCGCCGCGGCCGCGAGCTGCTTGAGCGCCGCCATGGCGCGCTCGGCGCGGTACTCCTGCACGAAACCGACGATCGCGTTCAGGACGACAATCACCAGGATGACGATGCTGTCCTCCGGCTCGCCGATCAGCGCCGAAATGGCCGCTGCCGCCAGCAGCACGATGATCATGAAATCGGTGAACTGGCCGGCGAGCATCCGCAGCGTGCTGCGGCGCGCCTGCTCGCGGATCGCGTTCGGGCCGAAGCGGCCGAGCCGCTCGGCGGCCTCGGTGGCGCTCAGGCCCCCCTCGGCCGTGACGCCGAGCCGGGCGAGCGCCTCGTCGGCGCTCAGGCAGTGCCAGGGCCATTCGCCGGGACGGTGATCGGCGGCGGGCGGTGCGACCGAGCTGTTGCTGGCAGGGGTTTCGCTGTAGACGGGGGGTCTTGAATCCACGGCAGCCTCCTTCAGTCGCCGAGCCGCAGCCAGAGCAGCCCCAGCGCCGCGCTGAGGCCCATCGGCACGCCGAGGCGCCCGACCCGCGAGACGGCCCGGCTGGCCACAACGTCCACCGGCACCGGCGCGGCGCGGATGACTTTCTCGATCACCGCGGCCTCGACGAACCGGGTGAGCGTGTTGTCGCGCGCTGCGCCGAACACGATGCGATCGGCCCGGAGACGCCCCGCCGCGGCGACGATGGCGGCGGCCCGGTCGCCGAGCTCCAGATGCACTGCGTAGCGCACGTGGCAGCGGTCGAGCGCGTCCCGCGCCGGCGCGAGCGCGTGCTCGGCCGCTTCGCGATGGAACGCGGCGCGCTCCCGGCCCGGGATCCAGCGCGCGACGTAGAGCGGGAGAGGCGTGCGGACGTGGACCAGGTGCACCTCCATGCGCTCGCCGCGCAGCCGCTCGCGCACGAGGTGCCCGACCGCCGGCAAGGCGTTCACCGGATCGAGCACCGGGACAACGACCCTCAGCAGCGGCACGCCATCCTGCAACCTCAGCGGCGGGACGCGTGGCCTGGGTGCGGGATCCGGAGGCGCGACGATGCGCCCGGTGCGGCCGGGCGAGGCGGCGAGCAGGGAGAGCACGAGGACGGCGACGAGCGCCGGGACGAACAGACCTGCGGACACGAGTTCCATTGCGCGCGAGCCTCCGTTGTGCGTGCCTTGGGTCTCCCCCGGCACACGAACGGACGAGACCCGCCGTGTCCGGCGAGGTCTCGCTCGCGACGCCGGCGGCGCCACGGAGGCGCTACGCCGGGGTCACCGATGCAGCCGGGGAAACACTCCCGAATTGACGACCGCACCGTGGGCGCGCCGCGTACGGGCGCGCGCTTCGAGCTACTCCCCTCTGCGGGAACCGGCGCGGTTCGCGCGCCGCCTCCCGAGGAGACGGGCCGATTCTGCGGTGGCGGGCCGCGGAAGTGAAATGACGCTTGCTGATGGAATCGATTGGCGAACGCGCGATGCATAGCGAATCGCGAATGCTCTGCATCGAGCATCGCAATGACATTGACACCGGTCGGCGTCCGGTGCTTGAATGGGGACCAGCGCTCGAGTAGCGCCCCCTCCAAAGGGGAGTAGCTTGGCGGCGCGGCTTCGCGCCGTCGCGGAATGGTCGTCATTACGGGGCGTTTCAGCCCCCGGCCATCCCGGCAACCATCGCGTTGTAAGCGAGACCTTTGCCCGACGGGCAAGGTCTTTTTTTTCGGCCTTCGCCCGTCCGAGGCGAAGGCCGCATTGCTTTCGGTCGCGCCGCGACCGGCATGCGGGTCCAGCGTCGGGTAGACGACGCGAGGAGACCCCGTGGGACAAGGCAAGGTACAACGCTATCTGAGAAGCGGGCTGCTGCCGCAGCTGCGGGTGTTCGCGGCGGTCGTCCGCCACGGCAGCTTCACCCGCGCAGCCGCCGAGCTGCACATCGCGCAGCCGACCGCCTCGCTGCACATCAAGAAGCTCACCGATACGGTCGGGGTAGCGCTGCTCGAGCAGGTCGGCAAGCGCGTCCGTCCCACCGCCGCCGGACTCGCGCTGAAGACGGCATGCACGGAGATCGAAGCCGCGCTCGGGCGCTTCGAGGACACTCTCGGCGGGCTGCGCGGGCTAAGCGCAGGCAGCCTGCGGATCGCCGCGGCCACCACCGAGAAATACATCGTCCAGCGGCTGCTCGCCGAGTTCGCGCGGCGGCATCCCGAGATCGACTCCTCGGTGCTCGTGCTGCCGGGGGAGTCGCTCCTCGCGCGGCTCGCGGAGGGCGCCGACGACCTCTACTTCCTGTCGCTTCTTCCGGCCCGCGAGGGCATCGTGGCGGAGCCGGTCCTGCCGAACCCCTTCGTCGTGCTCGCGCGGAGCGACCATCCGCTCGCCGGCGCGCGGTCGACGCCGTTCGCGCGGTTCGCGCGGGAGCCGCTGCTCGTGCGCGAACCCGGGTCGCGCACGCGGGCGGTGACGAACCGGATCTTCGCCGAGCACGGGCTCGAACCGCCGATCCGGATGGAGCTCGGCTGCAACGACGCGATCAGGGAAACGGTGCTCGCCGGATTGGGGGTGGCGGTGCTCGCGCGCTACTCGATCGGCTTCGATCTCGATCCGGAGGCGCTCGCGGTGCTCGACGTCGAGGGGTTTCCGATCGAGTCGGACTCGCACATCGCCCATCCCGTGGGCAAGCGCCTGTCGCCGATCGCGCGCGCCTTCATGACGATGGTCCAGGGCGAGGCGCGGCGCCTGCTCGCCGCGCCCCCGAGCTAGCCCGCCGCCCGGTTACTGCTTCGGCTTGATCCCGAGCGCCTTCGCGAAGGTGGCGAGGTGGGCGGCCTGCTCGTCGATGGCGGCAGCGAATTCCGCCGGCGTGCCGGGACTGACGATTTGCCCCGTCGCGGTCAAGCGCTCGGCGATGACCGGGTCGGCGACCGCCGTCCGCACGTCGGCGGCGATGCGATCGCGCGCGGCATCCGGCAGGCCGCTCGCGCGCGCCGCGATGATGCCGACGAGCCCGTCGAAGCTCAGGTCGGGAGAGCCTGCCTCCGCCACGGTCGGCACGTCCGCGAGCGCCGGGGCGCGCGAGCGATTCTGCACCGCGAGCACTCGGACACGGCCGGCCTGCGCCTGCGTCCGCACGATGGCGTACGCCGAGGAGTAGAACTGGATGCGGCCCTCGACGAGATCGTTGAGCGCGCTCACCGTGTCCTTGTAGCGCACCTGCACGAGATCGAGCCCGGCGCTCTTGAAGTAGCCGGCGACGATGATGTCGGTGACGCCGACTGCGGTCGTCCAGTTCAGCTTGCCCGGCTCCTCGCGCGCCATCGTCAAGAGCTCCTTCAGCGACTGGACCCGGAGGGAAGCCGGCACCGCGATCGATACGACGGTGTTCGAGACGCGCGCGACCGGCTGGAGGTCGCGGGGGTCGTAGGGCAGCTTCTCCAGCGTGTAGGGGTGCCCGACGAACGACGACGCGGGCCCGAAGAGGAGAACATGGTCGTCGCGCGCCGACAGGACGGCGTTGATCGCGATCACGCCGTCTCCGCCGGGCCGGTTCTCCACCACGACCGGCTGCCCCCACTGCTTGGTGAGCCAGTCGGCCAGCAGCCGCGCGCCGATGTCCGCGCCCGACCCCGGCCCGAGCGGGACGACGAACCGGACCGTCCGCTGCGGCCAGGTCTGCGCGAACGAGGGTGTCGCGACGAGCGCAACCGCGAACGAGAGGAGCGCGAGGCGGGCGAATGGCTGCATGGTCGGTCTTCCCCGAGGCGGTGGCCGCGGAGCATAGCAGCGCCGCCACGGGCGCGACCGCCCGGCGTTCGCCGTGCCATCCCGGCCAGCGCGCAGGTTGAGCGACGGCCGGTCAGAGCCTCCTGTCCTGTCCCGCCCCGCCCCGCCCAGGCGCCGACGCCGCGGCGGCGGAGCCGCCGCAGCGGTGGCGCGACGAGCGGCTCAGCCCGGCGGCCGGTAGCCGGCCGACGCGGCCTTGCGCATCGCCTCCATGCCCTCCTCCATCGTCATCAGCGGCGTCGTCTTGACCGCCTTGACCGAGCCGCCGGCAGCGGCGGCGAGCGAGAGGGCCGCCGCAGTGAGGTTGTCGGGGGCCTGCAGGATGACGTGCGCGTCGTACTCGCCGAACGACAGCCAGAAGCTCTCCATCCGTCCGCCGAGCTTCTCGATCATCGGCGCGATCGCCGCCTTGCGGTCCTGCGGGCTCTTCACCATCTTCGCCCAGGCTTCGGGCGTGTAGGCCGCCTGTATGAGGTAGTACGCCATGGAACCCTCCTTTCACCCGTGAGGCACTGCGACAGTGCGGGGAGCACCCGGTGCCGGGTTCTTCTCCCCGGACTCTGTTTATAGCGCGCAACGGGAGGAAGTCCAGCGGCGCGATCGGCGGAACGGCAAGTTCCGGCAGAATCGCCCCGTGACGAGGTCGATCGCCGCCGAGGCTCCGCTCGCCGATGCCGCCGTCCCGGCGCGCCCGGCCGCGTCCCGCGCGGTAGCCATCTGGCTCCTCCTGTGCGCGCTCGCCGTCGCGCTGATGGTCGTGGTCGGCGGCGTCACCCGGCTCACGCACTCGGGGCTTTCGATCGTGGAGTGGCAGCCGCTCGTCGGTGCGGTCCCGCCGCTCTCGGCGGCCGACTGGCAGACGCTGTTCGAGAAGTACCGGCAGACGCCCGAGTACAGGCTCGTCAACCGCGGCATGTCGCTCGCCGAGTTCAAGGCGATCTTCTGGTGGGAGTACTTACACCGCCTGCTCGGCCGGATCATCGGCATCGTGTTCCTCGTCCCGCTCCTCTGGTTCTGGCTGCGCGGGCGCATCGACGCGCGCCTCGGCTGGAAGCTCGCCGGCGTCTTCGTGCTCGGCGGTCTGCAGGGCGCGATGGGGTGGTACATGGTTGCCTCGGGCCTGGTGGACGAGCCGCGCGTGTCGCATCTGCGTCTCACCGCGCACCTCGGCCTAGCGTTCCTGGTCCTCGGCGCGATGCTGTGGATCGCGCTCGATCTGCTGCATCCGCAACGCGCCGGGAAGGATCGAGGCCTCGCGCGGTTCGCCGGTGTCGTCGCCGCGCTCGTTTTCCTGCAGGTCCTGCTGGGCGGCCTCGTCGCCGGGATCCGTGCCGGGAAGGCTTACAACACCTTCCCGCTGATGAACGGCCACCTCGTGCCGCCGGAGACGTTCGCGCTCGAGCCGTGGTGGCTCAACTTCTTCAACGACATGGCCACCGTCCAACTCGACCACCGGCTGATCGCGTGGCTGCTCCTGCTCCTCGTGCCCTGGCTGTGGTGGCGAGTGCGGCAACCCGGCGCGCCCGCTCGCGCACGACTCACCGCGCACCTCCTCCTCGGGACCCTCGCCGCGCAGTTCGCGCTCGGCGTCTGGACCCTGCTCGAGGCGGTGCCGGTCGCCCTCGGCGCTGCGCACCAGGGCGTCGCGACCCTGGTCTTCGCGGCGGCGCTCGCCACTGCACACGCGCTGCGCACGTCGCGCTGACGCTCACCGCCCAAGTCGCGGCGCATGCTCGCGGAGGAATGAAGCGACCGGGCGTCAGCCCGGCGCGGGCTGGGCGACCGCGCGCTCCACGACCGGCCGGAGCGCGGCCGGGATCCGCGCGACCGTGAGCGCTGCCGCGCGCCCGCGCGGCGACATCTTGAGCCAGGTCTTGCGCAGGATGTCGGCGAACTTCGCCTCGCCGTACTCCGGGTGGCCGGCGACGAAGCCCGCCAGGTAGTGCTCGAGGAACACCAGCGCGATGATGTCCTCGAGGAGTTGCGTCTCCGGGTCGCGCTTCAACCGCTCCTTCCGCAGCAGCGAGCGCACGCGGCCGATCGCCTCGTCCTCGTATCCGGCCTCGCGCAGAATCGCCGCCGCCGTATCGGCGTGGAAGTCCATCAGCCGCGTGCGCCACGCCTTGTAGCCTTCCGGCGTGCGCGGATACGAGTCGCGCGGGATTTCCCAGCGGCGGATGTGCTGGCAGCGCACTGCGAGCCGGACCACTTCCGACGCCTCGCGCGTGAACCGATCGAGCATCTCGCTCATGCGTTGCGCGTACAGGAGCTCGCGCGGCTGTGCGACGCCGGCGGCGTCCGGCTCGCGATTCGGGTCGGCGGCGTTAGCGGCATCGAAGCGCGCGATCGCGGCGCGGAAGCGGTCCGGGGGTGCGCTCATGGCCCGGATTGTCGCGCTCCGGCGCGGCTAGTGCGGGAACTGGAACGCGGCGTGGCAGGCGTTGCAGCGCTGCATCAGCGCACTCTGCTGCACGAGCGTGTGCCGCGCGTCGCGTCGGCCGGCGTCCGCCGCCAGGGCGTCGAAACCGTCGTGCGTGGCGCGCGCGAGCTGCCGGAACTCCGGCGGGAGCTTCCTCGCAATCGCCGGCGGCATCCGGCCGGACTCCGACCCGGCACCCACTTTGCGCGCCGCCGCCGCGACGGCGCCGAAGTCGTCGCGCGCCAGACCGTCGGTCACGCCTTGGAGGGCAACCAGGAAATCGCGCATCTCGCCGAGGACGTGCTCGCGCTCCTCCGGCGTGAGCGGCACGACCGCGCGCTGCGGCCCCCCGCCGGACTGGGGCACCGCGGGCGGCGGGGCGACGCAAGCGGCGAGCGCGAGCGTGGCGATGCCGAAGAGCTTCTTCATGGCCAGTGGCTGGTTCCCCCTCTTTCAGGTTCGGCGTCGCCAGCAGCATACGCCCGTCGCGCTGCCACGTGATCGCGCCCGTAACCCCGCCCGCGCTCGCCGCGGCCTGAGCGCTGAGCCAAAGAAAAAGGGCGGCCCGCGGGCCGCCCCTTCGCCGGTCGACGTCCGGCGCTTACTGGATCGTGATCTGCTTCGCCGCCGCGGTCTCTTTCTTCGGCAGCACGAGCTCGAGCACGCCGTCCGCGTACTTCGCCTGCACCTTCGCCTCGTCGATCTCGTAGCCCAGACGGAACGCGCGGGAGGTCTTGCCGAAGTAGCGCTCGCCGTGCACCAGGCGCTCGCCTTCCTTGACGTCCTTCTCCTGCTTCACCTCGGCGGTGATCGACACCTGGTCGCCGTCGACGTTGACCTGGATGTCTTCCTTCTTCACCCCGGGGATCTCCGCCAGCACCTTGAAGCCGCCGTTCTGCTCGGTCACGTCGATCTTGACGCGCGGCGCGCTGTCGCGCCCCTCGGCCATCACCGGACGGACGAAATAGCCCTTGAAGAAGTCGTCGAAAAGCTCGCCGAACGGGTCGTAACGGGTTACGTTCGCCATGAAATCTCTCCTCGCTATAGTCGGTTCGGGCACTCGCCCTGTAGACGTGAAAATGGGGAGCAGCCCTGCGGTTTCAAGGGGAATTTTTCGTGGCGGTAAGATCGCGCCGCGCCCCTTGAACGGGCGGGGTGCCGCCCACAATTACCGGAGCTTGTCGTGGCTACGCCGGCCGCCCCCCCACCGAACGCCGAGGTCTGTGCCCGTTGCGGCGCGACCTTCGAGTGCGGCATGAAGGCGGGCGTCGAGCGCTGCTGGTGCGCGGACCTCCCCCCGATCTCGCCGAGCGCCGCGTTCGCGACCTGCCTCTGCCCGCAGTGCCTCCGTGACGAGATCGCGACGCGCCGTGTAAGCGCGGAGTAGCGAGGCCCACGCCCGGAAGCGCGGCGAGCAGCGCCACGAGGCCCGCAGCAACGACTGCGCGATCGATCATCCGGGAGCGCGGCATCGAGGCAGATTCGGCGCCGGCCCGGCCAGTCAAGCACCGGACTTTAGTGCTTGGACGGGCCTCCGGCGGCCGCGACGTCCCGCACCTCCGCCTTGACCTCGACGTCCTGCGTCTGCCCGGACTTACTCCGGACTTTCAGCTTGATCGGCACCGTGTCGCCCTTCTTCAGCGGCGCCTTCAGGTCCATCAGCATCACGTGGTAGCCGCCCGGTTTCAACTCGACGGCCTGCCCGGCGGGCAGCTCCAGCTGTTCCACCCCGCGCATGCGCATCGTGTTGCCCTCCATGCGCATCTCGTGGATCTCGACGATGCCGGCGGCGGGGCTGTCGGCGCCGACGACGGTCGCACCATCGGCGCTCCTGAGTTGCATGTACGCACCCGTCGCCGTCTGGCCCTGCACCGTGCCGCGCACCCAGGCGCCGGAGACCGTGACCTGCGCCTGCGCCGCTGTTGCGGCCGCGGCGGCAGCAATGGGAACCAACAAACGTGCGAACGAACGCATCTCGACTGGCACTCCTCTCCGGTTACCGCGGCCGCACCAGCCGCATCACAGCACGTAGCGCGCGAGATCCTCGCTCGCGGCAAGGTCCTTCAGACGGGCGTCGACGTAGGCCGCATCGATCGTGACGGCCTGCGTCCCGCCCCGGCCGGCGGCGAACGAGACGTCCTCGAGCAGCTTCTCCATCACGGTGTAGAGCCGGCGCGCGCCGATGTTCTCGGTCTTCTCGTTGACCGCGAATGCGGTCTCGGCGAGGCGCTTGATCCCGTCCGGGCGGAACTCGAGCTTGACCCCCTCGGTTTCGAGCAGCGCTTCGTACTGCTTCACGAGGCAGGCGTCGGTCGCGGTGAGGATGCGCTCGAAGTCGGCGGCGGTGAGCGAGTCGAGCTCGACGCGGATCGGGAAGCGCCCCTGCAGCTCGGGGATCAGATCGGACGGCTTCGCGAGGTGGAACGCACCGCTCGCGATGAAGAGGACGTGGTCGGTCTTCACCATGCCGTGGCGCGTCGAGATCGTCGTGCCCTCGACGAGCGGCAGGAGGTCGCGCTGCACGCCTTGGCGCGAGACGTCGGCGCCCTGCAGCTCGGAGCGGCTCGCGATCTTGTCGATCTCGTCCAGGAACACGATGCCGTTCTGCTCGACGTTCGCGAGCGCGCGGGTCTTGAGGTCCTCGTCGTTGACGAGCCTGCCCGCTTCCTCCTCGACGAGGAGCCGCATCGCCTCGCGCACCTTGAGCTTGCGCAGCTTCTTGCGCCCGCCGCCGAGATTCTGGAACATGCCCTGGATCTGCTGCGTGAGCTCCTCCATACCGGGCGGGGCGAGGATCTCCATCTGCGCCTGGCTCGCGGCGACCTCGATCTCGATCTCCTTGTCGTCGAGCTCGCTCTCGCGCAGCTTCTTGCGAAAGCGCTGGCGTGTCGCCGAGTCCTCG
>Ga0187894_10005507_pt1 | contig 12874 bp, 10 predicted proteins | sample GBC1701081metaG_FD_136650 | JGI IMG/M metagenome (GOLD analysis project Ga0187894, IMG submission 136650) | White microbial mat communities from a lava cave in the Kipuka Kanohina Cave System on the Island of Hawaii, USA - GBC170108-1 metaG ... | reverse complement strand
TCGTATGATTGCGGCCTATAGATGAGCCATCCGAAAGGAGAAGCGTAGAAGATGTCCATCTTAGCTCAAACCGATTTGCGCCGTCCGGTGCACCAAACCCTGCCGACGATGTATGACCTGCCGAGCGAGGAGAGCGGAGAACCAGGCATGCCAGACGAATTCCACCCCCATCAAGCCATACTTCTGAGCGAGACCTTCCGTCCGACTACCTTCCCGCCGGATCAGGTCTTCACCGCCATAGACCTCAACCTCTACTACGATCCGCAGAACCAGCGCTGGTACAAGCGCCCCGACTGGTTCGCCGTCGTCGGCGCGCCGAGCCTGTACGAGGGACGCGACCTGCGGCTGAGCTACGTCGTCTGGCAGGAAGGCGTCGTGCCCTTGATTGTCCTCGAGTTGCTCTCGCCGAAGACCGAGAAGGCGGACCTGGGACGAGTTGCGCGCGACGAAGATGGGACGCCGACGAAGTGGGAAGTCTACGAGCAGATACTGCGTGTGCCGTACTACGCCGTCTTCAGCCGCGTCGCCGACCGCTTGCGAATCTTCAAGCTGAACGGAGGAGGCTACACTGAAGTCATCGGACACGGTGATCGTTTCTGGATTCCGGAGGCCGGGCTGGGATTGGGAGTATGGCGCGGGATTTACAAAGGGCCGGAGCGGCTGTGGCTGCGCTGGTACGACGCGCAGGGCGCCTGGATTCCAACATCTGAAGAGCGTGCCGAGCAGGAACGACAGCGCGCAGAACGTCTGGAAGAGCGCGCAGAACGTCTGGAAGAGCGCGCCGAGCAGGAACGACAGCGCGCAGAACATATGGCGGAAATGCTGCGGCAACTGGGCGTGGATCCGGATCAGCTTTGATGTGCAGGCCCTTCCCGCCTCAGTCACACTGGAGCGCAATGTTGAATCAGCGCGGTTCCTCGACGAAGAGTAAGATGAATAGCTCACTCCACGACCTTCCCCCGGAAATTCAAGGATCGTCCGCCTGGCACGGCCCGGACCTGGCTGCGCGCCACGATTGGATCGAGCAGCTTTCGGAAATTGAGATTGCCGAGATCGAACGCGCGACCAAACGGTTGACGGACGCGCAAGTCGAAATACCCGCCATCCGCAAAGACAACTTTCCGCTGCCAACGCTCGGCTCTCGGCTGCGGCAAATGCTCGACGAAGTTCTCAACGGGCGCGGCTTCGTTCTGATTCGCGGCCTGCCGGTCGAGCATTGGTCGAAGCTGGAAGCGGCGATCGCCTTCTTTGGCCTCGGCGCGCATCTGGGCGCCGCGCGGTCGCAAAACGCGCAAGGCCACGCGCTCGGCCACGTCAAAGACCAGGGTCTGTCGAGCCGCGATCCGAACATCCGCATCTACCAGACGCACGAACGCCAGACTTATCACACCGATTCCTGCGACATCGTCGCTTTGTTGTGCCGGCAACCGGCGAAGTCGGGTGGGCTGTCGAGCCTGGTCAGCTCCGTGACGATCTTCAACGAGATGCGCAGGCGGCGGCCAGACCTGCTCGCCCCGCTGTTCGAGCCAATCGAAACCGACCGGCGGGGCGAAGTTCCCGAAGGCGCGAAGCCGTACTTCAGCGTCCCGGTCTTCAACTGGCACGCGGGTCTGCTTTCGACGATCTACCAACGGCAATACATCGTATCGGCGCGCCGCTTCCCCGACGTTCCGCCGCTCACCGACCGCCAGATCGAAGCGTTGGATTTGTTCGATTCGCTGGCCAATGATCCGGCGCTGCATCTGTTGATGGAATTCCGTCAGGGCGACGTACAGTTGGTTCACAACCACACGCTGCTGCACGACCGCACGGCGTTTGAAGATTGGCCGGAGCCGGATCGCAAACGACACTTGCTGCGACTGTGGCTGGCTCCGTTGGAAGCGCGCCCGCTGCCGCCGGTGTACGCCGAACGTTATGGTTCGATCACGCCGGGCGACAGAGGCGGCGTGATGGTGGGAGAGACGAAGTTGACTGCCCCGCTCGACGCTGAGTGACTCCGCGTCGTCCGGCGATCATTCGTGCCGAAGCGCGATCATTGGGTCTACTTTCATCGCGCGCCGCGCTGGGACGTAACAAGCCAGCAACGCCACAACCGTCAACAACAACGCGATCACGGCGAACGTCAGCGGATCAGTCGCAGTGACGCCGAACAGCAACCCTTCCATCAATCGCGTCAACGCCAACGACGCGATCAATCCAATCGCCACGCCGGCGAGCGCCAACGTCATCCCCTGCTTCAACACCAGCTTCAACACGTCGCTCGTTTGCGCGCCGAGCGCCATCCGCACGCCGATCTCGTGCGACCGCTGCGCGACGGTGTAAGCCATCACGCCGTACAAACCGACCGCCGTCAGGATCAACGCCAGCGCAGCGAAGAGCGCGAGCAACAGCATGCTGAACCGCTGCTGGGCGACCGAGGCGTCCAAACGTTCACTGAGAGTTTTGACATCGTAAAACGCCTGATACTTGTGCAGCGATTGCACCTCGGCGCGCACAGCGTTGACCACCGAGCGCGGATCAACGCTGGTCTTCAACGCAATGTACATCTCGTTGAACGGCTCTTGCGCGTGGGCGTTGTAAACCTCCGGCTTCGCGGCGGCGTTCAAGCGGCTGCCTTTCACGTCTGCGGCGACGCCGACGATTTCGCGCCAGGGCGGATTAGGCCCAGCGAACAGCCCAAGCATTCGCATGCGTTTGCCCAGCGGGTTCTCGTTCGGGAAGTAACGGCGGACAAATTCTTCGCTGATGATGATGACGGCGGGAGAGTTGGCGTCGTCACGCGCGGTGAAATCGCGGCCCGCTACGAGCCTGACGCCCATAGTGCGAAAGTAGCCGGGTTGGATGTTGTAGCCGCTGATGCGCGCGTCCTCGCTCTTTTCCAGCGGGCGTCCTTCGATCTCAAACGGGAATACAAAATCATCGAACATCGTCACGCCATGCATCGGCGTAGGCATGACGACGCTCGCCTCAATCACGCCCGGAATCGTTTGCAGTCGTTCTTGCAAGCGGCGGAACCAGTCCGCCCATTCCGCCTGCTTTCTGTATTTGTAGCCGTCCAAGCTCAACCGCAACGTGAGCACGTTGCGCGGATCGAAGCCCGGATCAACCTGTCGCAAGCGCCAGAAGCTCTTCACCAGCAACCCGGCCCCCACCAGCAAGACCAGCGCCAGCGCAATCTCGGCCACAACCAACGCGCCGCGCAATCGCCTGCCAGTCGGGCTATCACTCGCCCCACGCGCGCCATCCTTGAGCGAAGTCGTCAGATCAACTTTGGAAGCCGACCACGCAGGCGCTAATCCGAAAAGCACACCAGTCAGCAACGAGAGCGATAGCGTGAACGCGAGCACACGGCCATCCAGACCGATGGCTTCCCTGCCCGGCAATTCGGTCGGGCTGAGCGCGGCGAGCGCATCCACGCCCCACGCGGCCAGTAACACACCTAAGCCTCCGCCGACGCAGGCCAGGATCAGACTTTCTGTGAGCAGTTGCCGGATGATTCGACGACGGCCGGCGCCGAGCGCCGAGCGCACGGCCATCTCGCGCTGCCGCGACGCCCCACGCGCCAGCAAGAGTCCAGCGACGTTCACGCAAGCGATCAGCAACACGCAACCGACCGCGCCGAACAACACCAGCAGCGGTCGTCGGAACCCTCCGGTCAATTCTTCAACGGCGGGAATGAGGCGCGCGCCGGTGAATTGGTTGGTCTTCGGATGCTCGGCGCGCAACGCGGCGGTGATCACGTCCATCTCCGCCTGCGCCTGTCGCAACGTGGCGCTCGGCTTCAACCGGCCAGCGACGGTCAGCAAACGCACGTCGCGCGCGCCATACGGCCCGGCGGCGATCTCAGGATTCGGCATCCACACTTCGATCTCATCAGCCTGCGACGGAAACTGGAAGCCCGGCGGCATCACACCCACCACGGTGTAGCTTTTCTCGTTGATCGAAATATTCTTGCCCGGCAAATCCCGCGCGGAGCCGAACCGGTCGCGCCACAAAGCGTGGCTGATGATCACCGACTGCGGCAGCGCGGTTTTGAACTCCGCCGCCTCGAAGAACCGCCCCAGCATCGGCGCCGCGCCTAGCAAGGGAAAGAAATCCGCCGTGACCCAGACGCAGGTCAACCGCATCGGCTCGTCGCCTTCGGTCAGAGTGTGATCAATCTCGAACCAGCCCGCCATCCGCTCAAAGCTCCGGCTCTGCGCGCGCCAATCGGCGAGGTCGAGCGCCGACACCCACTCCTTCGCCTCCGCTCGCCGCGTATCCGTAGACCAGATGCTCATCAACCGATCCGACTCCCGAAACGGCAACGGCTTCATCAACACGCCATTGATCACCGTAAAGATCGCTGTGTTCGCGCCGATGCCGAGCGCCAGCGTGACAATGGCAATCAACGTGAAGCCGGGTTTCTGAACCAACATCCTGACGCCGAAGCGAATGTCCTGCAGGAACGTTTGCATGATTCAAACCTCCAAAGCTGGAAGAAAGCGACCTTTCGATCTCCAATTTCGCCGAGTGAAGGATGAAGCGGCGCTCCGTCAGCTCTGCCTTTGCGCCTGCGCGTGGATCACGATCTTCACCTTCCGACCGATAATTCCGGGCCAATAGCTGACGCCGAAATCGAAGCGGTCAACTTCAGCGAGCGCGGTGTAGTAGGCGATCTCTTCCCCTTGCGGCGAGCGGCTGCGGTCTACCTGCGTCACGTCGAGGGTCACGTCGCGGCTCGTTCCCTTGATCGTCAACTCACCGGCGACGCGCAGCGTGTCGCGGTCTCTTCCCTTCTCGACGCTCGCGCTGCGGAAGTGAATCTGGGGATGCCGCTCGACATCCAGAAAATCTTTCGAGCGCAGATCCGCGTCGCGCCGCTTGATGCCGGTGTCAATACTCGCGGCTTCGACGGCGGCTTCGACCGATGAACGACGCAGGTCGTCTTCGTCGAACACGATGGTTCCGGTCAGATTGGCGAAGCGGCCTTCGACGGTGAAGAAGAAGAAATTCCTGACGCTGAACTGCACGGTCGTGTAGTCAGATGCGATGCTCCAACCGGTTTGCGCGCTATCTCGCGCGCTATCTTTGATTGCCTCTTGTGGTTTCATGCAAAGCCTCCTCGTCCAGCGGGTGGTCTGGCGGAATTGTCGCTCGACGGTCAACAACGTTGTGGTTGTCAACAGCGTTGTGGCTTGACAGCCACAACGCTGACTTTTAGCATTCATCTATGGAAACAACACTGACGTTAGACAATGACGTTGCCGCCGGATTGCAAGAGGAAGTGGCCAGAACAGGCCGCCCGCTCGAGCAACTGGTCAACGACTTTTTGCGCCGGAGCCTCAACAAATTGCGCCCGGCGAAGCCTGTCAGACCGTTTATCGTTCGCGCCCGGCCTCTCGGTCTGCATCCGGGATTGAACTACGATTGCACTAGCGGCCTGATCGAACAATTGGAAGGCTCTTTCCATCATTGAAGCTATCCGCAGCTAACTCGCCGCTCATTCGCTACGCAGCGCAATCATCGGATCAACCTTCGCCGCCCTCCGCGCCGGAATCCAACAAGCCAGCAGAGCAATCAACGCCAACAACAACGAGATCGCCGCGAACGTCAGCGGATCGGTCGCGCTCACCTCAAAGAGCAAACTCTTCATCACGCGCGTGAACGCAATCGCCGCAATCAACCCAATAAAAACTCCAACAGCGACCAGCGCCATCGCCTGTCGCACGACCAATTGCAAAACGTCGCCGCCTCGCGCGCCCAGCGCCATCCGAACGCCGATCTCCTGCGTGCGCTGCGTGACCGAGTATGAGATCACGCTATAAACGCCCAGCGCAGCCAGGATCAAAGCGACGGTGGCGAAAACGCCCAACGCCAGCGTGTTGAAGCGGCGCGAAGCAGTCGTCGCGGCGACCACTTCATTCATCGTTTTAATTTCAGTTATCGGCTGCTCGCGATCAATCGCGCGGACTTGTTCGCGGACGGCTGAAGCCAGGCTCGCCGGATCAGCCGCTGCGCGAACGAAGAGATACAGATCGCGGCTCGGTTGGCGGAAATACGGCAAGTACCAATCGGGTTCCGGCTTCGACTCGTCGGTCCGGCGGCGGACATCACGGACGACGCCAACGATGGTTGACCAGGGATTGTCGGGGCGCGGCAAACCGAGCGTGACACGTTTGCCAATCGGGTTTTCGTTCGGCCAGTAACGACGCGCCATTGCTTCGCTGATGATGACGACCGGCGAGGCTTCGGTGTTGTCGCGTTCGGTGAAATCGCGGCCTTCGACAAGTTGAATACCGAGCGTGCGGAAATGATTCGGCGTAACGCGCTGCCATCCGGCGACCGGCGCGTTGTTGAAATCGAGCGGGCGGCCTTCGATGACGAAAGGATCATTGACGTGTTGCCCGCTCAATGGCTGGATCGAGCCCAGGCTCGCCGATCCGACTCCGGGCAGCGATTCGACCTTGCGCAGAAGCTCTTGATAAAAGGCTGCCGCTTGCGCGGGTTCTCTGTATTTTGTCGCGGGAAGATTTAGATAAGCTGTGAGCAGCTTGTCCGCCGCCACGCCCGGATTGACGCGCTGAAGCCGCAGCAGACTGTTGATCATCAATCCTGCGCCGATGAGTACGACGAGCGCGACGGCGATCTCAACCACGACCAGCGCGTTGCGTAAGCTCGCGCGCCGCCAGCCGCCGATCGCGCCCACGCCGCCTTCTTTCAACATTGCGGTAGTCTTCATATTCCGCCGCCTTCGCCCGCATCTGCTCCGCGCCGAACTTCAGGAAATTACCCCAGAGCATCACCATCCGGTCTGAGTTCCGGTAAGGCAGCGGGCGCAATAGCACGGCGTTCACCACGCTGAAGATCGCGGTGTTCGCGCCGATGCCCAGGGCCAGCGCGATGATAGCGACTATGGTGAAGCCGGGTTTGCGCAGCAGCGTGCGAAAACCGTAGCGCAAGTCTTGCCAGAGTGTGTTCGTATTTCCTCCCGCTTGAATCATCGAATCTTTGACTCGACATCATCGCCGCATTAGAATCGGCAGCGTGAGATCGAGGTCGAACCCAAACTCGAAAAGGAGACAACCGTGAATCCAATCGTACTCAGCACAATCGTCGCTTCCAGCGGGATCATCATCAGCATCTTCGCCGCCAACTGGCTCAATCAGCAGCATGTCAACAAGCTCATGGAACAGAATCAGCAATTCCTGAAACTGCTGATGGACCAGATGGAGAAACGTTTCGAAGCAAAAATCGAAGAACAGAGCGGTCGTTTTGAGACAAAGATTGAGGGTATGCAAGAAACCTTTGAGACAAAGATTGAGGGCATGCGAGAAACCTTTGAGACAAAGATTGAGGGCATGCGAGAAACCTTTGAGACAAAGATTGAGGGCATGCGAGAAACCTTTGAGACAAAGATTGAGGGCATGCGAAAAACGATGGACGCGCGCTTCGATACCGTGGACGCCAGATTCGATAACGTTGACATCAGGTTCGATGCCGTGGACGCCCGTTTCGACGGAATCACCAACCGCCTCGACTCAATAGATCATCGTGTCGAGCGTCTCGAAGACACGCATTTCAAACCCACGCTGCGATAAATTGCTCCCTCGCTCTTAATTGTTTTGCCCCTCTTCGACGACGCGGCCGTCGAAGAGGTGGATCGAACGGTCGGCGTGACGCGCGAAGCGCGGGTCGTGCGTGACCATGCAGATCGTCGCTCCGCCGCGATGCAATTCCCTGAGCAAATCCATCACCGCCTCGCCGTTGGTCGAATCCAGGTTTCCGGTCGGCTCGTCGGCGAGCAGGATCAGCGGGTCGCCGCAGACCGCGCGCGCTACAGCCACGCGCTGTTGCTGACCGCCGGAGAGTTGCGACGGCAGGTGCTTTGCGCGGTGCGCCATTCCGACTTTTTCCAGCGCGGCGTTGACGCGTTGTTTGCGCTCGGCTGAATTCATCCCGCGATAAGTGAGCGGCAGTTCCACGTTTTCGTAGACGGTCAGATCGCCGATCAGGTTGAAACTCTGGAAGATGAATCCGATCTCGCGGTTGCGGATGCGCGCGCGCTCGCTCAGGGATAAGCCCTGCACCGGTTTGCCGTTCAGCTTGTAACTCCCGTCCGACGGCGAATCGAGCAGGCCGAGGATCGAAAGCAGCGTTGATTTGCCGCATCCCGACGGGCCGGCAATCGAAACGTAGTCGCCTTGATTGATCTCCAGGTGGATTCCCGACAAAGCGTGGGTTTCAACCTCATCGGTGTAGAAAACCTTCGTTACTGAATCCAATCGCAACAGGGGTTCACTCATTTTTAATTCTCCCGGAATGGTTGGTAGTCCCGCCTGCAGGCGGGAGGATTTGATTTCCCGCCTCAAGGCGGTACTACGAACTCAGTTCAACTTAATGCGATTCGCGTTGTCGCCGATCTGTGAAGTGTCAGAGACGATCACTTTGTCGCCGACCTTCAGACCGCTGCGGATTTCAATGGTCGTGACCGAATGCTTGCCGAGTTGCACGGTCACGGCCTCGGCGTGCTGGTCGTCAGCCTCGAGCTTGAACAATTTGACTGTGCTGTTTTCCTGGCCGAAGGCCGGACGCTGCACATAGAGAACGTCTGGCAATCTCGATAGTTCGATGGTGCCATCAACGTTCAGGGCGGGGACGGCGCCTTTAGGCAACTCGCCGATGAGCTGGACTTCGACCGTGCGCGTGCCGTTCACGACCGACGGATTGACGCGGGTGACGCGCCCCGGAATGATCCCGTTGCGGGTGTCAATCTCGGCGGGCTGTCCGGGTAGAATGTCCTTGGCCCGGGTCTCGGCAATCTGGACCTCGGCCTTGAGCTTGGTCGGGTCGGAGACTCGCGCGAGGTTGTCGCCGGCCCGCACCTGTTGGCCGACTTCGACCGGCAACTCCTGCAAAACTCCACGGATGCCGGCCTTCACCCGCAAATCGGCGGCCTGCCGCCGGCGCAGATCGAGCAGCGCGCGGCTTTGATCCAGCGTGGACTGCGCCACAGCCAACTGCGTCTTCACCGCTTCAGTGTTCATCGCAATGCGCTGCTTTTCGAGATCGTTGCGCGTGGCCAGCTCCGCCGCGCGGGTGCGCGATTGTTTCAGCATAATGTCCGAAACCAATCGATCTTTCGCCAGTTGTTCATTCGCTTCGGCCTGGAGCTTCGCCTGCTGGTAGTCGGATTCAACCGTGGCGGCCTGCGCCTTCTGGTTGAGCAACTGGGCCTCCAGCTCGACCTTGCGGTTGTTGTATGCGGCTTCGGCCGATTTGTACGCCAATTCGGCGTCCATCAACTGCTGCTGCACTTGAGGATCGCTTAGTTCCAAGATCACTGTCTCGGGCGTGACGTTCGTGCCAGGCAACGCCAGCCGTTTTTCGACGCGCCCGCTGGTCGTCGCCGGAATCCAGACGATCAAATCCGGCACCAGCGTTCCCAGTCCGCGCTCGCGCACCACCAACTCGCCCTGTTTAACGGTGTCAATGATTACGGTGGCGCGTTCAACGGTCGGCGCAGCGGGTTTGAGCCGCGACAACCCGACGCTCACGCCGCTGATCACAGCCAACCCAAGAATCACGTACACCACGCGCCGAATCTTTTTATTTCGCGCTACTTTTGCGTCACGAGGTTTATCCATAAGTCCTCCGAACACTTTTGATCATTCTTTCGATCATTACTGAAGGTGAAAATTGCCAACTCCCATCGCCTTAAACCAATTTGCGTGCCACTCCGACAGCCGAGGTAAAGTGCTGTTGCTATTGATTTAACTTCTGCGGATTGAAAGGAATTATAGCGCCGGATGTTCGCTTTTGGGAACGCGGATTCCCAAAAGCGAGAAGTATGTACAGCAGACTGTCCAGTCTGCTGAGGTCTCCTCAAGTCGGCTATTGGAATAGACCTCAGCAGACTAGTGGACGGCTTCAGAAATTCTCCTCCCGTAGAGCCTCTTATTTTCCTTTCCGGCATTTTCCTTTCCGGCCAGCCGGCGATCAGAAAGGAAAATGCCGGAAAGGAAAATGAGAGCCGAAAGTGGGTGGGTTACTTTTGAACCTGTCCACTAGTCTGCTGAGGTCTACTCAAGTCGGCTATTGGAGTAGACCTCAGCAGACTGGACAGTCTGCTGTACATTTGCCGGAAAGAAAAAAGGGCCGGCGATCCGTAAACCGCCGGCCAATCGAGAGGCGTATGAGGTTATTCTTCCTTCCGCGTCGAAAAAACTGGTTGGGAAATCAGCTCCCGCCATCAACAGGACGGCGGGAGAACCGGCACAATCATTCTGGCCGAATCCACCAGCGTCAGCTTGTGCAGGTTGTGACCGCCGGTGAACGCGCCCGCGGCGCCCGCGACGGTCGGGTTGAAATTGATCGCGGCGCCGAGGATGGCCTGGCCCGTGCGATGCCAGAACCTCATCCAGCCCGTGTGCCCGGCGGGAATCACCAACCGGCAATCCCTGTGGGTTATTTACCTGAGCCACAGGCAGCGAAACCGTCGCCGTTACGTTTTGACTAACAGCGCCATTGTTGGTCGCGGTGAAGCCTCCGGTCACTACATTTCCCGGCCCTGTGCAGGCGAGCGGGTGGTTGAGCGCGGCGGAGACCAACCGGTTGACCGTCACCTGGAAGCTGCAACTGGCCGTGTTGTTCGCGGCGTCCTTGACGCTGCAATTGACCGTCGTCACGCCCACCGGGAAGGCGGAACCGGACGCGGGCACGCAGACCGTGGCCTGGATGCCGGGGCAGTTGTCGCTCACGGTCGGCGCCGGATAGTTGACTACCGCCGTGGCGCCTGTCGCGCCAACGAATTGATTGGCCGGACAGGTGATGGCCGGCGCTTGCGTGTCATTGACCGTCACGGTGAACGAAGTGGTCACCGTGCCGTTTGTGTTGCCCGCGCTGGCGCAGGTCACGGTCGTCACGCCGACCGGGAAGAACGCCCCCGAAGCCGGCGTGCAAATCACCGTCTGGCAGAAGCCTCCGGCCACCGGCGCCGGGTAGGTCACATTCGCTCCACACTGGCCAGCCGTGTTGGAGACCGTAATGTTCGCTGGGGGAGTGAGCGCGCAAGGCGGAACAACACAACCCGGCAGCCCAACCACCGTCAACTCATACGGATTGTTCGGCGTCGCCGCCGGAGCGCCGTCAGCCACCACTACAATCAATGTCTGTCCGGCGGGCACATTCACCCCAAAGCCCACCGGATCGGTCAGTAACCCAGTACTGACGCCGGAGTCACCAGCCCAGTTAGCCGTCAGGTTGTTCGGGTCGAAACTGCCGAGGTGCGCCGCGACAAAATAGTTCGAGGCCGCAGCTCCGGGAGCAGGCAGACGCAAGGAGACGGTGATACACGCCGTGCTGCCGCCGGTATTCTGGAACGAGTAAGCGTCGTAGTTCCGGGTGGCGGTGATAGGAGCCGTTTGCGCGCCCGGTGTCCCGCAGACCGACGCCGTTCCATCGCGGAAGTAACGCTGCGCCAGGACGCCGGAGACTTTCGGGAAGTTGCCGCCCGCCGTGGCCAGCGTGGACGTGATCGGAATCGGCGGACAGCCCGCCGCAGCCGGGCTGCCGACCGCCGCCATCAAAGCGTATGTCCCAGTCCCAGTCGCGCTGAAGTGCCGCACGCGCACTAAATACGTCCCCGCTGTCGCCGCCGTGATCGTCGCCGCTTCCGAATCCGGCGGAATCCCGAAGAACGCCGGCGTGCCATCAATTGACAGCAGTACCGTCGTCGCGTCCGGCGCAATCAGGTCGACTACAAGGTCAGTGCTCGTCTCGTCACGCTCAGGATCACAATCCGCATTGACGTTGATCAGGCTGCCTGCCGTCACACCCGAGATCGAATAGTAATCCACATCGCCCGCGGCGCCGATCGAACCCGTCCGCACACGGCCCGCATCCGCCGCTGGCGTAATGCTGTCGGCCAGCGCCGGCGTGTTGTTGCTCTCCACTTCCGCTGAGGATGTCGTCGTCACCACCACGTACAGCTTGTAGGCAGAGATCGTGGTGGATCCCGAAAAATGCGCCACGCGCAGGTAATACGTCCCCGCCGCGGCCAGTGTCTTGCCCGCGATGGCTGACGCTGACAGGGAAAGGATCGTCGTCGTCGCGTTCGTCGCTGTCGCGCCGTCGTCGTCGCTCTCCAGCACAGTAGTCCCGTTCGTGTCAATCAAGTCCATGACCGAATCGCGCGAGGTCGTCGAACCGCCTGTATCCACAAAGGCGTAGACCTTCGAGTTAGCCGGGACGGTGATCGCCCAAAAATCCACATCACCAGCGGGCGTGTTGGCGCCGCTGCCGATGCGCAGCGTCTGGCCTGTCAGACTGCCGATGTTGGCCGCCGTCGCCGCAGTTCCGTTTGGCTCGGCCTCGTTCACATTGTTGGCTAGCAATCCATTCACGCTTTGAGGGAATCCGCCGTAAGAGTGCGCTTCAGCCAGCAGAGTCTGATACTCGGCGGGCGGATTCTGGCCAGGCCCGCTGTCAGTGGACGAGGTCCCCGTTCCGGGCGCGGTCAATTGCGCCAGACGGACGCGAATTTCGGAAAGGCGAAGCGCGACTGCGGCGTAGTAGTTTTGATAAGCCAGATCGAGCGCCGCCGCATTGTCCTTGGACGGATTGGTCTTGCTTCTGGAAGCGGCTCTGGCGGCGTCCAGCGCAGCGCGTGTCTGAGAGACGGCCTGCTGCCCCGGCGTATCGGCCAGCTTCAGGGCCGTTGCCGCCACTGTTGATTTAGCCGCCGGCGGAACGGCTGTTTTTTCGGCCGGCGTGTTCGTCAACGCCGCGCGCGCCGCGTCTATCGCGCGATTCGAGTAAGCCAGCGCGCCGCGGCCGAATTGCGGCAAGGCTTCGATCATCGTTTCGGCCACAGTGCCACAAATCTGAAAACGAT
>Ga0187894_10005506_pt1 | contig 12876 bp, 7 predicted proteins | sample GBC1701081metaG_FD_136650 | JGI IMG/M metagenome (GOLD analysis project Ga0187894, IMG submission 136650) | White microbial mat communities from a lava cave in the Kipuka Kanohina Cave System on the Island of Hawaii, USA - GBC170108-1 metaG ... | reverse complement strand
ACTGCCACTAAAGCGCAGCTTGATCTCGCAACTGCTGCTGCAATTGCTCGCCACCAACAAGCTGAAGGCTTTTGCGCCACTCGCCGGCCGCGAAGGCTGCGTGAACAGCGTGGCTACGTTGCTCGGCGAGATCGAGCGCGCCGCGAAAACTCCTACGGAACTGATCGAGATTCTCGAAACCCGCTCGCGCGACTTAGAAAAAGGCGGCGAAAAAGGCGGCAACGAACGGCGCGGCATCACGCAACTCGATTTTGATAGAGAAGTCGAAACGATCTATTCGACCTACACCGAGTTGCTCAATCAAAACCATTTCACTGAAGAAGATCTCGATCAACTCCGCGCGCTCTGGGTCTTGCGCGGTCTGATCGACGACCGCGGCGTGCGCTTGCCGTGGCTCGCAAACGTCGAACTGCTCATCATCGACGGTTTCTTCGATTTCACGCCGGTGCAAGGCGAGATCCTGCGGCAGCTGATCCCGCGCGTGCCGGACGTGGTCGTCAATCTCAATCACGACGATTCCAATCCGGAGATCTTCATTCCCTTTCAGGAAACTATCGGTCAACTGCAAAGCATGGCGACGTTTGACACCGTGCACACCCACGATTACACGTCGCCGCCCGGCGTGCTGTCGCAATTGCGCGAGAACCTTTTCAATCCGCTGCGTTCTTCGGATGAAGTTTCAGAAGATCCGGAGTTTGCAGTCAAAGAGATTCGTTACCTGGAGTGCGGCGATCGCGACACCGAAATCCGCACGATCGTGCGCGAAGTAAAGCGACTGCTACTGGCTGAGAATTTCAACCTCACCGACATCGCACTCGTGGTGCGCGAGCGGTCGCGCTACGCAAACACGATCGCGCGCGTGCTCAACGAGGAGTCGTTGCCGTGCAATCTGGAACTGCGCATCGATGCGGGTGACGTTCCCGCGAACCGCGCAGCACTCAAGCTGCTCACGTTGCTCGAAGGACTAACCACCGATCAAGAAGAGCCGGCGACCCGCATTTCTGAGATAGCAGACCTGATCAAGTCCGAGTATTTCCGGCTCAGCGATGCCGAATTGCGGATCTTGACGGAGCGGTTTGAGGAAAATCACGGCGAGCTGTTGAAAGATTCGCGAGTTCGAATCGGTTACTGGGACGCCGACGCACTTGAAAACGCGTTCGCTTACGTCGGCAGCGACCTGACCGTCAGCGCCTGGCTTGCGCGCGCTCACAAATTGTTCACCGATCTTCCCGGCGCGACCGCGACCAAAGAAGTGCTGAGCATCGATTCCGGCGCGCAGGATCGCGACACTGACATCGCCGACAACGTCGAGAACGCGGAGATCGTGAAGCTCGGGGATCGAGGCGTCGAAAAGAAACGCCGTCCGTCGCGCGACGTTCATCCGGCAATGCTGGCCTGGACCGCGCTGGTCGTGCGACGCTTCGCGGAACTGCTCTACGCCGTACCACGCGAAGGCAAACTAACGGATTTACGTGCGGAGTTGATGCGGCTACTGGAGCGTTTTGGATTTCGCGATCAGATCTCCGAACCCGCCCGCCGCTCAAACGACGAACAGCAACTGCCGCAAGTGATGCTCAACTTCAACGCCCTCGAAGCGCTGCGCCGTGCTTTCGTCGCCGCCATGAAGAGCATCGAGATCGGTGGCAACGGAATCACCGCGGCGCGTCTTTCAACGTTTCTTCAAGAAGTCCGCCGTTCGCTTGGTTCGCAGTCGCAACTTTTCGGCACGCGTGACCGCAACGGCTTAACCGTGCTCGAAGCGACCGACGTGCGCGGCCTTCGCTTTCGCGCCGTATTTATCGCGGGCCTGACCGAAGGCGGCTTTCCACTGACTGCCTCGCGCGACTGGATCTATCCGCACGAAGAACGTGACCGCCTGCGTGAATACGGCCTGACCCTCGAAGACATCTCGCCAAACACGCTGCTCAAAGAAGAACACTACTTCTATCAATGCGCCTGTCGCGCGACCGAGCGGCTCTATCTCACGCGCCCACTCCTGCTGGAAGACGACACTGAAACCGTGGCCTCATACTACGTCGATGAGCTCCGCCGTGCGATCGCTCCGTACAAACTCGAAACCGAGATCATTCGCCGTGATTACGAAGGCAAGCATCTTGACACTGCATCGTCCACCAATGAAATGAAGATCGGCCTGGTGCGCCAGCAGGAGCGTCACCTGCATCGCGGTCAACGAGAAGGTCTGCTGCCGCAACCGCGCATCAAGCGTCTCTTGACGCTCGCGCGTAACGACGGTTTTCTCAGCGATGCAGCACTGCGGCGAATCGAGATCGAGCGCGAACGTTGTAGCCCGCACTTTGGTCCGTACGACGGCATCATCACCAATCCCGATCTGCTCCGGCTGCTGAAACTGAAGTTTGGTCCCGACTTCGTTCACAGCGCCAGCGGGCTCAGCACCTACGGCAACTGTCCTTATCGATTCTTTGCCCAACGCGTGTTGCGGCTCGAACCACGTGGCGAAGCAGCGCTCGATCTTCAGGCCATCGACGCCGGCAAACTGCTGCACGACATTCTCCGCCGTTTCTTCGAACGACATCGCCGCGAGCCGTTACACAAACTCGATCGCAAAAAACTGCAAGCAGAGCTCGCTACGATTGCCGACAAAGTTTTTGACGAGCACGAACGCGTGGTGCCGCCGCTCAACAAGCAGATCTGGAAGATCGATCGCGAGATTCGCAAGATTCTTTTGGACCAGGTGCTGTTGTACGAGTTGGAGGTTCAGGAAGCCGCCGAGCAGGAACAGGTGCTGCCCGCGTATTTTGAAGTTGCGTTTGGCGGCATGAAATCCGCCGCGAAAGATCCAGATTCGAAGGACGAACCGCTCGAACTCTCGCGCGAGACGTTTGTCGGCGAGGAGACGATCAAGATCAGCGGCCAGATCGATCGCGTTGACGTCGCTCGCGACAACACCGTCGTTGCTTACGACTACAAATTGTCCACCGGTGCCAGCCGTTACGACATCACTTCCGGCCGCAGTCTGCAACTGCCGATCTATCTCGAGGCGCTCGAAAAACTGATTCTCCCCGACCAGCCGATTGCCGGAGGCGGTTACTACATCATTCGCGGCGCGCAGGACCGGCGCAACAAGGGTCTCTATCGCGCGAGCCAGTTGGACTACCTGCAATTGCGCGCGAGGAACTCGGTCTTTTCGGAGGACGACTGGCAGCAGATTCGTTCCCAGGTCATCGCAAAGATCTGGGAGTTTCTCGATCGGATGCGCGCGGGTGATTTTCGCGTTGACCCGTCGGAACGTTTGAAGACGTGCCGCTTTTGCGATTACCGCTCCCTGAGCCGTTACGGTCGCGACCGTATCGAACGAAAGAAATGAGCCAAAGGCTTCACGGATGACACAGACGGATGAAAAACGCGTGCTGTTGCCGGAACAGGCGGCAGCGGCATACGAGATCAGTAAGCACATATCCGTAACAGCCGGACCGGGCTCGGGCAAGACGATGGTCCTGGTCGAGCGCTACCTCCACATCCTGCGCGAGCACAGTCTCTCGATCGATCAGATCGTCGCCATCACTTTCACCAACCGCGCGGCCAACGAGATGCGCGAACGTTTGCGCGCGGATCTCAATCACATGCTGCGCATCGCCACCGACGACGAACGCCGGCGCTGGCTCAATTACAAACGCACGCTCGACGGCGCTGTGATCACGACGATCCACGGTTTCTGCGCGCGGCTGTTGCGCGAATTTCCGATCGAAGCGCGTGTCGATCCGCAGTTTCTGCTGTTGGACGAACATCGCGCGGCGATGATGCTGGAATTAACTGTTGAGGAAGTGCTGTCTGATTTCATCAGCGGTGGTCACGTCGAGATCTCGCGGCTCACGCTCGGTGTCGGACGCAGCCGTCTCGCCGCTGCGCTGGCGCAGATCTACCGCGAAGCGCGGGGCCAGGGTTTGTCATTCGAAGAGCTCGCGCTTGCGACCGCGCGCGTTCACGCCACCGAAGAAGATCACGCGCGCGCGCTCGAAGAGCTCGATCGCACCATGGCCGATTTTCTTCGCGTGCGCCGTACGACCAGGGCCCAGTTGGAAAACCAGGCGGAAGTTGTCGCGGCGTGGTCCGAGGCAAGGAAACTCTTAACTTCTATTCCTTCGCACGAGACGCTGGCGGACTATTGTCGCTTGGTCGATAGCTTCAGAGATCCGCGGCCGGCGCTCCGAGGTTCCGTGGCGGAGCAAGTGAGGGCGCTCGACGATTTGATCTGGGCCAAAGACTTGAAGGGCCGCGTGCCGCAAGTCTGTCTCGATATCTTCGCGCGGCAGTACGCGCTCGAGCTTGTCAATATCCTGTTGCGTATCGATCAACGGCTGAACGAGGAGAAGCAAAAACTATCTGCTCTTGATTTTGATGACCTGGAACTGAGGACGCTTTCTCTTCTGGAAAGGCCCGAAGTGCTCGCGCGCACTTCCGAACGTTACCGATTCTTTCTCGTCGACGAGTTTCAGGACACGAACGCGGTGCAACGCGTGTTGCTCGAACGGCTTGCGTTAACAAAAGGCCGCCGGCCCGCAAACCTCTTTATCGTCGGCGATCGCAAACAGTCGATCTACGGCTTTCGCGGCGCGGACGTCGACGTGTTTCGCGAGATGACCGCGACCCTCCTGGCGCACGGTGGCGAGGAGAAGCCGCTTCAGTTGAACTTCCGCAGCCAGCCGCCGCTGATCGCTTTCTTCAATCATCTCTTTGCGCGACTGTTTAAGGTTCCCGACGACATTCCGTCGAGCGAATACAAGAACCTCGACCAGTTGGGCTACGTGAAGCACGAACCGAGCGAACCGCGCCGTGAGTTGCGCGATGAAGGTACGTTGGTCGAACTGCTCGTGACCACGAAACCCTCGCTCGAAAACGATCCGCGAGCGGAACAGGATTCGCGCGTGCTCGACGCGCAACAGGTCGCGCGCCGCATACTGGCCCTGAAGCGTTCGTCGCCCGAGCTCAACTACGGCGACATCGCTTTGCTGTTTCGCGCGATGACGCAGGTCGGAATTTACGAATCGGTCTTTCGCCGCGCCAACATTCCCTATCAAACTGTGCTGGGCCGCGGTTTCTATGAGCGCGAAGAGATCACCGACCTGATTCAACTGCTGCGCTTTCTCGACAACAAGACGGACGAGATCGCGCTCGCCTCCGTGCTTCGTTCGCCGCTCTGCGGCATTTCCGACAACGCGTTGCTGGCGTTGCGTTGCGCGCCGTTGCTCGAAGAGGTTGAGACTGCCGATCCGTTGCGCGGTTTTTCAGTCACGCGGCGGCTCTACACTGCTTTACGGCGTCACAACGAAATCGCTTACATCAGTGCCGAGGAGCACGAACTGCTCGATCGCGCCGCGAAGCTGATCAGCGAGCTCGTTACGCGGCGCCATCATTATCCGATTCAGGATCTGCTTCGTTTCGCCGTTAACGAATCGGAGTACATGACCGTAATCGCCGCCAACTTCGACGGCGCGCAGCGGCTCGCGAATGTCGAACGTTTGTTCACGCTCGCGGCCCGTTTTGAGAGTTCCGGCACGCATCTCATCCGCGACTTTGTGCGTTACGTCGAGGAGTTTGAAGCGATCGGCAGTCGTGAAAGCGAAGGGCAGATCGATCAAGCGGCGGACGCGGTGCGGTTGATGACGATTCACCAGGCGAAAGGCCTCGAGTTTCCGGTCGTGATCATCCCGGACCTGCAACGGTTGTCGCGGGTCGCGACTGACAATTGGGTCTTGCTCGATCGTCATCAGGGCCTGACGTTGAAAGTGCCTGACGGGCGCGGGAGTCTCGTCACCGGTTGCACCTACAGCAATTTTGAAAAACGGCACGCGTGGCGCGAGCAGTTTGAAAGTATGCGGCTGCTTTACGTAGCCGCCTCGCGCGCTCAGGACCGTTTGATCATGTCGGGCGTTACCGAGCAGATCGCGGCACTGAATCGCTCGAATGATTGTTGGCTGAAATGGATTTGGCAGTCGTTGGACCTGGGCGAGCGAGCGGCGAGCGGCGTCGTCGAACTCGAAGACGATGTGCAATTGCAGTTGACGGTAGGACAGGCATTCTTGCCTGTCCCTGATGATGACGAGGCAACTAGCGTCGCCAGTGACAGACTGGAAAGTCTGTCCTACTCGCTGGTTGAAGCGTTTCCGCTGATTCGTCCTGTTGAGCGGCCGATCGGTAATGCGATTCATCGCTTCAGCGTGACGCAGTTGATCAACTATCGCCGTTGCCCGCGTCAGTACTACTTCGATCGCGTGCTGCAACTCCCTTCGGCTGACGAACTCGCAGTTTGGAATAACGCCGACGCGCCCGAGCCGCCTTCAAATCTGACCGCCACCTTGAAAGGCGCGGTGATTCATCGCTTCTGTGAGCGTTACACGTCCGATCAGAGTGCTGAAGAATGTTTGCGCCAGAGTTTTGAAGAGGTTGTTCGTTTGCGCCAGGCGCAACTCGCGGATCGTTTGGTGGAGATCGATTTCGAGGCGGCGATAAAAGATCTGTTGCCGCTCGCGAAAAATTATCTCGGCAGCGACGTGTTCAGGCGCGTGGAGGCGGCGCCGAAAGTAGCCGGCTCCGTGCGGCCCACCGGTGAAACCGGCTTGTGGAGTGAATTGAGTTTTCGTCTGCGGCGGCCCTTAGGGATTCTTTACGGCGTGATCGATAAGCTGCTAATCAATGGTCCCGAAATAGAGATCATCGATTTCAAAACCAACCGCATCCGTCTGGCAAAAACCGAAGAACCGCCTCCGGAACAGCCAAAGGACACACAGTTTTCTTTCGACTTCGAACAGACACCTGCGGATCGCCAGCCTTCGATGAGCGCTGCACTGCGCACCACTTCCGAAGACTACGAACTGCAAATGCAATCCTACGCGCTCGCCGTGCGCGAACTTCTTCCGTCGCTCGCGAACGCGAAGATTCGCGTCACGCTTCACTTCCTCGAACCCAACGTCGAGGTTCATCTCGCCGATGAATTGCTCGCACCAGCGCAATGCCAACAAGCGATCGACGAAGCCATGCTGCGCATCGTCTCCTCAACCGATCCCGCCCACTTCCCGGTCAAACCCGCACCACACTGCCGCACCTGCAACTTCCTCCGGCTCTGCTCCGCCGGACGCGATTTCTTGTCCACAGCCTCTTAATCTGTGTAATCTGTGGCCCTCTATGACGACAATACAATCTTTCGACGGCAATGAGTTCGATGGCTATCTCGCGCTACCCGCGAGCGGCTATGGACCAGGCATCGTGGTGTTGCAGGAGATCTTCGGCGTCAACGACTACATGCGCAGCGTTACAGACTGGTACGCCGCGCACGGTTTCGTCGCGCTCTGCCCGGATCTCTTCTGGCGACTCGAACGCGGCGTGCAGTTGACCGACGCTGAGTGGGACAAAGCAATTGATTTCTACCAGCGACTCGACGAAGCAAAGGCTGTCGAAGATTCAGCCGCGGCGATGAATTTTTTGCGGCAGCATCCCGCGTGCAACGGACGTGTTGGCGCGGTTGGTTTCTGTTTGGGTGGCAATCTCGCGTACCTGTTGTCGGTGAGATTCAAGCCTGACTGCGCTGTCGGGTATTACGGCGTGAGTATCGAGAATAGTCTCGGCGAAGCAAAGAACCTCACGAGCCCGTTGCTGTTGCACATCGCTTGTCAGGACAAATTCTGTCCGCCCGAAGCACAAGCCAAAATCCACGACGGCCTCGACGAGAGTCCTTTGGTGAAGATCTGTGATTACCCGGATCGCGAGCACGCCTTTGGCCGTCCCGGCGGCGAACACTACCACGCGGCCGACGCAGAGCTTACGAACCTGCGCAGTCTCGAATTTCTCGTGACGCACCTCGCGGGCGCAGGCCTGGCAAGTGCGCAACAAACACTCTCGTCACGTTGGGACGATCACGTGAAGTACGAGTTTGCCACGCGCAACACTGACGACACGCTCGAAACGATGGTCGCCGATGCCTACGTGAATCACGTCCCGGTAATGACCGGCGGCGTTGGTCACGGTGAATTGCGCGAGTTTTATTCAAAACGTTTCATTCCGCAGATGCCGCCGGACACGAGCATGACGCCCGTCTCGCGGACGATCGGCGTCGACCGCATTGTCGATGAGATGGTTTTTGAGTTCACGCACACGAGCAAAATGGATTGGATGTTGCCGGGCGTCGAACCCACCGGCAAACACGTGCGCGTCGCGCTGGTCGTGATCGTTCATTTCCGCGACGGCAAGCTCGCGCACGAGCACATCTACTGGGACCAGGCGTCAGTGTTGGCCCAACTAGGGTTGATCGACTCACAGAAACTTCCCGTCGCGGGCGTCGAAAGTGCGGAAAAAGTTCTCAACCCAAAGTTGCCGTCAAACACGCTAATGCATTGATGAGCCACAGACGAACACGGACGAACACGGACAACGCAGACAATACGGACAACGCAGACAATACAGACAACAAACGTCCGTGTTCGTCTGTGTTTGTCCGTGGCTAATTAACTATGTCGAATGACTCGAAGTCTCCGACGAGCCGGCTCCGCCGCGACCTCGGCACGCTGGAATCCTACGCGACGCTGATTGGTATTCTTATCGGCGCGGGAATCTTTCAGGTCACCAGCCGGGCGTGGGAAATCACCGGGCCAAGCGTGATTCTCGGTTACGCTATTCTAACGCCCGCGATTCTCGCCACTGCGGTTCCTTACGCAGCGTATCTATCAACGCCACTCGGCCACGAGCCCGGCGGCGAATACCTGCACATCTCGCGCACGCTCGGCGGTTATCGTCTCGCCTATGTCGGCGCATGGCTCAAGATCATCTCGTACATCGGCGCGGGCGCGTATCTGGCAAACGCGATGGCCGGATACTTGATCGAGCTGAGCGGTGGCCGTATTGATGCCGAAAGATTTCAACTGCCGCTCGCGTTGGCGGCGCTGGTCGTCTTCTATTTGATTCACGTGATCGGCATTCGCTGGTTTGGCCGAATGCAGGTGATCATGTCGGCGCTGAAGTGTCTCGCGTTGCTGGTCCTGATCGTTCCCGGTTTGTTCGTTCTCAGATTCGACAACTACACACCATTCTTCACGCACGGCCTAAGCGGTTTCGCCGTGAGTCTGCTGCCGCTGTTCTTCGCTTACGCCGGTTTCGAGTCGATTGCGCAAACCGCCGGCGAAGTTAAAGACAGCACGCGGCGTCTGCCACGAATATTGGTAAGAGGCATAACGATCACGGCGCTCATCTATGTTTTCACTTCGATCGTTTCGTTTGGTGTCTTGCCGGGAGGACAACTGCAAGCGAGCAATGCGCCGATGGCGAAAGTCGCTTCCATCTATTTGCCGGCAGGCGCGGCGGTCTTCGTCACAATCGGCGCGATCGCCGCGATCATGACGGCGCTGAACGGCACCCTGCTCGTGCCTTCGCGTCTCGCGATCATGTTTGTTAAAGACGGACTCGCACCGCGCTGGCTGGGCGTCGTTAACGCTACGACCGCGACGCCCATCCGCGGTTTGACGTTGACGCTGCTATGTTCGGCGATTTTGTTGGCCAGCGGACAGCTTTCACTCGCGCTGAACGTTGCAGTGTTTGCGCTGGTCGTGCTTTATTTCATTCACAGCCTGGTATTTCTGTTGCTTCCCCGCCGGAACGCAGCGTTGGCGAGCGAGATCGAGATCAACTTGCCGTGGCGTGCGCCGCAAGTCGCGGCCATCGTCTCGATTGTTTCAATGGGCGTGATGATCTTGATTCAACTGCGGCAAGACGTTGAAGTTTTGCGCACCTCGAGTCTGAGTCAACGGATCAGCGATCATTCGTTGACGAGTATTGAACTGGTGTTGATTTGGGGAATTGTCGGGCTGGTGCTTTATCAACTCGCAAGAATGCAGCGGCGGAAATCGATAGCGAAAGCGGACGCACCTCATCACGGAGAAACGACGACGCCCGAAGGAGTGCCTTACCACAATCCGGATGACTGGGGAAATGCAGATTGAAGGCAAACGCATTTTGATTAGTGGCGCTGGGCGCGGTCTCGGGCGAACGCTCGCCGCTGCGTTTGTTGAAGCGGGCGCCGGTAAAGTGTTTGCGGGAACGCGAAACGAGGCAGCGCGAGAGACGTTGAAGCGCGAGCTTTCCGAACGGGTTACACCGATTCAACTCGACGTGACCAGCGACGCCGATGTAGACGCTGTGACGCAACTCGGCACGATCGACATTCTCGTGAACAACGCCGGCGTCGCAGGCTACGGCAATCCACTGACGATGAATTTCAGCGATGTTCTGAACGAACTCGCGGTGAACTATCTCGGCGTGTTGCGTCTGACGCGTGCGGTTGCGCCCGGCATGATTGCGCAGCGTGAGGGAATGATTGTGAATGTCGCGACTGCTTTTGCGAAAGTGAATCTGCCGCTGGTCGGAACCTATTGCGCGACGAAAGCCGCGTTGTTGTCGTTGGGCCAGGCGCTGCGCGCGCACCTGGCGGATGATGGCGTCCGCGTGATCACCGTTATGCCCACGACGTTTGATTCGGACATGAGTCGCGGCGCAAGCGTTCCGAAGATGACGAAAGAATATGTCGCCGCGGAAATCATCGCTGCGATTCGCGAAGAGCGGCACGATCCGCCGATCGGCGATGAGGCGAAAGGTGTGCTCGACGGCTTGCTCAAAGATCCGCTGGGCGTCGAAAGGATGTTGATGAACTACAAGTGATTGTCGATTTGCGATTGCCAATTGCCGATTGAGAACAGTTCGGCACATTAGCATGCGTGGAAAAATCGGCAATCGGAAATCGACAATCGACAATGGCTATTGACCGGCACCGCAATGAATTTCCCACCCTGGCTTCGGGCATTCATCTGCTCAGTCACAGCCTTGGACCGGTGCCTCGCGTGGTGCGCGAGTCGATGCTGGCCTACTGCGACGCGTGGGAACATCACACCAGCGAAGACGCGTGGGCCACGAGTTGGTGGGAGCTCTCGCGGCGCGTCGGCGATCGCATCGCGCGCATTCTCGGCGGCGCACCCGGTTCGGTTCAAATTGAGCCAAACGCTTCGATCGCACTCGCGACGGTCGCGTCGTGTTTTCAGTTTCAGAACGGACGCCGAAACAAGGTCGTTACGACCGCGCTCGACTTTCCGTCGATGGAATACATTTGGGAGGCGCAGCGGCAGATCGGTGCGCGCGTTGAAGTGGTGAAGTCGCCGGACGGCATTTCCGTGCCACTCGAAAAGATCCTCGACGCGATTGATGACGAGACGTGTCTGGTGGCGTTAGCCCACACGTGTTATCGCAGCTCGTATCGCGTCGATGCGCCGGCGATTGTCGAGCGAGCACACGCGAAAGGGGCGCTGGTCCTGCTCGATGTCTATCAATCGGCCGGCGTCGTGCCGTTGCATGCGGCTGACTGGAAGGTAGATTTCCTGATTGGCGGCACGATCAAGTGGCTCTGCGGTGGACCGTCGTGCGGTTACTTGTACGTGCGTCCCGACATTCAGAAAGATCTCCGTCCACGATTAACGGGCTGGGTGGCACACGACGCGCCGTTTGAATTTGCTTCTGCGCCGATGCGTTACGCGCGGTCGGTGCGCCGGTTCGCGCAAGGCACGCCGAGTATTCCGGCGCTTTATTCCGCCATTCCGGGTTTGGACATAATCGAGTCTGTCGGGCTCGAACAGATCGCGTCTGAATCACAACGCCGCACACAGTTGTTGATTGACTTTGCGCGCGACCGGCGTTGGACCATCAACACGCCGCTCGAACCTGACAGACGCGGCGGCTCGGTGATGATCGGTGTAGACGATGCAAAATCCATTGCCGAGCAGCTCGCAGACCGGCGCGTGTTTGTCGATTGGCGTCCCGGCGCCGGCTTGCGCATCTCGCCACATTTCTTCAACACGGATGAAGAAGTCGAGGAAGCGCTCGAGACTCTCGCTGGTCTAATCGCATGAGCAACAAACTGAACCTCAACGAACCCGCGCCTGATTTCACGTTGCAGGACGGAAGCGGAGACGATTGGCATCTCGCGGATCACCGCGGCAAGGTCGTGGTGCTGCTTTTTTATCCGGGCGATGAAACGCCGGTTTGCACGCGGCAGATGTGTTCGGTGCGCGATCGCTGGGAAGACTACCAGGCGACCGGTGCGGAGGTGGTTGGCATTTCGACTGACTCGGTTGAGTCGCATCGCAAGTTTGCCGAGCATCACGACCTGCCGTTACGTTTGCTTTCGGATGCGGACGGGAAAGTCTCCGGGCTTTATGGCGCGCGGTCGTTGATTCCGGGGCGAACGGCACGATCGGTTTTTGTGATCGACGCGGACGGAAAGCTTCGTTATCAGGACGTGCGCGCGCTGGGGCTGCTGAAGCCGAAGGATGACGTTATAATTTCGGCTATCCGCGAAGCACAGGAAGGAAATAGTCGTGGCTGAGACCATCAAATGCACACATTGCGGCGAGAAGCGCCCCGCGCTGGCGTTTGCGCCGTTCCCGAACGAATTGGGACAGAGGATTGCCGCGGAGATTTGTCAGCCGTGCTGGAGTGGGTGGCTGCAAAAGCAAACACAGATCATCAATCACTACGGCCTCGACCTCACGAACCCCGACGCGCAGAATTTTCTGTTCGACAACATTAAAGGGTTCCTCTTCGGTGAGACACCCAACCTCGCCGAGATCGACACGACAAAAGAGGGAACCGTTAAGTGGTAAACCACAAAGAAGCACAAAAAGGCACAAGATGTGTTCGGAATGTCCTTTGTGCTTCTTGTGCGTTTTGTGGGGTAGTGATGTCCTAATTTGAACGTCAAAGGCGTTTACTAATTTCAGCCCAGGGTTGGTACAACCCTGGGTCTGGAGTTTGGACAAATTAGGTACGTAAGTCATTATAGTTATTGACATACGTACTCTAGCTTGT
>Ga0187894_10005505_pt1 | contig 12885 bp, 12 predicted proteins | sample GBC1701081metaG_FD_136650 | JGI IMG/M metagenome (GOLD analysis project Ga0187894, IMG submission 136650) | White microbial mat communities from a lava cave in the Kipuka Kanohina Cave System on the Island of Hawaii, USA - GBC170108-1 metaG ... | reverse complement strand
TTACAAATTTGTTTTAAGCTAGATTAAGTGGGTCCGTTGCACAGCTTGGATAGTGCGGACGCTTGCGGAGCGTCAGGTCGTGGGTTCAAGTCCCCCCGGGCCCGCTTTAACTGTTAGTCCGAGCCCCGGCTATTTTTGATGACAATCTTGCCTGTCGGTAGGGTTCCAAGGTACTGCCACCCTTCCATGACTAGTTTCTCAAACTCTTCTTCTGTTACTACTCGCTGGTTTGTTACCTGCTCGTCCTGTTTTTTGTTGGTCTCATAATCCAAAAATTCCTGAGCTTTTCGAAATGACTCGAACATCTCGTCAGTCAGCAGTTTTGGAAGTATGCTCTTGTTTGTGGTGTACTTTGCCTCGATAGATCCCTTGTGACCCATGAAAAAGACGCGAAAGTCATGCGCTATCTTTCCTCTGGATTCTGCAATGAGTAGTTGTGTGTCAAAGAACGCCCGTAACACATACGGTCTCCACTTGAAGCGAGGTCTCATGGCTATTCGAACATCCCTTTCAATTATTGGTGTTGATAGGAATCTTCTTCCCTCGTTTTTGCCTCGGAATCTCTTGTATTTTGTGAATGGTGATATCACAGGACTTTCTGGATTTAGAGTCTCACCATCAACCATTCTCTGGTTGAGGTATGCAAGGATTCGTTCTGCGCCACTTTCTGTTATGAAAGTAAAGTACTTGTGTCCAGCTTTTGAAAGTGTTCTTCTCACTATGATTTTTGGTGGTGTTTTTTCAAATCTTGCAACTCCGTGCATGATTTGCAGCTCTGGAAGATCCTGTATCATCAATCCATCTGTTGCGTTGTAGTTTCCCAATACTTCTGGTCGCAGTCCAGCCTTTCCCATTAAAGCCATTATTGCACCAGATCTAAGCTTTGCCCTGTTGAACAACTCGTTTAGTTCTGAGGCATCTGGAACTCGCTCGTCTGCAAGCGTTGGTGTGGCATCGATATTTGTGATCTTTATCTTTCGTCTTATTTCTATATCAAAGTGGCGTAGCCATGACTTTACAGCAGTCATTATGGACTTGATGTACTGTGGTGCTTTTCTCTGCCTTTCCATTGTAGTGATGTTGTCTTCAAGAAGATCTGCTATCGCTCTTGGATCTTTGAGCCCAATTTCGATCAGCTCTTTTGGGGTCATCTTGTTGTTCTCACAGAATTTGCCCATTTTTCGCAATCGAACTTCGGCTGTAACCATGCTGCTTCTTGCTAGGTTGTCATACCAGCGTTTGATGTCTTGGTCTGAAAGGAGTTTGTCCTTTTTTGTGATTCTGTGTTGGTTTGCAGTGATTGTATGCTTGTGGTCATACGTCAATTTTTTTCCCATATCAGACTGCCTTTTGCAGTCCTCATCAACAATAGAAATGGGATTTGTCGTATTTACTCTTTTTATGATTGCCTTTGAATTCTCAATTGTTACGGGTTCAGTTGTCACAATCAACAATATTGTCTTTAGTGGTTTTATAGAAGTGAAGGTTCACTATGCCAATGGGCAGAAAACCAAAGAATGAATTCATAGAAGCTCGCCTCGCATTCAGAGAAGAATCTAATTTTAAAAAATATGATGTGAAAATGCCCTTTCTTTACGCCTTAACGTTACAAATCAACGATCCCAATTATGTAAAGGCAAATACCGTGTACGAATATTTTATTAAATCTGCTCCAGACTTGGATGGATTGATTAAAGAAATAGAGAATCAGCAGACCTTGAAGCTCAAGGTTATCAAAGTAGAGCCTGCAGTGAGACAATTCACTGATCTTTGTCCTAGGTGTCATAAGCGAGGAGTGCCAAAAATCGAGAAAAAAGATACTCGTGACAACAGAGAAAGATCATGGCGAAACAAAGAGAAATCGGAAATAAAAAAGGAAAGGGCGCCAGAATATTGGTTAACCTACACTCATTCAAAATCTAAAAAATGCAGAATATCGCAGTACATCAATACTCCAGATCCTGCATTCAAGCACAACAAAATCAACATAGAGAAATATTTTTTTCCTCACGTCATTGGTAACATGAAAAGAAATTCCCTCTGGTACGATGATCAGACACAGTAGGGACACTTTATGGCATCATTGCGTGATTTGACTAGAGCAATAAACTTGGAGCCGCAGTTCATGCAGACGTATCTGCATCTGTGCCGTTTCAGTGCATTGTAGTATATGGCCTCAAAAGAACTGATTCTCTTTGTCTTGAATTTTCCGTCGTCATCTATGTAATACATGTGCCAGTGCTTTTTTGTGCCGTGTTTATGTCTGTGATTTCCCCTGTGAATGTAGCTTTTTGAGACCGAAATTACATGTATCATGATACCTCGTTGATACCTCATTTTTGGTATAAACTAGTGAAGGTACGAAATTCTGGTTAAAAGATAACACATCGATTTAGAACGTAAGCAAACAGTAAGAAACTTACTAGACTCGGTTTTAAAATAACTTTGATGATTATTGATAACCTTATCTGATTTTATTTTTTTTCCTTTGGAGGTACATATTGTTTGCATGATCCATTCTCAGATTTACATTTTTGACATTCACCGAACTCTCCCATAATTTTACGTTGTCTTGATTGGTCACGGTGATCTTCCTTTTGGTGTACTAAGCCAGTGTGACCACATTTTACACATAATTGCATGTATGTCTCAGCGATCTCACGAACCTCACGCATACTTTTGGGCTCATCCATATTCAAATTATAATCACATGACAAAAAAGGATTGTGGACTTATCAGCGAAAGGTATGGGCTTACGATCAACCTACAACGTAACAGAACCAAAAAATGGACACTGTTAAATTATAAGCTGAAACTCGAATGCACGCATGAATGTTAGGTTAATGTTGAAAACATGCGATGAGAAATTGAGTGTTAAGTAGTGTGATTATTTTCTTAATGCCCATACAATTAAGGCACCGATCAATACGCCAGTTACGCCAGCACCTATTGTTAAAGCAACATCTGTTTTTGATTTTGGTTCTTGTAACTCCAAGATTCCTTCTTGAATTACACGTGTAACGTATTTTCTCACACCTTTATGGTAAACCCATAACTGCCCAAAATGCCTCTCTATGATTGCCCAACTTTCCTTAAACGCGGATATCCATCCATGTGTCAGATGTTCGATATATTTACTGGATACTTCTGCTTCTGCATCTAATTGTACGTGGTTTCCATTATGAAATAATCTGACATGAACCTGCCAATCCTCAAATTTTCTTATTAATCCATCCCCAATTTGACCGTCTTTTACAATTTCCATTCCTGCCTTTGTGAATCCCTCTTTATAGAAAATTTCACGGACTTCTTGCTCGGTTTTATCCGTCTCAACTACCAATTTCCTTTTTTTCCAATCTTCTTCCGTCAGTTCCAATTGTGTTCCATCAGTGAATTGTATGATTTTTGGATATGGTATGGTGATTGACAAATTAGCATTACATCCCTTTAACAAAAAACACAAGGTGATCTATTTCTGCAAAGGCTGCCATATTGGCATCCTTTGTTAAAAGGGCGGAATTACGAGTATCTAACACCTTTAGAAGTTTTTTATCATTCACTAAACCATGTGCTAGTGTATGAGTATCTACATCATCAAATCCAATAACCCCTCTTCGCTTAAATTCTGATAATGCTGAAATTTCATTCATACCGCCTTTCTTCGTATCTGGTTGTTTAGTGTCCAACTCATCATAAACAAAAGAAGGCACCAAGAAGCAATTGTCTTTGAAATAGCAGCTGCTATTCAGATCTTTTGAGGTTATACGTGATATCACTGTACTAGTATCAAGCGTTATCAAATTTTTGCTAAAACTAGATTGAAAATAATGTACTGAAATCAAATTAGCACATTTAATGCAATAGAGTTTTGTTCCTTTTGGTTTGTCATATTGTACATCAATTCTCGTTAGTTCGGCTTTACAGTGTTCACATTTTACAAATAATCCTGACCGTTGTCTTGGATATTGTCTTTCAAGAGTAGCCACATTACTCCATTTCTTTCTAACAAAAGGTGGAAATTCTGCATAAGGGTATCTTTTTCTAAATTCTATGAGGTATCTGTTTGTATTTGGATTGGATGCCGAACCTGATTCTGGAGAAATTATATCTTGGTTAACATTGTCTACCAGACAATGTTCTGCATTTATTTGGTCTATTTCAGCAAGCCTTGCTTTACGTGCAACTAATGAAGCAATCTTTACAGCAGTATACTCTTCATCTGCTTTGGTTTTTACAACCACTTCAGCACCATTTTTCTTTAATTCCTCAACAAATTTCATCATTTCTGGTCGTATGCCATAATCATCAATTATTACAGAAACATTAGAATGATCACTAATTGTTTTTGAAACTAATTCAATATAACCACGGTCAAGCAATACATTTTTGGAATTGTTATCCATATCATGTGCAGAATAGATTTTTACATCTGCCTGATAACTACCCTCAACTGCATTTAGCATCTGAGTTACTTCCTGTTTGTTTAGTTCACGCATGTTCTTCCCTCTTACTATGTTACAGATTGAATCTAGTTTATCTTTGTGAATTATTGCACAGCCAAGGAACATAGAACCAAACGATTCTCCAGCACCCGCTTCATCACATCCAATATAATACTCACTTATTAGTTCAGCTTCTTCTTTTGGTGTAATCTCAATTTTGTTAACAGGTTCAATAGAAAGTAATTTTGTTATGTCGTCTACTATTTTTACATATACTGTGTTGGATGGACTAGATTGTATCATTAGCTTGCCTTTGAGATAAAAAGTAAAGTTAACTTTACCTTCGGTCGTATTGATTTCAAATGTAGCTGCCATTCCCTGTTGAAGTTCTCTGTATACAATCTTGAATCTTGTTTTGAGATCATCTTTTACTTTTTCAAAATTTTCTGGTGAAATATTATCAAAAATAGTATTGGGCTTCAAATAGATCGATGTTACACTCATAGGATAATAATTTGACGCACCCTTTGCTTCCTAGTCATTAGCGATCTCGTCGATCGAACCCTATTCGGGGCTTCCGACTCCACAAAGGTACCGAACGTCATCTGGGATACCTCGAAGGATAATTTAACTAATTCTATAGAATTGTTTTTACTAATTGTGCGTAAAATCAAAAATTTAGGAAGTTGGCTTTAGCCAACAGCTATCCTTTCCACTGGACAGCCAGCTAAATCCATTCAACCTCAGAATGTCGTTTATCTCCCTCCAAGTCTGCCTTTCCATCCAGCCCTTGCAGGAAACCTTCACACAGTCCCTTTCATTTGAGATGCTAACTTTCTCGATTCTCTTGCCTAGTTGTACTGCAAAGTTGTAGTTCTTTGCCTCGGTGCTTTTTGTTATAAGATACTTGATCTTATTGTGCCATAGTTTTAGGTCGATTCCTGCGGCTTCGGCTGGTGTCTTGTTGTCTTCTAGTCCTGTGTGATTGCGACAGAAGTTATGATACACTCTGTATGCCTCAGTGAATCTTTTTGCGGATTCACTATTTCCCATGCCACACCTAGCCTTTAGTTTCTCCCGTATCTCGTTGTGGTATCTTTTGATTGGTCTGTTCTGGAATCCGTCGGAAAGGGATTTTGTCTTTATGTGGGCTGTCTTTCTGTTGTCCAATTCCTTTCGTATTGCATCTTCATAGGTTCGCAAAGAGTCAGTGATTACATAGTTTGGTTTTGAGATTTCCTTGCCTCTTACGACAATCTTTCTTGCATCTGATATTTCGCGTCTCTTTGAGACTTCGGTAGCGAGAACGAACTTTGTCTTTGGGTCGATTATAGTCCATACCCAATCATAGAATCCCTTCTTTGGGATTGGTTTTGTGTCCTTGACGTTCAGCATCATCTCATCAAGCGACCAGACTTCTCCCAATTCTGGCACAAGTGAATCGACGTATTCTCTTATCACTTCCATGTATTTTTTGATCCACTGGTAAACTGCAACATGGCTTACGGATATGTCGTGGATTGCTTTGATGTGTCGTGCTATGTTTCGGTATGTCATGTCATTCATGAAGAGGTTTATCGATTCGGTGATTATCTGTGGGTCAAACCTCATTCCCACGAATCCGCTCTCATGAAGACTGAATGTCAGCTTGCAGTCCTTGCAAAGGTATCGCTGGCGTTTGATCCCTTTAACCTGTCTCGCCCCATTCTTTAACAGAATGAAAAAATGTTTTCTTTATTAACAAGTGGTGCAGTCCAACGTAAAAGTGGTAATGAATCTTACAGGGTTCAAACCTCAGTGGATTCGAACTTAAAACAACCTTCATTTTTTGCTTTTTACTTTTCAGCTCTTTCCTGAACATTAAATGATTTTGGTAGATTTCCTTCTATGACTTTGTAATCGATCTTTTTATCATTTACTAATTGTCTTATTTTCTTATCATTATCAGTAAGAGGAGTTTTCAATGATTTTATTTCTATAAAATCAATACTGTCTTCTTTGACTCCTATTAGATCTAATGGAAATTGTTTTGCAACTGAAGTTAGAAATGCAATTTGTTTATAGTCATTTAGTAACGCATAACTTCCTAAGATTTGGTTTAACTCTCCACGTATAGTTCCAGTACCTAATGAGAAGGCTTTTTTCTGATTAATCTCCGCATCATTTTCTACTTTTTCTAGTTTTTCTCCATGTTTTTTTCTTATTGTAATGAGTAACACTACTAACCCTATTGCAATTATTGTTACTACAATAGCCCAAATTAGATAGATAGTTTCACTGGTAAGTATATCTGTCATAGTTAGCGATATGCTTAGAATTACTTAACAATACTGTTAGATCATACTAATTACAGTCTGAAAATGATTCGTAACGAATCTCAGATCATCTTCATATAACAAAAAAAGACACTTACGATATGCCTGCCGAAACATTATGTTGGTGGTCATGGGATCCTATATGTGATATCCCTAATTGGGTTTCGCTTGTCATAGAAGGCATAGTTATTGGTGGTGGTCTTGGATTTTTCTTTTATTGGCTACAAAGAAGGAAGTCTAAGAAACGCGAGAAATACGCTTTAAAAAAACTTAGTAGTCACCTAGTAACTTTTGAAGATTTTAGTCTAGCACTGAAGAATCTGGTTGATGCATATAGAAACAAGACAGGAACAATGGAAGATCTGTCTAAATCGCTTGAAAATACAAAAGAATATTGTAAAGATATAAGATATGATCTTACTGTTTTTTCTCAAGATATTGATGAAAAATTAATTGATGCATTTGATCAGCTTCTAGGTTCTGTGGAGAGACCGCTTTCATTTGTAAAAGGACAACCAGTTGATGAATTTACTCCGTATTTTCACAGATTGCAATTATTAAAAATTAGACAAATTATTGATTCTTATGATAAAAAATATCTGATAGATGCCAGAAAAATACGTGAAAAAACAATACGTGATTTTGAAATGTTTCAAACTGATCGTCTTTGTGAGGAAACACATAATGACTAATAATTTGTTGCACACTCAATAATTTAATAATAAAAAATTTGAAAAGGAGTTTTGCAGCTACTCCGATAAGCTTACTGCACGCATTGCATCAAAATTTGTTCACAAAATTTTGTGGACTCGTACCAACTGTTAGCAAGAGAACCCCCGGGCCCGCCTGAAATTTTTTTATTATGAAACATTCGTTGGTTTTTCGTTTTGATACAAAAATAGTTTTGGAAACTGGAAGTGAATTTCCTAAATTCTATAACATTTGTTAGAAATCGTTGGGTCTGGGTTCGGCGGGACTCGCTACAACAGTTATCGCAAGTGCCCCTTTTCAAGCTTAAAATTGACATACTAAAAAATTCAGTTTAAGCGATCTTTTTTGTAAAATCGTGAATGGTCCTTTCGTCAAAATCCAGCTTTTTCTCCTTTACTGCGGATTTTATCCTCTGCCAATCTGATCGATCGAATCGTTTTGCTGCAACCAAGCCTCCTGCAATGAGCATATTGAGGACGTTTGAGGCACTCCAGTAGTCATCTGTGCTTGCAATAAGCTTGGATTGGATCTTGCGGACAGTCGACTCTAATTCCTTTTCAAGAGTCACACTTTTCTTGCTTCGTATATGGGATTTGGTCTCAGCAATCATTTCTAGCATCTGACATGCTGGTTATTATAAAAATATCCTCTGTCAGTTCTGGAAATAACGATATTCGTACTTTAGGATTATGTCATAATTCCATTTAAAAAAATTATAGAAAAATTATAAAGCACTAGCGATCTACATAACATCCTGACATCATACCTTTAATTGATATAAACCGGTTGTAAACATAGGAAACATCAGCAATGTTTTATACCATCTTTAGATCAAGGCATTATCAGTTTTGGAAATGAGCCTAACAATGAATGCCATTGAACGAATTACACTGAGATTGCCGCAAAATTTAATGAAAATTCTCAAAAAAGAATCGTATGAAAGGACATTGCCAATAAACGCCTTAATCACAAGGATTCTTCACAAAAATCTGATTCAAGAGGCAAAATTCAATGCGTTACCAATCATTTCAATACCTCCGCAAATGTTTGATAAAATCATTGATAAATTAGACATCGCCACAATCGAGGATCTATCTAAATCTGGATCAAAAATAGCTAAAAAATATTTTGCACTTGTTAATCAAGGCTATACGACAGAAAACATAGTGTCTGAGTATTTTACCATGCTCGCAAAACACTATGGTTGGTTTGTCTATCATTTCGATAAGACAGATCGTAAATATAGACTCGTATTTGATACGTATCTTGGGCCAAAATGGGCAAAATTCGTGTTTAATTATGTCAAAACGATATTGATTTCGGCAAAAATCCAAATCGAACAGGAATCCGTCGATGATAATGTCATTATTTTTATGTTCACTGACTATGCTTTAAAATCACAACTTGCGCAATAAAGTTTCAGCTAATTAGAGTAAACAATTTTCTGATCTTAGAAACTATAGCATAGAAAAAAGGATCTCAGTTGTTTAGTATTATTCAAGTAATGTTCTCGCATGATTGGACTAGAGTCGATGCCCGCTGACATTTGTTGACATTGGCTAACAAAGATGGGCATTATGGTCACATAATTACACCATCAGACATTTTGTGAAGCCCAACTCCTTTCTTTTTTCCAAGAATAACTCCTCCAATGACTTCGAACATAACAAAAACAACACAATCCAGCAAGAATCGCCGTTTACAATACAACGCGCTTCTACTGATGGCCGCAATAACCGTCACGTTCATTTCCATGCAGGGAGTGCAGGCAGCTTCAGCTGTGACTGTCACGCTTGATAAAGGATTTGGATGCGGACCTAAAAACTGGGGAATAAAGAATTAGCAAAATGAGCAAACCGGCTCTCATTCCTTTGGCAGAGATGCTAACTGTAACCATGTGGCGCTCTACTTCGGAAGAAACAATACCGCCGTATTGGTAAATCGCATCGATGGCGTCAATGATCCAGTTGAGGACATAGCGTGGCAAGCAGCTTCTCAGGGAACTTCACCGTGGGGATGGGATGGCGATGATGTTCAGCCACAAATTTCCAATGGTAACTACCCAGTTATTGGAGCGAATAAAAACTTCAATTTGAAGACACAGTGGGTATGGAGTAATGATTTGCTTCCAGACAGTGCCTCATCAAACATCAAAGCGAACTATTTGACTGACATCTGGTTCAGACATTCAACCGACCCAAACAAAGTCTTAGTTATAGACTTCATGTGGGACAGATTGGAAGTAAATACGTCGACTGGCCAGTGGAAACAAGGAAGCATCAGCGGCGACAGTGATACTTCAACAACAAGTCAACAATATTATAATCCATTCTGCAGAAAAACGGATACAAAAGACGTCTATCACTATAATGTCGTGATTGATAATACAACCAATCTTTCAGCAGGAACATGGAAAGAAATCACCGCGAACATAAACAACTACATCAATGAAGCCTTTAACGACACCTATGTGGAAAAAAATCCATCAAACCCATGCTCTAGTCTCACCATAAGCGGAGGCTCTGCAAGCAGATCAAGCTGGAATGTAATAGATCAAGAGACAGGAATCGAACTTCAAATCTTTACTCAAAACCATGGCGGTAGAGTAAAAGGAGCATATTCCTTCTCAGAACTGTGGTATTAACCACCTCCTTTTTTATTAAATTGCTACAGCGATCAACTAGAAAAGTGTTAGGTAAGAAACTACCACCAATAATCGAGTTACTAATTAACATTGAAAGAATAATATGTGCTAGATCAGGAGGCAAATGGATTGAGCTTTCAAGGACTAGATCCATCACAAATTAACCGAAGATTGCTTTTCGCAGGAATATTCCTAGCATCCATGTCAGGACTTGTTTTGGAAATAGCAATAACAAGGATCTTTTCCGCTGCGATTTGGTATCACTTTGCCTTTGTGGCTGTATCTGTGGCACTCGTTGGCCTAGGAGCATCAGGGCTTGTTGTACACTACAGGTTAAAGAAGATAAGAGAAAACTGGGCTGGAAATCTTACAATTGCTGCGGCAATTGGAATCACCTTGTTTATTCCAGTGTCATTATTTGTAATGCACACATTGGAATCACAAGTTACCTACGTGCCGCTGTTCATGCTTCTCTTTGCTATACCGTTTTTTTTTGTAGGAATAATCATATCGGCTGCGTTTAGCGCATTTGCTCATGTTGCAGGAAGATTGTACGCATCAGACCTAATAGGCGCATCATTGGGAGCACTGGGTGTTGTTTTACTTTTAACAGTTTTTGGCGGCGAAGGAACCACCTTACTTGTCGGAGTGATCTCTGCAATATGTGCTGTTATTTTTTCTGTAATAACTAAAAGCAAAAAGAAAATTCTTGTAAGCATTGCCTTTGTTGCTGTTGCCTCCGCACTTCTCTTTGTAAACACAGCGTATAACGAAAAAATATTTTCGATTCCTACTGATTCAAAAATGCAAAAAGATCTTCCAATTTTCCTGAGAGAAAATCCTGGTACCAACATCGTCAAGACAGCATGGAATTCATTTTCACGAATTGACGTTGTAGAAGGTCCAACAGATAAATGCAATCCTAACTCTGTGGATTCCATATTCGGTCAACCACAATGCGCAAAAGAAGGATTGGTAGCAAAGATCTTCATCGATGGCGGGGCAGGAACCAACGTAATATCGTGGGACGGTCAACTTGAAAGCCGAAAAGGATTATCGACATGGATGCAATACCTCCCCTTCAAGATGATAGATGATCCCAAAGTTCTAATCATTGGTTCGGGGGGCGGAAGAGATGTAGTTGCTGCCTTGGCAAGCGGAAGTACCAATGTTACAGCGGTAGAGATAAACCCAATAATCTTTGAAACTGTCAAAAGTTACGGCGACAAAGCAGGAAACCTGTATACACACCCATATGTCAACGCACACGTCGATGAGGGAAGAAGCTTTGTCTCACGTTCAACGGAGAAATATGATATTATTTACATACCGTTTGTGGACACTTGGGCCTCTGTTTCATCAGGGGGTCTTGGCGTTTCTGAGAATTTTCTCTACACCGTGGAAGGATTCCAAGAATATTATGACCATCTGACCGACAAGGGCAAAGTCGTTGCAGTCAGGTGGCTTATCGATGCACCTAGATTTGTTTCTACGTTTAAGACGGTATTGGAGCAAAACGGAGTCTCATCGGAGGATGTTTACAAGTACATGTTGATTGTAACCTCCGAGTCTACCGAGAATGACCCAAGCGTCACGATGTCAATACTTTCCAAGACGCCGTTCACAGATGAAGAAATTGCATTTTTATCAGATTCATTTTCTGAGAACGGTTACAAGCCAGTCGTCATTCCAGGCCAAGTCACCTTGGAGCCTTATTCGTCACTGTTGAACAATCAGATAACACTGCAAGAGTTTTACGAAAAATTTCCGAAAAAGGCGCACCCAGTGACTGATGACAGTCCCTATTTTTTGTCATTTGAAAAACCATTCCCCAGAATCTTGGAAGCGCTATTACACATTAGCGTAATAATCACTGCAATTTTCTTGATGGGGCCATACTATTGGTTAAGAAGAGGAAAGGAAGGTACCCAAGAAGCCAAACCAAAAACAGGCACATACACCCTTTATTTTGCAGCGTTGGGAACAGGATTTATTCTCATTGAGCTGGCATTGCTGCAAAAATTGATTCTGCTTCTTGGAAATCCAACCATGACTTTTGCAATTCTCTTATTCACAATACTACTGTCAAGCGGAATTGGAAGTCTTGTGAGCTCAAGACTAATAAAAAGCAGCACTAAAAATTTGACATTCATAATTGCTGGCATTGCTGGAATGGGCGCATTTTATGTTGCGATGTTACCTACAATCATCTATTCTGTGATAGCTGAGCCCTTCATCCAAAAAGCACTGATCAGCGTAGGTCTTCTTACTCCTATTGGGTTTCTGATGGGAATGCCGATGCCGACTGGAATGAGATTTGTTAAGAAATACGCTCCAATCTATGTTCCCTGGATGTGGGCAATTAACGGCGCCTTTTCTGTTGTCGGAGCAGTTCTTTCCGTAGTGATTGGAATCTTATATGGTGCCTCATACGCCATGATTCTTGGGGTCTCGGTTTATCTGATTGCGCTTGGCGTATCATTTCTGTGGAAGAGAAAATCTATCGAACTGATGACAAAGTCGTAGACAAGCATCTTTTTTGAACAAGTCATGACATTTGAGGAATAAAAAATCAGATAGGAGTTTAGTAGCCACTCCGATAGGCTTCTGCCTGTCTCTGTCTAGGTGCCCGAACCCACTGCGGGAACTGACACCCCCGGGCCCGCCTTCTATGTGTCTGCGAGTCTCGCTCTCTTAACTCCTCATGAAGTTGCGTTGGTATGCGTGCAGATACGGTTCTAGACACTTGTTTACACCTGTTTATGGTTCTATA
>Ga0187894_10005504_pt1 | contig 12885 bp, 10 predicted proteins | sample GBC1701081metaG_FD_136650 | JGI IMG/M metagenome (GOLD analysis project Ga0187894, IMG submission 136650) | White microbial mat communities from a lava cave in the Kipuka Kanohina Cave System on the Island of Hawaii, USA - GBC170108-1 metaG ... | reverse complement strand
TCCTGGGTAAAATCACCCTGGTACACCAGAATCAGATTCTGCGACATCATGGTGCGATGCAGGTCATAGATATAATTCATGAGCAGGTTATTTGAGTTTCGAATTTATTAAGTTTTGTATCAAAAACATGGTTTATTCGTATTAAAACTTGATTCCAATCAATAATACGTCATCAATTTGCTTGGTCTCTCCGCGCCAGCCTTCCCATTCCTGATCAAAAATGCCAGAGGCTTCCAGCATCGGCAATTTATGGACTCTCTCAATAGTTTCGCGTACTTTCTTAGGGCCAAACTTACGTATTTCAGGTCCACCAAACTGATCGGGGAAACCATCGGAGCTAAAGTAAATGGAGTCGCCTTTTTCAAGCTTTATTTTTGTATTGGTGAAGTTTGTCTGATTTTTGAAGATACCCCCGCCAATCGGAAATTTATTGCCTTTGATCTCATCTAATACTCCGTTTTTCATGACATATAGCGGACGATGTGCCCCCGCATATTCTATTTCGCGTGTGTTCGTATTGATTTTACAGAGAGCTATGTCCATACCATCTTTGGTGGTGGCGTCCTCATCCTGACGAAGGGTTGAAGTCACGCCTTCATCCAGTAAGTCAAGAATGATGCCCGGCTCGGTGATCTTCCGGCTGCGAACAATATCATTCAATAAGAAATAGCCGATCAACGACAATAGCGCGCCCGGTACACCGTGACCGGTACAGTCAACCGCTGCAATATAGATATCATCTTTAATCTGCATGTACCAAGGGAAATCTCCGCTGACTACATCTTTAGGTTTATAAAGAATGAAAGATTCAGGCAACGCTTTCGCGATTACTCTGTTATTTGGCAGAATGGCATTTTGAATTCGCTTGGCGTAGTTGATACTCTCGGTGATCTTCTTGTTTTTATTTTGGATCTCGAGTTCGATTTCTTTTCGTTCTGTGATGTCGTGTGAAACAACCAGTACCGATTCAATTTTATTGGACTCATCATATTCCGGAATAGCATTTACCTGCATGATGCGCTTACCGGCTTCTGTAGGAAAATCCATTTCAGTTGATACGGTATTATTCAATTGGTTGACTTCTTCAACAACACGGAGCCAGTGGTCAAGGATAGATTTATCGAGATCAACTTCTTTTACGCTCTTGTTCAGGAATGCAGCAGGGTTTTTACCTGTAAAATCTTCTATGACTGGGTTAATGTATGAAATCGCGCCATGCTCCAGGCGGGTAATTAAGTCAGGTGAGTTTTCCGAAAGTGCCTGCATCTTACTGCGCATGCGCTGTTCTTGTTCAGCTCTTCGTTTTTCAGTGATGTCTCGTGAATTCAGGATGTATCCATGAATAGCAGGGTTCGACATACAGTTTGTTCCGGTCGCCTCAATCCAGATATAGCCGCTTTGCTTCGTTTTATATTCAAACTGAACGGTTACTTTTTCGTCCGGATTTTCACGCATCTTTTGGAAAAGACCTGCAAAAACTTCACGATAATCGGTATGCACTTTCTCGTTATCGCGTGTATTGATCATTTCTTTCTGAACATACCCTAAAATAGTTTCTACCGAAGGAGAGATGTAGCGGATCGTTTCATCTTCTTCATAAATGGTAATGACCTCCGATGCGTTTTCAAGCAGCAACTGCATCCTTTTCTGGGTACGGTTTACTTCTTCAATCTGGTCTTCCAGGCGCTGATTCGTACGCGTTAACTCTTCCTGGGTCGCTTGCATTTCCTCCGCATTCTGACGCAATACTTCCTGCTTTTCTTTCAACTCGGCACTCATCTCCTGCGATTCCTGCAGCAGGTTACGCGTACGTTCATTTACTTTAATGTTATAAATCGTGCGGGCCAGGATTAAGCTGAGTTCCTCTACAAATTTTACCTGGGATGGATCAAATTTTTTGAACCCCGCAAACTCCAGTATACCAAACACTTCTTCATTGGTGATTAGCGGAACAACAAGAATACAGGTGGGACGTTGCTCGCCAAGAATTCCGGATGTGATCGTTACGTATTCGGCAGGAATCTCCGTACGAAGGACTGTGCTTTTTTCGATAGCTGACTGACCTACTAACCCTTCTGCAAATTTGAATTTTGATTGTAAATACTTTTTGCGTCCATATGCATAACTGGCACGCATTTCTATTATTTTCTCTTTTTCTTCATCGTTCACCACATAGAACGCGCCTTGAATGGCATCAATTTTTCCTAAAATAAATTTGATCACATCTTCACCCAGCGTGTCAATGGTATCATGCATTCTCAGAATTTCGCTGATTTCTGCTACACCCCGTACAATCCAGTTGCGCTCTTTGTCCCTGCGTTCATTCTCAATCAGGTTGTTACGCATGTTTATGAGCGACATCCCAAGCAGATCATTTTCACTGGCAGGCTTAAATTCGGTATCGTACTTACCTTCACCAATTCGTTGCGCGAATTGTGCATTATTTTTCAGGGATTGCACCAGGTCGTTGACCTTTCCGGCCATTTGCCCAAATTCGTCCTTGCTGGTAGTCTCAATGTTTTCAGGAAGAATACCATCGGCCACCATGCCCAATGTATTGCGCATCGAGTGCAGCGGTCGTGTAAGTGAACGTGCCAGTACCATCGATAACAAGGTGGCCAGCGCAACTATGCACAGGCCTGCGTATACGAATATTTTCGTAAGGCCGGTGGCTTGTCCGTCAGCCTCTTCTGTGTCAATTTTTCCGATCAGTGCCCAGCCCGGGTATTCGAGTGGTTTCCAGACTTGCAGAGTTGTAACCTTGCGATAGTCCGATCCTGCTCCGGTTCCGTCAACGCCTTCAAATACGTTTCTAAAAGTAGACACCGCATAATCATCGGGTTCATGAAGTTTTATGGGAGCGTTTGGTTCGCCACGCAACGGACTGGCCAGTATGATCTTCTTAGCTGTAAGATCCTGCTTTACTAAAATGATTTCTCCTGATTCGCCAAGACCCTGGTAATCCTGGACTGTCTTTTTATAAAGTTCATTCAATTTGATTTTTGCTACGAGCAATTGCCTCCCGCTGTCAAGAGGGGCTAATGCGTAAACGTAATAATCAATTGAATCTTTAAATACGGCACTAAAATGAAGTCCATTTGAGGCATTTGCAAAGCTGGTACCATCCGGATCTAAGAAATTCTTGCCGGCTTTAAGCTTCCTGTCGGTTGAGGTTGCAACGGCACCCACTTTTGACATGATATAAATTTGATTGAAACCGAGAACATCTTTTTGCGATTGAAGATACGCCTCCAGCGGTGACCCTGCTGTTTCCGAAGTTGAATCAGAAGAGGCTTCCCCGCCTCCCATATCGAACATCGCACCAAAATCATCGGCAGGTGCGGCCGTACTTCCTCCGCCATTCTTAATTTCATCAGAGGACTGCATTAGGGCAATATGATATGCTACGTTATCAAAATAGGTATTGATTTGGGCTGCGCGATTTTCGGTTATGACACTCAGGTTGTTGGTAATTTTTTCGCGGTTTGTTTTCAGGTTAAAGTCGTAAGTGAAAAAGCTAATTGCCCCAACTGCCACAAGCGAAATGAGAATGACCAGTACCGAAATTTTTGTGCTTATCTTTATTCCTTTAATCATAACGTGTTGGTGCTTGTGTTCTATTTAGTTGATAATTTATCGGCTACCAATTGGGCACCCTGTTCTACAAATTTTCGTTGATCAGCGCTAAAAGGCGAGAAAGATGCAATCTCCAACACACCCAATACAGTATCTTGATTTTTTACCGGTGCAATGAGTAAGTACCGGGGTGAGGCACTTCCTAATCCGGAAATGATTTTAATGTATCCTTCGGGCACTTCGTCCAGGTACAGGAGTTGGCCATTGGATGCCGCCTGACCAATTAAGCCCTCACCAAAATTATAACGTGTAATAGTACTTTCGCTGATGCTTAAGGCATATCCTGACTTTAATTCAGCAAAACGTAAATCATTTTCTTGCTGAACCTGATAAGCAGCGCCCTGTCCGGCATCTAACTGTTTGCATATTGATTGCAAGCCATTTTGAAGAATGTCTTTTTCACCTTTCGCTGTGCGAAGGGCTGCTTTCACACTTTCAACACTAATGGTGCTCTTAGTAGAATCGGAAGCATCCATTTCAGACTTACCCAATTCTGATATGCGGTCGCGGTACACGATTAACTCTTTTTTATAACGCATCGCCTGTGTTACAGCCACCACACCTATTAAAAATGAAAGTCCTACAACCAAATAGGCAGTAGTAAAAGCAGACTCGTATCCGTAGGGTACCATTAAGTTGTTGGGCAGTCTGTATAGTACATATGCCGATACCACAATTCCCACTATAAAAAGTATGGTAAGAAGTAAATTGATTTTGCTCGAATCTTTAAATGTCCTGATCATCGGTATTGCTTATCTAAATCTTTAAAAAATTCTACAATCTGGTCAACCTTCAGCACCTGGTCAATTTGTGTAATAGCCAGTGCGGCTTTTGGCATTGTTTCAATCATGCACTCGGCAGGATCCTGAACAATGGTTAACCCGCCACGGTCTTTTATATGTTTCATTCCCAGGGCGCCATCGCGATTGGCTCCTGACAACAATATCCCGATCAACTTATCCTTATACACATAGGCGCACGTGCTTAAGGTAATATCAATAGCCGGCCTTGAGTTGTTCACCATCTCCTCGGTGGATAACGCAAAGTTATTTCCTAACTCAACAGACATATGATAATTGGCGGGAGCCAGGTACACTCCTCCTTTTTTAATTTGTTCTTTATCAAACGGTTCTGTCACAGGCACAATACTTTTCAGCGATAACGCTTCCACAAATCCATGCCGCACATGTTTTAATCTGTGCAGGGCCATGATAATTGGCAGCGGGAAACCTTTTGGCAGTTGGGAAAGAATTTTCACCATCCCCTGAAAGCTGCCGGCTGATCCGCCAATAACAACGGCTTTGTAGCTGTTATTTAAATTGATTTTATCCATGAGGCGAAGCAGCGTCTCCTAATCTTTTATTTTCTTATAAATCTTCTCTTCATTATTCACCACAATAAAGCGGTTGGCATAATCGCACCAAATGAGTGACTCTTTTGAGCCGATGGCGAGATATCCATATTTAAACAACCCTTCGTGAAATTTCTTCAGTACTTCATTCTGCAGGGTTTGGTTAAAATAAATCATCACATTCCGGCACAAGATCAAATCGAATTTGTTAAACACGTCACCAAGTACCAAGTCGTGCTTACGGAATGTTACGTTAGCCAACAAATCTTTATTGAAAACAGCCATGCCGTTTTCTTCTTTATAGTAATTCTTAATCGAGCCGGTTCCCTGAAAGCGGATGTAATTTTTTTCGTTGAGTTCCATGTTTTTAATGGAGTACGTGGCGGCCTTAGCCCGTTCTAAAATGTTCGTATCTAAGTCGGTGGCGAAAAGCTGAACATCCTGCCAAATGCCCATTTCTTTTAGCATGATGGCCATCGACAATACCTCTTCACCTGACGAACAGCCTGCATGCCATATTTTGAATTGTTTATGGTTGAGTAGAATGGCTGGGATGATTTCTTCGCGCATGATTCGCCAAAAACCGGGATCGCGGAACATTTCAGTTACGTTAACGGTCAATTCGTCCAGGAACTCATTAATAAAGGAGGGCGTTTCAGTAAGTTTTTTGATGAGGGTATCTACCGTGAGCTTTTTAAGTTCGATGATGCGCAGTACCCGCCTTTTGAAGGATGACATGGCGTAGTTCCGGAAGTCATAGTTGTGCTTCTGGTGAATCAGCTCTGCAATTCGTTTTAGGTCGGCAATATCAATATCCTGCATGGGCTCTCTTTTGTACTGATAAAAAGGATTTCAAAAATAGTTAACTTCCGTAAAGCATGGTGTTTATTTCCGTGTAAAACTTACACGTGTGGAATTGCGAAAGAAGCCAACCATGCCTTAGAAAAATCCCCTGCCCTGCCTACCGTCAGGCAGGCATTCAGGCAGGAATGAAATTTAGCTAATTGCCACTAACCTGCCTATCGGCAGGCAGGTTAGTTGAAAAAAAGCCCTTAAAAGCTTTTTAAATGATAACCTGAGCTTATTAACGGGGCCTGCGAGCAAGCTCATCTTGCGTGATTTTCAAGGCTTCAAGTTGAATACGGAAGGTTTTTTCGACTTCTTCTGCCAATCTCCAATCGCCTTCGTTGCTTCCTGTTTGCGCGCGCGAAAGTTGTTCTTTCAGGGCCTCAAGTTCTGTTTCATCGTGGGCAAAAATAGATACGCCAATAACCTCGCCCACAGCAGATCGCAGCGGATTATAAGATATAGAGTATTTCCTGTCAAAGTATTCCTTAGTCACCTTCACTGTCTCTCCGGCAAAGGCCTTTGTCATAAATACCTTTGTGATAATTGAACTCCTCTTGCTTAAACAGGCCAAGTACGTAGTATCCTTTTTCGTATTTAATTCCCTGAGAAACGAACCCTTCAAAAAGCGGGGCATTGTTGCGCAGTACTACCTTGTATTCCCGGTCGATAGCAACTATGGCATCCGTGGTGGCGTCCATCAGATTATTGAGATAGGTTTCTTTTTCCTGTGCTTCTTTCAATAACCGGTTCATGCCTTCTTGTGTGGCGGTAAGCTCCTCCATATTCTGGCGCATTTCTTCTTCCTGCGCGCGCATTTCCTCGGTTTGCTGTTGAGATTGCTCCAGGAGTCTTCGATTTCTCTGATTGATTTTCACTGAGGAAAGCGTGGAAGCAATAGTTTCTCCAAGTTTTTCCACGAAATTAATTTCATGCGGCTCAAACTCACGGAAGGATGCCAGCTCCACAATACCGTACACGTCTTTATCAACTTTCAACGGAACTATTAAAATTGATTTAGGTGTAGAATCGCCCAGTCCCGAGGTTATCCGGGCATAATCTTCCGGCATGTTGGTGAGGTAGGTAGTCTCTTTTTCTAAAAAAGTTTGACCGAGTATTCCTTCTCCTAACTTAATACGTTGTTTTTCAAATTTTTTTATGTTGAATGCAAATAAGGAAATAAGTTCCAGGTACTTGTTATGCTCATCTTCATCATTCAATATATAAAGCCCGCCCTGATTTGATCCGGTATACTGAACCAGCGATGAAATAATTTTATCTCCCAGGGTCTGTACGTTATCATTTGCGTTCCGAAGAATGTCAACAAATTTGGTAAGCCCTTCATTTGCCCATTTCCTTCTTTGCTCTGCTATATTGACAGTTTTTAGTTTGCTCTGCATGGAGATCAACTCATCCGCTAATTTATTTTTACCGGGAGTATAATTACTATCCAGTTCGGCTTTGTAATCCATGTCCAATTTTCCTTCTCCAATCCCTTTTACAAAATCGGTGGCATCGCGCAGTTGTTCAATCACTTCATTCACCTGGATGGCAAGTGATCCTATTTCGTTTTTCCCAAATCCATTGGTGTGGTTGTGAAGGGTTGTATTTTCTTCAATGCGCCCGAGGTTGGCGAGAACAGATCGGTTGAATGCGATCACCACGAATACCAAAAAAAGTATGTCGGCACCAACAATCACGATACGTGTTATTGTGAGTCCCTTTCTTGATTTGGCCGCTTCATCATACAGGTCGTCTGATAGTTTAGTAAACCACTCCGATACAAGAAGCGACTGAGCCTGAAACATGGTTAAACTCTGATCATCAGAAGCCTGGTTGAATTCCAGAATTTGTTTTTTATGGGCAGCCCATAATTCCCTCAGGTTTTCGTATGTAATTTTAGGTAGTCGCTGTAGGCGGGGTAAAAAAATATCCGTTCCTGGTATGCGACCACCTGTTTCAATAAGTTGAAGCTGCAGGTCCTGTTGTTTGGCAAGTGAAATAATCGCAGGGGAAAGAGAAGCACCTTGTTGTAGTTGATGGATTTGCAAGGCTAATCGCTGGTTATTCAATTGAAGGGTTCTTACAAAGTCGATTTGATTCTGAACAGACTCAACCCGGCTATAACTTGTTTGGAGCCAGTATAGTTGAAGTAATATCACAGTAAGCAAGAAAGTCGCCAGGATAATGGAGAGCTTTTTTAGCGATCTGTTGCGGAAAAAATTCATGCCTCAAGTAAGTAAGTTTTCGACAAGCTCAAACAGACCATGAGCAAAATTATTTTTTTGAATCTTTTTCGAGATCCTCTTTTGAGAACACAAAAGGAAGCAGGGAAACTGCGGAAGGGCATTTTATCCATTTTCCATCTGCTGCCAGCAGAATCACTTCAAAGGGTTTACGCTGGCGTTCTTCAAATTCGGCCATCACCTGTCTGCATGCCCCGCACGATGTTGCCGGAGTCAATTCCTTGTGATTTTTTTTGTTGGCAACTACGGCCATTTTAATAATTTTTTTTGCCGGGTATACAGAAGCCATTGCATACAGTGCCACGCGTTCGGCACACATACACAACGGGTATGCAGCATTTTCCTGATTGGAGCCTGTTACGATTGTGCCATCGTCCAATATCATGGCAGCGCCCACATGAAACTTTGAGTAAGGGGCATACGCATGATGGGCAGCCTCTTTGGCTTTATGAACGAGATACTTCGATTCTGTATCCAGGTCATCAAAACTCTTGAAGAAAGTGATATCCTTCATAAGGGTAAAAGTAGGTAATGTAAGTTAAAAATTTTCAGATGTAATTCTACTTTCGGAAGCATTTGGGTACTTTGCAAACTGCTTAAATTGCTATGCAAACCATTTTAGTACTGGGTGCCGGGCGCTCTTCATCTGCCCTTATTACCTACCTGCTTCAACAGGCAACGATTCATTCGTGGAAAATTGTAGTAGGGGATATTTCTGAAGCTGCTGCACGTCAACGGCTTGGCGGATCAACCCGGGGGCAAGCGGTGTTTTTCGATATCCATCATGAAAGTAGCAGCGCCATTATTCAGTCTGCCGATGTGGTGATTTCGTTAATGCCTGCTCATCTCCACCCGTTGGTTGCAAAACATTGTCTTTCGCTCAACAAACATTTGCTAACCGCGAGTTATGTTTCAACGGAAATGGAAGAGTTTCATGAAGAAGCAACAAAGAAAAATATTTTACTCTTGAATGAGTGTGGTCTTGATCCCGGCATAGACCACATGAGTGCCATGCAGGTCATCGATAAAATAAAATTGCAGGGCGGCAAGCTGGTTTCGTTTGATAGTTTTACGGGAGGATTAATTTCACCGGAGACAGATCCTGAAAACCCGTGGCGTTATAAGTTTACATGGAATCCGCGCAACGTGGTGATGGCTGGACAAGGGACTGCTAAATTTTTACAACAGGGTCAGTATAAGTATATTCCATACCAGCAACTTTTTAAACGGATTACACCGGTTACCGTTCCTGGCTACGGTGAATACGAAGGCTATGCCAATCGTGACTCGTTAAAATATTTAACGACCTACGGATTGCAAGGTATCCAGAGTATGGTGCGGGGCACACTCCGGAATAAGGGTTATTGTTCTGCATGGGATGTATTGGTTCAATTAGGATGTTGCGATGACTCCTATACCATGGAGGGATTGGAGCGTATGACGCACCGCGACTTCATCAATGCTTTCTTGAATTTCGATTCTCAGTTGATGGTGGAAGAGAAGTTATGCCTGAGTTTCAAATTATTGCCTAATGGAACGGAAATGCAACGACTGCGCTGGTCTGGCTTTTTTGATCGTGAGTTGATTGGACTAAAAGAGGGCACTCCGGCACAGGTACTTGAACATATTCTTACTAAAAAGTGGAAACTGAAGCAAGAGGACAAAGATTTGATTGTGATGTGGCACCGTTTTGTGTTTGAAGTGGAAGGTAAAAGAAAAGAAATTCAGGCCTCGTTAACAGCTACAGGAGATGACTATATGCACACGGCCATGGCTAAAACCGTAGGTCTTCCGTTAGGGATTGCTGCCAAGCTGTTGCTTCAAGGCAACATTCGCAGCAGGGGCGTGGTCATACCTGTATCGGAAGAACTGTATGAGCCTATTTTAAAGGAGTTGCAGGAGACAGGCATCGCATTAACGGAGACTGAAGTGTTAGTTTAGAAAACATGTTTGGTATACTATTTTATAAAACCATGAGGCTGTACGTTAAAACAGCTCTGTGGTTTTTTTTTCGTAAGTGGCAATTGCACGGTGTTGAAAATATTCCCGGGAATGCCGCCATTATTTTTGTTGTGAACCACCAGAATGCTTTTCAGGATGCCATCTTGGTGGCCTGCAGTACCCTTGATGAACCCTGGTTTCTAACACGTGCAGGTGTTTTTAACAATAAGTTTGCGCGGGCTATATTCCACGCTTTTCACATGATGCCGGTGTATCGTTTTCGGGATGGAGTAAAAGGATTGCGCAATAATGATGTAACGATTCGTCAATGTGTGGACTTATTGAAGGAGCGAAAATCAATTCTTGTTTTTGGTGAAGGCGATCAAAGTATGCGCTATCGGTTAAGAACGATGCAAAAAGGCTTTGCACGAATTGCACTTGCGGTACAACAAGAAAATGATTGGAAACTTCCGCTATACATTGTTCCCGTTGGTGTTCAGTATGATCATTATTATAATTTCCGGTCGCGTGTATTGATTAATTATGGGGCGGCAATCCCGATAGGTGAAGCGTATCACGCATTGCCAGAACGTGAATTCTATGAGAGGCTTTTAGATGAGACAAAAAAGGGGTTGTTACCCCTGATGGTGCATATTGAAAGTGAAAACTACGAAGCAATTGAACGATACCTTCGTGCTAACCGTACGAAAAAAGACTTGGTTGAACAGTTGAAGCATGATCAACAGATTGTGAGAGAGTGGAATGCAATCCAGAGTCAGGATGTTTCTCCCAAGCCCAGGAATTATTTGTTGTTGATGGTAGCAATTCCGCTTCACCTTTATACGTGGGTAAATAATGTCGTTCCGTACGCACTAATTGAGTGGTTGCTTAAGAAATATGTAACACCCGAATTTAAGGGTTCTTTAAAAGTTGGATTTGGAATGGTGATCGTTCCAATATTCTATTTGATTCAGAGCATGATCATCCAAACTATTTTTTCAGATTGGCGAATAACGCTTGCGTATCTATTCACACTTCCATTTCTCAGTATATGGAGTGTTTCTTTGTACAAGAAAGCGATGCGGAAGGAGTAGCCTTAATTACCCGGTGTCCCTGCCTGCCTGTCCGGTAGGCAGGTTCTCTTCATACCAGTTGTCAATAATAAGTCCGTGCCCGGAGGCCGCCTCAACCGCTAACTGGTCGCATCGTTCGTTTTCGGGATGCCCCGCGTGACCTTTCACCCAAACAAATTTCGGTTTGTATTTTTTGTGAAGCGGAATATAACGCTTCCATAAATCAGGGTTTGCTTTTTTCCTGAAGTCTTTCTTTTCCCACCCCCAAATCCAGCCCTTCTCTACAGAGTCTACTACATATTTTGAGTCAGAATAAATGGTAACTGCAATCTCTGTTTTTTTAATGGCTTCCAATCCAACAATCACAGCCAATAACTCCATTCTGTTATTGGTAGTCAGGCGGAAGCCTTGAGAAAATTCTTTTTCGTGCTGACCGTATTTCATAATCGTGCCATAGCCGCCTGGTCCGGGGTTGCCTTGTGCGGCTCCATCGGTATAGATACGAATCATGGTCGCTACTCTTTAATAACTTTTATAATTTTCAACTGACCCGCTGATTGAAAGCGTAAGATGTAAATCCCCGGGGGGTTATCACTCATGGAGATGGCTGGATCCACTTTCCCAGTAAACGACTTAAGTAGTCGCCAAAAACAATCTAATAGTTCTATTTTTTGAATAGGAGCCGAAGATTCAATGAATATGTTTGATGAGACCGGATTCGGATAAACGCTCACCTGGAGATCATCTTCTATCGAAGTTACGAATTGATTAATTGAACCGGGTGTGCTAAGGGAAGTAAATACGAAGGGACCGGTTGCATCCGGAATTCGGCTAAAAGAACCCTCGCTGGGCTGCGCCCCAAAAGTAACTTCATCCAGTACGTTTACATTGTTTTCGGTAACCTGATAAAGTCCTGCCTCCTCACCGTCAGCCGAAAGTTTGAACGATAGGTGGTCCGCACCTTGATCTAAGTCCTCATCGGCCCAAAGGATTTTGTAGGCACCGGGTGCCAGTAGCATCTCATCTCCAATGCCTGATAAAATTTGATGTTTAGTTTTGAAGCCGAAATTATCAGTGATATACAACCCAGCCAGGTTTACTGTTTGACTTCCGGAATTATAGAGTTCAATCCAATCTTCTGCTTCACCGGCATTGTCGACTACAGTTGAAATTGCAGCATTGATTTCGTTGATCACGATTCCGCTGACCACACTATTATCGATGTCAAAAAATGCTTCTACAATCAAGTCGGTGTATGCAGTATCTTGTTGCAACGCGATGTTCGTAATTTCTTCAACCTCATTGCCAATCTGAATGGTTTGCAGTGAAAAATCAAAACTGACATCAGTACTTGATGCTGACACTTGATGTACCTCAACTGCTAAAATATTATTGCCAGGTTTAAGAAGCCCTTTGGGAATTGTAAAGGGTATATAATAATTCTCCACAGCTCCCCCTAATGCTAATGTGTTAGAAGAAACTGTACCCGCTGGCATATTTGTTCGGAGAACTTCCAATCCATTCAGGTAAACAACAGCGCCATCATCCACTAAAATTGTTCCGTTTAACTGACCCAATCCTACGGTATCGGCAACGGTAATGGAATTTCTAAAGTACGTGGTTATGAATTTGTTGTTTGGATCAGGCCCATAACTCACTACAGTTTGTTCGTCTCCCTCACCGTACCCTAATTGCGCGGGGCCTGTTAACCACGCACCATCATCAAAAGAATCGGATATCCAATTTATCCCCGGAGAAATGCCCTGGTCAAAATATTTCCAGGATGCACCTA
>Ga0187894_10005503_pt1 | contig 12885 bp, 13 predicted proteins | sample GBC1701081metaG_FD_136650 | JGI IMG/M metagenome (GOLD analysis project Ga0187894, IMG submission 136650) | White microbial mat communities from a lava cave in the Kipuka Kanohina Cave System on the Island of Hawaii, USA - GBC170108-1 metaG ... | reverse complement strand
GGGGCAGTTCGAGCGCACGCTGATTATTGTGGACGAGGGTGCTTACGTCCATTACGTCGAAGGCTGCACCGCGCCGACCTACAGCTCCAACAGCCTGCACAGCGCAGTCGTCGAAATCATCATCAAAGAAGGCGCGCGCTGCCGCTACACGACCATCCAAAACTGGTCGAACAATGTGTACAACCTGGTCACGAAGCGCGCGGTTGCCCAGAAAAACGCGACGATGGAGTGGGTAGATGGCAACCTGGGCAGCAAACTGACGATGAAGTATCCGGCGGTCATCCTGGCGGGCGAAGGCGCGCACGGCGAAGTGCTGTCGATTGCATTCGCCGGTAAAGGCCAACACCAGGACGCGGGCGGCAAGATCACACACCTTGCCCCAAATACCAGCAGTCGGATCATCAGCAAGTCGATCAGCAAAGACGGCGGTCGCGCCAGCTATCGCGGCCTGTTGAAGATCGTAGAAGGCGCGGACAATTGCAAGAGTAACGTGGTTTGCGATGCACTGCTGCTGGACGACCGCAGCCGCTCGGACACCTACCCCACGATCGAGGTTGATGCGAAAAACGTGACGATGGGCCACGAGGCGTCGGTGAGTAAGGTTGGTGAAGACCAATTGTTTTACCTGATGAGCCGGGGACTGAACGAGGACGAAGCCAACGCGATGGTCGTCAACGGCTTCATCGAACCGCTGGTGAAAGAACTGCCGATGGAATATGCGCTGGAACTGAATCGACTGATTCAAATCCAGCTTGAAGGCACGATTGGGTAATTCCGCAACATGGGGCAGATCGAACACCTTATCTGCCCCGATAAATTACCCAACCCCAACCAACCGCTGAATACCTGTTAGGAGAGATGCGAACTGTGGTCGTAAAAACCCGCCGCCGCTCGAATGCCGCTGCTGCACCGAGCTACACCGAAGCTGATGTGCGGGCGTTAAGCAACGCCAACCATGAGCCCCAATGGCTGCTGGAAAGCCGTCTGGCCGCCTGGGAATTGTACGAAGATATGCCAATGCCGAACCTGACGGAAGAAGAATGGCGGCGTACTGATTACCGCCATATCCATTGGGATGAGGCTGAGAAACTCATTGTGGCAAACGGTGCGACGCTGGATACCATTCCGTCGGCGAACCGCGAACCGTTGATCGGCGACCAACAGGGCGGACTGCTGGCGTTCGTGGACGGCAAGCTCGTCCATCATGAATTTGCTGACCAACTGGTGCAGCAGGGCATCATCTTTACCGATCTGTTGACCGCCTGCCGCGAACACGAAGCCTTAGTGCGCCCGAATTTGATGACGAAAGCGGTGCTGCCGAGCGAAGGCAAATTCGCCGCGCTGCACGCCGCCTTGTGGACGCATGGCGCGTTCGTCTACATCCCGCGCGGCAAGGTGGCCGAACTGCCGCTGCATGTGGTGATGTATAACACCCATCCTGGTGCGAGCCTGGGTCATATTCTAGTGGTTGTCGAAGAAAACGCGCAGGCAACGGTGCTGGTCGATTATTCATCGGCGGAGGCTCCTACGCATTCATCGTATGTGGGCGCGACCGAACTGCTGGTGGGCGATGCAGCCAACTTGCAATATGTTGACCTGCAAAATTGGAACCGTGAGACGTTTGAGTTCAGCTACCAGCGCGGGCGCGTCGGGCGCGACGCCAACCTCGATTGGATTCATGGGACGATTGGTGGCCGCCTGGTCAAGGCGTATATGGAATTGGAACTGGATGGCAAGGGCGCGAATGGGCGCATGTCCGGCTTTTTCTTCGCCGACCACGACCAACTATTCGACCACGACACCCAACAGAACCACAATGCGCCGCTGACCAACTCCGACCTATTGTTCAAAGGTGCTGCCAAAAACACCGCGCGCACAGTGTGGCAGGGGATGATTAAATCCAAGCCGAAGATGCAGAAAATCGACGGTGATCAGGCCAGCCGCAACCTGTTGTTGAGTGATGATGCGCGCATGGACGGCATTCCCGGCCTGGAAATTGTAGCGGATGATGTGAAATGTTCGCACGCAGCGACTTTCGGCACATTGGAAGCAGAGCCGGTGTTTTATCTGATGAGCCGAGGCATTCCGCGCCCGGATGCAGAACTGATGGTGATTGACGGCTTCTTCGACGAATTGCTGCAACGCATCCCGTTTGAGCGGGTGCGTGAGCGGTTGCAAGCCGCGATGGAAGCCAAAATCGTCGGCAATAACTAGGACATCATCTGCCGCACGACCGTTAATGCTGAGGGCGCGCCAGGTTTGGACGCGCCCTTTTTGGAAACAGGAGGTAGCATGACCCAGGTTAACGAAATCGCCCTACCCTACGATGTCGAGAAGGTACGGGCGGACTTCCCGATCCTACACCAGCAACATCATACTGGCGTGCCGATCATTTATCTCGATAATGCAGCATCCAGCCAGAAACCGCTCAAAGTAATTGAGGCGATGGACGATTATTACCGCCGCTATAATGCTAACGTCCACCGGGGCATCCACAAACTCAGCGAGGAAGCCACGTCAGCCTACGAAAAAGCACGGATCAAGATCAAACGCTTCATCAACGCGCCGAGCAGACGTGAGATCATCTTCACGCGCGGCACGACCGAGAGCATTAATCTGGTCGCGCAGACGTGGGGACGGGCGAACCTGAAAACTGGGGATGTGGTGGTTTCGACGGTGATGGAACACCACTCCAATATCGTCCCCTGGCAAATCCTGGCCGCCGAAAAAGGTTTCACGATCCGTTATGTCCCGCTGCTGGAAGATGGCACGCTTGACCTCGACTATCTGGCGCAAGTGCTACGCGATGAGCCGGTCAAATTCGTCACCGTGACGCATGTCTCGAATGTGTTGGGGACAATTAACCCGATTGAAGTTATTGTGCAGCAGGCGCACGCCGCCGGAGCGTTAGTGCTGGCGGACGGGGCGCAGAGTGTGCCGCATATGCCAGTAGACGTGCAGGCGCTTGGGGTGGACTTTTTCGCGTTTAGCGGGCATAAGATGGTCGGGCCAACAGGGATCGGCGTGCTGTATGGCAAGCGCGAGCTATTGGAAGCGATGCCACCCTGGATGGGCGGGGGCGATATGATTTCGCAAGTACGGCTGGAAGGCAGCACCTGGAACGACCTGCCCTATAAATTCGAGGCTGGCACACCGGCGATTGCCGAGGCCATTGGCCTGGGCTATGCGGTCGATTATCTGACCGAGTTGGGGATGGACAAAATCCACGCGCACGAACAGGCTATGACCGCGTATGCGCTGGAACGACTATCCGAAGTTCCCGGCCTGACGGTGTATGGGCCGGATGCAGCGCAAAAAGGCGCGGTTGCTGCCTTCAAATTTGGCGACATCCACGCCCATGATGTGGCGCAGATGTTAGACGCGGAAGGTATCGCGGTACGCGCCGGACACCACTGCGCGATGCCGCTGCACGACCACCTGGGCGCGAACGCAACGGCGCGGGCGAGCTTTTACCTGTATAACACACCGTCTGAGGTTGACGCGCTGATCGAAGCATTGTATAAAGCGAAACAAGCGTTTTCGCGCCAGTAGAGGCAAACCAACATGTATGACATGTACCGTGAAGTGATCCTCGACCACGCGCAGCATCCGCGTTATCCTGGCGTCCTGAACCCGGCGGATGTTGACCATGAAGAACATAATCCGTTGTGTGGCGACCGGCTGCGGCTGACCTTGCGACTCGACGAAAACCAGCGTGTTATGGATTTGGCATGGGAGGGCGAAGGTTGCGCAATCAGCCAGGCCAGCGCGTCGATGCTGGGCGAGGAAATCATGGGCAAGACATTGGATGAAATCCGGCATATTACGAAGGATGATATTTTCGAGTTGGTCGGCGTCCCTCTGACGATCAACCGCGTGAAATGCGCGCTGCTCTCACTGAAAACGCTCATCATCGGCACATCCAGCCTAACCGAGTGGCAAACCATCGAAGACAAGGACGATGAGTAAATGGTTGATTTCATCACCGTCGCAACAACGGACGAAATCCCACCAGGGGAACGGCTGGTGGTCGAGATCGGGCGTAAATGGATTGCGATTTTTAACGTTGACGGCAAGTATTATGCGATTGAAGACCGCTGTACCCACGACGACGGGCCGCTGGCGGAAGGCGAACTCACGGGGTTAGTGATCGAGTGTCCGCGTCATGGCGCGTGCTTCGACATTAGCAATGGCAAAGTCCTGTCTGCACCGGCGATGGTCGATGTTCCGAGCTACCCAGTGCGCGTCGAGGGCGAGGAGATACGGGTTGCGGCGCGTTAGCCGTGTGACGCTAGTTAGCAAGATAATGGCCTATCGACCGCGTGACGATAGGCCATTTTGTTGAAAAGGGCGTGAGATATGACTTCAAAATCCATTTTGGACGCGATGTATCAGGGGCGGACACTGATCTTTGGACACCGGGGGGCGAGCGCGTATGCCCCGATGAACACGCTGCCCGCGTTTGAACTGGCAGCGGCACAAGGGGCGGACGGCGTGGAATTGGATGTCCACCTCTCAAAGGATCAACAGGTGATTGTGCTGCACGATTTCACGATTGACCACACCACCAATGGCAGCGGCTACGCACGCGAGATGACCCTGGCACAGCTCAAAGCACTGGACGCGGGTTCGTGGATGAACCCACAATTTCGAGACGTGCGTATTCCGACACTGGACGAGGTGTTCCTGGCGGTCGGACACAAGCTATATATCAATGTCGAAATCAAGTCGGAAACTGAAGAAACGGATGGCGTTGAACAATGGGTGGCGGCGTGCATCGAGAAACATGCGATGACCGAGCGGGTGATCGTTTCGTCTTTCAATCCGCTGGCGCTACAACGTTTCCGCGAGATCATGCCAGATGTGCCGATTGGCTATTTGTATGCACCTGAGGAACAGCCCTTCCAAGCAATAATGGAGACACTCCCGCACGAGGCGAAACATCCCTACCATGTGATGATTGACCCTGGCTATATGGACTGGGCGCGGCAGAACGGGTATCGTGTCAACACCTGGACGGTCAACGGCCCGGCGCGGGCGCGAGAACTGTTCGACCTGGGCGTGGACGCGATCATCACCGACGCGCCCGACGTGATGCTAGAGGTGCTGCGTGGTTAACCTGTGGTGGCGGTTGGTGCGATTGGGTTTCCGGTTGCTATACAACGAAATGGCATTTACCTATGATTGGGTAAGCTATATCGTTTCGTTAGGGGCGTGGCGCTGCTGGCAGCGGGCGGCGCTCAAGCATTTGAAAGTCGATTCGGGAAAACTCGTTTTGGAAATCGCGCACGGTACGGGGAACTTGCAACTTAATTTGCGCGAGGCCGGGTATCGGACGATAGGGTACGACTTATCGCCGTATATGGGTCGGATCGCCAGAACCAAACTCATCCGGCGTGGCTATCCGGCGAATTTGATCCGGGGACAAGCACAGCAGTTGCCCTTCTCGGCTGGATCGTTCGCGGCGGTGGTCAGCACGTTTCCGACCGATTTCATCGTCCAGGCGGAAACCCTGCGCGAGGTTAACCGCGTTTTGGAGGCGGACGGACAGTTTATCATCGTGCCGAACGGCGCGCTGACCGGCGGGGGTGTGTCGGGTGCGGGTATCGAGTGGTTGTATCGAATCACTGGGCAGCGCGGGGAGAAATCGACCGATCTTGGGGATTATTTTGGGTCGTTCGGCTTCGATGCTGAAATGGTCATTGAATCGTGTCCGCGCAGCATTGCCCAGGTAATTATCGCGCGGAAAAGGGGCTAGATTTCATTTTGGGTGCGTGCTATAATCGCGCATGTTGATATGGTGACTATAGCTCAGTTGGCAGAGCGCCTGGTTGTGGCCTAGGAGGTCGTGGGTTCAAGACCCATTAGTCACCCAAAAAAGAAACGCCCAACTTTCGGGCGTTTTTGATTCAACCAGGACGGCGCAGGCGGATGTGTTTGCGGCGCAGCATGAGGCGAAGGCCGATGCGCGGCGGTTTATCGGGCGCGGGGCCAACCGCCTGAATCGAGGATGGGGCGGATTCGGCGATGGTGACGGCCCGCATCTCCTGGGTTTCACTGGGCTTGGGCAGGCCGAAGACATCAAACACGCTGACCTCGGTCGTGTCGCGTGCGGGCGGATTAACCGACACAACTTCAGATAGCGCACTTTCCTGGGCTGAATCGGGCGATTGGATCGGCGCAATCTCGACAATGACGGGCTGTTCGGACAGAATCGCGGGCGGCTTGATTAAGTCGGCTGCGATAGGTTCGCCGTCCGACAGTTGAATTTCCGGCAGGAGGGTCGAAGGCGGTTCAAAGACGACTACCGCGTCATCGGCCACCTGTTCTTGTGATACGGGCGGTTGAGATTCCAACATGGCTGGATCGACCGAAACGGGCGCGCGCGGGCGGGTATCATCATCGGAAAGCGGCGGTTCGACGATCACAGGAGGAACGGTTGGCTGCGTGGGCGGCGGTTCAGCTTTCAGGGATGGGTGACGCGGCTTGTACTGGATGCGCGCCTCGTAGGTCAGACCTTCACGTAGGATGGATTTAGTCTCGCGCACACCGTCATCTGTCGCCTGATTGAGGACACGCCACAACATTTTCAGGCTATCGACCATCACACTTTCGACCTGACGTTTATACGAGATGGCGTTGCGGACGCCACCTAACAAACCGCCCATGTCGTAGGAAAATGTCCACTGGACGATCGTGCCTTCCGGGATTTCTTGCAGGCGAATACGGCCTTTGTTCTCCCGGAATTGTACGCCATCCACAAAGGTATATTCATAACCGAGGCCATCGTACCAGGCGGTGGTTTCGGCCACGTACTCGCGCCCGTTGGTGGTGGTATAGCGCCAGCGCACGCCCGTGCCAGTATGCCGAGAAGTCAGAAATGATAGGGAGCTACAATTCACCTGCCAGGTGGGATTCTTGGACAGGTCGCTGAGATGCTCCCAGGCAACCTGGGGCGATTTGGGTACGAGGATGCGGTGATCTAATATATTCATCAGAAAGTGATCTTAAACCATTTTACAATGTGTTCAAACGCCGGGTTTATGTTACACTGCTGGACGGGTGAATTGTACCATAGTCGCCTGGCATAGAAAACAGAAGCAGTAAAAAAGGTTAGTAGCCTTGCCCAGCCCGACCACCACACTCGGTTTCATTCTGGCGACGCTGTTCGGCGCAGTTTTCCACTTGATTATGGGTGGGGATGCGCGGCGGTTGGCGTTGTTCCTGCTGGCAGCCTGGATCGGATTCGGGTTAGGACACGTCCTCGGCACGATTTTAGGGATCGACATCCTGAATATCGGCACGCTACGGGTGGTGACAGCGGCCTTTGGGGCGTTAGTCGCCCTGTTTGTGGCACACTTTTTGACATCGAAACGAACGAGCAAACGCACGATTCGATAAAGGTACCATATGACCGACGCTACTGAAGAATCGCCTGCTGGCAGAACCGCAGCGAACCCAAAAACGAGCCGGTGGACGATGCAACGGATCATCATCCTCACAGCGAGCGTTCTGGGGGGAATCATTGTCCTCCTGTTTGTGATCGGGTTATTATTCGCGCTGTTCAGCGATGTACAGGCGACCGCGCCGCGCATCCAGATCATCCGTGATATTTTCATCATTGTGATGTCGCTGGAGTTCGTCCTGATTATCGCCGCAATCGCAATTTTTATTTTGCAGATCGCGCGGATCGTCAACCTGCTGCAAAGCGAGGTCAAGCCGGTGCTGGACAACGCGCAGGACGCCGTTAACACTGCGAAAGGCACGGTCGAATTCGTGGGCAACAATGTTACTGAGCCGGTCGTCCGCACCGGAGCGTTCCTGGCAGGTGCGGGGGTGTTCGTGCGCGAAGTGGGCGGCATCCGCCGGGCGATCCGCCGGAACGGAAAGGGTAAAGAAATTGAACCCACCCCATGACACGAATGACTCGCTGGACAGCGGTTTGCTGGTGTTCGGGTTCGTGTTTGGACTGCTGACGGGCGGCCTGTTCGGGCTGGTCCGCGCGCCGAAGCGGGGTGCGATCCGGCAGCAGTTGGCCGAAACGGGTGAAAACTTGCGCCAGAAAATTGAAGCGGTCGTGCCTGCCGACCCGATTGCCGAAAGTTTGGCGGAAGGCAAGGAAGCCGCCCGCCGCCGCCGGGCTGAACTCGGCCTGCTGCAACAATAACCCACGCCTATCCAGAGTCAAGTAACGTCAGAGCATCCGCCAGCGCAGCAACCACGTCACCCGCGATCACGCTGCGGGTGTTACCTTGTTTTTTCGCGGCCAACATCCCGGCGAGGCCGTGCAGATAACCGCCGAGCAGTGCGGCCTCGTAGGGGTTAAGTCCCTGAGCGAGAAAGCCCGTTATCATGCCGGCCAGGACATCGCCTGTGCCAGCCGTCGCCAGCGCGTCGCTCTTAAACGGCAGCACAGCCAGGCGGCCATCCGAAGCAGCGACCAGGGTATGCGCCCCTTTTAAGACCAAAATAACCTTCCATTCGGATGCTTTGGCAGCCGCAACCTCCCATCGGTTCGCAAGCACATCGGCGGTCGGCAGCCTAGCCAGACGACCCATTTCGCCGGGATGCGGGGTAATAATTGTATTTTCCGGCAACAGCGTCCACCATTGGTCAATTTCACTGAGTAGGTTCAGACCGTCGGCGTCGATGACGAGCGGAGGCAGTTTTGTTGCTGCGGCGGCGGCGCTCGGCGCTACATTTTCCAGGAAGCCGATGGGTTGATGGGGGCGACGCTTGTTGGTTTGATCTGCGATTGCGAGCAGCGTCTTCAGAAATTCGCGGGTGGTTTGCTCCCTACCCCACCCCGGCCCCAACAGTAGCGAATCGTACCCGGTCATTTCATCCTGGACAACAGCGGCGGCGGCGGCGGCGAGAACGCCCATGTCGTGGGGAAGCAGCAGCCAGGTTGGTTCGAGCAGTTGTGAAGCGAGGTGCGCCACAACCGAGGCGGGTGCGCCAACCGTAACCAGCCCCGTACCAACGCGATAGGCGGCCTGGGCAGACAAAGCGGGCGCGCCGGTGTAATTCATCGAACCGGCGACAATCAGGGCTTTGCCGAATGTGCCTTTGTTGGAGTCGGCAGCGCGGGACGGCAGCAGCGAACGAACCGAACCCCTATCCACCAGGGTGCGGGTTTCGGCTTTGAGGTCGGGTAAATCCGAAGGAACGCCAATAGTCGCCACATGCAGCACACCGACCGCCGCCGCGCCGGGAAATGCGAACAAGCCGGATTTGGCGGCGATGAAGGTCATCGATTCATCAGCAGGTATGGCGTTTTTATCGAGTTCGCCGGTATCACAATCCAGACCGCTGGGACAATCGACTGCGAGGACGTAGGGACGGGTGACAGGGACAGGCATAGGAAGCGCGGGTGTGATGATCGTGCCTTCGGGGTGTTCGGGCATCTGGTCGTCGTTCAAGGCTTGGTTGATATTACGCAGGACTTTGGCGACATCGGCCTTGAGGGGAAGGCGGGCACCGATGCCAAACAGGGCGTCGATGACCAGCGTGGCGCTGGCGACCATGTTACGTAGGACGCGGAAATCGCGGTCGTCTTCGGCATAAGTGACGAACAGACCGGCCTCGGTGACGGCTTTGAAGTTCGGATCGGAGTCGTCGCGGCGTTTGAGCAGGTAAAAGCGCACCCCGGCGACAGCGGTTGCAGCGATCAAACGCCCGGCGACGAGGCCATCGCCGCCATTGTTGCCCACGCCGACCAGCACAGTGACGCGGGATTCGGGCATGTCGGCCATTAGTTCCAGAGCGCGATGGGCGACTGCTGCACCCGCGTTTTCCATCATGGACGCATAGGACAGCCCAGCAGCATCCGCCGCCGCCTCGATCTGACGCATTTTTTCGACGGATACGACTTTGATCACGGACTGAACTCCTTTAGTGGCTGCGCGTTGATCGTCATCAGTTGCCAGTTACCAGAAAAAGATGCGCTTTGTAGGAACACCTGTAATGACGAAGAAGATGATAAAGACGATTAATGAGAACCGAGCATTTTTCTCAGTTGTATCATTTAGCGTTTGCCCGGGCGTTTTTGACGCAACACAAAGAGATTGTACCATAGGACAAACGCGGATTGTGAAACATTTGTTCAGACATTTGTTTCGATTTTGAGGGAAGCGGGAGTCAAAAATGTAAAGCAAGCAGCGTGGGTGAGATGTCTCAGAAAGCAGATTCAATATAGGTTGGGAGATTAATGATCGCGGTCTACAACCAGGTAGGCCAGATCAACCAACTCGTCTTTGGCGGGGGAGTCCGGCAGCATGTCGAGGCTGGCGATGGCGAGTTGGGCCAGTTGGCGGGCTTTCGCGCGGGCTTCGCCGATCGCATCGCCCTGCAAGACTTTCTGGCGAATGGCGACCATCGGGTCGGCGGGTTGTTCCTCAGCTTCGACGACGGCAACACCATTGGATGCATTACCGTTAACGCCGTAGGCGGCGGCATAGCCCCTGCCCTGGGCGAGGTCAATCCCAGCGGTCTTGCCAAGCTGTTCAGCATCCGCCGTCAAATCCAGCACATCATCCACGATTTGAAAGGCGAGGCCGATGTTAAATCCATACTGCCCGATCGCGGTGACAACGGTTTCGTCGGCGTCGGCCAACTTCGCGCCCAGGGAGGCCGCCGCTTTGAACAGCGCCGCCGTCTTGAGGGCAATGATGCGATAGTAGACTTCGCGGGTGAAATTACTCTCTTTGACGGCGCTGGCCTGGAGGGTTTCACCTTCAACCAGAGCAACAGTCGCTTCGGCGAGAATAATGTTCAGGTCTTGGTAGGGGGCCATCAATTCATAAACTTTGGTGAACAAGAAATCGCCGGTGAGCAGGGCGAAGGTGCGACCCCAAATCGAATTGACGGATGGGCGCCCCCGGCGGACAATGCCGTGATCGTTGATGTCATCGTGGACGACACTGGCGGTATGGACGAGTTCAACCGCAGCGGCCACCGGCGCGGCATAGGGCGCATCTAAACCGCCCGCCGCCGCATAGGTGAGCATGAGCAGACGCGGGCGGACACGCTTGCCACCGGCATCGAGGATATGATGGCTGGCATCGCGCAAGATTAACACATCGCTATTGACGGTGGCAAACATGATGTTTTCTACCAACTGCACCGCGTCTTTAATCGCCATTATGTGCCTACCTTATCAACCATGCCGCCAGATGGGGTTCATTTGTTACTTTCAGAACAATCTAAATCTAGTATACATAAAAGCACGACCAGAGTCAACGAAATCAGGGGGTTTTCATGGGACACTTAATCATGCAAAAGTCGGGCGTATGCGCCGCGCGCAGCAATCTGCGTCACACGGGCGACACTGTTGATCCCGGCGGCGACGTAAGCAGCTTTGACCGCCTCAGCAACGGCCTGGGCGGAAGGTTCATCAACACATACGGAACACAGGGTTGGCCCTGCCCCACTGATGACGAGGCCGAGCGCGCCCGCCCGCTTGGCGACCGCGCGCATCTCGTAAAGCATGGGCATCAGATGGGCGCGCGCCGGTTCGATGACACAATCGCGTTCCATCGCGGCGGCCAATGCCGGAATATCCTGACGATATAGGGCGTCCACCAGGCTGGCGACGGCGGCGGTTTGCAGCACCATCGTGTGCAAATCGACCGTTTGCGGCAGGACGGAACGGGCAAGCGAAGTGGGGACAGCCACATCGGGCGTGACGAGGGCGAGGTGAATGCCGGGTGGGATAGGAAGCTGGCGAATTGAGTCGGCGGTTGTGCCAGTGACGAGCGTAATGCCACCGAACAACGCCGGGGCGACATTATCGGCGTGGTAACCACTGACGGCTGCTTCGCCATCGAGACAGGCGGGCAACAGTTCGGCCAGCGACAACGGATCGTCAAAGAGTTTGTTGACGGCGACCGCCGCTGCAACCGCGCTGGCGGCGCTGCTGCCCAGGCCGCTGGCTAACGGCAGGTTTTTGAAGATGGTGATGCCGACCCCGTGCGGCGCACCGATAGCCTTCAGGACGCTATCGGCGGCAACACAGGCGGTATTTTTGGCCGGGTCGTGGGGGAGCAGACCGCCGTCTCCTTCGATGCGTAGAATGCGGGCGCCGGGTTCGTCGCAGGGGACAACCTGGACAGTATCGCCGGGTTCACGCAGCGCCAGCCCTAGAATATCGAAGCCGACGCCGATATTCGCCATCGTCGCGGGGGCAAAAGCCTCCGCCCTGGTATTCGCCATGAGAAATTGTTATCCTAAGACTGCGCTCAAACCAAAACGGATCAAAAGAAATGCCGAGCATACTACACTGCATGGATTGCGGCCAGCAATACCCAATTGACCGCGTTATTTACTCGTGCGAAACCTGCGGCGGTTTGTTGGATGTGCAGCACGACCTGGATTACCTGCGCGGGACGATCACCTGTGCGACGTTCGACCGGCGACTCGGCACGCTGGACAGGCCGTACAACAGCGGCGTCTGGCGCTATAAAGAACTGGTTTACCCGGATGTGGATGATCGTTTAATCGTCAGCCGCCCCGAAGGCAACACGAACCTGTACTATACCCCGAAATTGGCAGAATGGGTGGGGGTCAAACACTTGTATTTGAAACACGAGGGCGAAAACCCGACCGGCTCGTTCAAAGACCGAGGGATGACCGGCGGGTTGACTCAAGCGCGCGTCCTGGGCATGGAGCGGGTGGCGTGCGCCTCGACGGGCAACACCTCGGCATCACTGGCGGCCTACGCGGCGTTCGGCGGGCTGGAAGGCATCGTGTTCTTCCAGAATAAGCAGGTGGCGTTGGGCAAATTGGCGCAGGCGGTGGCGTATGGCGCGACGTGCGTGCAAGTGAACGCCGATTTTGACCGCAACCTGGAACTGGTGCGGGAAGTCGCGACGCAACTGGGCATCT
>Ga0187894_10005502_pt1 | contig 12887 bp, 9 predicted proteins | sample GBC1701081metaG_FD_136650 | JGI IMG/M metagenome (GOLD analysis project Ga0187894, IMG submission 136650) | White microbial mat communities from a lava cave in the Kipuka Kanohina Cave System on the Island of Hawaii, USA - GBC170108-1 metaG ... | reverse complement strand
GATCAGCTTCGTCATCACGCCGCCGAGCGTCTCGATGCCGAGCGAGAGCGGCGTCACGTCGAGCAGCAGCACGTCCTTCACGTCGCCGGCGAGCACGCCGCCCTGCACCGCCGCGCCGAGCGCGACCACCTCGTCGGGGTTCACGCTGCGGTTCGGCTCCTTGCCGCCGAAGATCTCCTTGACGCGCTTCTGCACGAGCGGGACGCGCGTCGAGCCGCCGACGAGCACCACCTCGTCGATCTGGCTCGGCGTCAGGCCGGCGTCGGAAAGCGCCTGGCGGCACGGGCCGATGCTCTTCTCGACCAGGTCCTCGATCAGCTGCTCGAACTTCGCGCGCGAGAGCTTCAGGTTCATGTGCTTCGGGCCGGACTGATCCGCGGTGATGTACGGCAGGTTCACGTCCGTGCTCTGCGAGGTGGACAGCTCGATCTTCGCCTTCTCTGCAGCCTCGCGGAGGCGCTGCATCGCCATCGGATCCTTGGCGAGGTCGATGCCCTGATCGCGCTTGAACTCGGCGATCAGGAACTCGATCACGCGCTGATCGAAGTTGTCGCCGCCGAGGTGCGTGTCGCCGTTGGTCGACTTCACTTCGACCACGTTCTCACCGACCTCGAGAATCGAGATGTCGAACGTGCCGCCGCCGAAGTCGTAGACGGCGATCTTCTCGTCCTTCTTCTTGTCGAGCCCATACGCGAGCGCCGCGGCGGTGGGCTCGTTGATGATCCGCTTCACGTCGAGCCCGGCGATCTTGCCGGCGTCCTTGGTCGCCTGGCGCTGCGCGTCGTTGAAGTAGGCCGGCACCGTGATCACGGCCGCCGTCACCGGCTGCCCGAGATAGTCCTCCGCCGCCTTCTTCAGCTTCTGCAGGATCATCGCGCTGATCTCGGGCGGGCTGAACTTGCGCCCGTCGATCTCGATCGCCGCGGTGCCCTCCTTCCCCTCCGCCACCTTGTACGGAACGATGCGAATTTCCTCGGGAACTTCGGGAACGCGCCGGCCCATGAAGCGCTTGATCGAGTAGACGGTGCGCTTCGGATTGGTGACGGCCTGGCGTTTCGCGACGGCTCCGACCAAGCGCTCCCCGTCGTCCGTAAAGCCTACGACGGAGGGGGTCGTGCGCCCGCCTTCCTCGTTCGTGATGACGACGGGCTGGCCGCCTTCCATCACCGCAACGCACGAGTTCGTCGTGCCGAGGTCGATGCCGATGATCTTGCCTTCCGCCATGGGAGCCCCTTCGACAGAATGGAATCGCCGAAGGCTGAGCCGGCGTGCGGCCCTGTCAAAGAGAAAGACCGCGAAAGTTCGCGACGTCGGGGTCGGAGCTGCGGCTTTGCGGCGGATTTCCGCTCAGCGCGGCCCGGTCGGGGCGCTGCTTGAAACCCCTCTCTTGCGCCCTTCCGTCCGCCGATGAGCCCAGCGCGCGGCAAGCGATCGCCCATCTCGGAGCCAATGCTCGGGAAACGATGCGCGCGCGAGGGGGTTCGGAGTGCAGGTGGGGAGACGCGCAAAGTGCGTGCAGCCGAGCCTTCCGAGCGCCGCAGCTCGTTCAGCAACTTCCCGAAATCGCGAGCGATGTCACGGCCTTGGTGAGAAGCTGCCTGGTATGATGCGCATCCCTTCGACGCTCGCGACCCATCCCTTGGCCCCGCGCGTCGGCTCGCGAGATTTCGCATGAAGCGCCCGTGGATCACTGCGTTGAACTGGCTGCTGGGCGGCGGAGCGATCCTGCTGCTCGGCTTCTCGGTCGCGCAGATCGTCGACGCGCTGATGACCGAGGCGATCACGAGCCAGTCGCGAGGCGCGCCCGCACCGCCGCCGCCCGCGCGAACTTGGGCCGACGTCGCGAGCATCATCGATCGCAACCTGTTCAATGCCTCGACGCTCGCTCCGACCGCGATCGAGCAGAGCGAGAGCTACGAGAAGTCGCGGCTCCCACTGAAGCTGCTCGCGACGCTCGCCTCGGGGGAATCCTCGTGGGCGTCGTTCGAGGACACGGGCTCTCGCCAGCACTACGTCGCGCGAGTGAACGCTCCGGTCTGTCGCGCCAGCCAGTTCGTCGCCTGCAGCTACGGCGGAGTGATCCTGCAGCGCGTCGAGCGCTGCCGCGTCGTGCTCCAGAACCAAGGCCGGCGCGAGGAGCTGGTGCTCGAAGGCGCCGCTGCCTGCAAGGAAGGCGGTGTCGGCGTCGCGAGGGCTAGCGCGCCCCCGCCCGCGGTCGCGCGCGGCCGTGGCGTGCGCGCGCAGGTCGAGCGCCTCGCCGAAAATCGCTTCGCAGTGCCGCGCGAGGAGGTCGAGAGCGCGGCGCAAAACCCGGCCGCGCTCTACTCGCAGGCGCGCATCCTCCCCCGCTACGCCGAGGGCAAGATGATCGGCGTCCAGCTGAACGCGATCCGGCCCGGCAGCCTGTTCGCGCAGGTCGGCATTCAGGACGGCGACACCGTCACGCAGGTGAACGGCGTCACGGTCGCGACGCCGGAGGACGGACAGCGCTTGCTCCAGGAATTCTCCGAAGGCGGAGAGCTTCGCGTCACCGTACAGGGTCGAGACGGCCAGGTGCGCGAGCTCTCGTACGTCTCTCAATGATCTCGCCGCCGCGAACACGAAGAGGGTCCATGCCGCACGCGAATCACACGTCGACCGGGACCGCTCTGCGCGGCGCGCTCGCTCTTCTGCTGCTCTGCGCCGCCGCCGAGTCTGCGCTCGCGCAGGCGGCGAGCTGCCCCGAAGGCCAGATGCAGCTCGAGTTCCCGGACGGCGAGATCGCGGACGTGATCAACGTCATGTCCAACAAGACCGGCAAGAACTTCATCTACGACGACCGGGTGCGCGGCCGCGTGACGATCGTCTCGCCCGCGTGCATCACGGTCGACGAGGCCTACGCGGTGTTCGAGTCGGTGCTGCAGGTGAAGGGCTTCACGACCGTCGCGGCGCCGGGCGGCGCGATCAAGATCATTCCGCTGCGCGAGGCGAAGGAGACGAACGTCGAGACGGTGCGCGGCCGTCCGCCGGGCAGCGACCGCTTCATCACGCGCCTGATCCCGCTCCGGTACATCGACGCCGAGGCGATCTCGAACACGCTGAAGCCGCTGGTCTCGAAGGACGCGTCGATGGTCGCCTACCCGCCGACCAACACGATCATCCTCACCGACAGCGGTACGAACATCTCGCGCATTCTCGACATCCTGCGCGACATCGACGTCGAGACGTACAAGGAGGAGCTGTCGGTCGTGCGGCTGAAGCACGCCGACGCAACGACGCTCGCCGAGCAGCTCTCCGAGATCTTCTTCGCCGAAGTCTCGAGCCCCGCAGGCGGTGGCGGCGGCGTCGCGGGCGCGACCGCTCGCCAGCGCCGCTCCTTGCAGCCGGTGCCCGGCGCCGTGCCGCAGCCCGGCGGCGATACGCCGGGATCGCATGCGCGCATCATCACCGACTCGCGCACGAACTCGCTGCTGATCCTGGCCTCGCGGCAGCGCACCGCGGAGATCAAGGAGGCGATCGCACGGCTCGACGTGAAGGCCGAGGGCGGCGGGCGCATCCACGTCTACCGGCTGAAGCACGCCGACGCGGAGGAGCTGGGGACGACGCTGCAGGCGTTGCTGAGCGGTCAATCCGCCGCGCCGGCCGGCGCCGCGAACGTCTCCGTCGCCGGCGGCGCGCCGGTCGGTGCGAATCTCCGCGCGGTCGTCACCGAGTTCGCAGAAGGCGGCGTCACCGTCACGCCGGATCCACCTACGAACTCGCTCGTGATTCAAGCGAGCGTCGAAGGTTTCAACGCGCTCTCCGAGGTGATCAGCAAGCTCGACACGCCGCGCCCGCAGGTGCTCGTCGAGGCGCTGATCATGGAGGTCGACGTCTCCGACGGAGAGTCGCTCGGCTTCACCGGCCTCGTGCGCGTCTTCAACGGCGATAACAACTTTGCGATCGGCTCGCTTTCGGACGGCAACACGCAGGACGCCGGTGTGATCGGCGGCACGGCACCGACCAGCCCGGTGATCAATCCGCAGCTGCTGCAGAACCTGCTCGCCGCCGCGGCGGGCTCGAGCTTCGTCGCCGGCGGGAACTTCACGTCGGGCGACACACTGATCCAGGCGCTGATCCGCGCATCCGCGACCGCGAACGGCACGAACGTGCTCTCCGCACCGCACATCCTCACGCTCGACAACGAGCAAGCGGAGATCAAGGTCGGCACCAACATTCCGATCATCACGAGCCGCATCGAATCCGCTGAGGGCTCGACCACGAATCTGGCCTCGAGCGTCAACGTCGAGCGCCTCGACGTCGGCATCACGCTGCGCGTGACGCCGCAGATCTCCGAGGGCGACAGCCTGCGCTTGAAGCTGTTCCAGGAGATCACCGGGCTCACGACGCTGAGCGCGAGCGCGATCGGCGACGTCAGCGAGGTCGGGCCGAGCCTCACGAACCGCAAGGTCGAGAACTCGGTGATCGTCTCCGACCACGAAACGGTCGTGATCGGTGGCCTGATCGATGAGACGAACACGCAACGCGAATCGAAAGTGCCGTGGCTCGGCAACGTCCCGGTGCTGGGCTGGCTGTTCAAATCGACGGACGACACCGTCATCAAGACCAACCTGCTGATCTTCCTGACGCCGCACATCATTCGCTCGCGCTCGGACCACGCCGGCGAGTCGATTCGCAAACGCGAGGAGTTCTGGCAGAGCTCCGAGGACGCCCTCCAGCTCTCGCGGCGCGAGCGCCAGGAAGCGGACCAGCTCAAGGAGGCGGCCGAGGAGCAAGGCGTGCCGGTGCCCGACTACAGCGGCTCGAATCCCGTGCGCACCGCGCTTCGGAATCACCGCGAGCGTTACCCGGTCGAGGAGCTGAGCGAGCTCGAAGCCGCGGCGCAGGCCGAGCGCGACGCCGCCGCCTCTTCCGACGCCGCGAACGGCGCCGCCGAAGAGAAGAGCGTGACCCGCTACGAGATCCTCGCCGCCACTTACGGTGACGAAGGCGCCGCGATGGCGACGCTCCAGCAGCTGATCGACGCCGGCCACGACGGCACGCTGAAGACCGAGGAGCGCTCGGGCACGGTGCTCTACGAGATCCATCTCGGGCCGTTCGACAGCGCGCGCGAGGCCGAGGACGAGGCCGCCGAAATCGCCGATGCGTACGGGCTCTCGCCCAAGGTGCTGCTCGTACACGAGGCGGCGCCGTGAGCGCGGCAGTCGCCGGCTCCGAGCGCCTCGCGCTGCGCGAGGTGCTGCTGCGCACGACACGGCTGCGGCTCGAGCAGCTCGAAGAGGCGCTGCGCCGCCAGCAGGAGAAAGGCGGCCGGCTCACCGACTCGATCGTCGAGCTCGGATTGCTGAAGGAGGAAGAGGTCCTCCAGGCATTAGGGGCGCAGTTCGGCATGCCGCTGCACGGCGAGCTGAAACCGAGCGACGTCGACCTCGAGCTGACTGCGCGCGTGCCGATCTCGTTCGCCAAAGCGCACGGGCTCGTGCCGCTCGCGCGCACCGAGACCGGCGTGCGCGTCGCGATCTCCGATCCGTTCGACACCGCGGCGCTCGACGACCTGCGCCTCTTGTTCGACGGCGCCGAGATCGAGACCGAGCTGGCGACGCGCAGCCGCGTGCTCGGCGCGATCAATCAGGTCTACGACCGCGGCACGGGCTCGATCGACTCGATCGTCGACGAGGCGCACGGAGATTTCGCTTCCGTCGCGAGCGAGCTCGCCGCCGAGCCGCAGGACCTGCTCGAATCGCAGGACGACGCGCCGATCGTGCGGCTCGTCGATTCGCTGCTGCAGCAGGCCGTCAAGGAGCGCGCGAGCGACATCCACCTCGAGCCGTTCGAGCGCGAGCTACGCGTGCGCTTCCGCTGCGACAACGTGCTCTACGAGCCGGTCACGCCGCTGCCGAAGGCGCTGATGCCTTCGATCGTCTCGCGCATCAAGATTCTCGGCGGCGTCGACATCGCCGAGCGGCGCGTTCCGCAGGACGGCCGCATCCGGCTGAAGATCGCCGGCCGCGATTACGACGTGCGGCTCAGCACGGTGCCCGTCACGCACGGCGAGCGCGTCGTGCTGCGCCTCTTGCCGCGCACCTCCGAGATGCTCGATCTGACGCGGCTCGGCTTCAGCGAAAAACAGCTCGCGACCTGGGAGCGGCTGATCAAGCGCCCGAACGGGATCGTGCTCGTCACCGGACCGACCGGCTCTGGCAAGACGACGACGCTCTACGGCGCGCTCTCGCGCGTCAACACCGCGGATCGCGCGATCATCACGATCGACGACCCGGTCGAGATCCAGCTGCCGGGCGTCGGACAGATCGAGGTCAATAACAAGGTCGGCCTGACCTTCGCGAACGCGCTGCGCTCGGTGCTGCGCCAGAACCCGAACATCATCCTGGTCGGCGAGATCCGCGATCTCGAGACCGCGGAGATCGCGATCCAGGCCTCGCTGACCGGCCACCTCGTGTTCTCGACGCTGCACACGAACGACGCGCCGAGCGCGATCACGCGCCTCGTCGACATGGGCGTCGAGCCCTACCTCGTCGCGTCCTCGCTGGTCGCCGTGCTGGCGCAGCGGCTCGTGCGCGTGCTCTGCACGCAGTGCCGCGAGGGCTACAACCCGACCGCGGAATCGCTCGCCGAGATCGGCGTGCGCGCGAATCGGCCGGTCACCGTTTACCGGGCGCTCGGCTGCGCGCACTGCCACCAAACCGGCTACCTGGGCCGCGTCGGCATCTTCGAGCTGATGATCGTCGACGACGCGGTGCGTGCGCACGTCACACAGTCCACCGACGCCAAGACGATCAAGAAGGTCGCCGTCGAGCACGGCATGGCACCGCTGCGCGTCGACGGCGCCCGCAAGGTGCTCGAGGGCGTCACCTCGATCGAGGAAGTGCTGCGCGCGACGGAAGAGGAAGGCGTGCTCGCGCAGATCTAGCTGCGCGGCACAGCCGCCGCGCGCGGAGCCCGTAATCACTCACCATGCCCGTGTTCACCTACAGAGGCGTCAGCGCAGCAGGCAAGAACCTGCGCGGCTTCGTCGACGCGGAGAGCAGCGCGGGCGCGCGCTCGAAGCTGCGGCGCGACGGCGTGTTCCTCACCGATCTCGCGCTCAGCGAAGGCGGCGCGAGCGAGGCGACGGCGAGCGGCACCGTCTCGGTGCGCTTCGCGCGCAGCGTCTCGGGCACCGATCTCGCGATCGCGACGCGCCAGCTCGCGACGCTGATCGGCGCCGCGGTGCCGCTCGTCGAATCGCTCGGCGCGCTCTCCGAGCAAGTCGAGAACGCGCGCCTCAAGGCGGCGCTCGGCGGCGTGCGCGACCGCGTCAACGAAGGCGCGAGCCTCGCCGACGCGCTCGCCGCCGCCGGCCCCTTCTCCGATCTCTACGTGAACCTCGTGCGGGCGGGCGAAGCGAGCGGCGCGCTCGACATCGTGCTCGGCCGCCTCGCGGATTACCTCGAGAACCAGGTGCGCACGCGGAACAAGGTGCTGGGCATCGTCCTCTATCCGGTGATCGTGCTGGTCGTCGCGCTCGTCGTCGCTTTCTTCTTGGTGACGGTCGTGCTCCCGCAGATCCGGCACGTGCTCGAGGACCTCGGTGCGGAGCTGCCATGGATCACGAAGGTCATCATCGCGGGCTCGGATTTCCTGACGAGCTGGTGGTGGCTGCTGCTGCTGATCGTCGCGGCCGGGCTGGTCGCGTTCCGCTCGATCGCCCGCACCGAGAGCGGCCGCTACGCGATCGACCGCTTCAAGCTGCGCGCGCCGTTCTTCGGGAAGCTCGTGCGCACGGTCGCGATCGCGCGCTGGGCGCGCACGCTCGCGACGCTGCTCGCGGGCGGCATCCCGATCGTGCGCGCGCTCGACACCGCGGGGCGCGTCGCGGACAACCGCGTGATCGCGCAAGCGGTCGAGCAGGCGAAGGAATCGATCACCGGCGGCGCGACGATCGCCGCGCCGCTGCGCGCGAGCGGCGAGTTTCCGCCGCTCGTGACGCACATGGTCGCGGTCGGCGAACGCTCGGGTGAGCTCGAGGCGATGCTGGCGAAAGTGGCCGACACCTACGACGAGCAGGTCGAGACCGCGGTGACTCGATTCACCGCGATCCTCCAGCCCGTGCTGATTCTGGTGATGGTCGGCATCGTCGCCGTGATCATCCTCGCCGTGCTGCTGCCGCTGATGGACATCACGTCAGGCATGGAAACGAGCTGAACGAATCTGGAAACGGGGAGTAAGCGATGACCCAGCGAACGAAACGGAACCCGGCCTTCACCCTGATCGAGATCATGGCCGTGGTCGTGATCATTGGCCTGCTGATGGCGATCGTCGGCCCACGCGTGATCGGTGCGGTATCCGCGAACCGGATCAAGGCTGCCGGCATGCAGCTTCAAACGATCGGGAACGCTCTCACCGACTACAACCTCGACAACGGGCGCTTCCCGACCACCGAGCAGGGCTTGAACGCGCTCGTCGAGAAACCGACGACGGCGCCCGAGCCATACGCGTGGAGGCCCGGCGGCTACGTCGAGAAAATGCCCAAGGATCCTTGGGGCTTCGACTTCAACTACGTGTCGCCGCCCGAGCACGGCCGAGATTTCGACCTCTGGTCGTACGGGCGCGATGGCAAGGCCGGCGGCGAAGGCGAGGACGCCGACATCGTCAACTGGTCGACTGACACGGAGCAATGACGATGCGCCGCCGCGAGCGAAGCGCGCGCGCTGGCGGCTTCACGCTGATCGAGATCGTCGCGGTGCTCGCGATCCTGCTGCTGATCGCCCTGGTCGTGATTCCGCGCGCGACCTCGGTCTCGAGCGGTGCGTTGCTCGACGACGGCAAGAAGCTGGCCGCGACGATCGACTTCGCGCGCGGCAGAGCCGTCGGAACCGGCCGTCCGCATCGCGTCGTGCTCGACCTCGACGCGGCGAGCTATCGGATCGAAGCGCTGCCGCCGCGCCTCTCGCCGATTCCGATCGTCAGCTGGTCGAAGCTCGATGAGCTGCCGCTGATCGCGCCGCGCAGCGAGGCCGAGACCCAGTTCGCTCCGCTGACGGGCTCGACCGGTGACGAGACCCGACTGCAGGCGGCAGTCCGATTCGCCGGCGTCGAGAGCGACGCGGGCGTCGTCAGCGAGGGCGTCACGGCGCTCGAGTTTCAGAGCGACGGAGCGACGCCCGCGACGCTGGTGTGGCTCGAGGCGAGCAATGCGCAGCAGGTTCGCGTCGACGTCGCTGCGCTCGCCGATCCGACGCGAGTGGCCTTCGATGCGCAGCGCTGAGTGCCGCAGCGGCTTCACGCTGATCGAGGTGATGGCGGCCGCCGTGATCCTCAGCCTCGTCGTGCTGGCGCTGACCACCGCGACCCGGCGCATGACACTCGCTGAAGGCGACGCCCGCCGGCGCGCCGACGCGGCGCTCATCGCCGACCGCCTGCTCGCGGAGCTCGAGGAGAACGCGCTGCGAGGCGCCGCCGTCCAGCTCGGCAAGCGCGAGCAGGAGGAAGGCATCTTTCTCGCGACGATCGAGGTCACGCCGCTCGATCCGGCGCTGCTCGCTCTCGCGAGCGGTTCGCCGGAGCCCGCCGAGCCCGTTGCGAGTCCGGCCGCCTCGGCAGCAGCGACCGGCTGGCTCGCTGCGCCGAGCGCCGCGGAGAACCCGCCCGTGCTGCAGGCGAGCGTGCTCGTGACGGGCATCGACGGAGTCTTCGCCGAGGGAGTGACGCGCACGACGTTCTTCCTGAACCCCGTCGCGCTCGAGGCGCTCGGGCAGGACGCCGCGAGCGAATCCGAAAGCGAGGACCAGCCGCTATGAGCGGGCTCCGACGCGCATTCACGCTGCTCGAGGTCATGGCCGTCGTGCTGATCCTCGGCTTCGTGTTCCTGACGATGGGGCAGGTCTACCAGCGCTCGGTGGGGCCCACCGCGACGACTCCGAGCCAAACCGAATCCGCGCGGCGCGGCTTGCTATTGCTCGGGCGCGTCGCGCGCGATCTCGAGGGCGCGACGCTGGTCGAGAAGCCCGACGAGGTCGACCCGCTCGAGCATCCGTGGCTGTTCTACGCGGAGTCGCGCCGAGGCAGCGACGGCGCAGACCGGCTGAAGTTCGACACGCGCACGACACCCGGCCCCGCCGAGCACGCGACCGATCTGGCGGTCGTCGCTTATTGGGTCGAGCGCGGCGAAGCGGACGACCTGCGTCTGATGCGCTGGTCCTCGCCCAGCCTGCCCGAATCGCTCGACCGCGAGCTGCCGCGCAGCAGCGACGCCAGCACTCAGGTCGTCGCGAACGGCCTGACGCGCTTCGGCGTGCGCTTCACCGACGAGGAAGGCGCGCTCGTGAATGCCTGGGATTCCTCGACGCTCGAGCGTTCGAGCAAGCTGCCGACCTCCGCCGAGATCACGCTCGCGCTCGCCGACACGACGGCGCCTGAAGGCGAGCGCACGTTCGTGAAGCGCGTCGTGCTGCCGATTCGCCCGATCGATCTGGCTAAGACGCTCACCGGCGAATCCGGCGACGAGGAGGAAGACGACGAAGACGACGAGTGCGTGACCGTCGGCGAGTGCGTCGACGCGAACGCGGCCAACTTCGCCGCGTTCCTCGCGACGCAGCCCGACCCCGCCGGCATTCAGGCGAACGTCGACGCGATGCGAGACCAGTGCGCCGAGGATGTGCTGCCTTCGCTCGGCATCGACATCGGGTCGTGCGAATGACGCGCCGCAATCAGGGCGTCGCGCTGATCGCCGTCGTGCTGTTCGTCGCGCTCGCGCTCAGCGCCGTCGCGCTGTTCGTGAAGCGGGCGACCTTCAACACGCACGCGATCAAGAATCACGACAACGCGGCGCGAGCCGAGGCGCTCGCGCGCGGCGGCGTGCGGCTCGCGACGGCGCTGCTGATCGACGACCGCGTGCGCGAGCAGGCGAGCGAGTTCCGAGCCGATTCGCTCGGCGAAACGTGGGCGCAGGCGCGCCTCGTTCCGCTCGACTTGCAGGACGGCACCACGCTGCGGCTGACGATCGAGGACGCGGGCGCGCGGCTGAACCTGAACGCGCTGTTCGAGGACGGCACTCCGAAGGACCCCGCCACCGAGGCCTACCTGCTGGCGCTGATGCAGAAAGCGATCGACGAGCTGCCGCGGACGGCCGATGCGCACGCCTACGACCCCGAGGTGCTGGCGCACAACCTGATGGACTACATCGACGCCGATAGCGAGCGCATGAAGGGCGGCGCGGAGGACGACGGCTACCTCGAGCGCCGCCCACCCGCGCGCGCCGCCAACCGCGCGCTGCTCTCGGTCGACGAGCTCGGGGCGGTCGAGGGCTTCACCCCAGATCTCGTAGAAGTGCTGCGGCCGTACGTGACCGTCTACCCGTACTCGGGGAGCAACATCGGAATCAACCCGAACACAGCGCCGCCTTGGGTGCTCGCGCTGCTTTACACGGGAACGACCGGTGACACGCGCCTCGTCGAAGAGGAAGACGTGCGGCGAATCCTCGAGGCGCGCGAGGGCGGCTCGCTGCTGTGCGCCGACGAAGCGAACCATCCGAGCTGCTCGCCGCTGCGCAGCCTGCTGCCCGACGGCGTTTATCCCGGCGCGAGCTTCACGGCCGACGTTTTCGTCGTGACTGCCGAAGCCCACGCCGGCGATTCGCAGCGAACGGTGACCGCAGTGATCGACCGCAGCGAGCTCGCGAAGCCGAAGCTGCTCGCGATCCGCGTTCACTAGACGACGCAGGTTCACTAGAGCTAGAGCAAGCGGCGCTTCGCCGCGCGCAGCGAGCCGCAAGCGAGCGGAGATCGAACAATGGCCTACCAGGAAACTTCGCCCGATCACGCGCTGGCCGCGACGCGATGAGATAGCTAGGAGCCTCCCATGGCGCGACGCGTGCTCGGCCTCGATCTCGGCAGCCACTCGGTGAAGGCGGTCGAGCTGCGCCAGCCGCTCGGGCGCGACCTCGAAGTGGTGCAGCTGCGCTCGTTCGAGCTCGACGATCCGGCACCCGCGCTCGCGACCGAGCTGCGCCACCTCGTCTCCGCGCACGATCTCCCGCTCGAGCATGTCGTTGTCAGCGCAGCCGGCGATCGGCTGACGACGCGGCGCCTCTCCTTCCCATTCAAAGACCGCCGCAAGGTCGCCGCCGCGGTGCCGTTCGAGGTCGAGGAGCAGGTGCCCTTCGACCTGAAGGACTACATCGTCGACTGGGACATCGCGGGCGAGAGCGCGGCGAGCCTCGAAGTTTCCGCCTGCGTCGTGCCCCGCCACGAAATCTCGCTGCTGCTCGAATCGCTCGCCGAGGCGGGCGTGGTGCCGCGCGTGATCGAAGCCGAGGGCCTCGCGCTCTCGAACCTCGCGACGATCCTGGAGCTGCCGGGCTTGCGGCTGCTGGCCGACGTCGGCCACCGGAAGACGACGCTTGCGCTCTGCCGCGACGGCCGCGTGCTCGCGACGCGCACCGTGCCGATCGCCGGAAAAGCACTCACGCTCGCGTTCGCGCAGGAGCGCGGGCTCGGCGAGCTCGAAGCCGAGCGGGCGAAGCAGGCAGAGGGCGTGATCGGCAATCGGCGCGCGACGCAGGCAGTGGCGGTGCTCGATCGCCTGGCGCGCGAGCTCGCGCGCACGCTCGCCTCGTTCGAGCCGCTGCTCGAGGGAGCCGCCGGCATCGAGCGCGCGCATCTGCTGGGCGGCACCGGCAAGCTCGCGGGCCTCGACATCTACTTCGCCGAGCGCACCGGCATCGCGTTCGACCGCCTCCCGTTGCCGCGCGGGCCGCTCGGCGCCGCGTTCGTCGCGAAGGGTGACACGCTGCTGTTCGCGCCGGCGATGGCGCTCGCGCTGCGCGGCACGACGCGCACCGCGACGCGCGTGAACCTGCGCCAGGGCGAGTTCGCCGAGCGCATCGACCTGCGCGGCATCGCGCGCGAGCT
>Ga0187894_10005501_pt1 | contig 12888 bp, 11 predicted proteins | sample GBC1701081metaG_FD_136650 | JGI IMG/M metagenome (GOLD analysis project Ga0187894, IMG submission 136650) | White microbial mat communities from a lava cave in the Kipuka Kanohina Cave System on the Island of Hawaii, USA - GBC170108-1 metaG ... | reverse complement strand
GACACCACCCAATTCTTAGAAGCGGGACCGTTCTCACGAACATGAAAACTCTCCATCTATTTACTCCATTACGAACACGCAACACTCCGGCGTCGACGAAGGCGGCGTCGTCAAGCTTCACGGCAATCACCTGGTGCTGCGCGGGCGAGTGTTTGCGCTGCTTGGTTATGAACTCGTTGAAGGCCAGGTAGACAACGGGCGCATACATGAACTGCGACGGATCAATTATCTCAGTTAACCGTGATCGGTGGCTTACATTCGTCAGTGACGGACATTCAACGCTTAATTGCAAAAGCCCTTCGTGATCGGCGCGTGGCCGGTCACGAAGTTCTCGCCGGTGGTCTAATCAACACCAACCTGAAGATTTATTTTGACGGTGATTTCAAACCGGTCGTCTTACGCGTCTATCGTGACGGTGCTACGGCCTGCGACAAGGAAGTTGCGCTGCATGCGTTGATTCACAAACACCTTCCAGTTGCAGAGATCATCTACAGCGGCCGAGAAGACGAATGTTCATTCGTTGTGCTGGAGTACGTCGAGGGAATCACTTTTCAGCAGCTCAAGCGCACGGGCGATCTCACAGCGATCCAGCAAGCTGCTGCCAGCGTCGGCGAGACACTCGCACGCATTGGACGTTTTCAATTCCCTGCTCCCGGAGAACTCCTGGTCGATAAATCATCGCGAGAGCTGAGGGTCGGCAAAAGATTTATTGACGGGCCTGATCCAATCCCACGCATTCTCGATCGGTTTCTCGCTTCGCCCGTTTTCGAGAAACGCGCCGGTGCGGATTTGATCTCGCGTCTGCATAGCTTCGCCTGGTCCCACGCAGCAACATTGCCGCAACTCGAAAGCGCTTGCCAGCTTGTTCACAACGATTTCGGTAATCGAAACATTCTCGTGCGCGAAGAAAAAGGAATGTGGCGTGTCGCGGCCGTGCTTGATTGGGAGCTCGCTATCTCCGGTTCGCCATTGCTCGACGTCGGCCACTTCCTTCGCTACGAGCATCACTGGCAACCGCTGCGCGAGCCACACTTCTCACGCGCTTTCGTGGACCACGGCGGCTACCTTCCCGACGGCTGGCCGGAAATCGTGAGACTGATCGATCTGACCGGACTGGTTGAGTGCCTCACGCATGAGGATCTGCCCGCGGACGTGGAAGCGGAACTGTTTGCTCTTGTAAATACCACTCTAACGATGGCAACCTGAACCGGCTAATCAATATCAAACGGTCCGAAGTCTCCCTTCCAACTGACCTGCAAGTCTTCCGAGCCAGCGCCGTTCTTTAAGTCATGAGAATACTCTTCCTTAAAACTTGAAGATCCGTTTCATGTTATTCATGTCGAGAAGATACGAACCGTAGTGGAGAAAAAGAAAACTATGCAGCGAAGGCGCAAGCGGTCCTAATATATGAAGCTGTCTATAAAACGAGATTCAAAGGAATATAGAGTTGTTGCTGTAGCATTCGACAGAGCACTTCGTGGTCTGGAAATTGAACCGACACAGACTCTGAACGTGCACGTTGGAGAAAATGGGCCATCGAACATCCGGATCCGATAAACCTCAGGGACTACAGCTATGTCTTACTTTCGGACTTGGGGGCAGAGCAGATTGACTGGAACCTCTTGGTTACTGAAGCCGAAGATTCGTCTCTCCTGAGAGTTCAGAATGAATTCTTCGGAACAGATTGGACGTACTTTGATGAAAGGCAAGCTGATTATTGTGGACGTGTTTGAACGTTCGCCTAACGAGCAATGTAGAACGTTCGGACAAAGGATCCGACTCTTTTACAATCACCGCCGACCCTTGAAGGAGGCTGTGGCTGACACTTCTAGCCTCGTAGTGCAATACGTCAAATTGTTGGAAGAAACTTTTCGCTCCTTGCTCTGCCTTCCTCAATCTGAGAAAACAAGCAAGAATAAGAAAAAATGAACTACATCCCAGATTCGTTGTAATCCGTGTAATCTGTGGTTAAACTCTCCGCCTGCGCTGCTGTAATCGTAATCACCCAGTTCAGTCTTTTTCTCAGGAGGCCAAACCGCATGTATCGAAGACGCCTGTCTTCTCTCTCCCTGTTCCTAATCCTGGCGTGTGCTTTTTCGCTGGTCGCGCAAACGACTGCGCGTCGTCCGATGAAACTCGACGACCTCAGCCGTTTTCGCAACGTCAGCGATCCGCAGATCTCGCCCGACGGCAAGCTGGTCGCGTATACCGTCAGCACGATCGATGTTAAGGACGACAAATCCAGTACGCACATCTGGATGATTGGCATCGACGGCAGTAACGACAGGCAGATCACGTTCAGTCAGGAAAGCGAGAGCTCGCCACGCTGGAGCCCCGACGGCAAGTATTTGTCGTTTACGTCGTCACGTCCGGGTAAAGCACGCGGCAATCAGGTTTGGCTGTTAGACCGCACCGGCGGCGAGGCGATGCAATTGACTGAGATCAAGGGGCGTCTTCAGGGACATGAGTGGTCGCCGGACTCAAAACGGCTCGTACTCGTGATCGGCGATCCCGATCCGGAGGCAGAACCGGGTCCGTCGCCGCAACCCGGCGCGACTGCCACGCCGCGCGTGCCGAAGCCAATAGTGATCGATCGTTACCGCTACAAACAGGACGGTCAGGGTTATCTGCTCTCGGGCCGCCACACTTACATCTATCTCTTCGATATTGCGACCAAGAAACTCGAGCGGTTGACGAAGAGTAAGTGGGACGAGAGTTCGCCCTCGTGGTCGCCTGACGGCACACGCATCGCTTTCATGAGCAACCACTCAGACGATCCGGATCGCGATCCGGCCGCACAGCTTTACGTGGTTGACGCAACACCGGGTGCGCCTGAGAAACAACTGACGCCTGTGACCACTCGGGCCGGACGTTCACGTCCGGAATGGAGTCCGGATGGTAAGTGGATCGCGTTTCTCGATGGCGACGAGAAGAAGTACGGCGCGTACAGCATGGACAGGCTGGCGCTCGTCGCGTCAGACGGAAGCAGTGCGCCAACGCGTTTGAAAGCCGCCGAGGATCTCGATCGTGGTGTTTCCTCGCCGCGGTTCAACGCCGACGGTAAATCGATCCGTTTTCTGGTGACGGACGATCGTTCGGTCTATCCGATGAAGGCTAACCTCGCCGGCGGTCCCGCTGAACGTTTGTTGTCGCCGCCGATTGTGATTTCAAACTGGAACACTGCCGCGGGACGAACAGTCGCAATGTCCGGCGGCAATTCGAAAACCGGCGAGATTTACCTTTGGGAAAACAGTGGTCTGCGTCAACTCACGCATCAGAACGATGCGCTGCTTGCGGAACTGGAGCTCGGCGCGACTGAAGAAATCAGTTTCAAGAGTAAAGACGGAACACAGGTCAATGGCCTGCTCACTTATCCGGTCGGCTATGTCAAAGGAACTAAAGTCCCGCTGTTGCTCCGCATTCACGGTGGACCAAACGCGCAGGATCAGCATTCTTTCAGCCTCGAACGGCAGATGTTTGCAGCGAATGGTTACGCCGTACTCGCGGTGAACTATCGCGGCAGTGCGGGACGCGGACAGCAGTTCTCGCGCGCGATCTTTGCCGATTGGGGCAACTACGAAGTTCAGGACCTGCTCGCGGGTGTCGATCACGTCATCAAGATGGGGGTCGCCGATCCTGGCCGGCTTGGTGTCGGCGGTTGGAGCTACGGTGGCATTCTCACGGACTATTTGATCGCCAGCGACAATCGTTTCAAAGCCGCGACGAGCGGCGCCGGCACCGCATTTACAGTCGCGTTCTACGGCACCGACCAGTACATCATTCAGTACGACTACGAGATCGGACCGCCGTGGAATCCGCAAGCCTGGGAGATATACCAGAAGATTTCGTATCCGTTCCTGCACGCCGATCGCATTCAAACTCCAACGTTGTTTTTGGGCGGCGAACGCGATTTCAACGTCCCCGTGCAAGGCAGCCAGCAGATGTACCAGGCGCTGCGAAGTCTCGGCGTGGATACGCAATTAATCATCTACCCCAACGAGAATCACGGCATCCAGAGACCAAGTTATCAGCGGGATCGAATGGAGCGTTACCTGGCGTGGTACGACAAGTACATCAAGAAAGCTTCGGCCACGCCCAGCACCTCGACAGCGCGATAGCCGCCTGATACAACTGCAAGTAATGAAGTGTGTTTTACTCGCGGTGGTGTTGATTGCCGGTGGTTCGGCGGCCACGAACGCGCAATCGTGTGTCACGCCGGAAGACGTCAAGCAGATGCTCGCTCGCGTCGAATCGGCGTCGACCGCCAGGTACGAAAAGAAGCTCAACGAAGAGCTTCTCAAAATGGCGGAGAAGCACCGCGAACTGCTACAGCAAGTCGTCGCCGAGGATCAGAAAAACAAATCCGATCAGGACAAGCTGCATAAGCTCAACGAAAAGAACACCGCCAGGTTTTGTGAAATACTGAAGACCGCCGGTTGGCCCAGCACCGCGCTCGTCGGTCAGACCGGCGTTATCGCCGCTTTTCACATTCTCAAAAACAGCGCGCCTTACGAGTTGCAACGCGATCTGCTGCCCGTCATCGTTGCACTCATAAAGAAAGATCCAACGCAGAAGCCGGAGTTTGCCGGACTGTTTGATCGGTTACGCGTCAGCGCCGGCATGAGGCAGTTCTTTGGTACGCAGGCAGTCAGCAGAGGCGGCTTTCTGATTCTTTATCCACTTGAAGATGAGACAAAGGTGAATGCGTGGCGTCAGGAGTTTGGCCTGAGCAACATGCAGGACAACATCAGAAACCTCGAACGAACCTACGGCAAGCCGCTGATTAAGACGCGCCAGCCACCAACCAGCAAACTCTCAAAACAACTGACCGATTCGATTAGCAAAGCGCTCGACTCCGCCGAACTTAATGACGGCACTGAAGTCGAACCTGGCGATGTTATAAAGACCGAAACGAATCTCGTCAGTCTCAACGTGAGCGTTTTCAATAGCAAGTCGAAAATGTTTGTCGGCTCGTTGGCAAAGGACGATTTTCGTGTCGTCGAAGATGGCAAAGAACAGACGGTGACTTACTTCGCCTCGACTGATGTGCCGTTCGATCTGGTGTTGCTGGTTGATCTGTCGGGATCGACTGCCGAGAAGCGCGATCTGATAAAGAAATCCACCCTCCGGTTTATAGAAGCGGCGCGTCCCGACGATCGCCTCGCGATCGTGACCTTTTCCGACGTTACAAACGTAATTTCACCGCTCACGCTCGATCGCGAGCAACTCAAAGCAAGTGTCGCAAACATGAACGGACTTGGCGGTTCGAATGTGTGGGACGCGGTGAAGTTCGCGCTCGATAGTGTCATCGGACCGAAGACGTTGGAACGCCGCCGCGCTGTCGTGTTGATGAGCGACGGCGTTGATGGCGCCCTATCGCGCTACGGACCAGCGCGCGGATCGAAAATCCCGTTTGCCGATCTACTCGAACAGGTGCGCCAGACAGACACGCTGATCGTGCCAATCTATCTCGACACCGAAGATTCGATGAGCGGCGGTTTTGCATCGGACGAGTATGAGAATGCGCGCCGCACGCTCAATCTGCTCGCACAGGAGAGTGGCGGTTCTTATTACAAGGCGAAAAAGATATCCGACCTCGAAGGCGTCTACACGCAAGTGATTAACGATCTCGGCAAGGTCTACAGTTTGGGATACAAACCGACAAATCCGGAGCGCGACGGCACGTGGCGTAACGTGAAGATCTCGATCGCCAGCCGCGAGGACTTGGTGACACGCGCGCGTCCCGGCTATTACGCTCAGTGAGCTTCAACATCAAACTAAATCCAGGAGCCCCGATAAATGCGTCCAAACTATGTGTGCCACAAAGAGGTACAAAAAGCACAAAGGATTTGGCGAACACGCTTGTGCCTTTTGTGTCTCGTTGTGGCTACCCTCAACCCGTTGCCGGTTGCGTCTCAGACTCGCAGGCGACCCGTCAGCAGGACCACCAATGGCCCCATACTCGAAAGAAACATTCGCGCGGAGTTGAGTTTTCTGGCGAGCGATGCTCTGCAAGGTCGCGGTAGTGGCACTGGTTACGAGCGCATCGCAGCGGAATACATCGGTTCACAGTTTCGCCAGTTTGGTCTCGCACCCGGAGGCGATGCAGATGGGTCGGGCAACAAAGGTTTCGTGCAGCGCGTGGCGCTCGAGTCGTCGAAGTTTACTGAGCCGCCGGCGTTTACCGTCACTGCCGGAGGCAACACGCACAAGTGGCATTTCGGCCGCGACTTTCTCGTTTCGTTTCTACGCGCGCCGCACATCACCGGTGAGTTGCAGGTGATCGCACCTTCAGGCACGCCGGCGAAAGGCGCCATCGTCGTTGCCAAGCTTCCGGCATCCGCGGACCAGCAGCAGCGGCAGGACATGATTAGAAAGGCACGTTTCGCGGAAGCTGTTGCAGTGGTGATACCCGAGTCGGAAACTAATCGCAAAACACGCGAAGCGGGCGACGCGCGCCTGCCGACGTTGCCGGGAAGAATTCCGGGAGACGGGAGTGGCGAATCGCAGTTTGCGGTGATTTCATTACGTCAGGATGCATTGGATACACTCGCCGGCTTGCCTGCGGGTGCGCGCGGGGAGTTTGGCGGCGCGATACAACAATCAGACGCGGGAGCAACGTGGAATGCAATTGGCGTCTTACGTGGCGCCGATCCGAGTGGCGAAGCGATCATGTTGAGCGCGCATCTCGATCATCTCGGCGTTAACGAGTCGCTCACCGGCGACAAGATCTTCAACGGCGCAGATGATGATGCCTCAGGCTGTGTGGCGGTGTTGGAAATGGCGCGCGTGCTGGCGGCCGGAAGAAAACCGCGCCGCACGATCTATTTCATTTGCTTCGGCAGCGAGGAGCGCGGCGGTTACGGCGCCCGTTACTTCATTTCCAACTCGCCGGTGCCACTCGATAAGATCGTCGCCGATTTCAACTTTGAAATGCTTGGCCGCCCGGACGCGAAAGTGCCGCCGGGAACACTTTGGTTGACCGGTTACGAACGATCGACGCTCGGTCCGGAGCTCGTTCGGCAAGGAGCGGCGCTGGTCGCCGATCCGCATCCGGAGCAGAACTTCTTTCAACGTTCAGATAACTACACGCTCGCGTTGCGCGGCGTGGTGGCCCACACGGTTTCGAGTTTCGGCTTGCACCCTGACTATCATCGGCCTAGTGATGACATAAGCAAGATCGATTTTCCGTTTATGACGCGCTCGATCAACTCGCTGGTGAAGCCGATTCAGTGGCTGGCTAATACAACCTTTCGACCAGCGTGGTTGCCGGGAAAGGCCCCGGCTCGTTAACGATCATGGCGACCAAACCAAATTTTTTTGCGACGCGTGAGAAGTTTCGCCAGTGGTTGGAAACGAACCATGCGAGCGCAACGGAGCTCGAAGTCGGCTTTCACAAGAAGAGTTCGGGCAAGAAGAGTATTACTTATCCGGAGGCGTTGGATGAGGCGCTCTGTTTTGGTTGGATCGACGGCGTGCGCCACAGTCTTGATGAAACGAGTTACACGATTCGTTTCACGCAGCGACGGCAGCGGAGTATTTGGAGCCTGGTCAATATCAAGCACGTTGAGCGGCTGAAGAAAGATGGACGAATGCACGCGGCGGGGCTGGCAGCTTACGAGCAGCGCGATCCGAAACGGACGGGCGTCTATTCCTTTGAAAACGCTCCACGCGAGCTCGCTGATGAGTACGAGAAAGAGTTTCGTAAGCACAAAGGAGCGTGGGAGTTCTTTCAAGGTTATCCGCCTTACCTGAAGAAAACTGTTTCGTACTGGGTGATGAGCGCGAAGAAAGAAGAGACACGTTCGGCGCGGCTGCGACGTCTTATCGAGTGTTCAGCAAAGGGCGAACGCATCGGTGTGCTTCCAGCAAAAGCAAAATGAGCCACAGACATACACGGATGACACGGACAGAAATTTCCAAAGACGTTCAAAAGTTCTGTCCGTGTTAGTCTGTGAAAGTCCGTGGCTTAACTGCATGGCTGACTTATTGGTAAACCTGTTGAAGTTGCCAACGCTTGAGGGCGATTCGCCGGAGTTTCTCGTGCGGCGGGCGCAGCCGTTTGAACTGAGTGCGGTGCGCGGGTTTGTCGCAGAGAATTTTTCCGCGAATTGGGCCGATGAGATCTCAGTGGGATTTGCGCGCCAGCCGATCTCGGTTTTTGTTGCTACGATGGAGCGCGAACTGATCGGATTCGCAGCTTACGAATGCACGCGGCGCGGGTTCTTTGGACCAATGGGTGTCGTCGAACAAGCCCAGGGCAAAGGCGCCGGTAAAGCTTTGCTGCTCGCGGCGCTCTGGGGTTTGCGAGAGATGGGTTACGTCTACGCCATCGTCGGCGCCGCCGGACCGGTTCGCTTTTATCAGAAGACCGTCGGCGCGATCGTCATTCCCGACAGCGAACCGGGAATCTATACAGATCTGTTGAAGAGTAAGCAATGAACTCGCTGCCACCTGGCCCGAAAGGGAAACTGATCACCGGTGTGATGCGCGAGTTCAACCACGACACGCTCGGCTTCATCGAGCGTTGTCAGCGCGACTACGGCGACGTAGTGCGCTCGCGCTTCCTCTACGTTTACGCTCACTTTGTTTACAACCCGGCGGACATCGAAGACCTTCTCACCACCAACGCCAAGAGCTATCGCAAAGCGCAGTCGCTTCGTTCTCCTTTCTTCCATCGCCTGGTCGGAAACGGACTCGTCACGAGCGAAGGAGATTTCTGGCGGCGGCAACGGCGTCTGGCGCAGCCGGCCTTTCACCGTCAACGCATCAGTTCGTACGGCGACATAATGGTCCAATACACGGACCGCGCCATCGCGAAGTGGAAAGACGGCGAGCAGCGAGACATCTCTCGCGAGATGACGCGCCTCACACTCGAGATCGTCGTCAAGACACTCTTCAACTCTGACGTCTCAAACGACGCAGATCACATCGGCGCAATGCTGTCGCAAATCGCAAGACCGTTTGCGTCACAAGCGACACTGAAGTGGATCGCCGACAACCGCTTGCCGACTCCCGGTCATTACCGCTATTTCAACGCCGTCAGCCAGATCGACGCGGTCGTGTTTCGCATCATTGGCGAGCGACGCGCGAGCGGTTCGGATGAGGGCGATCTGTTGTCGATGCTGTTGCAGGCGCAGGACGAAGACGGCAGCCGGATGAGCGACGCGCAACTGCGCGACGAGGTGATGACCTTGTTTCTTGCGGGTCACGAGACGACGGCGCTCGCGTTGTCGTGGAGCTGGTATCTGCTGGCGACGCATCCAGAAGCAGAGAAGAAGTTTCACGAAGAGTTGGACGAGGTGCTGGATGGTCGATTGCCGGATGTTTCCGATTTACCCCGGTTGAAGTACACGGAGATGATCGCGAAAGAAGCGATGCGATTATATCCGCCGGCATACGCAGTCGGCCGCGAGGCGATCGAAGACACGGAGTTGGGCGGCTACGCGGTGCCACGCAAGACACAGCTCTTTGCGTTTCAGTGGGTCACGCATCGCGATCCGCGTTTCTTTGAGCGTCCGAATGAATTTGAGCCGGAGCGTTGGGCGAGTGAGTCGATTGAGGATCTGCCGAAGTATGCCTACTTTCCGTTTGGTGGTGGACCACGACAGTGTATCGGCAACTACTTTGCGATGATGGAGATCGTCTTGCTGCTGGCGGCGATCGGGCAGCGGTTTGAGTTTTCACTGGTAGAGGGGCATCAGGTCGAAGTGTTGCCGGTGCTTTCGCTGCGGCCCAAGCATGGGATCAAGGTGAAACTACTCCATCGCGCGGACAATTCTTCCCCACTCGTCAACGGTTAACGTCTCGGCACGTCGCTTTAGTTCAATGCCGGCCTTACACAACACGATACTCGCACCGCCGTTACGCTTTAACACATCCGACAAGCGCCCGGTCGCCTGCCTCAGATTATTCAAAATTGTCTTTCGTTTTTGCCTGAACCCGGCGCTCACAGTCTCCCAAAAAAGATCCGTGAAATCCCCGGTCCGAAAGCGCATTCGCATAACGCTACTCCAGACCTTTGGCGGCGGCTGGAACGCGCCCGGACCAACATCAAACAGCTTTTCAGTCTCGCAGTAGGCCTCGACCAGCACCGATAAGAAACCTCGTTCACTCGATCCCGCCGGCGCCATGATTCGCTCGACCACTTCACGCTGTACCATCACGACCATCTCGGTCAGGCACGCGCGCTGCTCGATCAGTCGCTGCAAGATTGCGGTCGAGATGTTGTACGGAAGATTCGCCACCAGCCGCGCCTGCCTGGCAGGCTCGATCTCGCGGCAAAAGTCAGTCGTCAGCGCATCGCCCATGACGAGTTTGAAGTTGGGGAAACCGCCGAACTGTTCGGTCAACAACGGCGCGAGCTTGTTATCAAACTCGACCGCGATCACACGACCGGCGCGTTCGATTAGCTGAGCGGTGAGCGCGCCGGTGCCTGGTCCAATCTCGACGATCGTTTCGTCGTGACTGGGATTGAGGGCTTCGATTATGCGTTGAATTGTTCTCTTGTCTCTGAGGAAGTGCTGGCCGAAACGTTTGGAAGGAATGGGTTGGTCGGCGCTCACGTTGTTTGTCCCGCCGGATAGCCGGTGACTTCGATATCGCGGCCGCGTTGGACCACTTCGACGCGTTCGAGTTCGAGCGCTTCAGCCATCCGTTCGACACCTTTACCGGCGAGAGCGCTGGGTGCGTCGCTGCCACCAATGAGCTTTGGCGCGATAAAGGCACTAACTTTGTTTACCAGGCCGGCGTTAGTAAACGAGCCAGCGATAGAAGAACCACCTTCGACGAGTACGCTTTGAATCGAGCGATGACCAAGCGCACCTAAAACCGATCGGAGATCTGACGGATCTGTAGAAAGGATCTCCACGCCTTTATCCATTAAATCCCTGTTCTCGGATCTGCCGAAAACGAGCACCGGCGCTTCCGCGGTCGTCATTGCTAACTTTGATTCCGGCGAAAGCCGTACTTTGTCGTCGAGCACAACGCGAACAAGCGGCCTTCGCCGTCGTAAACCGGACCGATCCGTCAGCAGCGGATCGTCCTTCGCCACAGTACCCGCTCCATCAAGGATCGCATCGTACGCATGCCGCAACTCATGCACGCGCTTGCGCGCCTCCGCCCCAGTTACCCAACGCGAATCGCCGGTCCGCGTCGCGATCTTTCCATCAAGCGACACCGCAAACTTCAAATGCACAAACGGCCGCCCGGTGCGCATGTAATGCAGATACGCCTCGTTCACTTGCGTCGCTTCCTTTGCAAGCAAACCAGTCTCCACTTCCAACCCTGCCGCACGCAGGTGCGCAAAGCCTTTGCCGGAAACTTTTGGATTGAGATCTTCGATTGGCGCCACGACGCGTTTGATGCCCGCGGCGATCAACGCATCAGTGCATGGCGGTGTGCGGCCGTGATGGGCGTGTGGTTCAAGTGAGACATAGGCAGTACCGCCGCGCGCTCTCCCGCCGGCAGTCGCCAGCGCGATCGTCTCAGCGTGGTTCAGTTCTTCGAAGATGTAGCAGCCTTCACCAACCACCTCGCCTGCCGGACTGACAATCACACAGCCGACGAGTGGTCCAGGACTGACTTGGCCCACGCCTTCTTTCGCGAGCTCCAACGCTCGCGCCATCATGCGCCGATCAGTTTCGGTCATTAATTACCAAATAAACTATTCACGTATTGATGCGGATCAAACACCACCAGATCGTCGACCTTCTCGCCAATCCCCGCATAACGAATCGGCAAGTTCAACTCTTTCGCAATCGCCACCGCGATGCCGCCTTTTGCGGTGCCGTCGAGTTTTGTCAGCACGATGCCCGTCACGCCGGCGACTCTCAGAAACTGTCGCGCTTGTTCAAGTCCGTTCTGACCGGTGACCGCGTCGACCACCAAAAGCGTTTCGTGCGGCGCGCCCTCGACTTCGCGTCCCGCCACGCGTTTCATCTTCTCCAACTCGGCCATCAAATTCGACTTCGTGTGCAGCCGTCCCGCGGTGTCGACAATCAATACGTCAGAACCGCGCGCCTTCGCCGCTTTCAACGAATCAAACAAAACCGCTGCCGGATCGGTTCCCTGCTTCTGTTGAATCAACGGGACACCGGTGCGATCAGCCCAAATCGCGAGCTGGTCTGACGCCGCCGCGCGAAATGTGTCGGCCGCGCAGATCAAAACGTCGTTGCCTTCGGCTTTGATCCGTTGCGCCAGCTTCCCGATCGTCGTTGTTTTGCCGACGCCGTTCACGCCCACGATCATCATCACGTAGGGGGCAACGTTCTCCGGCACGCTTGTTTCCGAGGCGACGCCCTCCCGCTCCGAAGCCTGGAGAATGTTCAGCAACTCATCTTTGATGGCTTGTTTGAGCGCTTCGAGATCGTTGATCTGTTTGCGCGCGATACCGCGGCGAACAGTTTCGAGAATGGCGAGCGTCGTCGGCACGCCGATGTCGGCAGCGATCAAAACTTCTTCGAGTTGATCGAGCAACTCGTCGTCGATCTGCTTGCGCCCGGCAAAAACGGTATCGAGTTTCTCAGAGAGCGACTCGCGCGTCGCGGCGACAGCACGGCGGAAACGGGCAGAAAACTCCTGTTCGAGCGCAGCCTCCTGCGCCTGTAGCTCTTCAATCGAACGATCGAGGCCAAGAATTGATGATGAAAATGTCGAGCGAACAGGAGCAAATTCTGCTGCTTCCGCAGATAGCTCTACCTCTTTCGCCGGCGGCTCGAGTTTAGCTGCTGGTTCGGGTGCAGGTGTCTCGGGAACGGTGTCCCTTGCAGGAGGTTCATTTAGACGAAGTGAGACAAACTCGTCTTCTTTCTTTCGGCGCCAGAAAAGTCCCATGAAGCCGTCGATTATATCCACAGATTACGCAGATTCAAATTTGCCCAATCTGTG
>Ga0187894_10005500_pt1 | contig 12889 bp, 10 predicted proteins | sample GBC1701081metaG_FD_136650 | JGI IMG/M metagenome (GOLD analysis project Ga0187894, IMG submission 136650) | White microbial mat communities from a lava cave in the Kipuka Kanohina Cave System on the Island of Hawaii, USA - GBC170108-1 metaG ... | reverse complement strand
TCGATGACGTCGTCGACGCGCATGAAGAGACGCCCGGTGCCCGGCATGAACTGCCAGACACCGGCAGCGCCGACTTTCGAATAGGCCTGCACGTTGAAGCAGGACTCGACCAGCGCCAGGCGCGTGACAAGTTCGGGCACGCCCTCGGCGCGGAAGATGCGCTCCAGCTCCGGAGTGTAGCGGCGAGAAACCGCTACGCCGCGCGCGAAACGCTCTTTGATGCCCCGCTGCGCCCGGATGCGCTCCGGCTGAGCCGCTTCCAGAATCGCGGATTGCGGCGCTCCTTTGAACAGCCGCTGCAGCTTTTGCTCGTCATCGTTCAGGCCGCGTGGATCGCCTCCGCTCTCGTACACGCGCATGAGCGCGCCGCGCAGGTACTCCTTCTCCGCGGCCGAGTTCTCTTCGCGCACGCGCTGCAGTTCGCCCTCGTTGAAGCCGACCTGCGCCAGATCGCTGAAGTCGAGGACACGATAGATCCGGCCGAGGTTCTCGCTGTCGTGCATTACGACTTGGTTGTCGCCGTAGGTCGCAAAGACCTTCTTCCAGAAGTCGACCTGCGGCCGCATCGACGACGGCACGGGCAGAGTCGCCGAACCCAGTCCGTCTAACCGCGCTTCGCCCGCCTCGGCGGCAATCACCGTGACATGCAGCAACACGAGAGCGAGCGCGTTGCGGAACCTCTTCACATCCACTCTTCGGCTCATAGCATCATTCTCGCCGTCGATTAAGCTCTTTGGCAGCCGGCAGTACGACCTCGAAAGAGGCCCCTTCGCCCGGCGCCGACGCGACGCTCACGTCTCCTCCGTGCCGGCGCACGATCGCATACGACAAGCTGAGGCCGACGCCAGTCCCCTGTCCCACGGGTTTCGTCGTGAAGAAGGGCTCGAAGACGCGCGCGAGATTCTCGTATGCGATGCCGGGTCCGTTGTCGCACACGATTACCCGCACGACACCCGCAGCCATGTCGTGCACCGAGCGCACCTGAATTGAGCCCGCTCCGCCGACAGCTTCGACCGCGTTGGCCACCAGATTCACGAAGACTTGCTCGAGCTGCGTCGCCAGGCCCGATACTGCGGGTAGGATTGCGAAATTCGTCTCGAGGTGGACGCTCTCGCGAAAGCGATGACGCAGCATGCGCAGCGCGCGCCGCAGGCACTCGTTCACGTCGACCTCCTCGAACGAGGTCTCGGTGCCCTGGCGCGAGAAGCTGCGCAGCTCGGCGACGATGTCCTTGATGCGCCTCGCGCCGTGCTCGCAGTCGTCGAGCACCGAGGCGACCTCGTCGAAAACCTCCGCGAGCGACCCGCGCCGGGCTTCGAGCACCTCCGCGGTTCCGTTGGGTCCAGCTGCCGCGGCGATGAAGTCGGCCAGTTGACGGAATGCCTGCCGCAAAGACTCGACATTGCTCGAGACAAAGCTGACGGGGTTGTTCAACTCGTGCGCTACGCCGGCGACCAGCTGGCCGAGGGCGCGCATCTTCTCGGTGTGGAGCATCTGAGCTTCGGCTTGCTGCAAGCGCGTGTATGCCTGCGCCAGCTCGTCGCGCGCGGCGGCGAGAGAAGTGACGCTCGCGGCGAGGGCCCGATTCTGCTCGGCGAGCTCTCCTTCGCGCCGCCGCAGGCGTTCGGAGAGGAAGCCGCCGACGAATACCAGCAAGGTCAGGCCATAGGCGAGGAAGGCACTCCACGCCAGAGCGCCCCGCCGGACGGCGCCCGCCGGATCGGCGGCGAGCGCGCTGTCGTAGAGAAGCGCCGGTGCTGTCAGCCCACGCCCCTCCAAGAATACCAGAACGCCAGCGCCGGCGGCCGCCGCGAAGGCGCTGAAGAGCGCAGTCCTCGCTGTGACCAACATCGCGGTCGCCACCACTTGGATGGAGAACATGACGACCATCGGGCTCTGAAAGCCCCCGGTGCGGGCCGCCATGTACGTGATCAGGACATTGTCCAGGAGCAGCGCGAGAGCCGTGACGGCGACGACGCCGCGCTGCTGCCGCACGCAGGCGTGATTGACGGCGTTGCAGGCACATCCGATCGCGCCCGCGAGAATCAGCGCGTGTAGGTCCGGGAAGAGGCCGAAATGCCGCAGAGCAAGTGCCAGTGAAGCGAAGCCGGCGATGACCGCCCAGCGTACCCGCACCGCCCACAAGAGGCGCTCCTGCTCGCGCGCCCAAGAGAAACGGCCGCAGCTTGGTTCGTGTCTGCCTTCCATGGCAAATCCTCCGTGGTTCTAGAAAGTTAGCGAGTCGTTCGCGTCCCGTTACCTTGACAAGGTTGGGGGTGCATACTAGCTTCGCCGCGATTTTCGCTGGCGACGATTACACATACAGGCCGAGCGATCAAATAAAAGGCACTCCTGAAGCGTCTATGCGTTTCTAGGGGTTCCCACCATGTCGAATACACTGAAGACAACCTTCCTACTGGCTCTATTGACAGGGATCATCCTGGCGATCGGCGAGTACTTCGGCGGTCCGAATGGACTGGTGATCGCCTTCCTCTTTGCCGTGGTGATGAACTTCGGCAGCTACTGGTTCTCCGACAAGATCGTCTTGGCCATGTACCGGGCCAAGCCGATATCGCTGCAGGATGCCCCGCAACTCTACGAAGTCGTGCAGAACCTTGCGGTCAAAGCGCAGATTCCGATGCCGCGGGTCTTCATCATCGAATCGGAAGCGCTCAATGCCTTCGCCACGGGCCGCAACCCGAACCACGCGGCCGTCGCTGTCACAACCGGGTTGCTGCGGACGATGAACCGCGACGAGCTCGAGGGAGTCCTGGCGCACGAGCTCAGTCACGTGCGGCATCGCGACATCTTGATCGGCTCGATTGCGGCGACACTCGCCGGCGTCATCATGATGGTCGCCGACATGGCTCGCTGGGCAGCCATCTTCGGCGGCTTCAATCGCGACGAGCGTGAAGGCGGCGGCGGTCTCGTCGGTACTCTCGCGCTGGTCCTCTTCGCCCCGATCGCGGCGATGCTGATCCAGATGGCGATCTCGCGCTCGCGCGAGTACGAAGCCGACGCGGGTGCGGCTCGCATCACGCACAACCCGCTCGCGCTCGCCGCCGCTCTCGAGAAGCTCGGCTACGCTGCCGGCCGCATCCCCCTCGAAGCCAATGCGCAGACGGCACACATGTTCATCGTCAACCCGCTGACCGGCGGCGGCCTCGCCAACTGGTTCAGCACCCACCCTCCGCTCGAAGAGCGCATCAAACGCCTGCGCTCGATGATCGTTTGAGGCCGAACCCACCCGATCTGCTGTGGAAGAGGAGAACGCCCGACGCGGATTCAAGGTAGAGGATCGCCGTCGCTTTTCCGCGACGGGCGAGCCTCGTGAGGAGACCGCGCAGGAGACAGCTCCGCCCGAGGCTCCTCTTGCCGATATTTCATCCGAGCCCGCGCCATCTACCGCGGAAGCGCCGCAGCACTCGCCTCTCGGCGATCTTACCTTCTCCGGCTTCGTCATCGGCCTGAGCACCCAAGCGCTCGTCCTTCTCGGCGAGACCACCGACCCGTCGGCACCGAGTGGCCGCACCGATCTCGCGGGCGCGAAGCAGCTGATCGACATCCTCGGAATGCTGCACGCCAAGACGAAGGGCAACCTCGACGAAGCCGAGTCGCAGCTGCTCGACGACGCGCTCTACGACCTGCGCATGAGATACGTTCAGCGGTCGCGCTCCAAGTGAGACGATCGCCCCTGTCTGCCTTTCCAATCACTCTTTCGGAGGATCCATGATCAACCGTCCATTCCGGCGGCGTAGTGCGGTATACTCTCTCTCGATCGCCGCCGTCGTGTCTGCGACAGCAAGCGCCCCGTGGCTCGCGAACAACGCGGGCGCGATCAGCTTCTGGGGCGAGAACAACGAGACGCCCGCCGCAGCACCGGCATCGACGCCCGTCCCGCAAGCCGAAGTCGCGAAGGAGGCGCCGCCCGCCGTACCCGCCAACTCCCTGCCGGACTTCGTCCAGCTCGCAGAGCACCTGAGTCCCTCCGTCGTGAACATCTCGACGACGTCGACTTCGAAAGACCAGCCGCGCGGCTTCAGCAGCCCCTTTGGACCCGGAGGCCCTGGGGGACCTGGTGGGCCAGGCGGTCCTGGGGGCCCTGGTGGCCCTGGTGGACAGGATCCGGGACAGGAATTCTGGGAGCCCTTCGAGCGCTTCTTCGGTCCGCAACAGCGGCGCCCCTTCAAACAGAAGAGTCTCGGCTCCGGCTTCATCATCAACAAGGACGGCTACATCCTGACCAACAACCACGTGATCGAGGACGCAGATGAGATCCTCGTCCGCCTCAACGACGAACAGGAACTGAAAGCGAAGATCGTCGGCCGCGATCCGAAGACAGACATCGCGCTGATCAAGATCGAAGGTGCCAATCACCTCGAGCCGATCACGCTCGGCGACTCCGACAACCTGCGTGTCGGCGATTGGGTCATGGCGATCGGAAACCCCTTCGGCCTCGACCATTCCGTAACCGCCGGTATCGTGAGTGCCAAGGGGCGCTTCATCGGCCAAGGTAGCTACGACAACTTCATTCAGACCGATGCCGCCATCAATCCCGGCAATTCCGGTGGCCCACTGATCAACTTGCGCGGACAGGTCGTGGGTATCAACAGTGCGATCTTCAGCCGCACCGGCGGCAACATCGGCATCGGCTTCGCCATTCCGATCAACTTAGCGAAAGAGCTGCTGCCGGAGCTTCAGGAGAAGGGCAAGGTCACCCGCGGCTGGCTCGGCGTGCTGATCCAGAAGGTGACGCCCGACATCGCTGAGTCGATGGAGTTGCCCGAACCGAAGGGCGCGTTGGTCTCCGAAGTCATGAAGGATGGTCCCGCGAAGGAAGCTGGCATCAAGGTGAGCGACGTGATCGTCGAGTTCGACGGCCACCCGATCAAGGACTCCACCGAGCTGCCGATCCTCGTCGCGCGAACTCCCGTCGGCAAGACCGTTCCCTTGAAGGTGCTGCGCGATCGCAAGCTCGAAACGTTGCGCGTGACGATCGGCGAGCTCAAGGACGAAGACGTAACAGTGGCCGAGGCGCCCGCGGGCGAGAACTTCGGCCTGACGGTGCAGAATCTGACTCCGGAGATCGCCGACAGCCTAGGCCTCGGCGACGACACTTCCGGCGTCGTCATCACCGGCGTGCAGCCGGGCAGCTCCGCCGACGAAGCCGGTCTGCATCGCGGTGACGTCGTGCTCGAGGTGAACCGCCAGCCCGTCAAGGACGTCGGCACGTACAACAAGGCGCTCAAGTCGGTCGGCAAGGGAAAGAGCGTACTCTTCTGGGTGCGCCGCGGTGAGAACAGAATCTTCGTTGCGCTGAAGCCGGCAAAGTAATCTTCGCCAGTCGGGCCGGGGAGATGACCTCCCCGGCCTCACGTCGATGATCCGCAAGCTCGTCTTCAGCGCCCTTTTCCTCGTCTTGGCCGGCAGCCTCGCCGGCGCGGTGTTCGTCTTCTTCTACGCCCGCCAACTCGACGGGCTCGTCGTCGAGAAGTTCTCCGGCAAGCGCTGGGACATTCCCTCGAAGATCTTCGCCGACTCGATCCTGCTCTATCCCGGGATCGACATCGACGCGATCGGGCTCCCCGCACGCGTCGAACGCCTGCGCTACCGCGAAACACGCGGCACGCTCGACTACCCCGGCGAGTACCACCGCACCAACGACGCCTTCGAGCTCTACGTTCGCGAGTTTGCCGCGGCTTCGGGCCGGCAGCCTGCCCGCGCGATCCGGCTCGACCTGCGCAAGGGCACGGTGGCGCGCATCACCGACGTGCAGACCGGAGAGGAGATCACCTCGGTGGAGCTCGAGCCGGAAGTGCTCGCCGGACTCTACCAAAGCGTCTGGGAGGAACGCCGCGTGCTCACCCTCGACAAGGTGCCTTCGACCCTGGTGAACGCGATCCTCTCAACCGAGGATCAGCGCTTCTTCGAACATCACGGCGTCGATCCGCGGGGAATCCTGCGGGCCTTCTGGGTCAATCTGACTTCCGGACGCGTAGTTCAGGGCGGCAGCACGCTCACCCAGCAACTCATGAAGAACTTCTTCCTCAGCGAGGAGCGCAGCATGAGCCGCAAGCTGCGTGAAGCGCTGATGGCGGTCGTGGCGGAGCGACACTACTCAAAGCGCGAGATCCTCGAGAACTATCTGAACGAGATCTACCTCGGGCAGAACGGTGCGCAAGGGATCTTCGGCGTCTGGGAGGCTTCGCGCTTCCATTTCCGCAAGGATCCGAGCGCGCTGACCCTGCCCGAGTGTGCCCTGATCGCGGGCCTGCTCACGGGACCGAGTTACTACTCGCCGCTGCGCCACCCCGAGCGTGCTCTCCAGCGGCGCAACAACGTGCTCCGCTTGATGTTCGACCGCGGCCTCATCTCGCAGGGCGAGCTCGACGAAGCGTTGGCCGCGCCTCTCGGTGTCGCGCCGGTGCAGCCGGGCTCGACCAACGTGCGCGCTCCGTACTTCATCGACTACCTGCGCCAGGAGTTGGCGGCGACCTATCCGGCCGACGTCCTCGCGAGCGAGGGCCTGAGTATCTTCACCGGCCTCGACCCGCAGATGCAGCTCGCAGCAGAAACCGCCGTCGAGCGCGGCATTGCCGATCTGGAGAAACGGTACCCTCGCTTCGCCAAGGGCGAGCAGCGCCTGCAGGCATGCCTCATCGCCATCCATCCACAGACCGGCGAAGTGAAGGCGATGGTCGGCGGGCGCGAATACGGTGAAAGCCAGTTCAACCGCTGTGTCCAGGCACTGCGCCAACCGGGTTCCGTCTTCAAGCCGTTCACGTATGTTGCAGCCCTCGATCACGACGCAGGTGTGGGCGGTGTTACGCCGGCCACGACCCTGGATGACGAACCCTTCACGTGGACCTACGAGGGCCGCGCCTGGTCGCCGGCGAACTACAACGACGACTACCGCGGCACGGTGTCGGTGCGGCAGGCACTGGAGAACTCGCTCAACGCGGCGACTACGCGCCTCGCGCAACAAGTCGGCCTCGAGAAGATCCGGGACACGGCCCAGCGGATGGGAATCCGCAGCACGCTTCCTCTCTATCCTTCGCTCGTGCTCGGCGCCGCCGAAGTCACGCCCATGGAAGTCGCGCAAGCCTACGCCGTGCTCGCGAATCAAGGGCTGCGCGCGACGGCGCTCGCGGTGACAGCAGTGGTCGGGCCGAGCGGTCAGGTCATCGAGCGCAAGCCGATCGAGGTCGAGCGCGCCATCTCGCCGGAAGTCGCTTACCTCGTCACGCATCTCATGGAGGGCGTCGTCGATCGCGGCACCGGCGCCGGTGCTCGCAACCGTGGCTTTCGCCGACACGCCGCCGGCAAGACGGGGACCACGAACGAGGGGCGCGATGCCTGGTTCGCCGGCTTCACGCCCGACTTGCTGGCAGTCGTCTGGGTCGGTTTCGATGACAATCGAAATCTCGGCCTCTCGGGCGCGCAGGCCGCGCTGCCGATCTGGACCGAGTTCATGAAGCAGGCCACGGCGGCAGAGCCCGATGCGCCCTTTCTCCCGCCTCCGGGTGTGATCGTCGTGGCGATCGATCCGCTCACGGGCGGTCTCGCGACACCCGCCTGCCCAAACCGCATCGAAGAAGCCTTTCTCGACGGCGATCAGCCTACCGACCCTTGCCCGCTGCACGACCGCACAGCGTCGCCTCGAATGGACCACTCTGATACAGAGTCCCATCGAGAGCTGTGAGAAAAGACTCGTCCAGACCCCGAGGCGCAGTGCGGCTTGCGTGCCTGGCGCTCATCCTGTCGGCCTGTGCGGCGCGCGAAGCGCCCGCCCCTCCTGTCCCTCCGGCCCGGCCCGCCGCGGATGCCGCTGCGCCGAAGCCCTCCCCTAAGCCGCTCGCCGAAGAGAATCTCGGCGGGCCGTCCAAGCGTGACGTGGCTACGCTCGGGGACGAAGCGGGTGCAGCGCCGCAGCTCGTGGCGCCCCCCGACCCGGAACGCGTCGTCGCTTCGATCGGCCCGTCGACAGCACCTCAGCGAGCTGCGTCGTTGCGGCTGACGGACGAGGGCCGCCGCCTGCTCGAGCAGGGTGACACTGCGGCCGCACTGGATCGGATCGAAAAGGCGATCAAGATCGACCCCTCCAATCCGCATGGCTACTACTGGCTTGCGCAGGTGCACCTCAAGAATGGCCGACTCGACCAAGCGCTCGCGTTCAGCGACAAGGCCATCGTTCTCTTCGCCCCGAACGATCAAGCGTGGCTGGTGCAATCGTACACACTCCGCGCGACCGTCCTCGAGCAGGCGGGGCGATTTCGCGAAGCGCGACAATCCTACCAGCGGGCTCTCCAGCTCCAGCCCGGCGATGTCGCCGCGCGCGCGGGCGTCGCGCGCCTCGGCGACCCCGCGATGTCGCCGTGAGACCCCCGATGCGCATCCTTGCCATCGAAAGCTCCTGCGATGACACTGCTGCGGCAGTGCTCGACGGAACCGAGCTGCGCTCGAGTATCGTCGCTTCGCAGGACGACGTGCACCACCGCTTCGGCGGCGTCGTGCCGGAGCTCGCGTCGCGCTCGCACATCCGCGCAATCGTGCCCGTCGTCCGAAGAGCCCTCGAGGCCGCGGGCACGACGTTGGAAGGCCTAGACGCCGTCGCGGCGACGAGTGGACCCGGTCTCGTCGGATCGTTGCTGGTCGGCCTCTCAGCCGCGAAGGCCATCGCGATGGCGCGCGCCTTGCCGTTCATCGGGATCAACCATCACGAGGGCCACCTCCTTTCCATTCTCCTCGAACGCCAGGTCGAGTTCCCCTACCTCGCGCTACTCGTGTCCGGCGGCGATACCAGCCTCTACCTAGCGCGCGGTCTCGGCGACTATGAGCTCCTCGGCGCGACGCGCGACGATGCCGCCGGAGAAGCCTTCGACAAGGCAGCCAAGATCCTCGGCCTGGGCTATCCAGGGGGACGCGTCATCGACCGGCTCTCGACCGAGGGGGATCCGACCGCAGTGCGCTTCCCGCGCGCGCGCCTGAAGCAACGGCCCAAGACACGCCGATTCGATTTCAGCTTCAGCGGCCTCAAGACCGCGCTCTGGCAATTCTCCGAGGAAGGCGGCGTCGGCGACATCGGCCTCGCCAACATCGCCGCTTCGTACCAGGAAGCCATCGTAGACATGTTGCTGGAGAACACCTTCGCCGCAGCCGATCACGTTGGCTGCACACGGATCGTCATCGCCGGCGGCGTCTCTGCAAACTCTCGCTTGCGCAATCGGGCCGCAGAGACCGCGCGCCAGGTGGGCGTCGACACCTTCGTGCCCTCGCTCCGATTCTGTACCGACAACGCGGCGATGATTGCGCTGGCGGCGCGCGAGCGCTTCGCCCGCGGCGAGTCGTCGCCGCTGAGCCTCAACGCCGACGCCGCCCTCGAGCTCTGATGCCCCGCGTCCCGAGTCGACGTAGCTCCTCTTCTTCGGTGCGGACCGAGCTGGCGTCGATCGGGGCTCGGCCGCGCAAGAGCCTGGGCCAGCACTTCCTTCACGATCGGATGATCGCCGACCGGATCGTCGGCCTGCTCGAGCCTCACGCCGGCGATGCCGTCTTCGAAATCGGGCCGGGTCTGGGCATTCTCACCGAGCGCCTGGTCGCGCTTCCCAATCGGCTGACCTTGATTGAGCTCGACGACGCACTCGCCGAGCGCGCCGAGAGGCGCTATGGCCGGCTCGCGCACGTCCGCGTCGTTCGCGGCGACGCGGCGCGTGTCGACTGGGAGAACCTGCTCACGACCGATGCCGTCGTGATCGGCAACCTGCCCTACAATGCAGCCACCGCGATTCTGCAGCGCATCCTCCAAGACCGCTGTCGGATACGGCGCGTCGTCGCGATGGTGCAAAAGGAGGTCGCAGAACGGATGGTCGCCCTGCCGGACACCGAGCACTATGGCGGGTTGAGTGTCCTGACACAGTTTGACTGTACCCCTCGAATCGCATTCACCGTCGCCCCTGGGGCATTCTCGCCGCCCCCCAAGGTCTCGTCTGCCGTCGTCATCCTGGCGCCTTGCGGCGAGCCGCCGGTCGCCGTGCGCAGCGAGCAGCGCTTCCGCCGCCTGGTGCGCGGCGTCTTCCAGCACCGCAGAAAGCAACTCGCGAATGCCCTGCGCGGTGTCGTTGCCGAGCCGCGCGAGTTGCTCGTCCGCCTCGGCGTCGATGCAACGCGCCGTCCTGAAACGCTGTCGCTGGCTGAGTTCGCCCTGCTCGAGCGCGAGTCCGCCGATGCCTGAGCTGCCGGAAGTCGAGACCGTGCGCCGCACTCTTTCGCCCCGCGTGGTGGGACGAACCATCACCGCGGTCGCAGTGCGCGAAACTCGCTTGCGCCGCGCCCTGACCAAAGGCTTCGCAGACCGCCTCGCCGGTCAGAGAATCGTCGCCCTTCGGCGGGTGGGGAAATACCTGCTCTTCGACCTCGACGGCGGTCGCACCTGGTTGGTGCATCTCGGCATGAGCGGTTCGCTGGCGGCGCCGGGGGCCGGGCTCGAGCGACACAATCACGTCGATGTGACGCTCTCCGACGGTACGACCCTGATCTACAACGATCCGCGTCGCTTCGGCATGATGCGGGTGGACGACTCGCCGCCGCCGGAGCTGACGTCACTCGGCGTCGACCCCTTCTCCAGCCACTACTCACCCGAATACCTGCGCGACTTGTGCCGCCGTCGCGCCAAGCCGATCAAGAGTCTGTTGATGGACCAGACCCTCATTGCCGGCCTCGGGAACATCTACTCCAGCGAGATTCTGTTTCGCGCCGGTGTCAGACCGACGCGCCGCGCTCGCACTTTGCGGCGGCGCGAGATCGAAGCGATCCACCGTCTCACCGTAGCCGTTTTGACAGACGCGATCGCTGCGGGCGGATCTTCGATCTCCGACTATCGCGACGGCAACGGTCAACCGGGCTCGTTTCAGACTCGCTTCGACGTGTACGGCAGAGAAGGAGATCCGTGCCGCCGTTGTCAGACTCCGATCCGCGCCCGCGTCCTGAGCGGACGGTCGAGCTTCTACTGCCCGGGCTGTCAACGGTGAACACGCTGCCGCATCGCGCGAATCGTCGCCGCCACAGGCTCGAGCGGCAGGCACTCGCGACAAAGACCGCCCTGGCACGCTGAGCACCCCGGCCCCGCTTCGATCACGCGCACGAGCTCGGAGCGCGGCCGCCAGTGTTCCGCGCTGCCGTTGCGGAAGAGCGCGACCCCGGGAACATCGAGCGCTGCCGCGAGATGCGTAATGCCCGAGTCGTTGCCGACATAGACGTCGACAGCGGCGAGCAGACCAGCCACCAGCGGCAGTTCTTCGCTGACGATTCTGTCTGCACCCGACAAGGCCGGCCCGTCCGCAGGGCCTACGATCTCGACCACACTGCCGCTTTCTGCCCGCCAGAAGTCGGCCAGCTGCGAAAAACCGGACCAGTTCTTCTGCGCGGAACCGCTGCCGGCGTGCACCGCGAGGAGGGGCCGTCGCAGCCCACCGAGGACACCCCGCACCCAAGCGGAGGCATCTTGTCCCACATGGATCTCCACCGGCGCCGGCGCGACACCGAGGCAACGGGCGTAGTAATCGCTGGCATGCTCGGCCGGAGCGAAGGCCCGAAAGGGATAGACGGCGGTGCGCGCGGCCCCCATTGAGGCAAGCCGCTCGGCAAAGCCCTCGTCGCCATGACCGGTCCACGAGTAGATCGCCGCCGCCGCGGAGAAGTGCTCGCGGGCGATGTCGAGGTCCCCCACCCCAAATAGCTCGGCGACTCCGCGCACCTCGATGGACTGAAAGGAGAACTCGTGCGCGTCCAACAAGGAAGTCCATGCTGGCCGCGCGAAGACCGTCAGCGGCGCCGACGAGCAACGCCGCAGCCCGAACAGTGCTTCGGCAAAGCAGAGAAAGTCGCCGAGCGCCCCGGGGAAGAGCAAGGCTATTCCGTCGCGAGCACGGGCCGGTTCCCTAAATTGACTTGGTACCATGCCGCCGATATGGTCCGAGAGGTTTTGTAGTCGATGCCCGCGATCGTAGCCAACTCCCCCCTGGAACTGATCGGGCGAACGCCGGCTGTGCGGCTGAACCGCCTTCCCGGCAAGGAGTGCGCCGAGGTCTGGGGCAAACTCGAGTCCTGGAATCCAGGAGGCAGCGTCAAGGATCGCATTTGCCTCGGCATGCTCGAGGCGGCCGAGCGTGAGGGGCGCTTGCACCGCGGCGACACGATCGTCGAGCCGACTAGCGGCAACACCGGCATCGGACTAGCTCTCGTCGCTGCCGTGAAGGGCTACAAGCTGATCCTCACGATGCCCGACACGATGAGCGAGGAGCGGCGCAGCCTGTTGATGGCGTACGGCGCAACTCTCATCCTCACCCCCGATACCAAGGGCATGGGGGCGGCTGTGCAAAGGGCGGAGGAGCTTCTGGCCGAGAATCCCGGCTACTTCATGCCGCAGCAGTTCAACAACCCCGCCAATCCGCAGGCTCACCGCTCCACCACCGCGCAAGAGCTGCTCGAGCAGTTCGACCGCATCGACGCCTTCGTCGCGGGAGTCGGAACCGGCGGCACGATCACCGGCGTCGGCCAGGTGTTGCGGCAGCACAACCCGAGAATCCGCATCGTCGCTGTCGAGCCCGCCTCATCCCCGGTGCTGTCCGGCGGCGAGCCCGGATTTCACCGCATCCAGGGCATCGGCGCTGGCTTCGTGCCCGAGATCCTCGATACCGATGTGTACGACGACGTCGTCACCATCGCGGACGAGGATGCGGCCGACCACACGCGGCGGCTCGCGCGCGAAGAAGGCATTCTGGTCGGGATCTCGTCGGGCGCAAATGCCTGCGCCGCCCTCCAGGTCGCACGCGAGCTTGGCCCGGGAAAGACCGTCGTCACGATATTCTGCGACACCGGGGAGCGCTACCTC
>Ga0187894_10005499_pt1 | contig 12889 bp, 18 predicted proteins | sample GBC1701081metaG_FD_136650 | JGI IMG/M metagenome (GOLD analysis project Ga0187894, IMG submission 136650) | White microbial mat communities from a lava cave in the Kipuka Kanohina Cave System on the Island of Hawaii, USA - GBC170108-1 metaG ... | reverse complement strand
TAGTATGCCATGCAGAGCATCTTATCTAAGATCAGGAAGTTTAGCGGGTGGCCTTATAAATTTTTTGCGCTGGCGAGGTGCTTTGCCAGTCTTTCACACAACGCATTGGTTTCATTGGACATGTGCTCATCTCCGGTAGCTGAAAGGATACTTTGGGCCAGCCCTCCCAGACAGTCAATATAGAAGCGCTTCATTTCTTCTATGGGCATATCATTCGTCCATAGATCGATGCGAAGTGTATTTTTTTGTGGTTGATCCCACAAGGAAATGCTGATGGATTTGGTTTCGCTGGGTGCCGCATCGGGTTTATCGGAAGCGTGCCATTTGATTTTTTGGGGTACGTTGTTGCTGTCTAAATCGATGGTAAAATTGATTTCTGACTTTTTCATGATGTTGTCTGCTTGTAAATGCTTTTAAGTTGGTTAATCATTCTTTAGCCGCAATATCCTTTTTAGTGCGAGAATGTCCTGTTGGTCTACTAAATTTTTTTCTCCCGACCTTTTGATGCTTTGCTTATTTTTAAGCAAATTCCTGATGTCAATGATTTTGATTTTCAGTTTATCCAGCTTGGTTACTATAGCCTTGTTAAAGATATCGTTAATTGGTAAACCTTTTGAGAAATTTAAGATATCCACACTGGCTGGTTGAAAGCCAAATGTGAAAAGTTGTTCCTTTGTAAAATCTTCAGGTAGAAGACCATTGACATCAAGCCCTAGTAGCCGACAGGCCGTAATAATCCTCGAACCATTTTCTATTGTAGGTCTTACTAAAATATCTAGATCACCTGTGGTTCTCTGTACGCCATGATAAATAGCGGCATGGCCACCAATCAGGACAAAATCCACATCACAAACCAGGAATTTTCTTAATACCCTTTCATGGGCTCGACTGAAAAATATCACACCGGTATTTTTTTCTTTAAGACCTTCATTCCTTTATAAGAATAGGAATTCAATTTTTCACCCCAAATTTTCCTTCTCATCTCCTCATTCCAGCGAAGTCTGTTCAATGGTGTCATCCTCAGGAACGTGAGCTCCTTAATTTCAAAATCTTCCTTGAAAGAGATTTTCGTTACTTTATTTGAACCCATGGCTCAAATTTAGTGATTTATGAATTAACCTATTCTCATCTCCGGAATTTTCCCATCCACCAAAAGTTTTCCTTCTGTAGCATTTTTAATTTGATCAACACTGATTCCGGGGGCTCGTTCTAATAATTTGAAACCTCCCTGCGGTAAAATATCCAGCACTGCGAGGTCAGTTACGATTTTTTTTACACACCTTAATCCCGTAATCGGCAATGAGCATTGCTTTAATAGCTTCGAAGCGCCTTCCTTACTACAGTGTTGCATGGCTACAATAATGTGTTTGGCTGATGCTACCAAATCCATTGCGCCTCCCATACCTTTTACCATTTTACCAGGCACTTTCCAATTGGCAATGTCTCCATTTTCCGAAACTTCCATGGCTCCGAGAATGGTTAGGTCCACATGACCTCCCCGAATCATTTCAAAGCTTTCTGAAGAACTAAACAAGGCGGAGCCTGGCATCATCGTAATGGTTTGCTTCCCCGCGTTAATCAGGTCTGGATTTACTTTATCTTCAGAGGGGAAGGGGCCAATACCCAGCAACCCATTCTCAGATTGCAGTACAATGTTCAGACTGGAAGGAATGTAATTGGCAACTAAGGTTGGTATTCCAATTCCCAGGTTGATGTACATCCCGTCTCTGACTTCCTGTGCTATTCGTTTTGCGATTCCAATTTTATCTAACATCTTAATTTGAAGATTTGATAATTTGAAAATTATAATTTTGATGAAGAGATGATTTTTGATATCACTTTAATAATTATCTGAAGGTCTTCTAGTATTTTTTCGGGATTAGGATAGTTCTTTCCTTCTTTACAAAGTAATAGCCAATACTCTGTTTCGTCTGCTTCCTTAGCTGCTATTTTAAATTTGTGGATAAAGTCAGGCTTACTCTCTGCATTTTGAGCTTCACGCACATTAGCACCTATAGACGTTCCGGATTTTAATAATTGTCTCGCAAGAATGTATTTCTTATCATTCTCCAATGTCTCACAAAAATCCAATACGGCCAGTGAAAATTTGAAAGTTAAATCTACAATTAGATTATCCTTATCGTTTCTCATAAGCAATCTTCAAATTTTCAAATTTTCAAATTAGAGATGGTTCTCTGTTCAATACGCTTCTCGTAATTTCTTCCCTGGAATATCCGCTGCACATAAATGCCAGGTGTGTGGATGTGATTGGGATCGAGTTCACCAATAGGTACAAGTTCTTCGACTTCAGCTATGGTGATTTTCCCAGCGGCTGCCATCATGGGGTTAAAGTTTCTGGCAGTCCCACGGTAAATTAAATTTCCCGTAGTATCGCCTTTCCAGGCTTTTACAATTGAGAAATCTGCACGAAGCCATTGCTCGAGGAGGTATTTTTTATTGTCGAACTCTCTCACTTCTTTTCCCTCAGCCACTTCGGTTCCATAACCTGCTGGTGTATAAAATGCAGGAATACCAGCACCACCTGCCCGGCATCTTTCAGCGAGTGTGCCTTGTGGAATTAGTTCTACTTCAAGCTCGCCCGAAAGCAGTTGGCGTTCAAACTCGGCATTTTCGCCTACATAGGAGGAGATCATTTTCTTAACCTGCCTGGTTTTTAGCAGCAGACCAATACCAAAGTCATCTACGCCCGCATTGTTAGAGATGCAAGTAAGGCCTTTGACACCGCTTCTTAGTAAAGCTGCAATACAATTTTCCGGAATGCCGCTCAATCCAAAACCGCCTAGCATGAGGGTAGCATCATGGGGTATATCCCGTATGGCTTCATCAGCATCCCTTACTACTTTATTGATCATAACCGTACTTTTTTTTATAGTCACTTAAAACCTGAGTCGATATTTCTTCATCCTTTTTCATTTGCGCCTTTAACTCTTTAAGAGTGGCAAATTTAATATCACCCCGTACTAATTGATGGAAATGGACAGTCAGTGATTCACCGTATATTTCCTTTCTAAAATTAAAAATATTTACCTCGATGTTTCTTTTCGTTCCGTCAATGGTGGGCCTATTGCCAATGTAAAGCATTCCATTGTAAGCAGCATGTTCATGGTGCACTGTAACCGCATAAATTCCATCGGCAGGAATGAGTTTGTGAGTAAAATCAATTTCAATGTTAGCGGTGGGAAAACCAATCTGTCGGCCAAGTTTATCACCTTTGATAACTCTTCCACTGATGCTGTACGGTCTGCCTAATAAATGTGTGGCAGTCTCCAGGTCAGCTGTTTCAAGTGCTTTTCTGATTTTGGAAGAACTTACTGCTACATGGTCAACATCCTGTTGTGAAATTTCTTCTACATCAAATCCGTACTTCGGTCCGTTCAACTTGAGTTGCTCAAAACTCCCTTCCCGGTTTTTACCAAAGTGATGATCGTACCCGATTACAAGTTTTTTTGTACCGATTTTTTCGACCAGTATTTTTGTAATAAATTCTTCAGATGAAAGCTGGGAAAATTCTTTAGTGAACGGAATGCGTAACAAGTGATGAACTCCTTGCTCTTTAATTAACTCAGCTTTCTCTTCAAATGTATTCAGAAGTTTAAGATCGGCATCGGGGTATAGTACCAGCCGGGGGTGAGGCCAAAAGGTAATCACAGCTGTATCGCCTTTGGTGCGTTCTGCTATTTCGTGTAAGCGTGTCAAAATTTTTTGATGGCCAACGTGAACCCCGTCAAAAGTCCCGCTTGTCACTACAGCATTTCGCACCGGGGTAAAATCATCAAGGTTGTGGTAAATCCGCATGCTCAGTGGGGGTCACTTCATCTATCGACAAAGCATTTTCAAGTTTATACTCTCCAATGCGTGTGCGGCAAAGTTGAGAAAGATACGCACCAACGCCAAGCGCTTCTCCAACATCTCTCGCCAAACTTCTAATATAGGTTCCTTTTGAACAGACAATACGAAAATGTAATTCCGGCAAACGCAGAGCTGTGATATCAAATTTCTTTACTTCAACTTCGCGCGGTTGAAGTTCAACGGTTGTGCCTTTTCTGGCGAATTTATAAGCTCGGTTCCCCCCAATTTTGATAGCCGAGTGTAGCGGAGGAAGTTGATTGATTTTACCGGTAAAAGATTTTACAACAGCGTTGATCAAATCAATCGTTACCGTTGAAATATCCTTGGGTTCGGATACTTCAGTTTCAAGATCATGCGAAGGAGTAGTTTGCCCGAGCACAAACACTCCGGTGTATTCTTTTTCTAATCCCATAAAGGATTCGATTTGCTTTGTCATCTTTCCTACACAAATGATAAGCAAGCCGGTCGCAAGCGGATCTAACGTCCCTGCATGACCAATCTTTTTGATTTTTAGTTTATAACGCAGCTTATTCACCACATCGAATGATGTCCACTGAAGTGGTTTGTTAATAAGAAGTAACTGCCCTGCGGCTTGTGTATTCGGTTCCATTACATGATGGAAAGTCCTGTGCCAAGATAATATAAGATGAGGATGATTGTGCCGAGGATAATCCGGTAGTACCCAAAAACTTTAAAACCATGGTTGGTAAGAAAACTAATAAATGATTTAATGGCAACCATGGCCACTACAAAGGCCACTATGTTTCCTACAATCAATGCAGTTACATCGCTGGAGGTAAGTATAAATCCTTCGTTGTAGAAGCCGTAAAGGGAAAATACAGTAGCACCCAACATAGTGGGTACTGCTAAAAAGAACGAGAATTCGGCAGCGTTTTTTCGGGTGAGTTTTTGTGAAAGTCCGCCAATAATCGTTGCTGCTGATCGCGACACACCAGGCACCATAGCAATGACCTGAAACATTCCTATTTTGAATGCTTTAGGATACGTGATTTCATTCTCATCGATTTGACCTTCACTAAAAATTTTATCGACAACGAGGAAAAAGATTCCACCTATAAGCAGGGTATATCCAACCACGTCTACACGTTCTAACAATGAGTCAATGGTATCTTTAAAGAAGAGTCCTGCAACAACAGCAGGGATAAACGCAACACCAATTTTAAAATAAAAATCAAAAGACTGAAAAAATCGCTTCCAGTATAAAACAATTACCGCCAGTATGGAGCCTACCTGAATCGTTACGGTAAATAACTTAGTAAAGGGCTCGGTGGCAATTCCCATTGCAGAAGAGGCAATAATCATGTGGCCTGTAGAAGATACAGGAAGAAATTCTGTTAATCCTTCGATAATAGCAAGAAGGATGGATTGCAGTAAGGTCACGTGTAATTAATCTTTATTTTTTCTCCTGAGGTCTGTGGAGGATGGCATAGATTTCAATACTAAAACCTCCCATTACAATAATAGGTCCCAGCGTAAGCCCCAAAAATCCGAACCCGTACGGCTCTTTATCGATTGACATGATGATGAATCCAAGCACCAGAGCTAATAAGCCGATGATCATCCATTGATAATTCTTTTTCCCGAAAGGCATTTTTTCCATGATTCAATTTTTAATATAATTCGTCTAACGACATTTTTAAATACTTACGGATTGAAAAGAAGGTGCTGGTAACAGCTACGATTACTCCTACAATGAGTAAGCTCCCCATGAGTGAGAACGTTCTTTCCTTGTTTTGCAGTACAATTAAATCTTCAACATTACGATTGGCATACTTGATAAGTAGCCATATAAAAACAGATGCCAGAATGCCTGATAGAATTCCATACCCAAATGCACGAAGTAGGAAGGGTCGTTGAATAAACCACTTCCGTGCCCCAACAAGCTGCATGCTGCGGATGAGAAAGCGTTGTGAAAACAGGGCCAGTCGAAGCGTATTGTTGATCAGCAATACAACCGTAATTAAAAGTAGTGTTATCATCCCAGCCAGTATCAAACCAATGCTGGTAAGATTCTTATTGACAGAACTGACCAGATCTTGCACGTATGATACCTGGTATACACCCGCCATTTTCTCCATCTCTTTCTTTATTTTTAGCATGCTGGAGTCCGAGTGAAACTGAGGATGGATTTTAATCAGGTAAGCATCGTGGAGCGGGTTGTCTCCATAGAATTTTGTAAAGTCCTCACCTGTTTCTGCAATAAACTTTTTAGCTGCCTCTTCTTTAGAAACGAACTTGATTGGTGATTCATTTGTGAGCGTTTTATTTGCATAAGGAAGCGTTTCAAGTTTCTTTTCTACTTGTTTACGCTGGGTTTCAGTTAAACCGTTTTTAAGATATACTTCCAGCCGGAGATTTTCGCGAACTAACTTTTCAAACTCCTGAGAATAGATGATAATCATGCCAAATAACCCGGTAACAAAAAGCGCCAGCGTGATGCTGATCACAACCCCAAGCGAGGGGTAACTGCCTAATTTTTTTCGGGTATTGACTTTTTGCACAGCTCCAAAGGTATGATTTAATCGCTATAAAGTAAAAAACCTCCCAATGGTTGGAAGGTTTTTTTATCCGTCATAGTTAAATCGTTAGCCTCTGTACTCGCTGAGTTTTTTCAATAGCTTACGGTCTTTAATCGGAGTCAATACAGTGGGGGTAGACTTGTTAATATCCAACAGGTAGTAATTGGATTTGTAGAACAATACGACCGTCCGCTTATCATCGCTGATGAATTCTAATATTTCATAAAGATGTTTTTCAAAAGCACCATAGAGCACAAGCTTTCCGTCTCTAAATACATAGTGGAAGGTATATTTCCGGTGTGTGTTTTCAGTCTCTACTTCAATAGAAGAAGTAACAAATGCTTTTGAAATAATCTCAAGTTGTTCCTGTTCGTACTTCTCCACTGCCTCATCTGATTCTTCTTTTGAAGGATCATATACTTTCAATTCTGGCTTTTTGGTGGCAGCGGGAGTTGATTTTGTTTCAACAGGTTTTTTCTCACCAACCTTCTCCGCTTCCTTAACAGGTTCTTCGTTTGATTTGGCTATTTCTGATTCTCCTGATTCAACTTCAGCAGGAGGTGCCGGCTTAACTTCTGGTTTTTCAACTGGTGTAGATTCCTTCACAGCTTCAGTTGAAGCATTTTCAGAGAAATAAAAGTAAATACCCGTTATTACAATACCTGTAATCACTACCCATGATCCGGCTTTTATCAGGAAGCTTGTTTCGCCACCCTGAATAGGCGCTATCGGAATATTATTCAGCATTGATTTAAGTTCAACGGTTCGCGCTTTGCGAATACCCTCCACAAAATCCTGTTGAATTTTAACTTCTTGTTTTAATTCAGGGTCTGCTTCCAGCTTTTTCTCAAACGCACTTCTCTCTTCACCGTTCAGCCGGTTCGACAGGTAATCGTCTAATAATTCAAAATCTCTTTCTACTGCCATTTCTTTAATCTAAAAAATCTCGCTCAGAATACTGAGCCTTAATTAATTCGTCCAATTTCTTTTTACACTTATATTTCTTTGTCTTAGCGGTATCGGTGTTAGCAAAGCCTAATTTATCAGCTATATCCTGCATCGACATCTCCTCAAAGTAATAATACATTAAAACCTTCTTACAGGTTTCACCCAACTGCTCTATACACTGCGCCACAATCTTGTTTCGCTCCTCTGATTCTGTATCCTGCGATACCGGGACATCCTTTTCTTCGTTGGAAAGACGCTTTTTACGATCCAGCTCTTTCCTCCACAAATTCTGACAAATACTATAAATGTAGGTGCTGATTTTAGCGGTCATCACCAGTTTTCCGGAGGTCGCCTTTTGCCAGAAAACTATCAATGCGTCCTGGTATATATCTCTCGCCTCTTCCTCCGTCCCGCTATTAGTGATCACCATCTTGGTCATCATCCTGTAATACTTCTTATATAAGAACTCCAGACTCTTTTCATCACCCTTACAGATGCGCTCAAAAATCTCCTTTTCGTTCATTACTGAGTCCGACTTGTATACCATCTCCCTTTATTCTGGTAACCTTATTTACTTCCTAGATTATAGTCCTTTATCGACAAATTGTTCACTATGTAAGTTCAATGTACCTTTTTCCATGTTTGAGTGCGAAAAAATGGTCCCCAGTACCCCCTTACTTTAAGATCGGTACCTTCTAACCAGATTTTGCACTGGTAGATTTTCCCTGATTCAGGATCCAGGATACTTCCTTCTGTCAACTCCTTTTCCGACCATACCATATTCCTGATAATCTCCAGTCCGATGATTTTTTTATTGAAACGCTCGTCATCTTCCGGACACTGGTCGCATACCGGGTCAGGGTCTTCTTCCGGGTTAGGATACAACTTTATAATTTTGCCGAAAACCTTCGATCCTCGTTCCGTGATTTCTACCACAGATCGGGCTTTTCCAGATTCATCATCCATGGTTGTCCATTTACCCAGTACATTGCTTTGAGCAAAGCAACTTGTCGGGAGAATCAGCATGATCAAAAGTATCTGCATGGTCAAAAATAAAAAAAGCACCAACAATCTTGTTGGTGCCTGCGTATTTTGAATGTTATTTTATCTATTTCCGTTCGATAGCCCTTTGGCTAACAACTTCAATAGTTGGCTTATTTTCAATTTTCTTTACTTCAGAATGTTTGTTGGCAGAAATATGCGGAGCAATGATCAGGGCTACAATCGAAGTAAGTTTAATCAGGATGTTCATCGAAGGACCTGACGTATCTTTGAATGGATCACCCACCGTATCACCAGTTACCGAAGCTTTGTGGGGCTCCGATTTTTTGTAGTACATCTGTCCGTTAATTTCAACACCTTTTTCAAATGATTTCTTAGCGTTGTCCCATGCCCCACCGGCATTCGACTGGAACATACCCATTAACACTCCGGAAACTGTTATACCTGCTAACATTCCCCCTAAGACTTCTGGGCCAAAAGAGAATCCCACAATAACAGGTGATAGCAATGCAATTGCACCAGGTGCAATCATTTCACGTATAGATGCTTTTGTTGAAATGGCCACACATTTTTCATACTCAGGCTTTGCTTTGTACTCCATGATGCCGGGTATTTCTTTAAACTGCCTGCGAACTTCGTTCACCATATCCATGGCAGCACGGCCCACAGCAGCAATAGCCAATGAAGAAAAAATAAAAGGAATCATTCCTCCTACAAAAAGACCTGCTAACACAGGCGCCTTAAAAATATCAATAGCGGTAATTCCAGCTACACCCACGAAAGCTGCGAACAATGCTAATGAAGTGAGCGCTGCTGACGCAATTGCAAAACCTTTTCCAGTAGCGGCTGTCGTGTTCCCAACAGCATCCAGGTTATCGGTTCGGTGACGAACTTCCTCGGGGAGTTGGCTCATCTCGGCAATACCACCCGCATTATCAGCAATAGGGCCGAAAGCATCAATCGCTAATTGCATTGCAGTAGTTGCCATCATACCGGCTGCTGCGATGGCTACACCGTATAGACCCGCGAACTCGTATGAAAGTATAATTCCTGAAGCTAATATAAGCGTTGGTAATACTGTAGACTCCATGCCAACGGCTAACCCGCCAATGATATTCGTTGCGTGCCCAGTTCCTGATTGCTTCACAATAGAAAGCACAGGACGCTTGCCCATGGAAGTGTAGTATTCTGTTATTAAACTCATCAGGGTACCTACAATCAGGCCGATAATAATGGCGATGAATACATCAAGCGATGTAAATTCAAATCCACGATGAGAAAGTTTCTCTGGTAGCAGATAAGTGACAGCAAAGTATGAAGCAATTGCAGTGAAAATAATAGACGACCAGTTACCAATGTTTAGTGCTTTTTGAACGCTATCGGATTCGCTTTTAATGCGAACGAACCACGTACCCACAATCGAGAAAAGCAAACCAAGGCCTGCAATCATCATCGGCAGAAGGATAGGAGACAGCCCTCCGAATTTATCTGCCGAAGCATCAATTTCCTGACCGAGTACCATAGTCGCTAAAATGGTTGCCACGTAAGAGCCAAATAAATCGGCACCCATGCCGGCAACATCGCCAACGTTATCACCGACATTATCGGCAATGGTAGCGGGGTTGCGTACATCATCTTCCGGAATTCCTGCTTCAACTTTACCAACCAAGTCGGCACCAACATCAGCAGCCTTTGTATAAATACCACCACCCACACGTGCAAATAATGCAATTGATTCAGCACCTAACGAAAAGCCTGCGAGTACCTCAATGGCTCGCTTCATTTCAATTCCTGTAATGGCACTTCCTTCCGGAACGAATACATTAAAAAGTACAATGAAGAGACCTCCAAGACCTAATATGGCTAACCCTGCAACCCCGATGCCCATTACTGATCCACCAGTGAACGATACTTTAAGCGCTTGCGCTAAACTGGTACGAGCTGCCTGTGTAGTACGCACGTTTGCTTTTGTAGCAATGCGCATTCCAAGATAGCCTGCTAATGCAGATAGGAAGGCACCGATTAAAAATGAAATGGCAATAATGGGAGAGGAGTCTTCCACGAGCGTGCCTGACCATCCTAATATAATGGCTGTAATCACAGCAAAGTAGCCCAGTACTTTCCATTCAGCTTTAAGAAATGCCATAGCACCTTTCGCTATGTACCCAGATAATTCCTGCATGTTTTCAGCGCCTGCATCCTGTTTGTTAACCCACGCTGCTTTAATGGCCATTACAATCAGACCGACAATCCCCATAGCAGGAATTAGATATACTATACTGTTCATATTTAGAATTTAGATCACTGTTAACAGCTAAAAACCACCCGTTTGTGAGCGGATGGTTTTTAAAAGTTCCGCAAATATAGAATAAGGGCTTAATTAGCCAAAATGGGCAAATCAGGCTTGGAATAATTGCTGTAGTGCCTTCCACAGCTTTAGCTTCGATTGGTCGTTTTTAATCAAGTCGATTAAATTTTCCGATAGCACCATTTTTACATGATTGGCTTCGATTAACTCGTAAAAGTTCAGTCCCTTAATTGGAGGCCCGAAATAGATTAATTTTTTTGGCTGATTTGATAACTGACTCAAATCTAGTTTCGGCTGATGAATAAGACGAAAAGCATTGATTGATAATCGAGGGCTTATTCGATCCCTGAGGGCATCAGAAATCTTTTGAAGTTGTTCTTTTTCTTCGTGCGTAAGTTCGTGCCATGCTTTTGTAAGGATGACGGTTGTGTGAACAGGTTTTATACTGTACAATTCTTCTGTAAAGATTTGATCGGTCAGGGTGGTACTCACTTGACTTCTTTAATATCAAAAATTGATTTGAGCTCCTTTGCTTCTGAAGGCTTCATTCTTCCACCCAGAATTAAACGAAGTTGTCGTCTGCGAAGTGCTCCCTCGTACAACGCTTTCTCTTCCGGAGTTTCAGTTTCTACTTCGGGTACCTCAACAGGTTTGCCATTTTTGTCAATTGCAACAAAAGTAAAGTAAGCTGAATTACTCTCGAACTTGTGCGCGGAGGGCACATCTTCAGCATCTACATCAATTCTTACCTCCATAGAAGAATTGAATGCACGCGTAACTTTAGCCCTGAGTGTTACCACATTGCCTAACCGAATGGGGTGTCGGAAAGAGATATTATCCACGGAGGCCGTAACCACAATATTGTTGGAATGCTTTTGAGCTGCGATTGCTGATACAACATCCATCCAGTGCATCAATCGACCCCCCATGAGGTTGTTAAGTGTATTGGTGTCATTTGGTAGCACGAGCTCTGTCATGCTGACGAATGATTCACGTGGAAACTTTTTCTTCTTAGCCATTCAACCTTTAAACTTTTAGCAAAACTAATGAAAGCAATCAGTATCTTAATTTTTCCAACCTTCTTTTCCCAGGAGGGGCACGAAAGCGAAATGATCAAATTCTTCTTTTATCAGCTTCCCATCTTTCTTGATGATCCGTACCATTACTTGCCTGTTGCGATTGCCAACCGGTATTACCAGAATACCATTTTCTTTGAGTTGATCGGTTAGCGCCAGCGGTATAATAGGAGCCCCGGCCGTTACAATAATTTTATCGTAAGGAGCTTTTGATACCAGACCTTTTGATCCGTCACCAAAAAAGAAATAGGGCTTGTATCCCATCTTGGGTAAGAAAACTCTGACTATGTCGTAGAGTTTTCTGTTGTATTCGATTGTATACACGTTAGCTCCGAGTTCTAGCAATATGCAGGCCTGGTAGCCAGAACCGGTTCCGATCTCCAGAATTTTATCTCCCGGCCGTACCTCAAGCTTTTCAGTCTGGAATGCAACAGTATAAGGCTGTGAGATTGTTTGACCCTCTCCAATAGGGAAAGCTTTGTCTTGATAAGCATGTTCGAGCAAGGCATTATCAAAAAAAACATGCCGGGGCACCTTAGCAAGGGCATCCAGAACGCGCTCATCGGAAATACCCTTATTTCGGAGGATTTTGACCAGTCTATTGCGTAGCCCACGCTGCTTGTAGTTGTCTTCCAACATTCGATTTTGATGCAAAAAACGCAATTTTTGGGGTCAAACAAAGTTTCAGAAATTTCTTAGGAAAATTGAAACTAACCCCTTTACTTTAGGGTTCTCTCATGCACAATGAATAAGCTTTTTGCCATAGCGTTCATGTGTATTTACCTGCTTCTATCAGTAGGTGTGGTTAAAACCACACACTACTGTATGGGCAGGGAAAAATCCACCGAACTCTTTTCTTTTGAAGCCAGAAAATGCCCCTGCAGCCTTTTTCTCGTAGAAAATAGCGGATGTTGCCGTGACGAGCATGAGGTACTTTCTATTGATGATTCCCAAAGTTTAGCGGCATCTTTACCTCCAATATCACCCGATCTATTTCTGATCGGGTCTACTTTCAGCTTAGTTCAGGAGGCTAGTTTAATCGAGCAATCGTTTACACAATTAGTTATAGAATTTTACCCTCCACCAAAAGGGCCTATTTATAAAGGGTATCTCTAAAAACCCTACCAAGTTATCTATAATTTTTG
>Ga0187894_10005498_pt1 | contig 12889 bp, 10 predicted proteins | sample GBC1701081metaG_FD_136650 | JGI IMG/M metagenome (GOLD analysis project Ga0187894, IMG submission 136650) | White microbial mat communities from a lava cave in the Kipuka Kanohina Cave System on the Island of Hawaii, USA - GBC170108-1 metaG ... | reverse complement strand
TCGGCGGGCCCTCGGCCAAAACGCTGCTCGGCCGTGCCGAAGGAATTACGCGCTTGCGCGGGAAGTGGCACGAGTTCAGGACGCAAGGGATGTTCGAGCGCGGCGAGCCGGCGATCGCGGCGATGGCCACGTTTCATCCCGCCTATCTGTTGCGCACGCCCGGCGCCAAGCGCGAAGCCTGGCGCGATCTTATGGCCATAAAGGCCTACTTGGCCGAGGCCGGCGCGCCACGCTAGAGACGACGCACTTCTGACGTGCCTGCACGATCCCTCGGCGCGTCAGGGGACGCGCCAAGCGGGTGGGGATTCCGGACGAACTGATGCAATCAAGACGGAGGACGACGATTTGACGCCCGCCCTGCGCCGCTCTTCGCGACTGCCCCGTGCATTCGCCGTTCTGCCGCTGTTGGCCGCCGCCCTTCTCCCGGGCTGCTCCGACCGCTCGCTCGATCCCGCCGCGATGGGACGGCGTGATCCGGCCTATGGCTACGGCAATTGGCAGCCGGCGCTCACCGAGGTGCCGCGCGCGATCGGCGAAAGCGACGCCGATCTCTACCGGCAAATTCACGCGCATCAGCAGAAACAGGAATGGGCGGCGGCCGACCGCCTGATCGCCCAGCTCCAGGACCGCTCGCTGCTCGGCCATGTGCTGGCCGCGCGCTATTTGAACGGCTATCCGGCGAAGTACGCCGAAATCCGCGACTGGCTCGCGAAGTATTCCGACCACCCGGATGCTACGCGCATCGCCTCGCTCGGCAGCATGTCGCGCGGCACGCCGGCGCGCGGCAAGCGGCGCAATGCGCGCCACGCCGATGCCGGCATGGACAGCGACGAGCCGATCACGACCACGTCGCGCACGCCCAAGCCCCGGCCCGACTATCGCCAGCGCGGCTACACTTCGCGCGGCGTCGGCACGGTGCAGGGCTCGTATCAGCTGCAGCTTCGCCGCGGCAACTACGAGGCGGCCGAAGGAATCCTCAACAGCGGCAACGCCGAGCGGGCGCTCGGGGCCACGCGCGTCGACACGCTCAAGACCGAGCTCGCGATCTACTACCTTCAGTCCGGGCGTTATGACCGCGCCTATGCGCTCGCCTCCGCCGCTACCCGCTCGCGCGACGCGGTGCCGAACGCCGCCTGGGTCGCCGGCCTCGCCGGCTGGAAGACCGGCAAGCAGCGCGAAGCCGCGCAGCAATTCGAATGGGTCGCGAACACTCGCCGCGACAACGATTGGCCGCAGGCCCGCGCCGCCTTCTGGGCCGCGCGCGCCTATGAAGCGGCGGGCGACCAGGCCAGCGCGCGGCGCTGGCTCGAGCGCGCGGCCGGCTTCTCGCGCACGCTCTACGGCATGATGGCGCGCCACAAGCTCGGCATCCGCCAGGACTTCAACTTCGGCGTCGCGATGCAGCCCAATCCCGCCGACCTCTCGCGCATCGGCGGCTCGACCGAAGGCAAGCGCGCGTTCGGCCTGATCCAGATCGGCATGTTCCACCACGCCGGCGAAGAGCTGCTGCGCCAATACAAGTCGCAGGGCGAGCAGATGTCCGAGACCTATCTCGCCATCGCCGACCGCGGCGCGCTGCCCGATCTTGCCTATTACGTGAGCGCCCAGATGTTCACGAAGACCGGGCGCATGTATGACCCCGGCCTCTATCCGGTTCCGGACTACAAACCGCAGGGCGGGTTCCAGCTCGACCGCGCCGTGATCTTCGCGATCATGCGCCAAGAATCGGCGTTCCAATCGAAGGTGATCAGCAAGGCCAATGCGCGCGGCCTCATGCAGCTGATCCCGCCGACCGCGACGCTGATGGCCGGCGACAACAAGCTGCGCACGCAGCTGGGGCGCCTGTTCGACCCCGAATTCAACATGGAGCTCGGTCAGCGCTATCTGCGCCACCTGCTGCGTACGCCCGAGCTCGGCGGCAACGTGGCGTTCGCCGCCGCGGCCTACAATGCCGGCGAGGGTGCCCTCGCGAAGTGGCAGCTGCGCGACGACGCGCTGATGTTCATGGCGACGATTCCCTACACCGAAACGCGCGACTATGTGGAGCGCGTGCTCTACAACGTGGTCGCCTATCGCCTCCGGCTCGGCCAGAGCCCAACCGAGCTCGACGATCTCGCCCAATACAACTTTCCCGTCTATCGCCCGCAGGACACGGCGCAGATCGGCACCGTGCACGGTACCACCATTCCGTGGTGAACGGCCGGCCCTAGGTGACTGGGGCCGCGCCCGATACTAGATTGGGCGCATGAGCAAGCTTGACGAAAGCCGGCCGTTCCTGCCGGTCAACATCGCCGTGTTGACCGTCTCGGACACGCGCAGCCTGGCCGAGGACCGCTCGGGCGACGCGCTCGCCGAGCGGATCCGGAGCGCCGGCCACGTCGTCGTCGACCGCAAGATCATGACGGACGAGCAGACGTTGATTGTCGCGCAGCTCCGGGCCTGGATCGCCGACCCCAAGGTCGACGTCGTGATCTCGACCGGCGGCACCGGCGTCACCGGCCGCGACGTGACCCCCGAGGCGTTCCATGCGGTCTACGAGAAGGAGATCGTGGGCTTCGGCGAGCTGTTCCGCTGGCTCTCGTATCAAAAGATCAAGACTTCGACGATACAGTCCCGGGCCACGGCGGGCGTCGCCGGCGGCACCTATCTGTTCGCGCTGCCCGGCTCACCCGGCGCCGTGAAGGATGCATGGGACGACATCATCGTGTTTCAGCTCGACAACCGCTGGCGGCCCTGCAACCTCGTCGAGCTGATGCCGCGCCTTCAAGAGCATTTGAAGAAGTCGGCCTGAGATGCGGAGCCTCGCCCTCCTCGCCGCGCCGTTGCTCGTCGTCGCCGGCGGCGCGCTCGGACAGACCCCGACGCGGGCCGCCGCCTGGCCCTCCGCGGACATCCTCGCGCGCCAGTTCGAGCGCATCGCGTTCTCGAGCGAGTTCGGCGGCGAATACCGCGCCGGCCGCCTGATCCGCTGGCAGGGCCCGATCCGCGTGCGCCTCGCCGGCCACTATCCCGACCGCTTCAAGGTGGAAGTCGAACGCCAGCTCGCCGAGTTGCGTCACCTCTCGGGCCTCGCGATCGAGCTCGGCGACGCCGCCGGCGAAAGCGCGCCCGCCGCGATGACGATCGAGTTCTCGACCTCGCGCGGCGGCACCACCTTCGATCCCGATGCGCCCTGCCGCACGCTGATCTGGGAAACGAGCTACGTGATCCGCCGCGTGCAGATCTACATCACGCCTTATCCCGACGAGCTGCGCCGCCACTGCATCGCCGAGGAGCTGACCCAGGCGCTGGGGCTCGCCGACGATTCGCGCATCGTGCGCGATTCGATCTTCAACGACGCAAGCTCGCGCCAGCGCATCGCGCCCTGGGACGCGCTGATGGTGCGCGTCCTCTACGACTCGCGCCTGCGGGCCGGCATGCACCGCACCGAGGCAATGCCGATCGTGCGCCGCATCATTGCCGAGCATATGCGCAGCGCCGGCACGAGCTCCGCGCGGCCGCGCCCGCGCTGACGCGCGCCGCCGGGCCGACCGGCCTCCGATCAAAACCGGCCGCCCTGCTTGACCGGCGTTTCGGCGGACACCACCTCGCCGGCAGCCCGCCCGCGAGGACCCCATGAACATGAGCCGCCCGCCGCTCCCGCCGTTCACCGCCGAGACCGCCGTGCGAAAGGCTCGGCTCGCTGAAGATGCGTGGAACACGCGCGATCCCACGCGCGTGGCCCAGGCCTATACGGTGGACAGCCGCTGGCGCAATCGCGCGGAGTTCCTGGAGGGCCGCCCCGCGATCGAGGCGTTCCTCGCCCGCAAGTGGAACCGCGAGCTCGATTACCGGCTGATCAAGGAGCTCTGGGCCTACCACGAGAATCGCATCGCCGTGCGCTTCGCCTATGAATGGCACGACGACAGCGGCCACTGGTTCAGGAGCTACGGCAACGAGAACTGGGAATTCGACGAGCAGGGCCTGATGCGCTTGCGCATCGCAAGCATCAACGACCTCCCAATCAAGGAGAGCGAGCGTAAATATCACTGGCCGCTCGGCCGCCGTCCCGACGATCACCCCGGCCTGAGCGATCTGGGTCTCTAGCCGATATTCAGCTGCGCCCCGTTGAGCGCCAGCACGACGCCGTTGGTGTAGCCCGCGCGGTCGTCGGCGAGGTAGCGGATCGCGTGCACGATCTCGTCCATGCGCGCCAAGCGGCGCATCGGAATCACGCTCAAATACTTATCGAGCTGCGCGCCGCTGAATTCCTTCGACATGCTGCCTTCGATCACCGCGGGTGCGATGGCGTTGCAATAGATGCCGTAGCGCGCGCCGGCGATGGCGTAGCTTTTGGTGAGCGCGTGCACGCCGGCTTTGGAGGCGCCATAGGCCGGGTGCGGGCCGACGCCGCCCAACTGGCCCGAGATCGAGCCGGCGTTGACGATGCGCCCGCCCGGCGGCGCGTTCTTCTTCATCGTCTCGAATGCCGCGGCGCAGCCGTGGAACGTGCCCGTGAGATTGATGGCGAGGATGCGATCCCACTCCTCCGCGCTCGCCTTATCGACCGGCGCGTTGCTGACGACGCCGGCGCAGTTGATCCAGACGCGGAGATCGCTCTCCGCCGCCACGCGCTCGGCCAGCGCGAAAACCTGCGCGCGGTTGCGCACGTCGAGCGCCACCGGCACGGTGTTCGCGGCCGCCGGCGGCGCTTTCAGATCGGCGGCGTAGACGCGGAACCCGTCGGCGCGGAAGCTGGCGGCGGCGCCGCCGCCCATATCGCCGGCGGCGCCGGTGATGACGACGCCTTTCGGCTTGCTCGCGTTCATTCGCGTTCTCCCACAATGCGACCGGCGCCGCCCCGGAAGGGCGGCGCCGGTTCATGCTACCGAGCCTGGCCGAATCGCCTTCGCAATCGGCCGGAGGCAATGCGCCTTCCGCTGCGGCTACTCCTGCAGTTCGGCGCGCGGACCGGGGCCGAGGCGGCGAATGCTGTCGACGCGCAGCACGGTCGAGCCCGGGCAATCCTGGTTGGGATGCACGACGCCGACGATGCGCACGCGCACGCCCCGCGGCGCGCCGCGCAGGCCGCCGCGATGCACCGCGTAGCGCTGGCCGTCGTCGCCGGCGACCGCGTGGCAGCGGCCGCGCACGTCGACGACGGTGCCGGTGACGGTGACGCCGCCCGGCGGCGGAGCCGGCGGCGGCGGCGGCGGCGCGGGCGCCGCCGCGGGCGGCGGCGGGGGCGGCGGCGGCTTGTCGTAGGAGCACGCGCTGACGCCCACGGCCACCACCAACCCGATCAGGGCAAACTTGTTCATCCTGGCTTCTCTCCTGGTTTGGTTCGGTTGCCGAACCAAGATCGTTCTGCGCCCTCGAACCCCTCGAACGCGGCAGCCGGACCGGCTTCGGCCGGCGCCTACCGTAGAAGCGCACCGCGCCGCGCAGCCCCGATCCGGAGCCGCGCGGCGCGGTTTCGTCTTTACTTCGGTGTTACCGGCGCGCGGCGGCCGCGCGGCGGACCGGCGATCAGGAACACGCCGCCATCGGCGCGGATCAGGGTCCGGCCCGGGCAATCCTGCGTCGGGTCGATGACGCCGACAATGCGGACGCGCGAACCCGGCCGCACATACTGCGGGAGCAGCACGCCGGTGCGCAGCGCGTAGGACGTGCCGTTGTCGCCGCGAACCGTGTGGCAAGCACCGGCCATATCGACCACGACGCCGGTGACTTCGATCGGCGGGGGCGGCGGGGGCGGCGGCGGCGGCGTGGGCTGGCACGCACCAAGCCCGAGCGCGGCGACCAGAGCCGCGAAGGCGTATTTTTTCATCGGTAGTCCCCTCTTGATGAACCTTCCGGTTCCGCCAATCGGACCGGAAAGGTGCCGGCAAGATTACCTGCTCGCTTCGCGGCTAGCAATCGCTCACGGCACGAAAGCAACGCGCCGCGCGAGGTTATCCCGCGCGGCGCGCATTCTTCCAAAATTGAGGCTCGTCCTACTTGGGCACCGTCGCCCCACGACGCATCCGGCGCGGCGGAGGCCCGGCCTCGGCGAGCACCGTCACGCCGCCATCGGCGCGAAGAAGCGTGCGGCCCGGGCAAGCCTGCGCGGGATCGATCACGCCGACGACGCGCACGCGCGCGCCGGGAAGTGCATTGGGCGGCAATACGCCGGGACGCACCGCGTAGCTGGTGCCGTTCTCGGCGACGATCGTGTGGCAGCCGCCGGAGATGTCTTGCACAACGCCGATGATCTCGGTCGTCTGCGGGCCCGGCGGCGGGGGCGGCGGGCTCGGCTGGCACGCCGCGACCCCGAGGAGGGGCAGCAGCAACAACAGGGCATATTTCTTCATCTGTGACTCCCAAGCAGAGGTCCAAGGGCGAAGCCGCCCCCGGGGGAAGAGGCGCCTTCGGTCCGCGCCGGAACCTCCTGGCTCCGGTGCTGGGTGCGGATAAGACGAAATTGAGGCGGCCTCGGTTCCAACCATTTCTTGGGGTGGCTAGCCGTTTTCGGCCGTCAAGGTTGCAATCCGGCCCGCGAAAGCGGGAAAAGCCGCGCTGAGGGCACCCCGGCTTCCGCTCTCGTAATCCGCATAATCGAAGCCCGGGGCCACGGTGCAGCCGAGCAGCGCATAGCGCCCGCCCGGCACCAGCCGCGCGCCCTGCCAGACACCGCGCGGCACCACCGTTTGCGGGTGCATGCCCGATGACACATTGTTTCCAATCGTTACCACCTCGCCGCGCCCATCGTTAAAGAGGCGGAGCTGCTCGACCGGGTCGCCCGCGTAGAAGTGGAAGACCTCGTCGCTCGCCAGGCGGTGCAGCGCCGAGAACGTCGGCGGCGTCAAAAGATAGTAAATGGCAGTCGAGACGGCGCGAGCGCCCGCATAGCGCGCGCCGAGCGCCGGCGGCGCGAGCGTTTCTGCCGCGCGATAGGTCTCGCGAAAGTAGCCGCCCTCCTTTGGGTGCGGCACGAGGCTTAGCGACGCGATGATGGTTTTAACTTCCGCTAACTCTACTGGCGATTTCACAGCTCTGCCTCCGACTCTGCCGCATAAACGACATAGTGTTACGCGATAGGCGCGCCCCGCGGGTTCGTAGCGTATATCTCTCTCGATGCGGCGCGCAGTGCGCGCATCGCAATAAGCAAGAAGGGGGTCCGGCATCTGGGGTGCCGGGCCGAAGACCTGAGGTTCCGACGATGACGACGCTCGCGCGTGTCTTCCTGCCTGTTGTCCTCCTGCTGCTCCCCCTCGCACCGCCGGCCGCCAGCCAGCCTTACGACACGGCGGCGATGGCCGCCGCGGCGGCGCGGCTCGAAGGCGAGATCCGGAGCCGGCATTTGAAAGCCGGCGAGCGACCGCAACCGCTGCTGGCACAGCAGGCGCTGACCGTGGCGATGGGCCTCGTGCGCGAGCGCAAGTTCGCCGAGGCGGTGCCGCTCCTGGAGCGCACCATCGCGCATGGCGGCAGCAACTTCGCGGTCTGGATCGCCTACTCGAACGCGATCGGCGCGCAGCGCGTGGCGCAGCACCGGCGGGCGCTCGAAGCCGCGCACGCCGCCTGGAAGAAGGCGACCAACGCCAAGGAGAGCGCGCTCGCGCTCTATTACATCGGCTACTGGCACGAGATCATGCGCGAGCCCGAGGAGGGCATCGCCGCCTATGAAGACTCGCTGAAGCTCGACAACAATCCGACGGTGCGCAACCGCCTCACCGCGATGGTGATGCAGTATCGCCACCAGGTCGTGAGCACCAAGGCCGACGTCGAGAGCGAGCAGCCGCGCCTCTGCCTCACCTTCTCGAAGAACCTGCCCGAGCAGGATCCCAACTTGTTCGCCCGCTTCGTGAGCATCGAGCCGGCGATCAAGGCCGCGTTCGACGCCAAGGAGCGCACGCTCTGCATCTCCGGCGTTCAATTCAGCCAGAGCTACAAGGTCACGGTTCGCCAGGGCCTGCCCTCGACCGGCGCGCTCGTCGTCCCGAAGAACGAGAGCTTCGTGATCGCGGTGCCGGACCGGCCGGTGACGCTGGCATTCCGGAGCCGCGCCTACATTCTCCCCAAGGCAAGCCGCCAGGGCATTCCGCTCTCGACCGTCAATGTCGAGCGGGCGGAGATCAAGGTGCTGCGCATCAACGACCGCAACCTTATCGGCGAGATCACCGGCGAGCGCATCCGCGAGCTCTTGCACGAGCACGGCGCGCGGAAGATCGAGCAGAACCAGGGCGAGCTCGTCTGGAGCGGCCGCCTGCGCGTTCAGGGCGAGCGCAACAAGGAAGCCGTCACCGCGCTGCCCTTCGCCGACATCGTGAAGCAGCCGAAGCCCGGCATCTACGTCGTGCTCGCGCGCTCGGTCGGCAAGAAGGCCGAAAGCGACGAGGAAGGCGACGAATATTCGGAATGGGCGACGCAATGGGTCGTCGTGACCGACCTCGGCGTCAGCACCTACACCGGCGAGGGCGGCCTCGCCGTGTTCGTGCGCTCTTATGAAAGCGCCGAGCCGCGCGCCGGAGTCGAAGTGCGCCTGATGGCGCGCAACAACGAGCTGCTCGGCACCGCCACCACCGACGCCAGCGGCCGCGCAAATTTCGCGCCGGGCCTGCTGCGCGGCCAGGGCGGCAACCGCGCCGCCGCGCTGATGATGACGACGGCGGACGGCGAGTTCGCGTTCATCGACCTCATCCGCTCGGCGTTCGATCTCACCGACCGCGGCGTGGGCGGCCGCGACGCGCCGGCCGGCGCCGACGCGTTCGTCTACACCGAGCGCGGCGTCTATCGCCCGGGCGAGACCGTGCATGTCGCCGGCTTGCTGCGCGACCTGAATGCGCGCGTCGCGGGCGAGACGCCGCTGGTGCTGCGCCTCATCCGCCCGGACGGCGTCGAGGCCCAGCGCTTCACGCTCGCCGCCAAGGGTGCGGGCGGCTACACGGTGTCGATCCCGATCGCGAAATCGGCGCCGACCGGAAGCTGGCGCATCCTCGCGCATGTCGATCCCAAGGGCCCCGCGGTCGGCAGCACCGGCTTCAAGGTCGAAGATTTCGTGCCCGAGCGGCTCGAGATGACCTTGTCGGCCGAGCCCAAGACGCTGACGCCGAACGCCCCGGTGACCATCAGCGTCGTCGGCAAGTTCCTTTATGGCGCGCCCGCAGCCGACCTTGCCGTGGATGGCGAAGCCACGGTGCGGCTCGATCCGGCGCCGTTCCCGGCCTTCACGGGTTATTCTTTCGGCCTTGTGCAGGAGCGTTTCGACGCCAAGCGGCAGGAGATTCCCTCAGCCAGCACCGACGCCAAGGGCGAAACCTCGCTCACGCTGCGCCTCGGCGAGAAGTTCGCCACGACGCGGCCGCTCACGGCCGACGTTCGCGTGACGCTCAACGAGGAAGGCGGCCGCGCCATCGAGCGCCGCATCTCGGTGCCGGTCGCGCACCGCGCGCTGTATCTCGGCCTCAAGCTCGACAGCGAGGAAGACACCGTCGGCGAAGGCAAGCCGGCCAAGTTCATGGCCATCGCCGTCGACCGCGCGGGCGAGCGCAAGGCCGCGGGCAAATTCCGCTTCGAGCTGGTGCGCGAGGTGTTCGAGTATCAGTGGTACAGCCAGGACGGCCGCTGGAACTATCGCGCGGTGACGCGCGACGAGCCGGTCGAGAAAGGCGAGATCGAGATCGGCGCCGACAAGCCGGCCGAGCTTTCGTTCACGCGCCCGAACGGCCGCTATCGGCTCGAGCTTTCGAACGGCGACGGCCCGGCGGTGAGCTACCGCTTCTCGGTCGGCTGGGTTTTCGCCGGCGAGTCCGAGGAAGTGCCCGACAAGCTCCAAGTCCGCCTCGACAAGGCCAGCTACAAGGCCGGCGAGACGGCGAAGCTCAGCATCCGCCCGCCCTTCGCCGGCGTGGTGCACATCGTCGTCGCGTCCGACCGCGTGCTGATGAGCCGCCACGAGACCGTGCCCGAGGGCGGCAAGGTGATCGACATCGCCGTCGACGAGAATTGGGGCACCGGCGTCTACGTGCTGGCGACGGCCTATCGCCCAAACGGCAAGGCCGAGCGACTCGGCCCGTCGCGCGCGATCGGCGTCGCCTATCTCGGCCGCGACACGGTCGAGCGCGTGCTCGCCGTGAAGCTAGAGGCGGCGCAGCAGATGACGCCGCGGCAAAAACTCTCGGTGAAAGTGTCAGTCGATGGCGCCAAGGGCGAGCCCGTGTTCCTGACGCTCGCCGCCGTCGACGACGGCGTCCTTTCGCTCACCGGCTATCGGACGCCGGCGCCGGACGCGCACTTCTACGCCAAGCGCAAGCTGGCGCTGGAGCTGCGCGACGACTACGGCCGCCTCATCGACGCCTATGCCGGGCGCCTCGGCGAAATCCGCCAGGGCGGCGACGGCGAATCGCGCCATCTCTCCGGGCTCGACGTGAGCACGATCCAGGTGGTCTCGCTGTTCTCCGGCATCGTCCAGACCGACGACAAAGGCGAAGCGACCGTGGCGCTCGACGTGCCCGACTTCAACGGGCGCCTCCGCGTGATGGCCGTCGCCTGGAGCGGCAGCAAGGTGGGCAAGGCCGAGCAGAACGTGATCGTGCGCGATCCGGTCGTGAGCACGGTGACATTGCCCCGGTTCCTCGCGCCCGACGATCGCGGCCGCGTCACGGTCGTGATCCACAATGTCGACGCTCAGCCGGGCCCCTATCGCGTGCGGCTCAGCACCGGCGGCGACAATGCGGCCTCCGTGTTCGGCCAGGCCGAGCAGACCGCGACGCTGGCCAAGGATCAGCGCCAGCGCTTTGCGTTCGTGCTGATGGGCATGCGCCCCGGCACCGCGACGGTGAAGCTCGAGATCGCCGGCCCCAACAATTTCGCGCTGACGCGCAACTGGGACATCGCGGTGCGGCCCGCTCAGGCCAATGTCGCGAAGTACCTGGTGAGCCAGCTCGACAAACGCGAGGCGTTCACGCTCGGGCAGAAGGAGCTCAACGAGTTCCTGCCGGGCACCGCTTCGCTCTATCTCACCGTTGGGACGGCGCCCGATCTCGGCGTCGCCGATCTCCTCGCCTCGCTCGACCGCTATCCCTATGGCTGCGCCGAGCAGACGACGAGCCGCGCGCTGCCGCTGCTCTATCTCGCCGAGGTGGCGAAGGCGATCGGCATCGCCAAGGACGAGCCGATGATCCGCGATCGCGTGCAGGGCGCCATCTATCGCGTGCTCGCGATGCAATCGCGCGACGGCGGCTTCGGCATGTGGAGCTCGTTCGACGAGGGCGGCGGCTGGCTCACCGCCTTCATCATGGACTTCCTCACCCAGGCCAAGGCCAAGGGCTATGTCGTGCCGGACATCGCGTTCGAGCAGGGCTTGAAGAAGCTCGATGCGATGACGCGCGATCTCTCCTACGACGCGCCCGCGCTGCCGGTGCTCACCTATGCGCACTATGTGCTGGCGGCGAACAGCAAGGGCGACGTGGCTTCGCTGCGCTACATGCACGATACGCAGCTGAAGACGCTGCCGACCGCGCTGGCCAAGGCGCAGCTTGCCGCCGCACTCGCGCTGATGGGCGACGGCCAGCGCGCCAAGACCGCGTTCGACGCCGCGCGCGAGCACAATGGCCGCCCGGCGCCCGAGGACCGCTATTGGCGGCCGCAGGTGCAGGACTACGGCTCGCTGCTCCGCGACCAGGCCGGCGTGCTCGCGCTCGCCAGCACGGCGCAGCCGCGCGGTGCGACGCTCGACCAGGTGCTCTACTCGGTGCGCCTCGGCCGCCGGCAGAACGCCTATCTCAGCACGCAGGAGCAGGCCTGGCTCCTGCTGGCCGCGCACGGGCTCGCTTCGCCCGGCGCCGAGTGGAAGGCGCGCATCGGCAACCAGAGCATGACGGCGACGGGCAAGCCCTTCGCGGGTCGCTTCGGCAGCCAGCAGCTCGGCCAGGGCTTCCAGGTCGTCAACGACGGCGAGGACAAGATCTGGGTCGGCGCGACTCTCACCGGCATTCCCGCCAAGGATCAGCCGGCCGAGAAGAACGGCTTCGAGATCACGCGCGTGTTCTACAACTTGAAGGGCGAGCGCGTGGACTTGGAGAAGGTGCGCCAGAGCGACGTGCTGGTGGCGGTGATCAAGGTGAGCGCCTCGGGCTCGCGCCCGCACCAGGCGCTCGTCGTCGATCTCCTGCCCGCGGGCTTCGAGATCGAGAACCCGCGCCTCGACCGCCGCGATCCCGAGCAGATGAAGTGGCTGCCCGAGCTCGCGCGGCCGCGCGCCACCGAGCCGCGCGACGACCGCTTCGTCGCCGCGGTCGATATCTGGAGCAACAAGCGCGACTACTACCTCGCCTATGTCGTGCGCGCGGTAACGCCGGGCACGTTCCGCCTGCCCGCCGCCTTCGTCGAGGATATGTATGCCCCGGCGATGTTCGGCCGCGACGCCATGGGCAAGGTGACGATCCTGCCGCGGCAGTAGTACCGTGACGGCGCGCGCCCAACGCTGGATTCGCCGGCTCCGGCGCACCGCTGTCGGCGGTGCGATCGGGGTCGGCGTCGTTGTCGGCGCGTTCGCGGTTCTCGACCGCCTCTACCCGCTCGATCTCTCGCGCGCCGGCGAAGCTTCGGTCGTCGTCACCGACCGCGAGGGCCGCATGCTGCGCGCCTTCACCACGCCCTCCGGCACCTGGCGGCTCGCCGCGAAGCCCGACGAGGTCTCGCCGCTCTATCTCCAGATGCTGCTGGCCTATGAGGACCGGCGCTTCCGGCATCACCCCGGCGTCGATCCGATCGCGGTCGGGCGCGCGGCGTGGCAATGGCTCGCGAATGGCCGCATCGTCTCGGGCGGCTCGACGCTCAGCATGCAGGTGGCGCGCCTGCTCGAGCCCGAGCCGCGCAGCCTCGGCGCGAAGCTGAAGCAGGCGTTCCGCGCGCTGCAGCTCGAGCT
>Ga0187894_10005497_pt1 | contig 12889 bp, 13 predicted proteins | sample GBC1701081metaG_FD_136650 | JGI IMG/M metagenome (GOLD analysis project Ga0187894, IMG submission 136650) | White microbial mat communities from a lava cave in the Kipuka Kanohina Cave System on the Island of Hawaii, USA - GBC170108-1 metaG ... | reverse complement strand
GCCTTTGCGCACGACGTCCTCGGGCGCGTAGTTCCATACGCCGGTTTCGGACGCGACGGTCAGGTGCCGGTTGTTCGTGATCACGTAGCGCGCCGGGCGCAGGCCGTTGCGGTCGAGCGTGCACGCCGCGTAGCGCCCGTCCGTGAGCACGATGCCGGCCGGGCCGTCCCACGGCTCCATGTGCGTCGCGTAGTACTCGTAGAAGGCGCGCAGGTCCGGGTCGAGCGAGTCGACGGTCTGCCACGCGGGCGGAATCAGGATGCGCATGGCATGCAGCACGTCCAGGCCGCCGGCCAGCAGCACTTCGAGCATGTTGTCGAGCGTCTGCGAATCCGAGCCGGTCATCGAGACCAGCGGCTGGATGTCCGAGAGATCGGGCAGGAGCGGCGAACGAAACAGCGGTCCGCGCGCCACCGCCCACTGCCGGTTGCCGGAGACGGTGTTGATCTCGCCGTTGTGGGCGAGGTAGCGATACGGGTGCGCCAGCCGCCACTGCGGCAGCGTGTTGGTGGAAAAGCGCTGGTGGAACACCGCGACCGAAGCGGTGAGCCGCTCGTCCTCGAGGTCCGGATAGAACTCCGTGAGGTGTTGCGGCATGACCATGCCCTTGTAGACGATGGTCGACGCCGAGAGGCTCGGCACGTAGAAGACGGGATCCTTCTTCTCGAGCGCCTTCTCCGCACGCCGGCGTGCGAGGAACAGCTTGCGGTTGAACGAAGCCTCGTCGACGTCGAGTCGACAGTTGACGAACACCTGCTCGATGCGCGGCAGCGTCTTGAGCGCCTCCTCACCGCACGCGGCCGGATTCACCGGCACCGCCCGCCAGCCGGCGATTTCGAGATCCTCGCGGCGGATCTGCGCCTCGAGCGCGGCGCGGGCACGCGCCGCCTGGTCCTCGAACGTGCTCAGGAAGACGAACCCCGCGGCGAAACGCTCGGCCAGCTCGATGCCGGCGTCGGCGGCCGCGGCCCGCAGGAACGCGGTCGGCCGTTTGAGCAGCAGCCCGCAACCGTCCCCGGTCTTGCCGTCGGCGGCGATCGCGCCGCGATGGGTCAGGCGGTTGAGCGAAGCGATCGCGGTACGCACCAGCCAGTGGCTGGGCTGATCGTCGAGACTCGCGATGAGACCGAAGCCGCAGGCATCGCGCTCGTCGGCTGGATCGAAGAGACCGACAGGCTGGAGCCCGGCAGGCCGTTCTCGTTCACTTTGCACGGACACATCCCCCGCTCGGCCCCGTGCGCGAATTCGTTCAGGCATCTCCATGCGAAGGACTGCGGCAAGGTTCGCGCCGTTCGCCAGACTCGCGCACCGTTGCGCGCGGTCTGTCAGTGGCCTTCGTTCGAGACGCCCTGCGCTTTCGCGGTCGGGCCTGGTTCAACGTCGACTAGAGGTGTGTCGTGGCGCGTCGGCATGCCGCCGCGAGGGGTCGCGAGACCTTCGGCGAGATGCATGAGTGGATGACGCGCTCTGCGAGCATGGGCCTGATGATTACGGGTCCCTCGCACGCTCGTCAATGCTGCTATGCCGCAACGATGGTGCGAAGCAACAACGACTGGTGTTTCCGAGGGTTACGAGACAGCACCTCGACTCAAGTGCGCCCAGGCGAACGTGCGCCCACTAGAATGCTGGCCATGCAGGCTTCGAACCCGTGAAAACGTGGATCGCCCTCTTCCGCGGCATCAACGTCGGCAGCACGCGCTCGGTCCCGATGCAGCAGCTGCGCCAGGAAATGGCGAAGCATCGCTGCGCGGACGTGCAGACCTACATCCAGAGCGGCAACGTGGTGTTTCGCAGCGAGCTGGCGACCGCGAAGGAGGTCGAGAGCCTGCTGACGCGGATCGTGGAAAAGAAGCACGGCTTCGCGCCGCGCGTGGTCGCAGTCACGCGGACGGAACTGCAGAAGGCTGCGGCAGCCAACCCGTTTGCGCAGGCCGACGCGGATCCGAAGCGGCTGCACCTGTTCTTTCTGGGAACGAAACCGAAGAAGCCCGATCTCGCCGCGCTCGAAGCGGTGAAGGCGAAGTCCGAAGCGTTCGCGCTGCAGGGCAGGATCTTCTACCTGTACACGCCGGAAGGCTTCGGAGTTTCGAAGCTGGCGGAGCGCGCCGAGCGGTTGCTCGGCGTGGACGCCACCGCGCGCAACTGGCGAACGGTGACGACGTTGCTCGGGATGGCGACGAAGTACGACTGAGGAGCGCGGCGGCGCGTCACGTCATGAAGCCGAGATCGCGCTGCGCGAAGTTGCCGAGGTGCGGCGCGACCGTGCCCAGGTCCGCATCCGCCACGCCGAACCACTTCGCGAGCGTCGCGGCGAACTGATCGGAAGAAATGCCCGGTATCATCCGTCCGCCGCCGACGTCGTCGGGTCCGTCGATCTGCAGCAGCGGGTAGCGGCCGTAGATCGTGCGGCCCGCGACCGCAGCCCCCACCACCAGCTGATTTCCGCCCCACGCGTGATCGGTGCCGTCGCCGTTCGACGTGAGCGTGCGGCCGAAATCCGACTGCGTAAAGCTGGTCACGCTGCCAGCGACCCCGAGCTCGACGGTGGCCCGGTAGAAGGCCGCGAGACAGGCGCTGATGTTGCCGAGCAGCCCAGGCTGATCGGCAACCTGCGCGTCGTGCGTGTCGAAGCCGCCCGTCGCCACGAAGAAGATCTGCCTGCTGACCTGCAAGCGATCGCGCACCGCGATCAGTTCCGCCACCGTCTTCAGTTGTGCACCGAGCGGCGACGTCGGGAAAGCTGTGACGAACGGCACCGGATTCGGCGCGCGCACGGTCGCGAGCTCGGTGTTGATGCGGCCCGCGGCCGCGAGTGCGCGCTGCTGCACGCGGGCGTATGCGCGCTCGTACACCGTCGGGTAGCTGGCCGAGAGCAGATTCTGAAACGCAGTGCGCCTTCCGATCGTCAGTGCGTCCGAGCCTTCGAGGCCGAACAGCGAAACCGGGCCGGTGGCGCCCATCGTGTACGGAACCGCGGTTGCGCCCGTCTGGAACAGCGTCTGGCCAGAAAGCGAGAGATTGACTGCGAGATCCTGCGCCAGCGGCTCGGGAGCGCCAGGCCGGGTCAGCGCATCTGCGATGCGTCCGCCCCAGCCCGAGCGCGCGGCGGCCTCGCCCTTGAGCGAGTGCCACTGGTCCTGCTGGTCGTTGTGCGAGAAGAGCTGCGGCGGCAATCGCACCGATTGCGCCTGGAACTGCGCCTTGGTCGTCGGCTGCAGGAGCGGCCCTGCGTTCGCGACGATGGCGCAGACCTCGTCCTGCTCGAAGAGCTGCGCGGCGGCCGACATCGAGGGGTGCAGGCCGTAGAGAGCGCCTTGTGGGTCCGCCAGCAGGGGCGTCAGCGGCAGGAGCGCGGACTGCGCAACCGCGAGATTCTGGCGCGAGGCGGCGTACGCCGCGTACTCGGCGTTGCTGCGCGGCACGACCATGTTGAAGGAATCGTTACCGCCGAACAGGAACACGCACACCAGCGCCTTGTAGTCGTCGAACGCAGCTGCGCTGCTGAACGTTGCGGCCTGCACCGCCTGCGGCGTGCGACCGAACGCGTACGCGAATCCTCCCGCGGCGGCGCACTTCAAGAATCGGCGGCGATTGATGCGATCCACGTCTGCTCTCCCTCGTGAGGTCTGGCGCGATGTCTTGAAGGACTGTTCACGGGCTGCTCAGCGCTGCAGTGCCAGTTCGGGCGCCGTCGAGATCAGATAGAGCGCCTCGGCAACGCGCAGCGCCGTCTCGCCCGCGGGCGCGCGCACGATTGCCGCACGCGCTTCGGTCGCGAGAGTCGCCGAGATCGAGCCGCCGGCGAGGCGATCCGCGATGGCGTTCACCAACGCCGCCGGGTCGGTTGCGAGTGCCCGCTCGGCGCTGAGGTTCACCGTCACCACGTCCGCGCGCAGGTCGGCCGGGATCGGTGGACAGCCCGTGATGGGCGCGTCGTTGAAACAGAAGGACAGGATGAAGAAGTAGTTCGTCAGCAGACTGCTCAGATACTCGGTGGCGACCTGCATTTCCGGCGCGACCAGGCCCTGGTCGAGGATCTCGCCGGGCGGCGCATGGAACGGGCTGAAGAAGTTGAATACCGAAGGCGCCTGCAGCGGCCCCTGGCCGATGAGGCCCGTGATGCTCTGCACGTTGTATTTGCCGCTCTGCGAGGCCGCACCATACGCGCGCCAGAACTGTGTGAGCCGCAGCAGCGGCTCGCTCAGCTTGCCGGTCGTCGCGCGCGCCGCTGTCCCGGTCTGCGGCAACGAGCGCGCTTCGGCATCCAGGAGGATCACTTTGACCACCGCGCCGAGGTTGCCGCGCCGGCCGGTGCCGTCGTTCTCGAAGCGCGCGGCGACACGCGCCACGTATCGTGGAGACGGATTGCTCGTCACCAGGCGCTGAATGAGTTGCTTCGAGATGAACGGCGCGACGTTCGGGTGCCCGAAAATGTTGTCGAGCGCGCCCTCGAGATCTTCCTGAGGCGATTGCCCGGCGGAAATCTGCGTGAACGCCGCGCCCGGGTAGTCGAGCACGCGCTTCGCGCCGGTGTCGTGCTGCTCCGCGTACGCCTGCATGCTTACGGTCTGGTTCTGAATGGTCGGCCGTGCCAGGGCGAAGTTCGGCGCGCCGGAGAAATTCCAGCCGGTATAGACGTGAGCGAATCCCTCGATGACCTGCTGGTCGTAGGTGGCGATCGGGCGGCTCTGTGCGTCGCGGCGCACCGTACCGTCGCCGTTCAGTTGCACGAGCCCGATGGTGAACAGCTGCATCAGCTCGCGCGCGTAATTCTCGTCGGGACGGATGTTGCGGACGGCATCCGGCTTCTGGTTGCCGAGCATCGACAGGTACACGCCCATCGCCGGGTGCAGCGTGACTTCCTCCAGCAGCTCGCGGAAATCGCCGAAGGCATTGCGCGCAAGCATGTCGTAGTAGCTCGCGCTGCCCCACGGATAGCCGACCAGCGTACTCGCCTGCGAAATCACCATGATTTCCGAGAGCGCGAACGCGACGCGCTGACGCAACTGGTCCGGCGCGTGCAAGGCGTTGCGCAGCCAGATGTCGACGCGATCCTCGTGCAGACGCGTGAAGTCCGCGCCCGGCGGATAGGTCGCAAACACCTGCTGCACATGCGGCAGCTCGAGCGAAGCCGGCAACTGCAGCTGACGATCGATCCAGCCTTCGTAGCCGAGCGCGATCAGCGACTGCACGTCTGCCGCGGTCGCACCGAATGTCGCCTGGTTCAGGAAGCGGAACGCGTCGGCTCTGCCGATGGCCGGCGGTGACGGTGCTGGGGGCGGTTGCGTCCCAGGCCCGGGGTCGTCGCCACCGCTGCCGCCGCCGCACGCAGTCAGCGTCGTCGCCAGCACGGCAAGCGCGAGAGTGCGCCCCCAGAATGTCACGGGGCACCCTGCGCGCTGACCGATTTCAGGTATGCCACCTGCTCGGCCGTGAGCGCGTTCTTGATGTTGACGAGCATCTCCATGTAGAGGCGCTTCTTGCGATTCTCGGCCTCGAAGACGCGGTCGACGCCGCTCAGCACTGCCTTGCCGTCAACGGGGTGCTGGTCGATCAGCTCCTGAAGCTGCGATGCCTCGGTGAGGAGCTGCCAGTCGCTTTCCGCCGCCTGCGCCTGCACGCGCTTGAGCTCCGCGCCGATCGCGTCGCGCTGTTTTTCCGTGAGCTTGAGCTTGCTCTGGTGCTTCAGGATCAGCTCGGGCCCGAACAGCTTGCCCCTGATCCACTCGTCCTTGTCGCCCGGGGGCTCGGCGCCGCCGGCCGTGGCCGAGAACACGACGACGAGCAGGGTGGCTACGGTAATAGCGTGTTTCATAGCAGCGATTCCTCGAGAGAAACATCGAAGCCCCGCGCCGACGGCAGGTCGGCGCTGAGGGGCGGTGCGGCGAATGCAAGGAGCTCGTCCGTCGGCACGCGCCAGTAGTCGGGAGAGGACAGCTCGCGCGCGAGCGCGAGATCGGCACGCGCTTTTTCGTTCGCAGGCTGCGCGCGGCTTGCGACGGTGCTGCCGTCGGCGTCGCGGTGCCCGGTGCGATCCGTCAGCGTCCACGTGAGTCCGGCGAGTACGACCAGCAACGCACCGGCGGCGAATGCGGGGCGCCAGCGCGAAGCGAAACCGCCGCCCGGCCTGCCGACCTGCGACCAGAGCTCCGCGAAACGCGCGCTCCGGACGGACCGATCGCGCGACGCAAGCGCAGCGCGCAACGCCGCCGCGAGATCGCGGTCGTCGCCGCGCAACTCGTCGGAACCGCTGCCGGGCTGCGCGCTGCGGTTCTCGTGGCCGCTCATTTCTTAAGACTCCTCTGCGATGCGCCCCGCGCGCAGACTGCGCCGCAGGGCGGCCTTGCCGCGTTCGTAATGAACGCGTGCGGTGCCAACCGCGATGCCGAGAACCTGCGCGGCTTCGGCGATGGGCAGGTCGCGGTAGAACACCAGGTCCAGGACTTCCCTCTGCCGCACCGGCAGCGCGCGCCAGGCGTTCATCACGCGGCGGCTCTGCTCGTCGCGCTGCACCTGTCCTTCCGCATCGTCCGTGCCGGAACCATCGGCCGGAGCAAACGAGGCAAGGTGCACGAGGGTCGCGAGCGCATGTCGGGCGCGACGCCAGCGCGAACGCGCGTGATTGCGGATCACGGCGAACAGCCAGGTGCGCAGGCTCGACGTCGCCGCGAAACGCGCCCGCCCTTCGAGAATCGCCAGGTAGGTCATCTGCAGAACTTCCTCCGCCTCGTTGCGCCGTCCCCGCGAGCAGGTGAGCGCCCACGAGAAGCACTGGTCGTGCAACTGCTCGAGCTCGCGCAGGTCGATCAGCGGGTTATGTCGCACGGGGCCCGTCCGGCATTGCACGCGTACCTTAGTCGCCCGATCCGCCTCCGTATATGACTCGGGCCTGCCGCCGCGCGGGTAGTCAGGAGCGGCGATGGCGCGGCGACAAGGCTTGCCGGAGCCATGGGGACTGCTAGGATCGCTGGCCAGACTTGCCGGACGCCCTGGCCGGACTTACCGGACGACGACTGCACACCCGCCAGACACCAACCAGACCAACTACAACTACTGGAACCGCATGAACACCGCCGCCATTGCCCTGCTCGCGATCCTGGTCGTCGTCGCCATCTTCTTCATCGGGCAGTGGTTCGCCGTGGAACGACGGCGCGGCGGCGACTGGAAGCCCACGTGGCTCACCAGCCTGATCGGCTTCGTCACCAATTTTTTCGATACGCTGGGCATCGGCTCCTTCGCGCCGACCACGGCGATCTTCAAGCTGCGCCGCGTGGTCCAGGATGAGAAGATTCCGGGCACGCTCAACGTCGGGCACGCACTGCCGACCGTCGCGCAGGCGCTGATCTTCATCGCTGCCGTGGCGATAGACCCGATCACGCTGATCACGATGATCGTCGCGGCCGTTGCCGGCGCCTGGCTCGGCGCCGGAGTCGTCGCGGGACTGCCGCGCCGGGTCATCCAGGTGAGCATGGGCGTCGCGCTCGTCGTCGCCGCTTCGTTCTTCGTGTTGCGCAACCTCGAAGTCGTCCCGGGCGGCGACGCGATGGCGTTGAGCGGCGGCCTGCTGGTCGCCGGCATCGTCGCCAACTTCATCCTCGGCGCGCTGATGACCGTCGGTGTCGGCCTGTACGCACCCTGCATGGCGCTCGTCGGCTTGCTGGGCATGAATCCCATCGCCGCGTTCCCGATCATGATGGGCTCGTGCGCGTTCCTCATGCCCACCGCCGGGCTGCGATTCGTGGCGACCGGCAGTTACAGCGCGAAAGCCGCCATCGGTCTGGCGCTCGGCGGCGTACCGGCGGTGCTGATCGCAGGGCTGTGGGTGAAGTCGCTGAACGTGGTGGTGCTGCGCTGGCTCGTGGTCGTCGTCGTGCTGTACACCGCGATCATGATGCTGCGCTCGGCGTGGCTCGAACGTGAGGCGGTGCCGCGCGGCAGCGCCGCGCAACCGTGAGCAGGCCGCAACCGGCGTGGTCCGGCGTATACCCCGCCGTCACCACGCAGATGTACGAGGACGAATCGCTCGACCTCGAAGGCACCGCGCGCCACCTCGAAGCCCTGATCGACAGCGGCGTATCCGGCCTGGTGATGCTCGGATCGCTCGGTGAGAACGCGACGCTGGGCCCGCAGGAAAAGCGCAGCGTCATGAGCATGGCGCTCGAGACCGCGGCGGACCGGGTGCCCGTCCTGAGCGGCGTGGTCGAGAACAGCACCGCGGCGGCCGTCGAATACGTGCGCGACATGGAGAAGCTCGGCGCGCAGGGCGTCATGGTGCTGCCGGCGATGATCTATCGCGCCGACGCGCGCGAGACCATGGATCACTACCGCACGGTGGCGCGCGCCACCGACCTGCCGATCGTCTGCTACAACAACCCGCTCGCCTACGGCGTCGACATCACGCCGGAGATGTTCGCGGAGCTGGCCGAGGTGAAGAACTTCGTCGCCATCAAGGAATCCTCGGGGGACGTGCGGCGCATCACCGACCTGCACAATCGCGTCGGCGACCGCTACGCACTCTTCTGCGGCGTCGACGACCTGGTGCTCGAAAGCGTGGTGCTCGGGATCGACGGCTGGATTGCCGGCATGGGCCTGGCGTTCCCGCGCGAAAACCAGCGGCTGTGGGACCTGGCGATGGCAGGCCGGTTCGAGGAGGCACGCGCGCTGTACCGCTGGTTCACGCCGCTCCTGCACCTCGACACGCCGGTCAAGTTCGTCCAGTACATCAAGCTCGCGATCCAGGAGGCGGGCCTCGGCGCGGAATGGGTACGCGCACCGCGCCGCCCGCTCGCCGGCGAAGAGCGCGAACGGATCCTCGACATCATTCACGGCGGCCTGCGCACGAAGCCGAAGCTGACGTGAGCGCCTCGCCGCGCGCCGCTCCGCCTGTCGATAGTGGCGCGGGCCGTGGCGGTGTGCAGCGCGTGCGCGTGATCGACTCGCACACCGGCGGCGAACCGACGCGCATCGTGCTCGACGGCGGCCCCGCACTCACGGGCCCGTTCGCCTCCCGCGTCGCAAGCTTGTTACGCGAGCACGACCGCTTCCGCCGTGCCGTGATCATGGAACCGCGCGGATCCGACGTGCTGGTGGGCGGCCTGCTCTGCACGCCAACGCGCAGCGACTGCTCGGCCGGCGTCATCTTCTTCAACAATGCCGGCTACCTCGGCATGTGCGGCCACGGCACCATCGGCCTGATGGTGACGCTCGCCTACGCCGGACAATTGCCGATCGGTCGTCACCTGATCGAAACGCCGGTCGGGCTCGTCGAAACACAGCTCGAGGACGCGAACACGGTGACTGTGGTGAACGTGCCGGCGTATCGCCACGCGCATCGCGTTGCTGTCGAGGTCGACGGCCACGGGCGCGTCGTCGGCGACGTTGCCTGGGGCGGCAACTGGTTTTTCCTGGTGGGCGACCACGGCCAGCGCCTCGCCTTCGACAACATCGCGCAGCTGAGCGCGTACACGCTGCGCGTGCGCGCGGCACTCGCCCGGGCCGGCATCACGGGTCGCAACGGCGCGCAGATCGATCACGTCGAGCTGTTCGACGCTTCGCCGCGCGCCGGCGTCGATGCGCGCAATTTCGTCATGTGCCCCGGTGGCGCATACGACCGTTCGCCCTGCGGCACCGGCACGTGCGCGAAGCTCGCGTGTCTGCAGGCCGACGGCAAGCTCGCGGAAGGCGAGCGTTGGCGCGTGGAAAGCATCACCGGCAGCGTCTTCGAGGGCCGATACACGCTGGCGAACGGCGAGGTCCGGCCGGAAATCCGCGGCCAGGCATGGGTGACGGCCGAGGCGACGCTGCTCCTCGATCCCGACGACCCGCAGTGCTGGGGGATCGACTCCGCGTGAGCGGCCGGCGCACTGTCGCAATCGTCGGCGGTGGCGTCATCGGCTTGTGCTGTGCGTGGTACGCGCTGCGCGAAGGCTATCGCGTCATCGTCGTCGAGCGCGGACCCGCGGATCGCGACTGCTGCTCGCTCGGCAACTCCGGGCTGATCGTTCCGAGTCACCTCACGCCGCTCGCGGCACCCGGCGTCGTCGGCGTCGCGTTGCGTTCCCTGTTCGACGCGCGTAGCCCGCTGCGCCTGCACGCCCGCATCGACCCGGGCTATCTGCGCTGGTGCTGGCTGTTCCTGCGTCACGCGAACGCCGCGCACGTCGCGCGCGCCGCACCCGCGTTGCGCGACATCTCGCTGCTCAGCATGCGCTGCTACACCGGGCTCGCCGAGGAATGGCGCAACTCCTTCGGTCTGCGCCAACGCGGCTTGTTGATGCTGAGTTGCACGCAGCACGGCTTCGAGGAGGAAGCGCAGGCGGCGGAAGATGCGCGGCGACTGGGTATCGACGCTCACGTGCTCGAGGCTGCCGCCGCCGCCCAGCTCGAGCCGTCGATGAAGATGTCGCTTGCGGGCGCCGTGCACTACCCGCTCGATGCATATCTCACGCCGCAGACCTTCGTCGCGGAAATCACGCGCCGGCTGCAGACCGAGGGTGTCGAATTTCGCTGGTCCACCGCGATCACGGGCTGGGACGTGCACGGGCAACGCATCCAGGCCGCGCGCACACGCGACGGCGAGATCGCGGCCGAGCACTTCGTGATCAGTGCCGGTGTCTGGTCGACGCTGGTGGCACGATCGCTCGGCTTGCGCGTGCCGCTCGAAGCCGGCAAGGGCTACAACCTGACGCTGCCACGCCCTCGCGCCCAACCCATCATGGGCGCAATTCTCACCGAAGCGCGCATCGCGGTTACACCGATGGACGGAACGCTGCGCTTCGCGGGCACGATGCAACTCTCGGGCCTCGACGGCAGCATCGATCGGCGACGCGTGCGTGCATTGATCGAGGCCGTTTCGCGCTACTACCCCGAGTTCACGCCGCAGGATTTCGACGGCGTACAGCCGTGGAGCGGATTGCGGCCTTGCTCACCCGACGGGCTGCCCTACATCGGCCGCAGCTCGCGCTACGACAACGTCCTCGTCGCCGCAGGTCACGCGATGATGGGCATGAGCCTGGCGCCGGCAACCGGTCTGCTGGTCAGCGAGTTGCTTGCCGGCCGCCCGACTTCGGTCGCGACCGGCCAATTCGCAGTCGATCGCTTTGCCTGAAAGAGCGCCTGACCCTGTTTCACAGCGAGGCTGCGACGAAGATCGCGGCCACGATGGCCAGCCCCGCGAACCACACGAGCGAACGCAGCATCGACTGGTTCGCCAGGTAACACACGAGGTACAGCACGCGCAGCGCGACGAACAGCAGGGCCAGCAGATCGACGAGTGGCTGCGGGCCGCGCACGAGGTGCGCGATGATCACGGCGGCAGCGAACAGGGGAAACGCTTCGAAGCTGTTGAGCTGCCCCGCGTTGGCGCGCTTGCGAAAGCCTTCCTGCTTCGCGAGCCAGTCGCGCGGGGTACGGTTGTCGAAGCCCTTGCGGCCGCTCTTGGCGATCAGCGTGGCGACGTACGGCAGGATCCCCGCGGCCAGAACGCACCAGAGTGCGACAGTCATGGCGAAACTCCTTTGTTCTTCTTCGTATGGCGCGATGGTAGCAGGGAACGAACCTGCTCAGCGAAACGTCAGCATCACCTGCGTGATCAGCTCGCTCTCGGGCGTCTGCGCCGGGTCGTTGTCGTACACCTCGCGGATCGGCCCGCGGGGCTCGTGCCCGTGATCGTGCAGCCACCGGTAGAGCGACTGGTAGGCGATGCCGAGCTGGTCGTAGCTGCCGACGTGGGTAGTGTGTGCGTACAGGCCGCCCTCGAGCTCGCGAACGCGTGCTTGTCCCGCCGGCAGCGTGGGCGCCGGAGCTTCCAGGCCCGCGAACGCTTCGATCAGCAGAGTCTCGCCACCCGCGGCTTCTTCGATCAGCGAGCCGACCGGAGAGATCACCTGCCGTCCCGCGTGGCGCAAGGTGTCGAAGAGCCCGTAGATCATCTCCGAGGTCACACCGACGATCGTGTCCTCGGCGCAGCGGCCGGCACGCGTGGCAACCAGCCATGACGGGAGCGTGCGAATCTCGACCGGATAGGGATTGAGGTCCGCGCTCTGCGCGAGACGCTCGACCACGGCGATCGCCGCGCGTCGCCGTTCCAGCTCCCGGCGCTGACGCTCGAGCTCGTTCCCGATCAGCGCGGGCCGCGCGGCCGCCGGGGCCGCGAGCACTTCGCGAATGCGCGGCAACGAAAAGTCGAGCGATCGCAGCATGCCGATCAACAGCGCGCCGGCTGCCTGCTCGCGCGCGTAGTAGCGATATCCCGTGGCGGCGTCCACGTGCGCCGGCGTCAGCACGCCCGACTCATCGTAGTGCCGCAGCGCCTTGATCGTGAGGCGGCAGCTGCGCGCGAAGCGCCCGATCGGGATCAGCTGAGTTTTCGGTCCCGCGTTCAAACGCCGTTCCCCCGTTGACTCTCCCCCTGCAGGAGGCCGGACCCTGCGGGCGTCACGGACCTCGACCGCCGCAACGGAGCCCGCATGAACAGCCTGTTCCCCGATATCTGCAGCGACGACGTCGCAGCCTGCAAGCGCTTCTACGTCGAGCTCTTCGGATTCGAAACCGTGGCCGACCTCGGCTGGTACGTCCAGTTGCGCTCGCCGCGCGACCCGAACCTGCAGATCGCATTCGTCGAGCGCACGCACGCGAGCGTGCCCGCAGGCTTTCGCGACAGCCCGCGTGGCGTTCTGGTCACGATCGAAGCCGACGATGTCACGCCGCTCGCGCGACGCGCGCGCGAGCTCGGGCTCAGCCACATCCTCGAACTGTGCGACGAGCAGTGGGGACAGCGGCACTTCATGGTTCGCGACCCGAACGGACTCGCCGTCGACGTCGTGCAGTATATCGGTCCGCCGCCCGCCTGATCCGTATCGCTGCGCTCATCGGCAACGTCGCGCTGCTC
>Ga0187894_10005495_pt1 | contig 12891 bp, 10 predicted proteins | sample GBC1701081metaG_FD_136650 | JGI IMG/M metagenome (GOLD analysis project Ga0187894, IMG submission 136650) | White microbial mat communities from a lava cave in the Kipuka Kanohina Cave System on the Island of Hawaii, USA - GBC170108-1 metaG ... | reverse complement strand
GCCGCAACATCCGCTCGGCATTGGGAGTGACGCCGGTGAAAAGCCGAAACGCTTCGACCGCTTGAAACACAGCCATCCCGCCGCCATTCAGGGCTCGACAACCAAGCGCGCGCGCATGGCGCAGCAGCTCCGTTTCCAGCGGGAAATAGATGATCTCAGCCACCCACTGTGAAGCCCGCAATAACGCCAGCGGCAATGGCGCGCCAGGATGACCGAGCATGCCCACCGACGTCGCCTGAATCAAACCATCCGCGGCATGCATTGCCTCGGCGAGGTCGCTGACGATCATGGCGCGTTCGCCGCCAAAGATATTTTGTAAGCGGCTGACCAGCGCAGCCGCGCGCGCGCCGTCAAGATCGTGAATCGCCAGCCGCTCGACGCCCATTTGCAGCGCCGCATATGCGACTGCGGAGCCTGCGCCGCCCGCGCCCAACAGCGCGACATTGCGAAGCGGCGCGTCAGGCAATCCGCGCCGGAATCCTTCAGCAAAACCCGGCGCATCCGTGTTGTAGCCGATGCGTTTGCTCGCGGTGAATACGACCGTGTTGACAGCGCCGATGGCGGCGGCTTCCGCGGACAATTCATCCAGTAAGGGAATAACGGTTTGCTTGCAAGGGTGGGTAATATTTAAGCCCGCGAAGCCTTTTCGCTGCGCCTCATCCAGCAAGCGCGGCAAGGCCGTGGCGTTTAAGCCGAGTTGTTCCAGGTCAATCAGTTGGTAGGCGTATGCGAGTCCGTGAGAGCGCGCTTCTGTTTGATGCAGCGACGGCGCCCGCGACGCCTGAATGCCCGCCCCGATTAAGCCAACCCGCAAAATTCGCGATGGATGTCCTGCCGCGGCTCGCATCGGTTCAGTGTCCTTCATGACAATAATTACAGGCGTTGCTCGCGTTGGTTTCGCGGTGACAGTTCATGCAGCTTTCCATGGTGAGGGGTTTCTCTTTCCACAGCGCCTCACGTTCGGCGACGGCCCCGTGGCAGCGGTCACATTTTGCGCCTGCCTCAAGATGCGCGCGATGCGAGAACCACACCCAATCAGGCAATTGATAAACGCGCGCCCACGGCACGGCTTCTTTGTTTTGGTGAAAGGCAGCGAGCTTTTTGATCGCAGGTTTGTCGGCGGCTGTGTCTTCGTGACAGGCCATACACTTCGACGTGGCGGGAAACGTCATCTGCTCGCCTGGTTCGGGATTGACGTGGCAGCTCTGACATTTCAGTCCTTGCGCGACGTGCAGCTTGTGGCTGAACGGCAACGGTTGCTGTGGGGGGGCGGGCGCGGTTTGCGCGAAAACGCTTGCCACTATTGCGCAAACGCACAATGCGACTTTGATGAGGTTTAGTTTGTTACTGCCCATCACTTACTTCCTGTCGTATTGCCTGCCGTGTTTCCTGTCGTCTTTCCTGCCGTATTGCCTGAAGGCTTAACGTCCGCTTCGGTCATGCCCAACGACCACTTGAGCGCCTCGAAGTACATTTTCTGAACTTGCGGGTCGTCCCAGTTTTCCGCCGCGTGGCCGAGCGCCGAATAAAAGACGCGGCCTTTGCCGTACATCTTCGCCCACGCGACGGGAAAGTCGCCGTCGGCGCGGCGCACGCGCGGGTTTTTCAGATCCAGCCTGCCCGCGTCCAGATGCGCCAGCACTCGGATCTTGTCGCGCGAAAAATCCTTATGCTGGTAATGCTCGTCGCGCATCGTAAAGATCCTGGGAAAATGCTTCATTGCGGGAAACAGCGGATCGTCAATGATGATAGCCGTCTCAAACGTATTCCACGGATGTTCGTCGAAGCGCGCGCCGATCATCTCGCCGAATTCCGGCCACGAGAAAAACGCCGTCGTCGCCGTATGCGCGGCGACGAAGCCCTTGCCGTCTTCTTTGATGAACGACATCAGATCGGCTTTCTGCTGATCGGTCAGTTCAATCTCTCGCACACCGAAAAAGAAAATCGCGTCGAAGTAATTCAGGTTTTTATTCGTCGTCTGCCTGCCGTTCATTGTGACCGGCTGTTTGGTGATGAGTTGCGAATCGGTGCGGATGTAAGTGTCGTAAGCGCCCGATTCGCGCCCTAATCGCTCAATCGTAATCAATGCGCGCGTGACGGAATCATGCTGTACGCCAAACCGCTGGTCAGCCCACGCCAACACCTGTTTGCGTGCCGGGCGCGCTTGCGGCGGACGGCCTTGCGGCGGTTGTTGCGCCGCTGGAGAGAAAGGCAGCGCGCAATACGCAACCATCAATACCATCAATACCATCCATACCATCTGGCCGTAAAAACAACGCTTCATTTTTTCGCTCCTTCTTTCGCGGCTTTTTCCTCGCGGACGATTTCGACCAGCGCGCGCAAGCCCGCCGTGTAAGAACGCCAACCCAGGCCCATAATCGAAGCCCGCGCCGCCGGCGTAATGATCGAACCCTGATGAATCGCGTCGCGCGTTCCCAGATTGGAGATATGCGTCTCGATGACGGGGAACGGCATCGCTTTGACGGCGTCGTGCAAGGCTACGCTGTGAAAGCTGAGACCGGCGGGATTGATAACGGCGCCGGCTACATCGTCAATGTGTTTGTGGAAGGTGTCCACGATCACGCCTTCGTGATTGGATTGCACTATGATGAGTTCGACGTTGAGTTCGGCGGCGAGCTTTTGCAATTGCTCGTTGATCTGCGGCAGCGTCGTGACGCCGTAAATATTGGGTTCGCGGCGTCCAAGCAAATTCAGATTGGGGCCGTGAACGACCAGGATTTTCAGCCGCCCGGTTTGTGTGTTGGATTGCGCAGTTTGCGCGGCGACAGGCTGCGCATAAAACAACAGTCCGATGAAAAGCAAAAACAAGGTTGGCTTGAACGATCTAAGTATCATTGAGTCTCCGAAAACCGAAACGGATTTGGTCGCGTAGCGACCGCTGACTTTAGCCGTGGGTTTCAACCCACGGAACGCGCGATCAATTGCGCTGCGTCGCGTCAGCGACGCCTGAATCAGCGCGCGGTTTCAAGCGTCGCTGACGCGACGCAAAATCCATCCGCCTGCCACCGTGGGTTGAAACCCACGGCTAAAGTCACATTGTCGCTACGCGACAAAAAGATTCCTACGGCAACGCAAACGCAATCACCGTGTCCGCCGTCGTCGGGTCGCTCAAAAATCCGCCGCCCGTGGCCGTGATGATAACGTATTGCTTGCCGTCTTTGCCTTGATAAGTCACTGGCGCGGAAAACGCGCTGGCGTCGAGTTTCGTCACCCACAATTCCCTGCCGGTTTTGGAATCGAACGCGCGGAAGCGGCTGTCATCCGTAGCGCCGATGAAAACCAGGCCGCTCGCCGTCGCCAATGAACCGCCGAGATTCGGGCGGCCGGTTTTCTGTTTATCTTCGGGCAGCCCTTCGGTAACGCCGAGCACGGATTGCCAGACGATTTCGCCCGTGTTGACGTTGACCGCGAACAAGCGGCCCCACGGCGGTTGCTGGCAGGGCCAGCGCGTTTCAGGCTGCCAGAATCGTCCGACCGGCCCCATCGGACTCATGCGCGACCATGGCGTGCGCGCGCCTTCGGGATTTTTTTGCATCCGGCCGATACCTCCCAAATCCTGCGTGTTGATGAACAGATAACCCAGTCGCGGGTCGAACGACATCGGGTTCCAATTGCCGCCGCCAAGCGTGCCGGGAAACACGACGGACGGCTTCGTCGTGTAATGCGTGTACGGGCCTTCGTTGCGCATGCCGCCGTCGCGGTCGAACAAGGCTTCGCAAAATTTACGATGTTCGGGCGTGAGGTTGGCGAGTTCTTCGCGCTTGAAACTGTCGCGCGCCAGCGGCGCGGGCTTCAGCGGAAAGGGTTGCGTGGGCCAACTCTCTTCGTCCGGCACGTCGGTTTTGGGAATTGGTCTTTCTTCCACGCCGTAAATCGGCTTGCCGTCGCGGCGATCCAGCAAAAACAGCAAACCCATCTTCGTCATCACGGCGACGGCGGGAATCGTCCGGCCCTGCCGCTTCACGTCGAACAGCGCCGGCGGCGTACACAAATCGTAATCCCACAAATCGTGATGCACGGCCTGGAAGCTCCATTTCACTTTGCCCGTGTCGGCGTCGAGCGCGACTAGCGAATTGCCGTACAGGTTCGCGCCCTTGCGGTCGCCGCCGTAATAGTCATACGTCGGCGAACCGAGCGGCAGAAAGACGAGGCCGCGCGAGTTGTCAACGGTCATCATTCCCCACACGTTGGCGCCCGAACGCCCTTTCCAACTATCGCCTTCCCAGGTCTCATTGCCCGCTTCGCCCTTGCGCGGGACGGTGTGAAATTCCCAGACCATTTTGCCCGTGCGCGCATCCCACGCGCGCACATCGCCCGCCGCGCCCAGGCTTGGCGCTTCCTGCGTATGCGAGCCGGTGATGACCAGATGCTTGTACATAATCGGCGGCGACGACAGGCCATACGAAGCCTGCTCGTAGCCATTCATTACGCCGCCGCTTTTCATATCCACCGAACCGTTATTGCCGAAGCCTTCCGCCGGTCTGCCAGTCTTCGCATCGAGCGCGATCAATTCGCCGTTCGACGCGCCGAAAAACAAACGCGGAGCGGTCTGCGCATCGCCCGCCCAATATTCCAACCCGCGCGTCGCCGGCTCGCCGCTTTTGATTTCGTATTCCCACAGGCGCTTGCCCGTTTCGGGTTCGAGCGCGACAACGCGGCGATAGGCCGTCGTCAGATACATCACGCCGTTCACGACCAGCGGCACGGCTTGCGATTCGGGATTGCGGCGACGCGGGCCACGCGCGGAAGGATTGGCGGCGGGCGCGGCGTAATTCGCCGGTTTCATGTGATACGTCCACGCGCGCGTGAGTTTGGTTACGTTGGCCGGATTGATTTGCGTCAATGGCGAATATCGCCGCCCGCCCGCGTCCGCGCCGAATGTAGGCCAATCGGTTTGTGTTTTCTTCTGGCCTTGCGCGGAGGGCAGCACCAACATCCCAATAGCAAACGTGAACGCGAGCCACAGCAGATTGCGAAACCCATTCTTTGCCCCGAAGGGGCTGCGGAGATTAGCCGGTGGTGGAACCACCGGAACGGTAAGGAGAGAGAGTCGCGCCCTGAAGGGGCGCAGGACGAGGCGTTGCGCAATGAAGCCACGAGTCTGGTCTGTCGCCCCTGCCGGGGCTTGGGAATCTTGTTGCGCGCGGTTCCGGTGGTTCCACCACCGGCTAATCTCCGCTTGCGCCTCCGGCGCAGAAAATCCTCGCACACCTGATTTATCTGATCTGACCGAAAGCCCGCTTTTCATTTCTTCCCTCCCAAAATCATATCAATGAATTCCAGCGTCTTCTTCAGCGCCTGATTGCTCGCGGCGCGCGTGGTTTCGGGCGTTTTGCCGATGAAGCTGTGATCTGCGCCGGGGATCACCAGCAACTCGGCCTTGACGCCTTTGGCTTTGAGCGCGTCGTAAAACAACTGCGATTGTTTGACCGGCACGACGCGGTCGGCGCCGCCGTGAATCAACAGCATCGGCGGGTCGTTCGCGTCTACGTGAGCGACGGCGCTGGCGGCGCGCGCCTGATCAGGACAATCCGCCGCCTTGCAACCCAAAAATTGCGCAGCCGCATCCGGCGGACGATTCGCCGCGTTTGCGTTAGGCGCATTGGGCGGCGGCCCCATTTGCGCGAAATCGAAGATGCCGTACCAGATCACCGCGCCGCATACGCAATCGGATTCATCCGCCGAGGTTGGGCATGTTCGCGCGATAAACTACGTCCCAGGCGTCGGGAAATTCGTTGATCGCGCGCCCCCACGACAGCCCTTCGTAGGCGATGCGGACGCCGAGCGGAAGGGCCAACGTCGCCAGCTTGCGCAAGTCGCGGGCGAGCGCGTCACGGTCATCCGTCGCGTGCGTCGAAGTGGATGAACACACAAGCAACACGCGCGAACCGAGCGCCGCGCACATTTCGAGCATGGATTTGGCGATGTCAATTTTGTATTCGTGCAAATGGCCGGACAGTCCTTCGAAATCGCGCAATCCTTGAAAGCCAGTCACCCGCAAACCGCTTTCGCGCACGGTTTGGATGGCTGCGCCCACGCCCGCATCGTGGCCGACGATGTCGCGCGCCAGCAGCATGATTTGCGAAAAGCCGGCTTCGCGTACAGCGCGCAGCTTCGCCGACAACGAACCGGTCAACGTGATCGTGTCCATCCCAAAATCGGCGATGTGGCTTGCGAACTGATTCATAGAGTTTGTAGTACCGCCTTCAGGCGGAATGTCGTAATTGCCAAGCCCTTCCGCCTGAAGGCGGTACTACGAACGTCGCTCGTTACGCACAATCTCGAACATCACGCCGCCCAGATAGATTTGCGTCAACGCGCCGCGCGCGTTTGTCTGATTGTCGCCGGCGGAGACGAAGCTGACGCCGCGCGCGCGCAAAGCGGCGACGGCGTCTGGCACGTCAGGTACGCCGAAGCTGACGCGCTGCAATAACTCCGCGCCCTCCACGGCGCCGATGTCAGAATCGGGGCCGATCAGTTGCAGGTAAAACGAACCGCAGGGGCTGCGCAGGACGCGGCCTTTGGGGAGAATGCCGAAGCGTTCGTTGTCCGGCAGCAGTTGGAAAGCAAAGAGCCGCGTATAAAACTCCGTCCAATCTTCCATTCGATCCGTGCCGATGTATTGCACGACGCCGAAAAAACGCATTCCCGCGAGCGCGGGCGGATACGGATCAACGGTCGGGATCAGTATGAAATCCACGTCGTAAATCGAGAAGTCCTGATAACGATCCACGAAATAGATGCGACTGTCGCCCGCGCCGTGGATCGCGGGGATGTTCAATTCCATTACCTCCACGCGCGTCGGCGCGGCCCACGCGCCCTGTTCGACGACGTGGCGATAGGCCGCCGCCGCCGAACGCACGCGCAAAGCCAGCGCCGAAATCGCGGGAGTTTCAGCGGGCTGCGCGGCGCGCGGCAAGGCGCTGACGTGGGCGTTGACGATGATGTTCATCCGGCCTTGATGGTAGAGCGTCACTTCGCGCGAACGATGCCGCGCAATCGGGCGAAAGCCCATCATCTCCAGAACCTGCCCCAGCGCCTGCGGTTTGCAGGTCGCGTACTCGATATATTCGATGCCATCCAACCCCAGCGGATTGGCGCCGTCGGCAATGGCTTCGCGGTTATGCGGCATAGGTAATCAAGGCCAAAAGAAAGAAAGAATACGGAACAGACGGATTTTCTTTTCGGTCTTTTTCCGTCTGTTCTGTTATTTCCGTTTGTTCCGTATTCTCCTCTTTGATTCTAAAACACGTACTTCAGCGCGAACTGCATGATGCGCGGGTCTTGCGCGCTCAGAATCCTGCCGAAGTTGGCGTTGTTGAGCGCGACGACCGGCGCGTTGGCGTTGAGCCGGTTGGGTACGTTGAAGGTTTCCCAGCGGAATTGCACGGTCTGCCCTTCGCGGACGTTGAAGGCGCGCGACAGTCCCACGTCAATTTGCAGGCTGGATGGATTGAGAATGCTGAAGGGACTCAGCGCGCTCAGGCTTCCCGCCGCCGGCGCGGCAAACGCGGCGCGATTGAGGTAGGCGTCCACCGTACGCGCATCGGTGTAAGCCGACGCGAGGATTTGCGCCGCGCGTTGATTGGGCAAGCCCGTCAACGCATTGTCCGCGCCCGTGACGACGGTGGAGCGATTACCGCTCTGCCGCCGCACGATGCCCGAAAGCTGCCAGCCGCTGGCGATCAATCCCAGCGCGCGATTCGAGAATTTCGGCGTGCGCGCGACGAAGGAAACGTTGACGACATGCCGCCGGTCGGAATCGCAATGAGCGCGGTCGGCGCGGCGATTGTTGGGATCGACATACGTCGGGCCGGTGATTTCGGTCGTCGCCGGGTCGCTGATGCAATGCGACCACGTCCAATTCGCCAGCGCGCTGAAATTGCCCGACAACCGGCGCTGCGCCGAGAGCAGCATGCCGTTGTAACTGGCCGTGCCGCCGTCATCAATCTGTCCAATCGTGCCGTAAAACTGCCCGTTCGCCTGGTTCTGCAAATTCAGTACGCGGCGCGCATTCGTGTTGCCCAGCGTCGCGCCTGGTCCGAATACAGCGGGATTCAATTCGCGCCCCGTCCACAAATGAATGGATTGGTTGCCGAGATAGGTTCCCGCAAACAGCCATTCGCCGACTTGCCGTTGCACGCTCAGGTTCCACTGTTGAAGGTACATCGGCTTGATGCGCAGCGGCGCATTCACATAAATCCCCGCGACCGGAAAGAAGCTGTCCGGCGAGATATTCGCCAGCGCCGGAAACGGATTGCCGCCCGGATAAGCTTGATAGGGATTGGCGAAGCCGCCCGCCGGATTCGCCAGCGTGATCTGCGCCCCCCACGGCGGATTGTTCGCAAAGCGCGTGTTGAAGAACAGATGCGGCGTGTCGAAGAAGACGCCGTATGACGCGCGCACCGTCATCTTGCCGTTGCCCTGTGGATCCCAAATCACGCCCAGGCGCGGCGCGAATTGTTTCAGGTTGTTGAAGGTCGTCGCCTTGCCCGGATAGCCCGCGTCACCGGGGAAAATCAAACCGGCCGGCGCGTTTTTGTACACCGCGCTCTTCGCGCCCGACGCAAACCGCGCCGTATCGAAATGGCTGACCCAGCCGAAGGGATGTTCCATTTGCAGAAACGGCTCCCAGCGCACGCCGCCATTCAACGTCAGCCGCGAACTCAGCTTCCACGTATCCTGAATGTAAACGCCGATGTAATTCTGCCGTTGGTTGTCGAACACCGGATTGCCTTGCAGGAAGCCGCCGCTCAGCGCGCCCGCCATAAAATCAGCGAGCGGCAAGCCCGTCACCTGCCCGTTGAACGTGAACTGTCCGTTCGTAGGCCGGTTGTTCGAAGTGTTGATGTTCGAGTGGATGAAGTTCACGCCAAACGCGATCTGATGCGCGCCGCGAATCAAATCCACATCTTCGGCGATTTGGAAATTGGTGGAGTTGAAATAACCCGGATTGGTCGCGCCCTGCCCGATGGCGAAGCCGTTGCCGGTGACGCTCACGCCGGTGAAACCTTTGAGCGGGCTGAAGACCTGAATGCCCAGATCGGCGGGCGAGAAATACGCGTCAACGACGCGGTTATTGCGCGTGCGATTGACCGTCGCGTGCGTCGAGAAAATCGTACTCGGGCTTAACAGATACGTGTCGCCCAGCACGAAAGAATGCGCTCGATTGAACTGCCCGACGCGCGTCATCGCCAGCACGTTTTTGCCGTCGAAGGGATTCGGGCTGGCGTAATCGGCGAAGAAATAGCGGCCATAGAACGAATGCTTCTCGTTGAAGGTGTAATCAATCTTGCCGATGGCCTGATGCTCGTCGTTGTTCGCCAGAACGCCGTATTGCAATCTGCCGCACGGGTCGGCCGGCGCCGGTACGAATTGCAAAAACTTGAGCGCGGGCTGGCTGATGCGCGCGGCGTCGAGCCGGTTGTCGACGAAAGGCGCGCTCAGCGTGCGCGCCACGCCTCCGTTGCAGGCCGCCGAGGCAAAGGCCGTGAAATCGCCCGCGCGCATCGCCGCCGTCGGCACAAAGCTGATCGTCGTGGGCGGATTCGATTTCTCGATCTTGCCCTGGTAACCGCCGAAGAAAAATAGCTTGTTCTCCTTGATCGGCCCGCCCAGCACGCCGCCGTACTGGTTTCGCTTCAAGCTATCACGTTGCGTGGCGAAGAAGTTCCGCGCGTTGAAAGCATAGTTGCGCACGAACCAGAACGCATCGCCGTGAAACTGATTGCCGCCGGTCTTGGTGACGACGTTGACCGCCGAAGCGGCATGGTGACCGTAGCGCGCAGGCAGCGAACTCGTCTCGACTTTGAATTCCTGCAAGGCGTCGGGGAACGGCATCGGCAGATTCAAATTGTTGAAGGGGTCGTTGTGCGTGCCGCCGTCCATCACATACGTCATCCCGTTCGCCAATCCGCCCGCCACCGCAATCGTCACCGTCGGATAGTTCTTGTTGGTGTTCAAATCCTGCGGCGGCGCGGAATTCGCCAGGCCGGAAAGGAAAATCAATTCCGTGGCGACACGGCCGTTCAGCGGAAGCTCCACGACGCGCTGCTGGTCAATGACCTGGCCGACGCCGTTGCTGATCGTTTCGACGGCGGCGACTCCAGCGGTGATGCTGACCTGTTCGGCCACCGCGCCGACTTCGAGCGTGACGTTGATTTCCGGGTTCGTATTCACCTGCAGGACGATGCCCGACTGCATGAACGACTTGAAGCCGTCTTTCGTCACCTTGAGTTGATAGGGGCCGACGGGCAGGTTGGGAATGGTGTAACCGCCATCCGCGCCGCTGACCGCCGTGCGCGCCAGTCCCGTGTCGGTTTGCGTGATCGTGACCTGCGCGCCCGCCACGACGTTGGCGCCGCCGTCCTGAATCGTGCCGGATACCTGCGAACCGGCGGTAGCTTGCGCGGAGGCGCTTGCGCAAAACAGCAGGCAAACGCAGGCGGCGCTGAGCCAAAGCGAAAGAGTCTGTTTGAACATAAGGCTTACTCCGTTACTGGGATGGATGTGTGACGGCTGCTTTTTGCGGTCGTCCGTTAAGCAATGTCCTTCTCGCGCCTGAACCTTGTATTTGTTGCTTGGAATTCCTGGTTTGATTTATCTGCCCAGCGTTCTGAAATATCAGTTATGCGGGTGGAGGGTGGCTAGAAAGATTTGACCTTTTTTTAGGAGGATTCTGCTGTCCGGCGATATTCGCGCGGCGCTTTGCCGAAGCGTTCCTTGAAGCGTTTGTCGAAATAGCTCTGGTCGCTGAAGCCCACGAGATTGGAAATTTCGGCGATGCTCAACGTCTGGTCGCGCAACAACTGGCGGGCTTTGCCGATGCGCAACTGTGTGAGGTAATCCACGAAGGTCATCCCCGTCGCCTGTTTGAAAAAGCGTGTGAAGTGCGACTGGCTCATCCCGACCATCGCCGCCGCTTGGGGCGCGCTGAGTTTTTCGCCGTAGTTGTGATTGAGGTACTCTATCAACGCGCCCAGCCGCTGCGCCTGTTCGCGGCGGCGCAGGTATTCGGCCTGCGCCATTTCCGAAGCCCCAAAATGCCGCGAGAGCAGATAGAGCGTTTCCGACAGATACGCCTTGCAACCTATGCGGGAATATTGATCCGCCGGCGTGTCGAAATAACAGCGCAACAATTTATCCAACGCTTCGTGAACCGCGGTCGCGGCGGGGTCGGCCGCGCGCAGAATCGGCGGCGTGTGTTCGGCCAAACCGTAAAACGGCATCAGGTAAGCGTAATCGCACACCGACGAACCGAGGTTGTAAAAAAGCTCCGCGCGAAAATAGATGACGACGGCGAGACTGTGCGGCGGCGTGAAATCATAAGCGCCGTGCAGTTTCAGATTGTCCACGACCAGCAAGTCGCCGCTTTTGAAATCAATGAGGCGCTCGCCCATCCGAAAGTGTCCCGCGCCGCTGACCGGACAAAACAATTCCAGCCGGTTGTGCCACGTCAATTGTTCGCCCGGACGCAAGGTCTCATACGAAAACGCCTTGATGGCGAAGGGAAACTCAGGATCGAGCGGCAAATGATGATGGCGAAAATCGTCCACGAGGTGGTCAATGGCATAAGGCTCAAACCGCAGCCCGTGCGCGAAACCAGCTTCTTTGTTTCTCTTCGCTTTCATAACAAGGTCAGGAGCCCTCAGCCAAGACCGCTCACGTCTTGTCCATCCAGACGCCCCACGTGCCCACCCCGACTTCCTCATCATTCATTGGATGACCCGCCGCCTTCATGGCCAGCTTCATCTGACCGTGATGATAGCCTTCGTGCCAGAGCATATGCTGGAGCATGAGGATCGGGTGGTCGTAGTGAAGGTTCATCTCCTGGCCCGATTCCACCCTGCCCTTGATCGCGTCCCGCACTGCTTTGGCGCTGTCGTTGAGCATCCGCGCGATGCGATCAGGGTCAAGCTCGGCCGCCCACTCTTCCTCGGGCACGTCTCTGGCAAATTCGGGGGCGTCCTCGAAGACATGCACAAGTCGTAGATAGTGGATGTGCGCAAACATCTCCGCGATGGATGGGCTGCCCTCCATCGCCCTGGCTTCCAGCCCGCCTGCCGGGAGGGCGCGGAGCAGGTTGAGCATGATGGTGTTGTTCCGGTCCCAGGAATCCAGCAGAGCCTCAAGCAGGCGTTGGTCCGGCGCATCTGACATATTCACTCCTTTTCAAAACGCTTTCACGCGAAGCTGAACGTATTGTTCGACACCTGCTCGCGATTATGGGCCGGCCGCCTTCCCGACGACAAGGCTATTGAAGACGAGTGACACACCTTAAATAAAGGCTTTCGTCATTTCTAAAATCCGAGAAATAAATAGCACTTTTTGAGGCAAAGTCCTTGACGATCACAAGTGAGTATTTTATAAGCGTTCCTGCTTCCATAGCGCGGAGGCGCAAATCGTTGGCATAAGGAGAGCGCAACTATGAAAATCAAAATATCACTCGCAACTTTACTGGCGCTGGCGTTGGGCGCCGCAGGCTATGCGCAGACGCTGGACAAAGCCAAACTCGACCAGCTTTTTGACCGGCTCGCCGAAAAGAACAAGGCGATGGGAAGCCTGACCATCGCCAAGGACGGCAATGTTCTTTACACCCGCGCCATCGGCTACAGCCAGATCAACGAAACCGAAAAGAAACCTTTGACCGCGGCGAACGGATTCCGGATCGGTTCGATCACAAAAATGTTCACCGCCGCGATGATCTTACAGCTCGTCGAGGAAGGAAAATTAAAGCTGACCGACACCCTCGACAAATTCTTCCCGCAGGTTCCAAACGCCAAGAAAATTACTATCGTGCAAATACTCTGGCATCGCAGCGGTATCCCTAACGTAAGGCGCGAGCAGAATTCTCAAAGAAACGTGAACACG
>Ga0187894_10005494_pt1 | contig 12891 bp, 15 predicted proteins | sample GBC1701081metaG_FD_136650 | JGI IMG/M metagenome (GOLD analysis project Ga0187894, IMG submission 136650) | White microbial mat communities from a lava cave in the Kipuka Kanohina Cave System on the Island of Hawaii, USA - GBC170108-1 metaG ... | reverse complement strand
GGGGGAGTAGATGTGTGCGCGTATCAGCAGAATATTTTTGGAAATTTTGAGATTTCCACAACCTAACCTGCTGACCCACTTGAGGTTACGGCGATTTCGACCATGGCCCAACCATTGAAAACCTTCAATGTTTACGCCACCCGACCATTCAAAACCATGCCCTAACCATTCAAAACCTTGAGACAGTTGTTACGATTCAGCGCCTCTCGTGGTTACATCTGTTCCGATTCACCACCCATATCCGGTCACACCTGCCCCCTTCTTCTTGCGTATCGCGGCCAGAAGGGCCTCCTTCCTCCGAAGCTCTCTATGGTGAATAGTAGAGGGGCGTCGTGCGGTCCAGAGATTCGGATGCATCGCCATCGAGTCGGCAACGTCCGTAACACTGACCGGAAAGGTATCAAGCGCCAACGTGAACTCAGCGTATCCGGGCACGAGCGGACACAGGTGCAGCTGGTGGGCATTGATCAGGTGCCCGAGCGCCGACCGCACGTAGGTCTCCTTGTCGCCCTCCTTGCGGCCTCGCGGGATGGGCACGATGTCGTGGTCGAAGTTGAGCCACCCCACACGCCGGCTGCGCAGCTCGCGGGCCAGAAGCGACTTGACCGTCTTTTGGTAACCCACACTCTCCACCCCCACCTTCTTGGGCCGCAGGCGCAGAATCATGTCCACGAGCCGATTGATGGCGTCGAGGTTGTCCATCCGCCCGGCCCACGCTTCGAGGCACAGCACCGTGTCGAAGCCCGTGCGCGCCATCGCGGTGATCGCGTGGCGACTGGACTTGGCCAGCGCCGTGTCCGACACGCTCCCATGCGCCGGGTCGTAGGTGATGGTCACGTAGAGATTGTCGATGCGGCCACTTTCGGACGGGACCACCCCGTCGATGTCGGCTTTGGCCGCGTACCAGCGCAGCGAGTCAGACGACGTGAGCGTGGCGTCGTTGCGGCGCTTGGTCACGTCGAACTGGTAGAACGAGCGCGAGTCCCACATGGTCGCCTCGCCCGCCATCGGGTTGTTCTCGTACTGCGCCATGTAGATGTGAGTGGAAGCCTGAGCGGCGCGAATCTCGGCCGGATCGGGCATCGCACCCGTTGGCAGCCGCATGGTCCACGGGAAAGTGGTGGCCTCGTGGTGGTGAGCGAGCAGCCCGTCGCGGCCCAGCGGCACGAGCCCACGCGAGTCGGTTGGGTAGCCATCGCGACAGCCCGCGCAGGCCGTGAGCGATCGCAGGAACACGCGCCAGTTGGCGTCCTCGTCGATGTTGGCCACCACGTCATGCGGCGCCCACGAGTTTCCGGCCACGAGCCTGAAGCCCATCTCAGGACGCACGATGGAGTAGGACTGCCGGATGCCGTGCGTCGCGCTGTCGATGTTGGCCTTCGAGTTCCACGTCTTCTCGTTGACCGGATCGTCGATGAACTCGCCGTGCGTGTGCGCCGACGCCGAACCGCTGTCGAGCGAGCGTCGAGCAAAGGTCGGGTCGGGGAAGCGGGTGAGTTCCGGCCACGCCGCAAAGAGCGGGTTGACGGCCAGATCGCGATGGAGGCCCCGATTCAACTCGATCCCTTCCAACGTCCATCGCTTCGGTGTCGCGGCGAGCAGCTCGGGAAAAGTCCAGCGCAGGATCTCCGAACTGAGATCTCCCATCAACACCCGCATGAGGTTGTTGGTGAACTCTTCCTTGAGCGTGGAGATGCCCAGCCTCGACTCGCGCCCCCGAAACGGCCAGCCACGCTGCGCACACTCGATCGGATCTTGGATGACGCACCAGATGGGCATCGTGCGCGTCGCCAGACTCGTCTTGCCACTGCCACGCGGATCGCGCAGATTGCCAAACCCGTTGGGCGTTGTGACGATCGAGACGCAGAAGTTGGCCGGAGGCCGATGGATGTCTTCCTCCAGCCTCGTCAGGCCAAGCAGCTGCCGCGACAGCCACAACGGATCGCGTCGGGCGAGGGCTCGTGTGGTGAGCCAGAGCAGGCGCGTGGAGTCGGGCAGGCCGTAGAAGTCCGCGAGCACGGCGTCGCGAGAGAAGGTCTCAGCCTCGATGGCGTCGCGCGGCGGCAGGTGGATGACTTCACTCACCTGCCCATTTTGCGCTAGTATGACCACGTGAGCAAGAGGCGCGTGACCCGATGGAAGCGTGGAGCGGAGGGCCGTCCTGTCGGGCCGGGCGGCGCCGACTGCGCGCTGTGCCACGCAGCTCACGAGCCCAACTCGCAGTGTCCCGCCGAAAGCCTCCTCGCGCTGGGCTGGCACCAGGAGCGGCCCGGAACGTGGATCACGCCGGCCTCCCACTCCCGCAACAAGCGTGAAGACGCCCGACGCAAGCGGCTCAACTATCACGCTGCCCAGCAACGCCTCGCCGTTCCAGCCCCCCTTCTCGACGCTGCCATCACTCTGGTGCCTGCCGAAAAAGAGCGCATGGTTGCCTCGCTTCTGCGCTCGGCCGGACCCGCCGAATCTCCCAGCTTCATCGCTGACCTCAACGAGAACACCTTCCGTGCCTGGATCACCGCCGCCCGCCTTCGAGCCGGAGGCCTCGCCAACGACCAGATCGCCCGCATCCTCGACACGTCCGAGGAGCTGATCGTTCACCTCGTTCGCACTCCCTCCTTCACCCACTTCGAGGCCGTCTTCCGCTCGGTCACCTCCGCCACCCCTGAGCTGGAATCGGTGCGCCAGAAAGCGCTCGCGATAGCCGACGAGGCGCTCAACACCGCCGCCTACTGGATGCGTCAGCGTGACTGGAGGCTCGCCATGGCTTCTCTCAAGGGTGCCGACCGCGTGCTCGAACTGGCCGGCGTGCAGAGCGAGACGACCAAGGTGGTCATCGCCGACCTCTCCAAGCGTCAGAAAGACAAGCTCATCGAAGGGATTCGTGCGGCCGTCGGGGGCGCCACGCCGTGAGGCCGTCTCCTTGACAGGTCTCCGGGGCGGCGGTAGATTCGGCATGGGTGGGTCGCCTGTGCCCAGCGCGGCACCTGAAAAGGGGAGGCTCAAGCGGTCCACCCGCTTCGGTCTCTGGCTTCTCCAACTCGCTGCCCGAAGGAGGGCAAAGAAGATGGGATTCAGTGAGATCTTCAAGGGAACCAAAGGTCAGCCTCTGAGCAAGAAGCTGATCATCACCGTGGTTGGGGCATTCATCGCTCCATGGCTCGAATCCCGCGGTGTCAACCACGATACCGTCATGTCCATCATGCAGGTGTTTCTGGGCTACATCGGCGTGCAGGGAGCTGTGGACTTCGCCCAGACCTGGAAGGGCAACGGTCCTGCCCCTATCCCAGTCCCGGTCCCAACCAAGGAGTAGCCCGTGACGGCTCTGGCCTCCATCGTCGAGTCCGGCGTTCAGTTCATCTGGCGCAAGGTCTCCTTCTCGCACGACACCCCTCCCGTCCGCCGCGAAAAGTACGTCTGCTCCGCGTGTGGCGAGGAGATCGAGGAGCCTGCCGAGCAGATCAACGAAGTCCTTCACGACCACGCTCTCACCCATGGCGACTCGACCGACCCGGCGGAAGACTAGCCCTCTTCCCGTCGCACCCGACAGCCCCTCCACTCCTGCCGACCCCTTCACCCTGAAGCTCTCGGCCGACGCTCTCGCCACACACGAGCATCGGCTCTGCGCGCTCTGGGAACACGCGAAGGGGTCGCTTGAGCCTTTCCACCGCCGCCTCACGGAATGGAAGGAGCTGTACGAGGGCCTGCGCGAGCCTACCTGGAAACCGTGGGCCGAAGCCTCTGCCGTCTTTTTCCCCATCCCGGCTCTGATCGCCGACACGGCCGCGTCCCGCATCGAGCAAACCTTCTTTCAGCAGCGCGAGATCGTCACGGTGGAAACCTCCATGAAAGACTCCGCCTACAGCGAGGCCGCCGGCCGCAACCTGCGCGATGACCTCGCTGCCATGCGCCGCACCGTCGATAACCTCGTGATGAACGTGAAGTATCTCGACGCCCGCAAGCTGATGTCCGATCTGTGCTTCGACATCACCGTCGCCGGAGAGAGCTTCTTTCGCCTCACCCATGACCGGCTCGTCTCACCACGCCGCCGTGTTATTGGCCCCGACGGTGTGCCCACCATCGAGATCAACTTCGTCGAGCTGGACAAGATTGCCGCCAAGCGTATGCCCCCTGAGCTGAGCGTCTGGGAGGAGAACAACGAGGAGATCGCCATGTTCGGCTACTCCTTCCGGCTCTCCATGCCACGTCTCCAACAGCTCGCGACAGCTCAGGGGTGGTCCCGCGACAAGCTCAACACCATCCTCGCCCACCCCGACCCGATGCCTCCCGACGAGCATGCCCGACTGGAAGAGATCGGCCACCGCTCTCCCATCACCTCCGACATCCAGATCATCAAGCCCGACGGTACTCCCGTCGCCGTGTCGCCCCTCGCCGTCTACACCCTGCGCGAAGTCTATCTGGCCTGCACCGACGTAGACGGCGACGGCGTGATCGAGGACACTACCTCTACGTGGCATCCGGCCTCTCAGACCGTCGCCCGCGTGGCTCTCTGGGCCGCCGCCCACAACCACTTCCCCGTCCGGCGTTTCTGCTACCGCCGCCGTCCTGGCCACGTCGCCGCCCGTGGTACCATCGAGCCCATCGCCCCCATCGCAGCCGGCGTCAACACCATCGTGAACCAGACAATCGACGCGCAGAGCATCCGCAACTGCCCCACCATCGCAGGGCCGGAGGACTCCGAAGCGCAGGACTTGCTGGAGAAAGGCTGGAAGCCGGGCATGTACGTGCCCGAGAGTTCCCCCCAGGCCGTCCGCCCGATGGAGTTTGGCCAGACCGGTAACACCGTCGTGTCCATGGGTATCATCGACAAGCTCATCGAGATGTCCTTCCGCATCAACCATCTCGGGCCGGCCCAGTTTGGCGAGGTCGGTGTCGCGCAGCGCGTGCCCACGGACCTTGGCCAGTCGATCATGTCCGAAGGCGTCTCGATGCTTGACAACATCGTGTCCAACGTCCGACACGAGATGACCTCGCTCATCAACGACTACTACGCGATGCTGTGGCAGTTCCAGCGTGACACCGTGGCTCAAGCCTCCACTTCCGACGACATGCAAGCGATCCAGTCACTCATCGACACCATCGGGCTGCCGGGGCTCAACCTCTCCATCAACATCACCTCCTCCCAGCACTCCCGCGAGCTGGAGCGCCAGAACCTCGCCGCCATCTCCGTGCGCCTCTCCGAGCTCGCTCAGCAGGTCATTCAGGGCGTGGGACTGGTGAGCGGCTCGCCCGATCCCACAACCGGGCAAGTCATGCCCGCTCCTGCCCCCCTGCGCAGCGCCGTCATCAAGTGGACTCGCGCGCTTCAGAACGCCAACCGCCAGCTGCTCGAATCCTTCCCCAACATCACCGACGCCACCCAATACGTGCCAGACGTGGCCACTGACCTCGAAACCGCTGAGGCCGCCGCTGTCGGTCAGCCTCAACCCATCGCCCCGACCGGACCCGTACCCGAAGCTCCCGGTTTGGGCGCCCTGCTTCCATTCGGCGCACCCGGAGGATAACCATGCCCAAGAAAATGGAGCGAAAGTTGGCCGCCACCGCCCGCAAGCGAGGCTACGGCAAGAAGCGCACCGGAGCCTACGTCTACGGGACGATGGAGAAGCGCAAGAAGGCCAAGCGGTGAGTCGCAAAGCCGACCTGCTTGGCCGCTGTGCGCGTTGCGGCGATATCTTCCCCTTCGAGCCCACGCTCAACTGTGTGGACTACTGCGCGTCGTGCATCCTGCGTCTCGGCCGTCGCATGTCCGAAGAAAACCAACGCCACATGAATCTCAACTGGCAGTTTCAGCGTGACGTGATGGACGTACGTGCCGTGCGCACGGGCCGCCTCATCCGATCTCCCTTCGAGGAACCCGACGGAACGCGCCCCTTCGTCTTCATGGGCCGCCAGTTTGTCCCCAAGGAGGTTGCGTGATTCTTGGCCCATTCACCCAGCTGGCCGGAACCATCGGCTATCGCGAGATGCGTGAAGCCATCGCCAAGCGCATCGAGTCGCGCGCGGCCGCCTTCCGTGCCTCTGTACGCCAATTCAAGCGCGAGGAGGCCCCACTCGAAGTCGCCTTCCTCTCCGGCGAACTCGACGCCTTGCAGTGGCTGCAAGGCTGGGTCGAGCGCCGCGTCGAGAACGAGAAGAAAAACGTCGCCCGTATAGGAGCCATGAATGCCACCTGATCCACCTGTTCCACCCACACCTGCCGCCGCAACTCTTGACTCTTCCTCCATCGACCGGCTCGTGGCCGCCATCCGCGACCGTGACGGCGTTGCCGCGCCTGCCCCGTCTCCCGCAACACCCGCACCCGCCCCCACAGCCTCCGACACGCTTTCGGTGGAGTTCGAGCGACTGATGAACGAGGGCAAGGCGGCCGACGCGCTGGCTCTCGTGCGTGACCGGGCCTTTGCCCCTCAGCAAGCCCAGCTGCTCACTCTGGCCCGCTCCATGGGTGAGCAGAACGTCACCGCACTGCGCACCCAGTTTGGCGACAAGTTCACCAAGCGGGAAAAGAAGTTCCGCGAGGCCCAAAAGAAGTTTGGCGTCTCGCCCGAGCAGCTGGCCGACCCGGCCATCGTCGAGCAGCTCTGGCAGGTGACCTACTCCTCGGACCCCTCCTACGTCGAAGAGGAGGTCGAGTCGCGCATGAAGGCAGCCGAAACCGCCCGTCAAGCCGCAGCCTCCACTGCGGTTCCAGGCTTCTCACCCATCCCCTCCGATGTGCTGGGTGCCATTCCCGAGTCCGAGCGCGAGAAGGTCGAGAAGCTCCTGCCTGATGGTGTGGACGTGAGCTACATCCGCCGCCAACTCGACGCCTACGGGGTCTCATGGACGGCCTACCTCAAGCAGCTGGCCATCGAGCGTGACGAGACCGACCCGGAGGAGTGGGTTGGATCGGGCAAGATCCGCCGCCGCATCTTCAATCCCCTCACCAGTCGCAAGGAATACTTCGATCGACTCAACGCCGCAGGAGGCCGTAAGTGAGCACTGTCCCACTCACCACCACCGCCCCGCCCGAACCTCCCCTCGACAACGCCACTCCCGACGCCGAGACGATCCAGCTGCGCACCCTCTGCTCCCGCACCGGAAAGCCCATCGAGGAAGTGCGCCGCATCCTGCGTGCCGCCGGCATCAACAAGGGCGTCGAAGGCAAGCCTCTCTACCCCGACTCCCACATCTCCGTGTCCGACGCCAACCGAGCCCTCGCCCCGCCCACCCCTCTCTCCCAAGCCGCCGCCGCCGGTGCCGCCACCGTCCCTGCCCCTGCCCCCACCCACGGCACAGGCAACGAGGACGATCCGATTCCTGAAGCCATCCTCACCGGAGAAGCTCGCGAGGAGTCCGGTTGGCCCAAGGTCACCCATCCCGACCCTGAACAGCACTACCACTGGATCAACAAAGACCCACGCCGCGTTCAGGCCATGCACACCATCGGCTACCGTTTCATCACACGCAAAGAAACCGCCCTACGCATCCGGCCCGACGGTCTCTTCGCGAAGATGTTCGACGCCAACGGGCGCGTCGCGTGTGGCGATACGTGGCTCGCTCAGATTCCTCGGGCCGTCTGGCAACGCCGCAAGAACTCCCGCGACGCTCAGTTCAACGCCGCCGTGGTCGCCGCCGAGGACGCCGCTCGCGCCAATATCGAAGAAGCCAAGCGTGTGCTCCGTCGCAAGCTGGGCAAAGGTGCCGAAAAGCTCATCGACTACCTCGAAATGGACGCGGACGAAGCCGAAGATCGCGCCGACTTCCAGAAGCGCGGCAAGCCCCGCAAGGCCCGCGTGGACCTCGGCAGCTGAGTGGCGGAGCCGCGCACTTTGCAAAAATCTTCACCTCCACCGCATTTCCCTCTTGCGCCCCACCTCTCCTCGCATCATCCTCTCCTCGTTCGTAGCACTTCTTACTCTCTCTGAGGTGACCAATGGCAACAACTTCTGGAACAGTATCAGGCTTCTGGGAGCCGATTCTCCGCGAGGTCATCGACCAGGGAGACAGGGAACAGCCTCCGGAGTGGCCGCAGCTGCTTCGCGTGCTCGACTTCAAAAAGCGCTTCGAGACCATGCAGGAGTTCGTCGGCCTCGGCCCAGTGACCGATGAGAAGGCCGAACTCGAAGGTGTGGACTTCGACGACATTATTCAGGGTGGACGCAAGGAGCTCACCGTGTCCACCAAGGCGAAGGGCTTCAAGTACTCGTGGGAGAGTGTCGAGGACGACCAGTACGACATCGTTGCATCCACCGCGTCGTCCTATGGCGACGTGATCCGCGAGTCGCAGGAAGTGGAAGCGGCCGCCTTCTGGAACCGCTCCATCAACGGTGTGGACACCACCCCCTTCACCGGCTTTGACGGCCGCGCGCTCTTCCACGACGCGCATACCCGCCTAGACGGTGGCGCCACCCAGGACAACCTCTTCACCGGAGATGTCTCTCTCCAGCTGCTCCAGTCGTTCCGCTACCACCTGCGCAACCTCGTGACCGATCGCGGAATGCGCAATCAGGGCCACAAGCTCAACAAGATCGTCATCGCCCCCGACGCCACAACCGAGCCTCTGCTCGACCAGATCCTCGGGGCCATCGGAGGCCTCCAGCCCTTCACTGCCGACGTGGCCACTCCCCACGAGCTGGGCTCGGCCCGCGCCGGCATGGTCAAGTTCGTCTACTCCTACCTCGCTGACACCGATCGTACCATCGGGATCAGCCAGAAAGCCATGAACCAGAAGGGCGCTCCCTTCTACGGTATCCGGCGTCGGCCCTCGACAATTTCGTGGGACGACGACGAGATCATGGGCTCTTGTACAGCCGTCTCGTGGCGCACAGGCGTCGGATTCGCACGCTGGCAGGGCTACGTAGCCTCGGCCGGATAACTCGGAGGATCTTCCATGGCTCTCACAGCAAACTCACTGGCGATGGGGTCGCACCGCGCAGCGCGCGGGATCGGCTCAGGCAAATATCCGTCTCCCTTCGTCCGGTTCGGCTTCGCCACCGTCGCGACCACTCTAACTCAGGGAGACGCGCTCCAGCGGAGTGGCCCGCACCTCATCAGGGCCGCGACCACGGCCAATGGGCCGCTCGCCACGAGCATCGTCGGGATTCTCGCCCCGATCTCCCCCACCCGTGCAGCTCTGTCCACCAACATCGGGGCCTTCGACACTACTCCGGCCGCAGTGCGAGCCAAGACCACTCCGGCAGCCGGAACGCCCAGCTACGGCTCCACCGTGGACGACAACTTCGGCTTCTACTACTACCCGCAGATGCCCGGCCAAGTATTCGCCAGCCACATGTGTGTGGGGGCTAACAACTTGGACGGCGCCGACTTCGCGGCCGATGCCACGGGAGACGCTGCCACAGATGTCGGAGGCTACTTCGATGATGTGGCCTTCGCAATCACGGTGATCGGCGCGGGCGCGGTCAACAACGAAGTCGATTACCCGACCCTCGCCGGGATCGGCCTCCTCAACGCGGAGCTGACCGGCGTGGTCGGCCGCATCGACACCTACGCCAAGACCCAGTACATCGAGGCGCTCACCGGTTCCTCGGTCGCCTTGGTAGCTCGCCCGACTCCGCTGGTTCAGGGCACCTCTGGCACCACCCGCACTCTCAACCCTGTCACCATCTGGGTCCCCACTGGCGGTCTCTGGTTCTAGGAGGTCGGCATGTCAACGGCGTTCCCCCAGACTGGCCGAAGCGAGAATCAGGGCACCGTCAGCGGCCCGCGACCAGGAACCTACGTGGTCATCCCGGTCACAGTCGGTGGTGAACTCGCCGCCACGGTCTATCCCGGCGCCGCAACCTTCATCAAGTACGTGCCTCTCCACTTCGCCTGCCGTGTCATGGAGGTCTCCTTCATGGCTGAGGTCACAGCGACCGTGGGCGCACACACTTGGGCAGTGCAGAACGGAGGGGCGGCCGGTTCTGGCACAACCGACATCGTAGCGGCAAACTCCGTCCCGGCCTCCGCTACCGTCGAGACCTTCGCTGCCGCCGCCCTCACCAACCGCAACTGCGCCAAGGGTGACATTCTGCGCTTCCGTTTGGCGGGCACCAACGCAGGTGACATCACGACCCGCGGCGTCATCACCGTAACTGTCTGGGTGCGTGGCCACGTGGTCGCCAACCCCAACGACGACTAGAGATGTCCAAGCCCACCATTCCCGAGCGCGTCCGCGACGGCCTTCGCTCCCAGTCTGGCCGATTCCGCGGAACCGTCCCCACCGACAAGCCCGCCTCCAGTCCCTCCGAGATTCTCGAAGAGCGCGTGCGCGACGCCTTCCGCGCCAAGCCACAGCCCAAGTCGAAGCGGAGGTAGCCCGTGTGGAACGTGGGCATCCGCCGGATTCCCCTTCAGGCAGCCGGGGGCGCTGAGGTCCGGCTCGCCAAGCCCGAAGACAAAGGTGTCGGTGCCGATGGCTGGAGCATGATTCGCGCGACTAGCTCGGCCGACCGAGCTGTGGGCGACAGCACTCTCACCATGGTCGTGCAAGAAAGCAACGCTGAAGCCGCCGTTGCCACCACCGCCGACCGTCTCATCGGGCTTCTCTTCAAGTTCAACGGAGTCATCTACCGCATCACCGACCAGGACGGCGCAGCAGGGCTCACCTTCGTCCAGCACTACGCCGGTTCTGGTGGCCTTCTCCACGCGATGACCGCCGAGACTCGCACCTTCAAGATTCAGGCTGACCTCCCACCTCTCGCTCGACGGGTTCTCCTCAACACCACAACCGACTCCATCCGCGTCTCTGAGCTGAGTGGCGGCACTGCCACAGCCAACGGGGCTTACATCACCATTCTCTCCGGCATGAACTGGCCAATCGTGGACTCCGGCGACCCCTCCATCGCAGCTCCAACCAACCCGCTCTTCCTCACCTCCGATGGCGCCGGAACAACCACCCTCGAACTCGCCATCCGCACGAGCTGACCGTGCGTCGGCTCACCATTCTGGCGCTGGTGCTTCTGGCCGGCCTCGGCCTCGCGCGCGCCGATAACTCGCTCAGCGCCATCACCTCCACCTTCAACCTGATCTCCGCTGCCGGCGACCCGATGACCTTCGGCGCCCCCATCGCCCAGATCGGCGGCGGCATCTTCGGCACTCCACGGCTCGGCCGTACCCTCACCGTCGCCAAGTCCGGCGGCCAGTACCGCGTGATCTGTGGCGCCAACTGCGCGGTCGAGACCGCTCCCTGCGCTGGAGGCTCCGCACTCGCTTCCATCACTGACGCCTCAATCACCAACCCCGTCACCATCGTCGTCTATCCGGGCCGCTACGACGAGTGCGTCTCCTTCGACAACATCACCGATGTGTCGCTCGTTGGCACATCCCGTGACGCTGTAATCATTCGCCCAACCGTTACCGTAGCATCATCTGTAACTGGTGGCGTCATTCGCTTCGGTAAAATTACCGCCACGCAGAACTCCACCGCCCGCATCGAAGTCTCCAACATAACCGCGTGGAACGATGCCTCCTCCGGTCCCGAATCAGCCTTCATGGCCGGAATCGACGCTGGCGGCCCCGGCGCCGGCAACCCGTCAACTTGGAACGACCTCTATATCCACGACAACAAGGCCGTCGGCAACCATGACGGCATTCAGTGGTTTGGCTCCCGCAAGACCTCCGACCTCGACCTCCCCCGCATCTGGGTGGAGAACAATCTCATCATCACCGGCGCTGACGGCATCGCCGCGAAAGGCTGGTCCGTCAACCGTGTACTGAACAACAACGTCCGTGTCCAGTCCAACTGGTGCGAATCCACCGACACCGCCAACCTCGCTGTCGAAAGCGCCGCCGTCGCCTGTGATACAGCTTGCGGAAACTCTCAGTTCAACCTTGCGGCTTCTGGCGTTTCGGCTGTGGATGGCTTCTACAACGGGCGTAAAATCACCATGACTGGCGGAAGCTGCCCCGTGGTCGGCCAATCACAACACATCTCCGCCTACACCGGCTCGACCCGACGTGTTACCGTCGGCATCGCCTTTACCGGCACTCCCGACACCACCTGCACCTACACCATCGACGCCGTGACCCACAACAACGGGGCTGCGTACGTCGTGGGTGACGTGCAGGACTCGCCCTGTCTGGACGCGGACTGGAACACCGTCAACCCCTCGTGGAAATCCACCTGCTTCCACATGGGGATCGGCACCAACGAAACTCCCGTCCCACTCACCGACTCCACCGTTGTCGATCGCCTCACCTGCGACATTGTTATCAACGACCGTGGCCCGGTGAGCCTGTCGTCCAACAGCTGTTCTACGCAGATTCACGTCACCCCAATTCTCCTGAACGCCAGCAACCACCGTGACATCAACATCTCCAACGTGACCTCTCGTACTGTCATCAACACCGACATGGAAGACACCGTTGGCTGCAACGCCAACGTCACTGGCGTCGGCTTCGTTGGAAACATCGCGACCATTGAAGGCACCGCCAGCGTCAGCAACGTGCACCATACGCTCATCAACCGAGGCGATACCGACACCGTGAGCCAGTGTGTGAGCGTGAATCAGCCCTCCGTCGGTGCTGGAGTCCTCAACGTCTCCAACGTTTCCTGCAACCTCTTCAACACGGTAGGCGGCTACACCGGGGCTAAGAATCACATCTTCCGCGATGACGCTGGCGTGGGCACTCTCGTCGTCCACGATATCTCCGCCAACGAGCTGCTCAAGACTTCTGGCACCTTCGCTGGATGGGCCGAAGCCTGCATCTACGTGGACGCTGGCCTCGACTCAGCGATCGCCGCGATCACCGATCTCCCCGTCCCTATCACCTCCTCCGAGAACGGCGTCCAAATCGGCTACACCGCCTGTCGCTGCTACGGCACCTGCGGCAACGCTGAGGCCGTCAACCTCGAAGACGAGAACAACAACTCCATCGGCACTACGACCTGTG